>JAANMX010000488.1_pt1 | contig 52217 bp, 50 predicted proteins | sample 7279681 | NCBI WGS metagenome assembly JAANMX01 (sample SAMN14094542, study PRJNA606508) | bioreactor metagenome | isolation source: A lab-scale SPAN reactor treating ammonium-rich wastewater day 351 | place: Ireland: Galway | collected 2018-01-01
GCGAAAGTGAACAGTTTCGAAGAGCCCGGTGCGGTAGTACCGCACGCTGGGATCTGTGAGGGGGCGGTCGGGTAACTGTCCGTTCTACCTTAATTTATCAGATGCTTACGGTACGGAAGGAAACGATCATGATAAAACCCGAAACTAACAAAACCAAAAACTCGCAAGAAGATTTAACGCTAATTGCAAATATGCTTCAGTGCCCTTTTTGTCTGGCCCGGATTCAAATCCAGGAACAAACGGTCCGGTGCACACAATGTAATAACACTTACCCTGTTTACCAGGGCGTACCGCTTTTTGCCCGCGCTGGATCTGCTGATTCCTGGGGACAAACGCGCGAACAACTTACCAGTGAATCCTACCAACAAAACTACCAGGAAGTGCAGGACGCCCAAGATTACAACCTGAAGTACCAAAAATACTTTTTAAAACGCTTAAGTACCAAACGAGAGTACCGGTTATTAAACCAGCTTCTGTCCCGGCAAGGACATTGCGCGACCATGCTGGATTTGCCTTGCGGGGGAGGAAGGTTAAGCCCGCAATTAGCGCCTTTTACTGATTTACTCATTGAAGCAGATATTGCCGTTGGCCAAATTCTCTATGGAAAAGCAAACTCGCACGTGCCCGCGCGCCGCATCTGGATGACCGCCTCGGCGTTCCATATCCCTTTCCAAAATTCGAGCATCGACGCTATAGTTTGCATTCGGCTTTGCCATCATTTGCCTATGCCTACAGAGCGCGAGCGGTTGCTTGGCGAATTATTGCGGGTTGCACGGAAATTCGTAATCATATCCTTCTTTGATTATCATTCGTTCAAGAATACGTTGCGTCGCATGAGAAGTTGTTTACGCCACAAAAAACCCAAGAACACCATGACCATCCAGCAAATTGGGGAAATAGCCAGAAAAAATGGAGGCGAACTAGTAACGTATCCGTCCTTATCGATTATTGGTTCAAGGCCATCGCTATGCATTGATTGTAAAAAAATGATCCAGGCTGAAATTCAGATTTTCGCTTGTAACTCTTCTGTGAAGTTGGTTGATTCCACGTTGCGATTTTTTTATCCGGAAACATTTTTAAAACAGGAAGACGAAACCTTAATCTGGGAACAAAATATTCAGGACGTAGAAGCTATTATCAAGGTTTATCGCCATCGCAGTTTTCTGGCTCGTTGGAGAGAAAAAACATTTCAATTTCGCGTAGAACGGGAATTAGAAGCTTTGTCCATGCTGTACCAGACGAATATTCCTACTAGCCAGCCGCTGTTTTGGGGATATGGTAATTGCACCCAATTTGGCCGCATTGAAGCCTTAGCAACGCGTAAAATACCTAATACCATTTCGCTCAAAGAGTTTCTACAGAAAGTTGACAAAAAAACAGATCTGCTTAAGCTTGAAATTCTGTTCCAGCATATACGACAAATGCATGAGGTGGGAATCTATCACGGGGCCCTTAGTCCTAGAAATATTCTTGTGACTGCCACTCCTGCAACTCTACCAACTTTTTACATTATTGATATGGCGCAATCGATTCTGTTCTCCAAGTCGATTACGGGGAAGAAATTCGCGTGGCATGATTTACTGCATATTGCAAGGGGGCTAAAGTTTTATTGTAGCATATCGACATTCCTCCTTTGTTAACCCATTACGGGTTTTCAGAAGCGAAAATCGAGGCCTTTATCCAGAGCCTGAACCAGTACAATCCATCCAAACATACACGTAATTATTTGCGCGGCGAGTTTCTCTTCCGCCGTTTGTTGGGGAGGTAACATTGACGGAAGACACCGATTAAATTCCGCACGGACTTTTTCCAGACCTCGTAAGAGTAAGTTTCGATATCCTACATTACATTTCAGATTTATAATTCTTTATCTCTTATGTTTGGCAACTGAATTATGAAGGTCTGACCTGGTCTTGGATTGTGAAACCTGACCTTCATCCCTTGTAGACTCCTGCTTTATCAGAGAGGAGGCGTAGCAATAGTTACGCCTCCTCTTTTCTTGTGAGTTGTCAACGGTATTACCCCACGGCCGGCGCGTTAGCTTTTGCAGAACGCGATATCATCGTAAAGGTTATCCGGTATGCTATCGCCGGTGGTCAGCAGAAGCTGGACCGAGAGCCGTACAATGTAGGCGCAGGGCTGAAGTGAAGCCACTGTCCAGCCGGAGGGTGTTGCTGTGCCGAAGCGTTCCCCTGGTACTGCGGCGGGGAGCGTAAAATTGTAAGGACCACCAGGGCCGCTCATTGTCACGGATACAGAGCCGAGATCGGGATGTGTGGCTGTGAAGAGCACATCAAGGGCGTTGGTGATTTCTACGCACCCATTGGTGATCAACTGCTGAATGTCAAGCAAGCGTACGCCGATGGTTTTCGGAGGGTCGGTGAAGCCAGCCCATGACGGATGGTGTTTCACGTTGTCGTAACCAGTGTTATTGATTGCCACGTGGGGGCAGAACCCGGCTGTGATCTCAGTTGCCGGATTGCCTGCTTGCCGTACCCGCATGCGTAACGAAAAGTGATGATTTGCCGCGAGGGTAGCTCCGTTCGATGTTGAGCTATTCCCGGCAAGGACGCCAGTCATGTCCTTTGTGCCAAAGACGGCAAGCATCGGGGTAATCAGATTGATCATATTCCCGTTGGGTTGAAAATATCCGCCTGGGCTAAAGACGTCGCTCTCCTGGGGTACCTGGATCCACCCATCGGCAGTGACGGAGGCTACCAGTTCATCCGGTCCGGCTACGCCGTTGATAGTGTAATCTTTGGTCTTGATAGGGTTTGGATCCCCTGGAAAATCAGGGGCATATGTCTCGAGATCGCCAATCACCGTGCGGGCGATTTGAAACATCGGAATGGCCATCCAGGGACCAGGACTTCCGCCAGTTGCATCGGTTGTGCGCACCTCGAAACGGTATTCCATCGGCTGGCCGTTGAGTTTCTTAGAGAGGATACCGTTGAGCCGCACGGTGGAATAAAATGCGCGGTTATCTCCTACCGTCAGACCAGTGCCGGGAACGCTGCTGTGTATCTGTGACGCATATTTATAGCCGCCCAATTTTGTGAATACCGGAAGTGGCTCGGTCTGCGGTTCGGGCTGTTCTTCCAGGCAAAGGTTTACACAGAAACACGGGCCAGCGTTTTCCCGGTCGGGGTCACGGCCACGCGATGGCAGTTCTGTAAGCAAGGGGGTACCACTGAGAGTCTCAACTTTGAAATAGAGGTCAGGTCCTCCTACCCACTCTAGTTGAAAAGAGGAAAAGATGGTCTGCTGGAAATCTGAGGCAAGATAATCGATCCGGAATTTGCCGTTGGTGTCTGTGATCGCTGAGCCGAGATTATCGTCCTGAAGCCAATCAACATCGAAGCCGCGTACCCTTACGTTGGGAATCGGCGCACCGGTTGCGCAGTGCGTCACCCGTCCGTAGATTGTCCATGCACCGAAGCGCCCGCGAACCAGACACCAGAAGCGATGCGGAAGGCAGTAATTCCATACAGACACAAAGCCTTTTTCCGTTTGCCGCCAGCGAGGTTGTAAGGTTGTGATTGAAAATTGCAGCGGCGTTGGTATCTGTGAACTCGGTTTAAGCCGTGGCACTGTAGTGCAGTAGACATCAACTTCAAACACTTCACCATTGTAGCGCTCGTTGTCACCCAACTCGAAGGTAAAGTTACCTTCTTCGTCGGTATTGGTTTCGGCGATCAACGCAGATGATTTTTCTTTAACCTGCTCTTCGGTTAAGATGACAAAAGGCTCTTTAGGACTAGTAACAGTTAAGGCTACCACAGTTTGCACATTACGGCTGCGGTAGAGCCGCACAGTTACATTCGCAAGCGGTTCTGGATATTCAGGGCAAATCAACCCGCAAAGCTTCCCGCGAAAGATATAAGCCATTATTATTCCTCCTTTCAAAATATTGTTGGTATTAATGCCTTAAGAGTTTCTCTTCTTTTTATAAGCAATAGATGGCTGTTCCTCCTTTCAAAACTATTGTGGGGGGAGTGTCTATATACATCAAGCGAAGAACTGATGTAAGTGAAAGCAGCAGGACTTTGTCTCTTTCCAGAGGAGAAATAAACAGACTCTCACGTTTCTTGATACTCATAAGCGCTGTTCTCCTTACACCTATATTCAGAGCTGTTTCGCGGTAAGCAGGCATAGGAAGTAAGAGAAACGATGAGAAGGTGTTTGGTAGGCCAGAGACCTTATCATCATTCTCTATTGCATGTCCGATGGTGACAGTTCTTGATACGTCACTTAGTATAGGTTATACCACTTAACTCTTGTTTGTCAATTTTTATCTTTTCAATAAAGGAATGTCCGAACTATTGATAAGGAAAAGTATAATAAAATCGAACAATGACCATAATCCCTGATGATTCTGCTTAACACTCGTTATGTCATAAAATAACATATTGACAATTAATAAAATAAAGATAAAAATAAATCTTAATTATGTTATTTGCAGGGCGTATTACTATACGCTTCTACATGGATTTTGCATTTTATTTTGATTAATTACGATACCAGGTAGAGGACTATGTACCATGAGTGAGTATCAATATTATGAATTTCGCACAATTGACCGTCCTCTAACAAAAAGCCAGAAGTCGGAGATTTCTGCCCTTTCTAGCCGGGTACGGGTAACCTCGCACTCAGCCTCTTTTGTCTATAGCTACGGAGATTTCCGGGGAGACCCTGAACAACTCATGAGGGACTATTTTGATGCCATGTTATACATGGCCAATTGGGGTGCAAGGCGTTTGATGTTCCGTATAACTCAAACCCTGATTGATATGAAAAAAGTCGGACGATATTGTATTTCTGATGAAATCAATAAAGTAGTGGCGAAAGAGTATGTAATTTTGGATCTGAACTTTCACGATGAAGAGCTTGCCGAATGGACTGAAGGTGAGGGGTGGTTAGACGAACTTGTCGGATTGAGAGAGGAACTGCTTCAGGGAGATTTCCGGATGCTCTATCTGGCATGGCTGAAAGCCGCAGAAAATGCGTTGGGGCTTGAAGATGTTGATGGGGATACTTTGGAGCCTCCTGTTCCAACAGGATTAAACAAACTCTCTGATGCCTTAAAGAGCTTTGTCAGGTTTTTTGGAATTGACGAAGCGATGCTTGCGGTAGCGGCCCAAAGGAGTGAGGATCGCAAGCAAGACCTCTGCAACTCGAAAAATTATCAACAAAAGAACAACATGAGTTTCTCATACGCTTAAGTCGGGGAGAGCCTAATCTGTCGGTACTTTTGAACAGACGCCTTCATGAGTTAGCCAATAAGGTGCAGTCTCCCAAGAAGAATGTAGATTCAGGGCAAAGGACGATTGCCGAATTGATTCAAGCTGTGGAGGAATGGCGAGACCGTAAACAAAAGAACAAACAACGTAAAGCGGAACTTGTGAGAAAACGTTGGCTAGAGGAGTTAGGAGGAAAAGAAAATGAAATGTGGCAACAGGTAGAGTCTTTGATCGAAGAAAAGAAGCCCAAATCATATGATAGCGCCCTTGCTCTGTTAAAAGATTTGCGGGAACTTGCGGAATACCGGGGAAAGCTGGAAGAATTTAAACAGCGAGTTGCAGAAATTCAACAGACGTATTCAAACCGACCGGCTTTACGGGATCGGATACGTCATGCTAAGTTGATTTAAAAAGCATATACGCTGCTCCTCTGCCGCTAGTTGCGTACGGGTTTATGTTTGAAACCTGAATTCTTAATTTTGATTGCGAAAAGTTTCCTTAAGAATGTATTATCTTATTCTCACATGATCGGCTACAAACCCTATTAATAAAATTATAGTTAAATCAACACTCTAACTGTAGGGTTCAAGTTGCAAACTTGAACCCGCGAAGGATTAGTTTGATATTTATGACACCTATTAAAGATAAAGATATTTTACTCGTTATTTCATAATGATCTTACCGGCAGACTATGACAATGTCTCTAAAACCTGAAAATTATCCGAAGTTCGATTATTTACCTCTCCTGAACGGTTTGAAAGAGACAGTAAAGGGGTTGGTCCCGGCCTATTTTGCAATGGTCATGGCTACGGGTATTGTTTCCATCGCAGCCCATTTGTTAGGGATGTCGTTTATCGCTGTTGCGCTGTTCTGGCTGAACATTGGTGTTTACCTGGTCTTATGGTTTCTCAATGTGCTGCGGATTATTTGGTTTTCGAGCCAGTTCTTTAGCGACATGGTTGACCACAAACGTGGTCCGGGTTTCTTCACGTTTGTTGCCGGGTCCTGTGTTCTTGGCAGTCAATTTGTGCTGATCTCAGGAAGTTATCGGGTAGCAATATTTTTATGGGTCATGGGAATCATTCTTTGGCTATGTCTGACTTACACCATTTTCACCGCCTTTACCATTAAGGAGAATAAACCTTCTCTGGGTGAGGGCATTACCGGTGCGTGGTTACTTGCTGTCGTCTCTACCCAATCGATCGCTGCCCTGAGCGCCCTTATAGCCTCTCATTGGAAACAGCCTTACAAGCTTGAAGTAAACTTCTTCGCCCTCTCCATGTGGTTGTGGGGCGGTATGCTTTATATTTGGATGATTTCCCTTATTTTCTACCGTTATACGTTCTTTAAGTTTTCCCCCGGTGACCTGACGCCGCCTTACTGGATCAACATGGGGGCAATGGCCATCTCTACTCTCGCCGGCTCTCTCCTCATTGCCAACTCGCCTGATGCTCCTTTCCTTCGGTCGTTACTCCCTTTTCTGAAGGGTTTTACCATATTTTATTGGGCGACCGGTACGTGGTGGATTCCCATGCTTATTATTCTGGCCATGTGGAGGTATGTCTACAAGCGATTCCCGTTGAAGTACGATCCTCTCTATTGGGGAGCGATCTTCCCTCTGGGTATGTATACTGCTTGTACATTCCAGATGGCCCGGGCGATGGACCTGGAATTTCTGTATGTAATTCCGCGCTGTTTTGTATACATAGCGTTATTGACCTGGCTGGCCGCATTCTCCGGACTGGTTTATATCCTGATGAGCCATCTGATTGTCTTTGTAAACAAGCGAGGCCGTTCGAAATCTTAAATAAATCGTATGATTCTACAATCATTTCACCCCTATCGGAGTTATTTATTCGTGATTGTTCATTGTCTATAATCATATCAGCCCTTTGGGCTTGGATTATTGTGATCAACGATTGATTAGCGTATTCGGTTTCATCGTAGAGATTGCAAGATTTTGCGTCTCTACTTATTTTCCTGCTCAATCCCGTAGGGATGTCATGATTATATTATAGGAAAAAACAGAAAAAGGCCGTTAAACCCCGAAGGGGTGATATGGGAAACTGGTATATTTATTTTTTTTGGATTGTAGGTGCCTTATGAAGGCATACCTGGCATTGTATGCCAGAACGAAGCACGGTGAGTTGATAGGTGTGACCTTTACATGCCGGGCAATTCAAGGGTTCGAATCGGGTAAAAAGCGGATTCCATAGGATATCAAATTCCATTGCTTGTGATGAAAATGGTACAGATATATTTGAGACATAACAGGGGTAGTTTGTAACCAGTACAGAAACAAGCGATAAATGCGCGTCCATTTTGTATCGAAGCTCAATGTCGCTTAAGGCAGCCTGTTTTTGGAGTTGGATTGCTTTTTGTTTTGTCTGAATCTCTTCAACTGCTTTTTTATCGTGCGCCTTTTTCATCAAAAGTTCTTCTGCCTCCTGAAAGAGTGTTTCATAGTATTTTGTAATACGCTCTGCTTCTTTATTTCTCAAATTAACCACTTCCTGTTTTTTTCGTGCAATTAGACTTGTTAATCTCTGCTGTATGTTATCTATAGCAATTTGGTAGCATTCAGGTGGAGTATGCGCCCGATAATCGGGGGTGTCTTCCTCATAGTGCTCATAATGGTGAAATTTGTCTATCAATTCGATAAAATTTTTGAGCACTTTCAGGGAACGGGCGTCAACGGAGACCGTATATAAGCTTTCTTCGATAATGTCCGTTGTGATACGTATCTGAAAAGTAAATGACAACACCTTGAGGTTATAAGGCTGAAAAGGAGACCTCTGTGGTTCTATTTTCTTTACGCCTTCCTTTTTGTGCTCCATGAAGCTGAACATCTTTATTGCATCCGATTGAATGAGTTTCATGATTGGCAACGATCCCAATACGTAAGTCGAACAAATTCTTCCTTTTGTAGTTGCATCATGTATAATTGTCTCAAAAAAATCGCTTCCGGGCAGGAACAATTCTGTATGGGGATTCTCTTTTGCGGCCTCTAATTCAAGGGTTACTGTTTTTAAGGTATGCTGAGGGCCGTAAAGGATTGTATAGGTTCCTTCACTGCTTTGTTCTGCTATTCCTCCGCTTGCTTCTACGAAATCGATAAGGAAGTTTTCAAATAATGATGTGCTCATTTTCATTCCTCTTCTGGTTGAGATTCTTCAGCAACTGCGGTAGTGAATTGGTTGCCGAATATTTTGTCTTCCGTATCTTTCAGGGTAAAATATTTCTGTTTTGCGGCGAGCAGGTTTTCCCCTAACGTATTTATCTCATTTTCAAACTGTGCCATGTTTGCAGATTTTGTCCATGCATCGATAATCAGATCCTCGAATTCTGTCTCTTCATCTAATTTGCCAAGAATAACATCGACCTCTCCAATGACCAATTCGAACATATTGATCTTTGCATCGAGGAGGTACAGGATATAATCTTCAATGGTGCCCTTTGTAGACAGATTTAAAATATGCACATCCTTTTCCTGCCCAATACGTGAAATCCTCCCAATACGCTGCTCTATTCTCATAGGATTCCACGGAAGATCGAAATTGATAATATTGTTACAGAACTGAAGGTTTCTCCCTTCACTTCCTACGTCGGTTGCGATGAGTACTTTTGTTTTTCTTTGAAAATCCTTAATTGATGATTCTTTTTCGATCCTGGTCATTCCACCATGAAGCGGGGAGTAGGGGATATCACATTTTTTTAATGTTTCGGTTATCAGGGCATGGGATGGTCTGAACTTGGTAAAGACAATTACTTTGTCAGTAAGTTTGTTGATCACCTCGATCAATGTCCTTAGTTTTTCAGGGAAGGTTATGCTGTTGCATTGTTCAATTAATTCTTTAAGCGTTATGCTATCTGAGAGTTTATCCATAAGACTTTCAAGGGTAGAGCCGGCTGCAGCAGGAACGCTCCCAATCTCTTCCTGTAAAATTCTTAACGTCATCTTTATCTGCTGCGGGGAACCCTTGTACTGGTTCTTTACCAGATTGGATACGGATTCATAGAATATCTTTTCCGGTTCGCTCATATGGATTTGAATGGTACGCGCATGCCGTTTTGTAAATTTAACATCGCTGGTAGCGCGTCTATTCCGGATAATAAGTTCACTCAGTAGTGTTCTCAGTGATTCGTAATTTTTAGGGGTCAGGCGGTCACCGGATGATACATAGTTCCTTTTAAAGGATTTCAATGTGCCCAGTTCACCAGGGTATACTAAGGTAACGAGGTTAAAAAGCTCTTCGAGGTTATTGTGGACGGGTGTTGCAGTTAATAAAAAGATGTATTTTTTCCTGAGGGAATTGAGAAATTTCCATCCTACGGTGTTTGCGTTTTTCAGATGGTGTGCCTCGTCTACAATAATAAGATCAAAATTTTGTTGCGAAATTGCATTGCTATGAGGCATCTTTTTGGCGGTGTGGATGGATGCGATAATACGATCAAATTCTCCCCATGCATCGGTTCTACAGTCTTTAAACCTTTTATCATCAGAGGTGATAAATTCGAGATTGAATTTAAAAAATGTCTCTTCTTTCCATTGTTCTATCAAAGACGGTGGAACTAAAATGAGGACTCGTTTAACAAGCCCTCGTGTAATAAGTTCCATCATAGCAAGGCACGCCTCGATAGTCTTGCCCAGTCCTACTTCGTCGCAAAGCATCCCTCTGCCCCGAAACCTGCTGAGGAGTTTTTTTACAGAATTTACCTGGTGATCGAATGGGATAATTCCCCGGGCAAGGTTCAGTGAGAATAAGGTGTCAAAGGCAGGATGGAGTGCTAATGTGTGCGCTTCATAATTGAGTTTGAACAACCGGTACGATTCATAACGTGAATCAGGAGTGAGTTCTTTAATATCAATGCTGTTGATGAAAGGGACGGGCATGCCCGCAACGTTGAATACTTCCATAGGAAACACAAAAAAATTTATTAAAATTGTTACTCTTCAAAAATTATATGGATACATAATCCCCCTTGATCCCCCTTTGAAAGGGGGGAAATGTGTACGTATTATAGTTTAAGATACGTTGATTCTTCCTTTGCATTTTTCATGAAACGTCTTATGAATGTCTTATCTTTCTTGCCTGGTGACAATTCTACACCTGACGATACATCCACTGCATACGGTCTCGCCGTATGGATAGCTTCTTTAACATTTTCGGGTGTTAAACCACCTGATAGAATAATAGTCCCGTATTTATGCGCCTGTTTGGCAATTTCCCATTTGAATGAGACTCCGGTTCCGCCCATGGTTCCTTTTACATAACTATCCAATAAAAAGGCATGAGGTTGGTAAATTGCCATAGGTTTTAAGTCATCATCATCTCTAATCCGAAAGGCTTTTATAATGACATAGGTATCCAGATCTTTCAGATACGAGGGGGGTTCATTGCCATGAAGCTGAACGGTGCGTATATTGCAAAATTCACATATCTCTTTAATACTAGTTACCTGTTCATCAACAAAAACTCCCACAGCAGAGACAAAGGGCGGCAGGTTTTTAATAATGTCTCTGGCCTGATCCTTCGTTATCTGACGGGGGCTTTTTGCAAAGACAAATCCCAGCGCATCTGCGCCCAGCTCGACAGCATTTTGCGCATCTTCACTATTCGTAATTCCACAAATTTTAACCCTCATAATTAGTGCCTGAAATGCCGTTGACCGGTAAATACCATGGCAATTCCATGTTCATCCGCTGCTGCGATTGATTCGTCGTCTTTCGTAGATCCTCCCGGTTGAATGATTGCAATTATACCAGCCTTCGCAGCCGCATCCACATTATCCCTGAAGGGGAAAAAGGCATCCGAAGCCATTACAGCTCCTTTCACCCTTTCGCCTGCCTTTTTCATAGCAATTTCCGTGGAATCAATACGGCTCATTTGACCGGCGCCGACACCTATTACCGCCTCATTTTTTGCCAGTACAATACTGTTAGATTTTACATGTTTACAAACGATAAAGGCAAATCGAAGATCAGCCATTTCTTTTTCGGATGGCTTTTTCCTGGTAACAATCTTAAGGGCTGTAGAATCATATATGGTTAAATCCCTGCTCTGCAAAAGCATTCCTCCTATTACCCTCTTCATATCGCAGGCATGAGGGTCTATCGATTTTGCCAATAATTCACCTGTCTTTAAAATTCTTAAATTGCTTCCCCATTTCCGTTTTGTTGTGAGTATTTCTATAGCCTCTTGCTCGTAATCTGGTGCAATAATTGCTTCTACAAAATGGCCCGGCTCTGTGATAGCTTCAGCAGTTTTACTGTCTACGATCTTGTTTAACCCCAGAATACAACCGAATGCAGATACAGGATCGCCACGGTATGCGTTTATAAATGCCTCGGCTAAAGTATCTGCCGATGCGGAACCACAAGGGTTCGTATGTTTTATTACAATAGCAGAAGGCCGCTCAAATTCTTTTACCAGTTCCAGGGCTGCATTGAGATCTATGATATTATTATAGGAAAGTTCCTTCCCATATAATTGCTGAGCGTTGGAGATACAAGGTTCCTGAACATTTTCTTCAATATAAAATGAGGCTGTTTGATGCGGGTTCTCACCATAACGCAGGGCTTGCCGCTTTATATAGTCGAGTGAGAGGGCTGTTGGATAGCCTCCCTTTTCCTCACCCAGACTATCAAAATAGTTAGCTATAATTCTATCATAGCGGCCTGTTGTCCTGAATGCTTCAATAGCCAGTTCTAAACGCATCTTTTCTGAAATATCGTTATGATTTGCCTTCAGTTCTTCAATAAGAAAATTATAGCGCTTAGGGTTAACAACGACAATTACCTGCTTGTAATTTTTAGAGGCAGACCGAATCATAGAAGGACCTCCGATATCGATATTTTCAATTGCCTCCTCCATACTTACGTCTTTTTTGGCAATTGTTTTCTCGAAAGGATAAAGATTGACTACAACCATATCGATGGGTTTGATTTCCAGTTCTCTCATTTGCCTTTTGTGAATTTCGTTGTCTCTTAACGCTAATAATCCACCATGCACCCTTGGATGTAATGTTTTTACACGTCCGTCCATGATTTCAGGGAAGCCTGTATATTCAGATATTTCTATTACACGGATGCCGTTCTCTTTCAGTAATTTGGACGTACCGCCAGTTGAAACAATCTCGATACCCAAATGTTGTAATTCCTTAGCAAACTCTACAATGCCTGTTTTATCCGAGACACTAATGAGTGCCCTTTCTACTCTTGTCATCTTTTCTCCTCATTTTATTGGTAGATAAACTTATGCAAATACCAGCTTTAATAAGCTTTTTCTCCGTCTTTTTTGTAGTTTGTTTTTCTGTTCTGTGATTTTAGCAGAATAGAAAAATCAAGTCAAAAGAATAACTCTGGCTGTATACTACTGGATACTAATAGGATAAATACTATCGTAATTTATCTCGTAGGTATTTTTTTTCGTTGACTGTTATTATCTTTTTTGTTTGAATCTTTTCTCTATACAGAATTTTTAAATTTATAATTGTACGGGGATTCTAACAATAACGATAGAGCTACCAGCATACCTTTTGGTATTATGAAAAAGGTAAGATTCCCGAAGGCCTTATTTCCTTGGGAGAAATAATATGACTAAGAATAAATTTAAGGTGTTTTGTACTCCCTTTTGTCCAAAGTGCAATCAATTGTTAGCTTATCTAAACAAGAAAAAAGCGGATTACGTTTCTTATGATATTGATAAAGATGATACTGCAAGAAGAGAAGTAATAAAAATTGTAGGAACCGATGATATTGAATCGCTCGACAAATTGCCTATTGTGGTTATTGGTGATAAAGTATTATTCGGTTTTGATGAGAAAGAAATTGGCAAATATCTCCACTAAAATTTATCCTTGACTTTTATCTATAAAACATTTAGCCTTTTGAAGATTTTTGGAATTATAGATTGATATGGCAGAAGAAAATAATCTGAAAGAATTTACGAAGGGATTTTTTCAATACAATCCCATGTTTGTGCTGGTATTGGGACTTTGTCCCAGCCTTGCGGTTACAACATCGGTAAAAAACGGACTTGCAATGGGAGGGGCTGCGACCTTTGTACTTGTTTGCTCGAACTATATTATTTCTCTTGTCCGGTCGTTTATTCCACGCGAAATTCGTATCCCCTGTTTTATTGTTATTATTGCTGCCTTTGTAACTATGGTGGAATTGCTTATGAAGGCGTATCTGCCGCCCGAGCTGAATGCATCACTCGGTATATTTATACCGCTTATTGTTGTTAACTGTATTATCATGTATCGTGCAGAGTCCTTTGCATATAAAAACAAACCGTTCGTTTCTGTTTTGGATGGAGCTGGTTTGGGTTTAGGGTGGACACTCTCGCTCTGCATTGTCTCATCCATACGTGAAATTTCAGGGGCCGGGACGCTTTTTGGCCTAAAAGTATCCGAGTCATATAATCCTGCCTCAGTTATGATTATGGCTCCAGGGGCGTTTATTGTATTGGGATTGTTATTGGGCTTTTTTAACTGGAGAAAGCTTAAAAAAAGTGAAAAAGCCATGATGGAATATATGAAAAATGATTAAGGAAATTGCATTCATTATTGTAAGTGTCGTTTTTGTCAATAACTTTGTTCTGGCAAAGTTTCTGGGGCTCTGTCCATTCCTTGGTGTTTCTCAAAAAACATCATCTGCTATGGGAATGGGTGTGGCGGTCACATTTGTCATGACTCTTTCTTCTGCGATTACATGGATTGTATATAACTATATCCTTCTGCCAGGCGATGCAAATATTATCGCAACCATCTTTCCCTCTGTCCGGGAAACTGGTCTTATCGAGGTATTGAAGACTATTAGTTATATTCTTGTTATCGCAACATTGGTGCAATTAGTTGAGATGCTGCTCAGAAAGATGGTGCCGGCTCTCTATGAGAGTCTTGGTATATATCTACCATTGATCACTACCAACTGCGCAGTATTAGGAGTTGCGCTTTTAAATACGACTGATTCTCCAAAACATTTGGGATTTTTAGAGGCTACGATACAGGGATTTGGAGCAGGGATTGGTTTTACAGTAGCTATGCTTTTGATGTCAGGGATTCGGGAGCGTTTAGCTTTGGTCAATATACCTCAGCCCTTGCGAGGTATTCCCATTGCCTTTATTTGTACTGGCCTTATGGCTCTGGCTTTTTTAGGATTTTCAGGGATGGTTCAATAACATATGCGGCACGTTATCTCTATTTTAGTAGAAAACAAGGTTGGCATTTTAGCTCGTATTACTGGTCTTATTAGCGGAAGAGGATTTAATATTGATAGTCTTGCTGTTGGAGAGACAGAAAATCCTGCGTTTTCGCGAATTACCATTGTAGTGAGAGGTGACGATGCCATTTTGGAACAAGTAAGAAAACAGATAGGAAAGATTATCGATGTGGTTAAGGTAATCGATTTTACTACCGAGGAATTTATTGAGCGGGATTTAATGCTGCTAAAAGTGAACAGCCCTCTTGGAAAACGTGGGGAAATTATTGAAATAGTAACTATCTTCAGAGGAAAGATTGTGGATGTAGGTCAGAAGGACCTTGTCATTGAGATTGCTGGTACAGAGGATAAACTTGAGGCGATGCTAAGCTTATTGAGACCGTATGGAATTAAAGAGTTAGTACGGACAGGGAGTATTGCTATTGCACGCGGTACAAAATAACGAGAGAGAACAAAAAAGGAAGAGATATGCTAAAAATTTATTATGAAAAAGATGCTGATATTAACGTGCTGAAAGGGAAAAAGGTTGCTGTGGTCGGGTACGGCAGTCAGGGACATGCGCAAGCACAGAATTTAAAAGAATCCGGCATGGATGTAATTGTATCCACGAGGGCGGGTACACCTAATTATCAGTTAGCAGTTAAACATGGGTTTAAACCAGTTACTGTGGACGAGGCAGCTCGACAGGGCGATTTTATTCAGATACTTATACCGGATGAGACACAAAGGATGGTTTATGAGACACAAATTAAACCCTATTTAAAAGAAGGGAAGACATTATGTTTCTCGCATGGTTTCAATATACATTTTGGACAGGTCGTACCTCCAAGTAATATAGATGTTATAATGGTGGCGCCAAAAGGGCCTGGACATCTTGTCCGCAGTGAATTTGAAAAAGGTGGCGGTGTTCCGTGCCTTATGGCTATCCATCAGGATGCTACGGGAAAGGCGAAGGAAAAGGCTATGGCTTATGCACACGGGATTGGAGGTACACGGGCGGGTGTAATTGAGACGACCTTTTCAGAAGAAACTGAGACAGACCTCTTTGGTGAGCAAGCGGTATTATGTGGAGGGGCAGCCGCTCTTGTTAAGGCAGGGTTTGAGACATTGGTAGAAGCAGGATATCAGCCTGAGCTTGCCTATTTTGAATGCATGCATGAGTTAAAATTGATTGTAGATCTTTTTTATCAGGGCGGTCTGAGTTATATGCGATACTCAATTAGCAATACTGCCGAATATGGAGACCTGACACGTGGTCCGCGCATTGTTACAGAAGAAACAAAGAAGGAAATGAAACGTATATTAACCGAGATACAAACTGGTCAGTTTGCCAAAGAATGGATATTAGAAAACCAGGCAGGAAGACCCGTCTTCAATGCCCTGGAGAAAAAGGATAAAGGTCATCTTATTGAAAAAGTCGGTAGAGAATTGCGGAAGATGATGAAGTGGATTAATGCTAAAGAGCTATAATGAAATGTAAGGAAATTCCAAGATGACACAGATTATGCTTATGAACAAAAATCTGTGTCATCTGTTAATATCGAGTATTTATCACCAACTTAAAATGATATCCTACAAATGTTATTCAATGAAAATTAATTCTTTATAGATATCATATTCTTCTTTTGCCTCTTTGTGTTTACCTAGCTTACTGTAGCTATCACCTAATAAAAGGTGTGCATGAGCATTTCCCGGGCTTAATTCTAGAAGCTTTTCACACGTAGCTATAGCCTCATTATAGAGTCCTTTTTGATTGTATGCAAATCCAAGATTATAACGGGCTTCGTGATGTTCAGCGTCCAGGGTTAAAACCCTTTTAAAAGTTTTTATGGCATCATCATACTTCTGCTTATTATTATAAATAACACCGAGATTGTAATATGCATTAGCATAGTTTGGATCAATTTTTACTGCCCTTTGATAAGCCGTGATTGCCTTATCGGTTAACTTCTTTTTGTTATAAAGGCAGCCCAAATTATAATAAACTTTGGCGTTATTCGGACTTAATGATATAGACCTTTCAAATGCTGTGATAGCATCGTCAGTCATTCCCTTCTTAGCATAAAAAATTCCCAGATTAAGGTTTGCTCCAGAATCTTTTGAATCTAGCTCTACAATCTTTTTCAATGAGATAGCGGTCTCATTTGTCTTTCCAAGCTTGCTGTACGCTAAAGCTTTCAGTCTGTAAGCTTCAACCATGGTACTTTCTATTTCGGTTGCCTTGCTAAACGATTCGATGGCCTCTTCGAATTGGCCCTGGTTAAAGTATTCCAAGCCTTCGTTAAAGAAATCTTGTGCCGTAACTTGTACGGTAACCGGCTTATCAATTACCGGTGGATTTGGTTGTGGTGTTTCTTTGATTTGGATAGATTGTACCGGAATAGCGGGTTGCTCTGGAATAGGCTGTTTGGTCTCAACAGGTATAGTCTCTTCGGCTACTTTTGGTGTCAACTTCTCATAGGTAGTTGAAATAATATCCTTGAATTCTATAGCCTCTTCAACCTCCTTTTCTTTTTTTCCACATCCACAACAGATAATAAGAAAAACACCTGCGAGAAGAGCTAAGCTATAGTAAACTGATTTTAAAGGACATAAAGTCTGAAAAAGAGATGGATTTTTCATAATTCTTATTCTAACCCCTTTATAAAAATTAATAATTTTTACAGCATTTTAGTGTTACAAGATGAATTGTCAAGAAAAATCAAATTTGCATTTTGATGGAAGAGAATAGTCAGGTTTATAGCATGTAGAGTGGCGGCTGGAATGCAAGATCGCTGTTACAATGGATGAACAATACGTCTCCTATACAGGCTGTGATATACCCTATTTTTAATGTATAGAAGCTTCAATCCTATAAGACTGCTATTCCCGATCAGGTATTCAGGCGGGGAAGGGAAGCAAGGCTAAAGCCGCTCTTCTACATCAAAGGAATATGAGAATTTTTCTGTTAACACATCTAATGGATTACGAGAAATAGTATTCCTATAAGGGTCAGTATTCCCCCAATAATCTCTTTTTCGTAACGTTCGATGCTACAAATATGTAGTTTTTTTACCCCTTTATAAGCAAGTACTGTTAATCCTAACATACCGGAAATAGTTGTTACCGACAAGACAATTGAAAGTACCAAAAGCATAGCCCAACTGAGTGTACTTGCAGCTAAAAATATAGGTAATAAGGCGACACAAGGTGAACAGCTTAACATTAAGAATAATGAGATAATGATGCTTTTATCGGAGAATGCTGAATGATCATGATTGTGCGGGCTTGTTCTTAACCTTCCTATAAGGATAAAGGTAATACCAATGGCAATTAAGATGAAACCGGATAGAGGCTCTGCAATGGTTTCTATATATTTTGTCATATGAAATCCAAGGAGGGCAATAACGGAACCCAAAATACTTGTTATCAGAGAATGACCTAGTCCGGCTGCTGCGGTGACAAAGATAGTTTTCGTCAGGCTCCACTTTTGTCCCTTTCCTATCAAGGCAAAGGGCATCCAATGAGTAGGCATTATGGCATGGGTCAAAGCAATGAAGAATGTTGCTGCTATGAGGCTAACTGTTGTATGCTGCATAGAAAAGAACTAATCTGCTCCAAAAGTAATTTGGCAGGCGAAAAACCAATCTGTGATAAAAATAATTACATTTCCTTTTTTATTTGCGAACCGAATGTGTATGAGTTTCATGAGATTCAGGGTTTTAGAGGTTCTTATGCAATGTTTGCTAATTACCACTTTTACGGGATGATACATCTAAAAGATGATCGTAATAACTATCCGATTTTATCCCAACAACATATACATTATCCTTTTTATTACCCCATATTCCTAGCAATAAATAATTAGTACTACTCTTTTGCTTATTCCATTTTGTACCATCGTAATGAAGTATTGTTCCATGATCTCCTACAGCAAAAATGGTATTGTTGTTAATACCCCATATTCTTCGAAGCCAGTTATTTGTGCCGCTTCTTTGCCGTATCCAATTTATTCCATCATAATGAAGGATCAAGCCGTCCGCACCTGCAACAAATACATTGTTTGAATCTGTAACACAAACACTCGTAAGCCTTTTATTTGTGTTTAAAGCAGATATCTTCCATTCCCTTCCATCATAATGGAGTATAGTACCATAATCTCCTACAGCGTAAATATTATTTTTGCTATTACCTCCGATACCATAGAGCCAATTGATGGTACCACTGTTTTGTTCTTTCCATGTCTTTCCATCGTAATGCAATATCTCTCCTAAAGCACCTACTATGAATATATATTTCTCATCAAAGCCCCAAATATTGCTAAACCAATTGCTGGTTCTCATCTTATATCTTTTCCATTCCTTGCCATTATAATGGATAATAGTACCATAATCTCCGGAGATATAGATATTATTATGGCTGCTACCCCAAATTTTATTTAATCTGGAAGTAACCTGACTTTCTTGTTTAATCCATGATTTACCATCGAAATGCAGTATAACACCGTGTTCACCAACAGCAAAGATATCGTTATCACTGAACCCATAAATATTGTTAAGCCATACACTGTATCCATTATAAATGCAGCCCCATGTTTTTCCATCATAATGGAGTATAATACTATCGCTTTTATCGTGTTTCGTTATCTGTTCTTCTAGACCCCACTCATTTTTCTGTGTTTGTTTTTCCAGTCCCCATTCATATTTTAGTGTTTGTTCTTCCAGACTCCACTCATCTGCAACACTGGAGTTGCCAGTAAAAAACTGATAGAAAACGAAAAGAACACCGATAGAAAGGATTGTAATTGATCTCATAGTTTGCGTACAATAGCAGGATTTTTATAATAGAGTTCCGTATTTTTCCCAATATCACAATCCAATAATAGCTATATGCGCATTATCGGCTGCTGCAATGGTCTCTTCGATATCCAGAATAAGCGTTTTTTCCGCCTCGAGAGCAAGGACCGATGCAGAAGATTCTCTGAGTGATTTGATAGTTTCTAGTCCAACGGTAGGAATATCAAATCGTGGATCAAAATCATGTTTACTGACTTTTATGACGATAATATCTTCCTTTCCCAGATTTCCACCTCGGCGGATAGCTTCATCAGTGCCCTCTAAAGCTTCGACGGCTAAAACTACCTTTTCTTTTATTACAATGCATTGTCCTATACCAAATTTTGAAATTTCTTTGGCAATAGGCCATCCGAAATAAACATCCTCCATTTCCTTTTCCGTGGGTTGCTTTTTCGTTAATATTCCCTTTTGGGCTAGGAGTTGCGGTACGTACAGTGTCGAGTTTTGCAATACAATACCGTCTTTTAGCAGTTCTTCAGAAACAGCTCCAAGTAAGGAGTGGTCATCTCTTTTTTTTACCGTTCGGTACCAGAGATTGATTGTCCTCAAATCCGGCATAAACCTCATATTTCTCCAAGAGGAAAACATGTTGGTTTTTTTTATCCCACCTGCCATAACTGCTTTTGATATCTGCTCTTGCTTAAATATTTTAATCAGTTTTCCAATTTGAGCAACACCCACCCAGTACAGTTTTTCCACATAATATTCAATTTCAGGAGAGGTTTCCCCATCAATTCCCACAGCAATTATGGGAACATTATTATCCCGTGCTCCTTTTGCAAATAATATTGGGAATCGGCCGTTTCCTGCTATTAATCCAAGTTTTTCCATGACGCTTCTAATTTCTCTATCCTTTTTTCAAGGGTTTTAATATACTCTTTCATTTCGGGTAATTTTTCGATAATGACATAGCATCGGCGCATTCGCTGAATAGGGAGTGCAGGTGCTCCTAAATAAATTTCATTATCCGGGATATCGCTTGCTACGCCAGAACGTCCGCCAACAGTGACATTATCACCTATTTTGATATGTCCAACGATACCAACTCCACCAGCCAGGGTTACATGTTTTCCAATCTTGGCTGTGCCTGCAATACCTACCTGGGATACAATTAAGGAGTTTTCTCCTATCTCAACGTTATGTGAGATAACAACCTGACTGTCAATCTTTGTACCTTTTCGAATAATCGTTTCTCCCAAAGCAGCGCGATTGATCGTTGTATTTGCTCCAATATCTACATCATCTTCAATTACAGTAATACCGACCTGTGGTATTTTATAATAACTCTGGCCGTCTGGTGCGTATCCAAAGCCGCAGCTACCGATAACTGTATTGCTGTGAATAGTTACACGTTGACCGATTACCGTATCATGATAAATCACAGCATTTGGGTAAATGATAGTATCATCACCAATAGCACAATGATCACCAATATAAACGCATGGATGCAGGACCACGCGGTTGCCAATACGGGTATTTTCGCCTATGTGCACGTAAGCCTGAATAGAAACATCCTGGCCAATTGTAGCAGTTTTGCTGATTTTGGAAGAATTATCGACACCTTTAGCGTATGTTGGCTTTTTATATATCATAAGTTCTACTAGCTTTGCAAATGCAAGATAAGGGTTGTTGCATACCAAAAGGTTCTTTTTTATTTCTTTTAATTTTGGTGAGACAATAATAGCGGATGCGTGAGTTAGATGGATTTTCTTTGTATATTTATCATTCGATATAAAAGTAATATCTCCCTCCTGTGCCTCATCGATACCCATAATACCACGAATCTTTATAAGAGGGTCACCCACAACTGTACCGCCGATGTATTCAGCGAGTTCTTGTAATGTTTTTTCCATTGAGAATTTTATCCAGAAATTATCTTTTACCAAATGAGTCAAATTTAGAAATAATCACGGACGTTACTGTCCAGATAGTAATTATATGTGGTATGGAGTAATATCTGTATTGTGTGGCATTTTTGTCACAAATCGTATAATGATTAATGTAATAATGAGAAGGACCCATCCTAGTACGCCGGTAACTACATTGCTATCACCAAATAACCAATTTGAGTTTCTGTGTACGTGATCGAAGAATAGGCTATTTGTCTTTATAAGAAATACCCATCCTGCATGAAGTCCGATAGAGAGATATAATGAGTTTGTTCTCAGACAGGCATAGGATAATACTACACCAACGAGAAAGAGGCCAACCATGGAAGGCAAAATGGTGTTAAAATCTACTACAAAGTTTTTGAGAAATTGATAAATTACCATAAAACCTACATATGGCTGAATACCAGGAGACACAATGAGTTTTACCTTAAGGAAGTGTAATGAGGAATAAAATATACTCGTGATGCAAACAGCAAGTATGGCTGGTAAATCCTTTAATAGGCTCTGAAGGATAAATCCTCTAAAAAACAGCTCTTCAATACATCCAACAAGACCGGCAATGAGTAATATCTTAGCTAACTGAAAAATGAGATCACCAAACGATTTTGCATCTATATCTAATATCCTTGTACCAGCACTATATAAAAAGGCAATATACAAAGTCAGCATACCGGCGCCTAAGAGGAATCCCATTTGTAACTGTTCCCGCCATTTTTGGGTGTGTTTTATACCTATGGTGGCAAAGGAGCTAATCATGAGTGGTTTTCTGAATAAGAAAATCATGAGAATAGCTACAGCCAGCATGATACGCCGCATGACCTTCCCAAAATCATAGCTCTCTTGTTTATAATGGAGTAAATCAACTACGAAAGGGCTGAATAATACCAGAGAATCGAGAAGTGCTTTTATAAAGGGTGCAAGAATGCTGCTTACGCATAGTATTACGAGAAATAATAAAAAAATCTTTTTATATTGTTTCGTACCTTCAAATGAATTCATCATAAAATCATAGTGTTGTAAAAAGAAGTTGTCAACTGAAAATACTTTTTATTTAGGTGTGATATACACACTTAATTTCCTTTTGTCTGTAACAGTGGTTAAATAAAACTCTGTAATATTTGCTTATTTGGCATCTTCCGTGATTCTACGATCACAAAGTTTGACTGTTTAATGAATTGTGTTGACTAGATCAGGGTGTTTAGCTATATTACTTCCTTTATCTTTATATTCAAAAACATTGGTAAATTGCCTCTTTTGCAATGTAAATAGAAATAGGCTCAGAAATAGATAATTATTGAAGGTGAAATGAAGATTTGATTCATTGTGCAGGTTTATAGAAAGACGAATGACATGAGACAAAAAAAATTATGGGGAGGGAGGTTTACAAAACAAACAGCAGCCTCAGTAGAATCGTTTACTGAATCAATATCTTTTGATTGGAGACTTTATAAGTACGATATTGAAGGAAGTATTACCCATGCAGTTATGCTTGCTAAGTGCAAGCTCATTACGGAAAAAGAAAAAGATACCATCGTTAAAGGTCTTAAAGGGATTTTATCAGATATTCTTGCTGAAAAGTTCGAGTTTAAAAAGTCTCTTGAAGATATCCACATGAATATCGAATCTGTTTTAATCGATCGGATCGGCGAAGTTGGCAAGAAACTTCATACTGCACGAAGTAGAAATGACCAGATTGCCCTTGATCTCCGACTTTGGACACGTGACCAGACACAGCAAACGATAAAACTCCTGGTAATGTTGCAAAGAGAGTTTGTTAAAAAAGCGAAAAATTATCTTAGTTTTATTATGCCTGGTTTTACTCATCTTCAGCATGCCCAGCCTGTTTTAGTATCCCACTATTTATTAGCATATATAGAGATGTTTGAACGGGATAAAACACGTCTCCAAGATTGTTTTATCCGACTTAACAAATCGCCTCTCGGTGCATGTGCCCTTGCAGGCACGACACTGCAAACCGATTCTATGCTTACGGCAAAACTGCTCGGTTTTAAAGGGATTTGCGAAAATAGCATGGATGCTGTAAGTGATAGAGACTTTTGTGTTGAATACTCATTTTGTCTTTCTACGATTGCCATGCATCTCTCCCGCTTCTGTGAGGAATGGATTATCTGGTGCAATGATGAATTCAAGTTTATTGAGATAAGTGATGACTATTGTACAGGTTCCAGTATTATGCCTCAAAAGAAGAATCCTGATGTGCTGGAATTGATTCGGGGTAAATGTGGTCGTGTGTTTGGACATTTGGTATCTTTGCTTACTCTGCTTAAAGGATTACCATTAACCTACAACCGTGATATGCAGGAAGATAAGATAGCGCTCTTTGATGCGACAGATACTGTTCAGGCCTCGTTATCTATTCTTACGGAACTTGTGACAAACACACATTTTAATAAAGAACGGATGATGTTGGCTTGTGAGAAGGGTTTTATTGATGCTACTGCCCTGGCAGAGTACCTTGTCAAGAAGGGTTTACCTTTTCGTAAAGCTCATGAGATTGTAGGAAATATAGTACGAGAGTGCATACGGGTACATTGTACCTTAATGGATTTGAAATTGGAGGGTTTTAAAGCATTTTCTTCTATCATAGAAAAGGATGTTTATAAAGTACTGGGGGTTGAAAACTGTATTAAGAATTATAAAAGTTACGGTTCTACAGCACCGGGATTTGTTAAAAAACGAATTGCATACTGGGAGAAGAAGCTAAGTGATAACTCAGTACCGAAATATGCGAATTAGTGCTTGGTAGATGCTTAAGTTTGATGACCGTTACCCTGAGGATTTTAAATCTTTATATTTGTAGTTTCGCAATATCTCTTCGTATGATTTTTGAGTATAGTGGTGAATGATTACGATTTTTAATGGATGATTATTTTATGGACGATTTTGAATACAAAGATAAGTCACTTTTTTGTGAAAAGGTAAAGATAGAGAATATTATTTCCAAGGTAGGAACTCCTGCCTATATTTATAGTAAAAATGCAATCTTAACACGGTATCGTGAGTTAAAATCAGCTTTTCAAAATGCCAATACCTTGATTTGTTTTTCTGTAAAGTCTAATTCGAACTTATCTATATGTAAAATACTGGCAGAGGAAGGATCGGGTTTTGATGTAGTTTCCGGAGGAGAGTTATTTCGCGCTATGAGGTCGGGGGGTGACCTGTCAAAGATTGTATTTGCAGGGGTAGGGAAAACGGACAAGGAAATACGGTATGCTCTGGGAAACGATATTTTTATGTTTAACGTAGAATCTGTTTCAGAATTAGAACATATTAATACGTTAGCTGGTGAGATGGGTAAGATACCTAAGGTTGCCTTGCGAATCAATCCGGATATCGATGCAAAAACTCATGTAAAGACTACGACGGGAAAAAAAGAGAACAAATTTGGTATAGACCTTACCGAAGCTGAAAAAATTATCAGGCAATCAACAAAATATGTAAACATCAATCTTTGTGGGTTACATGTACATCTTGGCTCTCCTATTTATACGGTTGCCCCTTATGTGCATGCCCTTAAGAAGATCGTTGCGTTTGTTCGTAGATGTAAAGATGCGGGGTTTGATATTGAATACATGAACATTGGAGGTGGCTATTGTATTTCTTATACGGGAGAAAAGGTAATACGGCCAAAAGAGTATGCATCGAAAATTTTACCATTTGTGAAAGAAATGCAATGTAATCTTATTATGGAGCCGGGGCGATTTATCGTGGGAAATTCAGGCATTTTAATTACCCGTGTAACCTATACAAAGGAGACCCTACATGGTAAAAAGTTTATTATTTGTGATGCTGCTATGAATGATTTAATACGTCCGGCCCTTTATGATGCTTTTCACAGGATATGGCCTGTAAATCCGCGTGTAAAAATGCCAAAGGTGGAAATACCTAATAAACCTGAAATAAAAAAGGGGATGTACTTCGTAGACATTGTTGGCCCTGTTTGTGAAACGAGTGATGCTTTTGCAACCAAAAGGGCTTTACCCAAAGTTGAAGAAGGGGACTTATTGGCAATATTCAGTGCCGGTGCTTATGGTTTTACCATGAGTTCCAGCTATAATTCCCGTCCCCGTCCATGTGAAGTGCTGGTAGAAGGGGATAAGTATCGCATTATCAGGGAACGGGAGACATACGAGGATTTAGTCAAGGGTGAGAATTTATAACAGTAAGTTATTAAGTTATTACCAAGAACTTTATATGGTGTTGAGGTGCAATGGCAAAATATTATCCTATATTCCTGAATATACAGGATAAAAAATGTGTGGTGATAGGCGGTGGTAATGTTGCCTGGCGTAAGGTGTGCAGTCTAAAAGAAGCAGGCGCAAGGGTAACGGTAGTATCCCCTGAATTTTGTCCTGAATTGGAAAAAGAAACAGAGATTGAGCGGATCAAACAAAAGTATGATAAAGAATTTTTAAAAGAAGCGTTGGTAGTTATTGCATCTACGGATGATGAGGAAGTGAATAAGAAGATTTATTCCGATGCCATGGAGAAAGGAATATTGGTAAATGTTGTTGATAAACCTGAATTTTGCTCTTTCATTGTACCTTCATCCATGGTGCGGGGTGATCTCCGTATTAGTATCTCAACGGGTGGTGCAAGTCCTGCATTAGCCCGGAACATCCGGGAGTATTTGGAAAAACAATTTGGGAAGGAGTATGATGAATTTACAAAACTTTTATCGGAGATGCGAAGAAAGGTGCTTTCTGAGATAGTGGATGAATCTATAAGACGCGATATCTTGCAACAGATTGCGGCGCTTGATATGCTTGAAGTTGTTAAAGAAAGAGGTATCCTTGAAGCAAAAAAAAGGATGTTAGAGATTATTTCTGAAAAAATTTTGAAATAAGTTGACAATGTCTATAGACTTATTTTCTCTTGCAAGATTTTTTATGAAGTGCTAATATTAAAAATTGTAAAATATTGGTTTGATTATATGTATATAATTGTCGTTTGCTTAATTATTTATAAAGATAGATAATTGTATCGATTTAGGAGTTTGAATGGTAGAAAATAAGAGAAAGCAAAGAATTAATCTCGATGAATTAAAATCAGGTGGTTTCATAAAACAGACACAGAAAGACCTTTTTACTGTCCGATTAAAAGTTCCGGGCGGGAGAATTACACCTGAAAAGTTGACAAAAATTGCCGAGGTTGCAAAGAAATATAGTCGGTTAGGCTACTGTCATTTGAGTTTTCGACAATCTGTGGAGATTATTGGTGTTCATATTGACGATTTTGATGCAGTGATAAAGGAGCTGGCTACCGTAGGGCAAAAGATCGCATCCTGTGGTCCGAGGGTAAGGGTTCCTACGGCATGTGGGGGTTGTGAATATAACCCCAACGGGATTATGGATACACAAGCGAAGGCCCTGGAAGTTGATGAGAAGTTTTTTGGTATACCATGTCCTCATAAGTTTAAGATGGGATTTTCCGGTTGCCCTATTGATTGTACAAGGACGAGAGAGATGGATTTAGGGTTTCAGGGCGTGGTGTATCCGGAATGGAGTAAAGATTTATGTACGGGATGCACCTTGTGTGCCAAAGCCTGTATGGAAGGCGCAATTATTGCAGATAAAGAGGGCAAACCGGTCTTCGATGAATCGAAATGTGTCTATTGCGGGGATTGTATAAGAGCATGTCCTACCGATGCCTGGAAGGATAAGAAGAAGGGCTGGCTTGTGCGTACTGGCGGGAAACATGGCAGACACCCCCGAGAGGCTGATCAGGTAATTAATTTTCTCCCTGATCACAAAGTAAATGATTTTATTGCAGCAACTTTGAAATGGTATAAAGAGAATGGCAAGCCGAAGGAAAGAATCGGTACTTCTATAGAACGCATAGGATTAGACAAATTTAAAAAAGAAGTTGTGGATACATTTGAAAAAACCTAATGAAGGACCCCCGATGAAAAGTAGAAAGAAGTTTATTATATTTGCTCATAGCGGTACTTATGATAAGCTCTATCAGATAGTTACTTTAGCTATTACAGCGGCCTCTATGGGAAGGGATACGTATATTTTCCTCTTCTTTTGGGCATTGAAGAGGTTCGTGAATGAAGATTTTGATCTAACAAAGTTATCAAATGAGTTTGGCAAGGAAGGTGAACAGTTATCCAGGAGGATTCGTGAGATCAATCCGATTTCACTGAAAGAAATACTCGATGATGTGCGAGCGATGGGGAATTTAAAAATTTATGCCTGCACTACAGCCGTGAAGCTTATGGAATTAGAGGAATCTGTAGTTAAATCTAAAGTAGATGATATTGTGGGATTAACTACTTTATTGGAACTAGCAGATGGTGCAGAAACACAATTATTTATATAACGCAAGATGAGGTAGTGTCGTGGTGAGTACTGCTATAAAGAATACAAAATGCATATCAAAGCGGATTCCGAATAGTTCACTTTTGGATAATGTAGGAAATACTCCTCTCTTAAGAATTAATAGAATTGCAAAGGAATTGAGAGATAAAGATGTGGAGATCTATGCCAAGGCCGAATGGTTTAATCCGGGAGGTTCTGTAAAAGATCGTCCAGCTTTGCGAATTATAGAAGAAGCTGAAAAAACGGGAAAGCTTAACTACGATAAGATTATTATAGATTCAACATCGGGGAATACGGGCATTGCCTATGCTCTCATTGGTGCTTCAAGAGGGTATAAAGTAACCTTAGTGATGCCTTTGAATGTTAGTGAGGAGCGGAAGAGGATCATACGTGCCTTTGGAGCCAAGATTATATTTACTGATCCATTGCTTGGTTCAGACGGTGCAATGTTAGAAGCGAAAAGAATGGTAAACGAAGATCCTTCAAAATATTTTTATGCCGATCAGTATAATAACCCTGCAAATTGGAAAGCGCATTATGATACTACGGGTGTGGAAATATGGAAACAAACGGCGGGTGAGGTAACTCACTTTATTGCATGTTTAGGGACAAGTGGTACTCTTATGGGTACCGGGCGGCGCCTTAAAGAATATAACCCTTGCATTCAAGTAATAGCGGTCGAGCCTTCTGCCTCAATTCATGGGCTGGAAGGTATGAAACACATGAGTACCTCTGTTGTTCCTGGTATTTATGATGATCATTTCCCTGACAAAAAAATTGCAGTAGAGACAGAAGATGCTTATACGATTATTAAGAAACTTGCAGCAGAAGAAGGATTTTTTGTGGGATATTCTTCCGGCGCTGCACTTATGGCATCATTGAAAGTGGCAAGTGAACTCGAGAAAGGTCTGATTGTTACGATTTTTCCTGATAGGGGAGACCGTTATTTGAGTACAAGTTTTTGGGCAGGTGTGTAAAGGTAAAATCTGTAAGAATTCAAGAGGAATCCATGGGATCATTGTGTATTGATGCTCGTAAACTTTACGACATAGAGAATGAGGTAAGAAAGAGTTATCCTCTGGAATGTTGTGGGTTGTTAATTGGTACAAATACATCTGAAAAAAAGGTGGTTGAAGTTTATCCTGTACAGAACAAAAATACAGAAAGAACCCATGATAGATATGAAATAGACGGCAAAGAGTTTACAAGGGTTGATAAGGAAGCAGCAAAAAAGGGTCTTCAGATTATAGGAATATACCATTCCCACCCGGACCATCCTGCAATACCATCTGCTTTTGATACGGAACACGCATGGTTTGGTTATTCCTACATGATTATTGCTATCGAGAAAGGCAAAAAGATTGAAGTCAGATCATGGATTTATGATGAAGTAAAGAAGCAGTTTGAGGAAGAAGAGATAACTAGGATATAACATAAATATTTGGAGTTTTATACATGGTAGAAGATGGAAACATTAATCCTGATGAGCAGATTGACTTAAGAGGGGTGCTTTGTCCTATTAACTTTGTAAAAACAAAGTTAAAACTGGAAATGATGGATTCTGGTCAGGTCTTAGAAGTAATATTAGACGATGGAGAACCGATAAGAAGTGTTCCTCGAAGTTTGAAAGAAGAGGGTCATAAAATTATTAAAGTAGAAAATCTTCGAGGTGCTTACCGTTTGCTCGTTAAAAAGGCATAAACTATATTTGAGTTCTCTAAAATGTACTTGACTTTTTTCATTGTTAAATATAATATGCGGCTTTTAAGTACTATAAGAAATTTTGTTTTGGAAAAATATAAAAATAATACAATTTAAGTAATTAGATAAGGATTTTAGCAGGAGGTTTATATTATGGAAGCGAAAGAAAAGACCAGACGCAATACGTCGGAAACCGAAGGAAGGATTTGGTTTAATTTCTCCCGTAGAAATTTTTTAACAGTAGCAGGATGGGGATTGTTTTTTGCAACCATAGGTGCTTATTTATCGCAAATTCTCGGATATAAGGGTTTTTTTTATCCTAAGGTACTTTTCGAGCCTTCACCGAAATTTGCTGTAGGAGAGCCTAAATCTTTTCCTGAAAATTCGGTAACCACGCTTAAATCAAGAAAGATATTTGTTGTGCGAGATGGCAACAGTTTTAAGGCGATTTCGGTAGTATGTCAACACCTGGGATGTGCGGTGGAATTTTCAAAGGAAAAGAATATCTTTGAGTGTCCGTGCCATGGAAGTAAATACTATCGAAACGGTGTGAATTTTGCCGGACCAGCTCCCCGTCCTTTAAGTCACTTTGAAGTTGTTTTATCCGATAGTGGAAAATTAGTTGTAGATACAAGTAAAATTGTACCTATTGAGACAGAATTAATTGTTTAGTATGAAATTTCAATAGACATTCTTTAAAGAAGGTTATATTTATGGAACAAGCAACATTACCAAAACGGGGAATACGGGCGCTTGTTGATTTGGATTGGTTAAAGGAAAATATTCGTTGTCAGCACCGATGCCCGGCGCACATGGATGTGCCCGGTTATATTCGTTTGATTCAGGAAGGAAAGTACCGAGAATCTTACGAATTGATGAAAGAGACTAATCCATTTCCAGCCGTTTGTGGCTACATATGCCCGCATCCCTGTGAGAGCAGATGTAAACGTGGCGATTTTGACAGACCTGTAGCAATTGATGCTTTAAAGCGGTTTGTTACGGATTATATTTACAAAAATAAGATAAGGGTTTCCTCTCTAAAAATAAAGCAAAGGGAGGAAAAAGTTGCTATCATTGGAGCTGGTCCTGCAGGACTAACTGCTGCCAATGACCTTGCCGGTATGGGGTACAAGGTAACTGTTTTTGAAAAAGAATCCCAAGTAGGCGGCATGATGATGTGGGCGATTCCCTCATACAGACTTCCCCGTGATCAAATTATGTTTGATGTAAGCCATATTTTAGAGCGCGGTGTTGATATCAGGACGAATACGCCGATTGGAAGTCCGGGAAAAACGATTTCTGATTTATTTAACGAAGGATATAAATCCGTATTCATAGCTGTCGGTGCACAAAAAGGAAAAAGGCTTGAAATTCCCGGAGAAGACGGAACAGAAGGGGTCGTGGATTGTTTGGAGTTTTTGAAAAATGTGAATGATGGCGATACGAGAAGTCCGGGTAAAAAAGTAGTTGTTATTGGTGGTGGAAATTCTGCTATAGACGCAGCGAGGACTGCTCACCGGCTGGGCCCTGAAGTTTACATTGTATACAGAAGGACACGAGAAGAGATGCCAGCCTTACCATGGGAAGTCGAAGAGGCTGATCATGAAGGGATCCAGTTCCATTTTTTAGCAGCGCCTGTCAGGGTTTTAACTGAAAATGGGAGGGTAAAGGCTTTGGAGTGCATCAAGATGCGATTAGGTAAGCCTGATAATAGCGGAAGAAGAAGACCAGAGCCAGTTCCTAATTCTGAATTTACCATTGAAACAGATTGCATCATTACCGCAATTAGTCAGGAATCAGACCTGAAGTTTCTTGGAGACGATCATGGTTTAGATGTTACAAAATGGGGAACGCTTGCTGTTAGTGATACTCTTATGACCAATAAAAAGGGGATTTTTGCCGGAGGCGATGTAACGTTAGGGCCAAGTACTGTCATTGAATGTATTGCGCAAGGACATGTTGCTGCAAAGGCCATTGATAGATTCATAAGAGGAGAAGAGATTCAGGAACCTAAGAAAAAAGCCTGGGTTACACTCTTAGATAATGAATTTGATTTACGTGAAGAAAATTATGATGCCGTTCCTCGCCAGCAGATGCAAATGCTGCCTGTGGAGGATAGAGAGGGCACTTTTAATTTAGTAGAACTCGGTCTTACCGAAGCTCAGGCAAAAATTGAAGCATTACGTTGTTTGAAATGCGATCTTAATATTAATGTAGAAACAAACGAATGCGTACTGTGCGGCCGGTGCAGTATGGTGTGTCCTGTTGGTGCATTGAAGCAAGTTGATGCGTATGATGAAAATAAAGGGTATCAGCCGTTTGTTAGCAAAGACGGCATGGTAATTAAATATACTGATAAGTGTATTCGATGTGGAAATTGCAAGGATTGTCCGGTAAGTGTTATATCCTTAAAGCGTGTGCTTTGGAAACCTAATGAAGAAATTAATAAAATGTTATAAGAAAGGGGAGAAGCAGAAAGATAATTTTTTTCGTTATGAAGGGAAATTGCGAAAAAGTGAAAAGGAGAGAGGGTTGCTCACATGAAATTAATTCCTGATTTAATAAAGAAAATTACAGATAATGAAATTTGGAGATCTGTATTTCGTCATGGATATGCAGATACGCCTAGAAACAGGGTTCTTCAGATTATCAGCAATATATGGTTGCATTTACATCCGGCAAAGGTGCGAGAGCATGGTACGAAGATTCGCTTTACCTGGTGTATGGGAGGGATTACATTTTTTATATTCCTGTTTGAGACAATAACAGGTATTCTGCTAATGTTTTACTATGTTCCTGATGTAAACAGGGCGTATGCAGATATTGTGGATTTAATGTATGTAGTACCTTTTGGCAGATTTTTAAGAAATTCTCACCGATGGGGTGCTCACGCAATGGTTATTACTGTGAGTATCCATATGTTTCGGGTTTTCTTAACAGGCTCATATAAACCGCCACGGCAGTTTAACTGGGTGGTTGGTGTGATCCTGTTAGTTCTTACATTTTTGTTAAGTTTTACCGGTTATTTGTTGCCTTGGGATCAATTAGGATACTGGGCTATTACCGTTGGTACGAATATGGCGCGTGCGACACCGTTTTTAGGCCATGAGGGACCATTCTCCTACATACTGGGTATGAGAGCTGACAATGATGTTCGCTTTGCTTTGTTAGGTGGAACAATGATTGAAGCTCCTGCCTTACTGCGAGCCTATGTATGGCACTGTATAGCAATTCCTGTGATGGCTTCAGCGCTGATGATGGTGCATTTCTGGAGAGTGCGTAAAGATGGTGGTATTTCAGGTCCATTATAGTTCTATCGTTGAAGTTTCTATAAGTTAACTGAAGATATTTCTGAGGAGTCATTCCATGGAGGTTATGGAGGAGAAGGGAAGAGAAGTTAAAGATGATAGAGTTTTTACCTGGCCCAATTTAGTGGCTAAGGAGTTCTTAGCTGCTATTTTTGTCACGGTAGGGCTGCTTTTTTATTCGTATGTAGTGGACGCTCCGTTAAGAGAATTGTCAAATCCCGGGCAAGCCGAGAACCCGGCAAAGGCGCCGTGGTATTTTTTAGGTTTACAGGAGGCATTAGTTTATTTTGATCCATGGTATGCTGGTGTTGTACTTCCCAGCATTATCATTCTTGGCTTAATACTCATCCCCTATTTAGACAATAATCCTAAAGGGAATGGTTATTATACATTTAAAGAGAGAAAATTTGCGGTATCTGTCTTTGTTTTCGGCTATGTTTTTTGGTATGTTTTGATATACATTGGCACTGCGCTTCGAGGTCCATTCTGGGCATTTTTCTGGCCTTGGGAAAAGTGGACACACGATTTTCCTACCCCGCCACCTTTACATGATTTACCCTTGCCATTGGGAATTGCGCTCATGATAGGATTTTATTTCTTAGGGTTGGTTCTTCCTGCGCTTGTAAAAAAAGATTTTTTTTATAAACTTGGTGTCGTCAGGTATGTATTAACGATGGGGCTTCTTCTAACCATGATAGGTACGGTAATTAAAATGATTTTTAGGCTAGCGTTTAATGTAAAATATATCATTGCTACACCTTGGATCAATATATAATTTATTTCAAGATACTTAACATTGAGTATTTTTAGAACAGGTGATTTATGAGCTTACAAAGGTTTATTTTTTTTGTTTTGAGCGTTTTGTTTTTTATAGGCTCTTCTATGTGGATTAAAGATGAATTTAATCCAAATTGGAAAAAATACCAAAAGGAGTATTATGAAGAACAGGCATTGAAGGTTGAGAAGGAATTTTTAGCAGCCTCATCTGTAAAAGAAAAGGAGTTGTTGGGTAAGCGCCTTACGGCAATGCGTTATCCCCTTTATGAGATTAAACAGATCCTGCTCAAAGGTGACTACAGTTGGGAAAAAAAGCAAAATGGAATCAAGGTTGACCGTTGTATGACCTGTCATATTGACGAGGATAAGCTGAAAGCAAAACATTCTCATACAAAGGAATTACCCTTTGATGTTTACGGATGTACTGTATGCCACGGGGGGAATGGAAGAGCATTGAGCGAGGAGAGCGCACATGAGGGCATGTATTATCATAAAAGGCAGATGGAGCAGAAACTCGTTGTGGCTGAGGCAATGTTTGACTTTTGGGAAGAATTGGCAACTTTAACGCCAGAAGAGACCGACCCGAATGAAAGGGTAGAAATGGGCAATTTTAAAAAATATAGCATTACAGGAGATAAAGCTATTTATGTAGGCAGTCAAAAATGTCTCAAGTGCCATACAGGGTTAACATCCCCGCATGTTGAAAGATGGATGAGGATCAAGTTTAAAACCTTTGATCGTGTAAAAGAAGCTCCTGATTATATTGCAGGAAATGATGCATATCGAAAGACATGTTTAAAATGTCATACAACTGGTTATGATGAGAGCACAGGAAAATACTCAGAGGAGGGCGTTACTTGTGAGGCCTGTCATGGGGCAGGAGAAGTGTTTAGTTATTTTATGGATATTGGAAAGGCGCCGGAAGGACAGAAGATAGCTAAGGTAGGAACATACGGTACAGCATTTAATATATGCGGGCCTTGTCATCATACGCGTAACCATGAAATGCGACTGAAATTTTTCCAGGAAAAAAATAGTCCTGATGAGTGGTTTTTTCCCGAACATACAAGGCCGTATAAAACAGGTCTTATGGAAAAAAAAGAAGCATCTGGACCAGAGCCATTGCCAAAAATCTTTTAAAAATCGATGTGTGTATTGTAAAGAGCAGCTAGCTAAAAACGAACTACAACGAACTACTTAGAATTAGTATATACTATTTGCAGATTTTAAGGGGAGGAGGCTTATAATGAATTTAATGAGGTTGGGAGCGGTTTTACTTGCCGCCCCTTTAATGTGGGGTTCGCTGACTGGAAGCCTACAAGCACAGTCAGAAACTGAATTAAAAGAAATGCAAAAAAAGGCTATGAGCTACTATGATGCTTTGTATCCAACTGATACGTTAAAAGATTGGTTTGTTAATAATGTTGGACTGGAGAAGGGTGCAGGCCCCTGGCAAAATATCTATAAGCCTGTACCATTACAAATGTATTGGTTTCCTGTAAGGCATTACGTAAAGCCTGACGGGACATATTATGATCAATTGCTGGAAAAATATAAACCCTCTGATTGCGTAGAATGTCATAAAGAGGTAACGCCTGGTTTTGTACACGACTGGGAAGAGTCTACACATGCAAATTTACGGAAAAATCCTAGAATTGCAGAAAAAACGCAACAAATAGAGAAGTTAATTGGCAGAGAACTAAAACAAGTGCTCTGTAAAGATTGCCATGGTCAGGACCATAAAGAGCTTGTTATGCCTACACCAGCTAAGTGTGGAGAATGTCATCCTAAGGAAACAACTGAATTTATGAGCGAGGCTGATCGTGGACGTCCAAATCATATTGAGGGACTGGCAGCAAACGTTATTCCACCCTGGTATCCCGAGATGTTCCGGAGGGGGTATCCAACAGCTCAGTTTGGATGTGACCTTTGCCATGCAACCGATCGATGCAACATTTGTCATACAAGACATAAGTTTGCAGCAGCAGAGGGCAGAAGACCGGAGGCCTGTATGAGTTGTCATATGGGTTTTGATCATCCAGATGCAGAAACCTATGGTGAATCAAAGATGGGATATATTTATCATTTGGAGGGAGAGCACTGGGATTGGGAAAAACCGTTAGCAGAAATTGTGCCTGGTAAAGACTACAGAACACCAACATGCCAGTTTTGCCATTTTGACCAAGGAAATGGCAAGTTCGCCCACAACCCGGTTACAAAAGGTGTGTGGAGGATGGGAACAGTTCCACCAAAAGGGGTAGATTACAAATCATCGTTAAAAGATTACCCGCATGGTATCAATCTTCCCCCTCTGAATTATAGTCTTGATATTTATTCTCCTGAAAATAAACAAAGGTCAGAGCAATGGGTTGCAGTGTGTAGCAAATGTCACAGCCCAAGATTTGCCAGGTTATATCGTGAAAATTTAAACGATTTCATGTTCGAGATGTGGAAGTTGCAGGACAGAGCCCAGCTTATCTTAGACGAAATTGTTGAGTTAGACGCTTTCGAGGTACCTATTAAAGAGAGAGACATCTTTCCGCTTGGAGATATACTTGCCGATGCGCTTGGGCCTGGATTGTTGGGAGAGTCAGTGTATAAAGCCTTTAAAACAAAGGCTGGAAAAGTGCCTGTTATTGGACCTATCCTTGGCTTGCATGGTTTGTTTGCAACGGGAAGAAATAATCCTTCAGAAATTGAAATTACCTATGCTGATATGTGGTTTGGGGATAAAGCTCACGCCTATAAAGGTGTAGCTCATGGTCAGCAGGATATTTCATGGTGGTATGGCGCTGCCAAGGTATATCAGAAGATTAATATACTGGAAAGCCAGGCCGCTGCACTTAAACATGATAAAGAGTTTCATGAGATCCTGAAAGCTAAGGACAGGAAAAAATTTGCTGGTATTATAGGAAGTATTATTGGAATCGTTGCGGTATTAATGTTTGGCGCTGCATTATGGAAAAAGAGACGTGAGACTAATCACGAATAAGAGTAGTGTTTTTAGAATAGAGGCAAAAAAAGGCATCTTTGTTGAAGATGCCTTTTTTGTTTTATAGCTATTTTATTTATGCTGGAGAATTCTATGCTGCGTGATATCAGACAATATGTGCTAAGTTCATTACAGTTTGGGGCATTTCCTTACGATTTTAAAAGTGATAGTGATGCTTACAAACATTCTAAGATTATCATTATGGGAGTACCTTTTGATGGTACGGCTACCTATCAAACAGGAACCAAAGTAGGTCCTTATGCGATACTTAATGCATCTATTAATGTAGAACCGTATGATGACGAGTTAGGTGATATCTATTCTGCAGGTATTTTTACTGTGGGAATACTTAATTTAGAGGAAATTCATACGGATGCAAAAAAGGTTATTGAGGCAGTCTACCATGTCAGTAAAGGAATTGTAAAAGATAGTAAGTTTTTGGTAACGTTAGGTGGTGAACATTCGATTTCACAAGGTGTAATAAAAGCATATAAAGAAAAATACAAGAAATTATCTGTGCTTCAACTGGATGCGCATCTTGATTTAATGGAGCAGTTTGGCGGTACTCCCTACAGCCATGCGAGTGTATCAAGAAGGGTTGCTGAAGACCTGAGATGTAAAGTGACCAGTTTTGGCGTAAGAGTGGTATCGAAGGAAGAACAGGAGTTTGTAGAAAAGAGTAAAAACGCCGTGTCTGTGTTTTATGCAAGAGATATTTATAATAATGATGACTGGCATGAGGAAGCCATAGAAACATTAGAAGATTATGTATATATTACTTTGGATGTGGATGGCTTCGATATATCGATTATGCCTGCTACAGGGACGCCTGTTCCTGGTGGTTTGGGATGGTATCGGACACTGGATTTTTTACGCAAAGTATATACGAATCGAAAAGTGGTTGGATTCGATGTGGTTGAGTTGAAACCCAATCCGGGAAATGAAGCGCCAAATTTTTTAGCTGCCAATCTTGTGTATAAAAATATAGGATTCTATAATAAATATACCCTTTTATCTTAACTATAGTAGTTATGATAAAAAAGATTCCCTATATCCTTGTCATGATATTTGTGTTTCCCCCCTTTACTTTCTCTGAAACGTTCTGTAACATATCCCCAAATCTAAAACTTTTTATAAAAAACCACCTGCGATTTTCAGGTAATTCTATAGGAAATAACCTGGACTTAGATAGCAAAAAGAGTGATGGCGTTACTTATGTAGGATACACGTATGATACGGAATTTAATATTACTTATAAAGATTTCCTGATATCTTTTATAAGATTTGAGAGTAGCGGCCCTTTTGACTATGATGCTCCAATTCTATCAGACAAAAAAGTCAATACCCTCTTTGGAGAAGTTGATAATTATAGTGTTCCTGAAATAATTCCACGGGTTGAAGAGTATTGGATAGACTCTTTAATTTTTCATTTACCTGCAAGGCTTAAATTAGGGCAATATGCCTATCACGTGGGGAATGGTTATGCACTTGGAGGATACTATGAGAATTGTGGTTTTAGTGCCTACAGTATGAGCGAAGATTTCAAATGGACTTTCTCTTACGTAAAACCCGATGTTGTTAATAAAATTATCCTGGGGCCTCAAGTGCCTCAAGAAAGGTCTCTAGATGTAGAATACGATTCTAACGCCCATTTTGTGAGTTTTGATGTTCTTATGAAGCGCGATAATGGTTTACTTCAACCTTATATTGGATTGTTGCACGATACAACACCAAGCAATCGCAGGGTTAGCACGATTCCTTTTCCTGTAAATGAGGATAATTTGTTTACTATTGGTATTGATACAGAAATATATTTTGATACACTCCATGTTGGATTTGAAGTTGCAAAAAATTTTGGTAGTGCAAATGTTTTAGATGATCGCGATGATATAATCCATAAAGGATATATGGCCTATGCCGATATTTTTTATAATTTTGAAAAATTTACGCCCAGGTCAAAACTGCTTATGAGTTCCGGTAATAAGATGGATGCCGATGATGTAGTACAAGGCTGTTTCAATTCCCATAGTAACAATGCCTTCTCTGTTTATTCTCCTACAAATATAAACCTTTCGGATACTATCTATCCGGCAGCTTATGGTCCGTTTGTAGCAACAGGCGGAAGTTACGGCTTGAATTATGGTATTGTTCGGCCAGGCACTTTTGGTGACCCGTATCAGTTGAATAATCTTATTCTACCGAATATAGGAATAGATATACAAATAACAGATACATGGTTATTATCTCTTGATTATTGGTACCTGAGAAGTTTTGAACATGCCATAGGCATTCTTAATAATCATCCTATTACCTTAAGCTCTGATTTAGGGCATGAATTGGATTTTTATAGCAGCTATGACTTAACGGATCATATTTCTTTTAGTCTTCAGACAGGTATTTTCTTTCCCGGTAGATATTATCATGAAAAGAGGAATGATGGAGACATTTTGGGTTTAGCACCTGCGCCTCGTTTTGATGGAGATGCAGACCCTGCTTATCAAATTGAATTGGTAACGGAAATCATATTTTGAAATAAAGAGATTGTTTCATCATAGAGTTATTGAAGAGAAGTAAATTTAAGCAAAATTATTCCTTGAACATCTTTATGCGTTTTGGATATAAAAAATGCAATGAAAATACTTTTTCCTGTTGTCTTCATCATATGGTTCGGGTTCATTATTCCTCATGTATGTGGCTCTGATACAGAGCTTAATGTATATACATGGGTCGACTATATCGATCCTGAGATCTTTTCCGATTTTGAGAAAGAATTTCATGTGAAAGTACATGTTGATTTTTACGATGATGAAGAGGCAATGTTTTCTTTGGTTCAATCGCAGCCAGAACGATACGATGTTATCTTTCCGAGTGATTCCTTAACGGATGTGATGATAAAATCTAAATTGCTATCAAAACTTGATATGCATCAGATACCCAATAAGAAAAATCTTAAAGCAAGATTCAGGACTATTTCAAATAGAAAGTGGAGAAGATACAGCGTTCCTATTGATTGGGGTGTTACTGGTATTGCATATAATACAAAATACGTGAAAGGTCCCGTTGATAGTTGGGGTGTTTTTTGGGACAAAAGATATAGGGGCAGGATGGCGCTTTCAAATAATATGTACGATGTAATGACTGTCGGACTAAAAGGGTTGGGTTATTCATTAAAACCTACGGATCCTAAGGATGCAGACGAATCATTAAAGATATTGAAAACATTAAAACCTCTCCTTCTGAAAGAGGGGTTTATTTCTTATAATAAGATTGATGAAGGGTTAATAAGCGAAGTATTATGGATTGCTCAGTGTTACAATGGAGATGCTGCATTCGTTAATGAAAGAAATAATGCCATAAAGTTCATATTACCGAAAGAAGGTACAGGCTTTTGGACAGACAACATAGCGGTTACTATTGGCGCAAAACACAAACGACTTGCAGAAAAGTTTATTAATTTTATGCTTCGTCCGGAAATTAGTGGAAAGCATACTAATTATTCTTATTATGCAAATTGTAATAAAAAGGCGCGAGTGTTTGTTAATAAGGAATTGTTAAAGAATCCTTATATTTATATAAATGAAAAAATAATCGATACGTTGGAAGTATATGAAATTTTGAATTCTAATGTTCAGAAAAAGTTCAATGAATGTTGGGCAGAACTCGTTTCAGATTAGGCAATGAGAAAAATAAGCGTATTTAGACGATTAGGGTTTAAAATGGCCTCATGTATTTCTCTTGTAGGGCTTTTGCCGTTGTTTATTGGTTTATTTTTTTTGTTTAAAAGTACTGAGAGTTTTATAAAAGATGAAGTCCTTAACAATCTTGGCATGCTAGCTAAAAATACAAAAGAAGAGATACATCGTTTTATAGAAAGCTGCGTGACAGATATGAAAATGCTGGCAGAGAGCGAAAGTATGAGAAGTACACATATATCTGTCGATAAGAAATTATCTGAAATGAAAAGAATCCAAGAATATTACAAGCGTTTTGAAGATATTACGATGATCGATGTAAAAGGCCGTGTAATAACATCTACAGCATACAATTATCAGGGTGAATGGAAATCGAAAAAATGGTTTCAAGAGGCGATAAACGGTAAGGTATATATTTCTGATGCACATATTATCCTTGATCCTTATGAGGTTGTCGTTGCCATTGCTGTTCCGCTCGTGGATGATAAGGGGAAGATACAGGCAGCCATTGTTGGACAGCTTAATATGAAACGTATATGGGAGATTGTAGATACTATAACCATAGGGAATACCGGGATTATCGCAATTGTTAATAACTTACATTACTTCATTGCTCACCCCAGAAAGAAGAAGTTATTTCAGCATGCACCTTTTGATCCGGATAAACAATCCGGGGTTGTTAATGCGATAGAACCTGATTTTAAAACGTTTATTTACAGTTCAGAGAGATACGTGGGTAACTCAGAGTATGAGTTTCCTAACTGGCGGGTTATTGTTGCACAAGAGAGAAGGGATGCGTTATCCAATATATTGAGGTTGAAAAAAAATGTTGTATATGTTTTAAGCAGTAGCTTTTTATTGGTAATACTCATGAGTATTATAGTCTCAAAAGGTGTAGTAAAACCTATACATACCTTGATTCACGGGATGGAGAAAGTATCTGATGGTGATTTAAACTACAAAACAAATATAAAGAATAGAGATGAAATTGGCTTGTTAGGGATATCTTTCAACGATATGATAATGCGGTTAGGCAAAGCAAGGGCTGAAATACAGAGAAAAACAGAGGCATTGCGCGATGCATTTAACCAAATTAACGAATTAAACGTTAATCTGGAGAAAAAAGTAGAGCATCGGACGAAAGAATTGAAAGAAAAACAATTTCAGTTGATTCAGTCTGGTAAACTGGCAGCTATTGGTCAGTTGGGGGCTGGTGTTGCTCATGAGTTGAATAATCCCATGACAGGTATCCTGGGCTATACACAATATATGCTAGAGAAAGTATCAAAGGAAAATGTAAGGACAGAAGATATTTCTACCTTTAGGAAGTGTTTACAACACATAGAAAATAGCACATATCGTTGCAGGGATATAGTGCAAAATTTGCTTCAATTCGCAAGAAAATCGAATGAAATTTTTGAACCTTTGAATATAAACAATGTTATAGCAGATACGTTATCTCTCATAAAAGGCCCGCTGGTAGCGAATAAGATCGAAGTGGTGAAGAATTTAGTGAATGACGTAGATCCGATTGATGGAAATGCTAATCAGCTACAACAGGTATTTATTAATATAATACTGAATGCTCAGCAGGCAATGCCTAAAGGAGGACATCTGTTTATTTCGACGAGAAGAAAGGGCAGAGTTGTAGAGGCTGAATTTAAAGATACGGGTTGTGGAATTGCTGAGGAACATATGGAGCGAATATTTGAACCTTTTTTTACAACAAAGATGGATTGGAAAGGGACTGGACTTGGATTATCAATATGCTATGATATTATAAAAAGGCATAATGGAAATATTATGGTGAGTAGTAAAATGGGAAAAGGGGCTATTTTTACTATCATACTGCCAGTACCGATACAGAAGGATGATGAGAGTAATGAACAAATCGATAGAGGCGAAGGAACCTGTACGAATACTCATTGTTGACGATGAAGAGATAATTCGTGATTTACTTTATGATGCGCTCTCCCAAACGGGATATAAAGTAAAGGTTGCAATAAACGGAAGAGATGCGGTTAAGCAAATTGAAAATGAGCCTTTTGAAATCGTGATTACTGATCTTAGGATGCCTGGCATAAGTGGTATAGAATTATTACAGCATGTACTCAAGATGAACCCTGATGTATGTGTATTAATTATGACTGCCTATGGTACGGTAGAATCGGCAGTTAATGCAATGAAGTTAGGTGCGTATGACTATATTTGTAAACCCTTTGAACTGGAAGAGATGAAAATCGTTGTAGAGAAAGCTGTAGAAAGACAGTGGCTGTTACGGGAATCCCGGATGTTGGAATTTTATAGGCATCTTTCCATTACTGATGGTCTAACCAAGGTTTATAATTACAGACATTTTCATGAATTTATAGAGCGTGAACTACAAAAGGCAAAAAGAAATTCGAGTACATTCTCTCTCTTATTTGCCGATGTTGATGATTTTAAGGTCTACAATGACTTGAATGGCCATCTAGCCGGAGATGAAATACTCCGTGAGTTAGCCTCTATATTTTTAAATACAACACGAAAGACAGATTTTGTAGCCCGGTATGGTGGTGAGGAATTTACGGTTGTTTTACCTGAAACGACTATAAATGCCGGTTTAGGCGTGGCGAACCGGATCATGAAAGAAGTACGGTCTAAAAAATGGATGTATGCAGATATTCTCTCCAACAAAGGGATTACCATGAGTATGGGTATGGTGGCATATCCAAAAGATGCCTTATCAAAAGATGATTTAATCAGAAAAGCTGATGATGCTATGTATCATGCAAAAAGATTAGGTAAAAATAGGGTATGTTATTTTAAGGAAGATGTAATTGTCGAAGTTGAATAGATAACTCTATAAGGTGAATTTATGATAAAGCAGCATATAATTCTTGTGAAGATAATCGCTGGATTACTTCTGATATGTTTTCTGGTAACAGGGTGCGGGGATAAAGCAAGTTACCATGACAGGAAAGGGCTTGCCCTCTATAATCAGAGGAAATATGATGAGTCAATTGCAGAATTTAAGAAAGCATTGGAAGTGAACCCCAACCATTACAATGCCCGTTTCGATTTGGGAGTTGTTTATTATACAAAAGGTATGGTAAATGAATCGATAGCGGAACTAAAAAAGGCAATTGACGCAAATCCTGATGAGCCAAAGGCACATTATAATATTGCTTTTGCTTATGTAGCCAATAAGAAATTTGAGGATGCAATTTCTGAATACCAAAAAGCAATAGATCTGTTTGCAGTAAAAAAGGACAAAAAAGAGGCGGAGGGATATTTGTACCTGGCTATTACGTATAGTTTAATCGAAAAGAATGAAGAGGCTTTTATTGCATGTAAAAGGGCTCTGGAGATTAATCCAAACCTGGAGGATGGACATTATTTCATGGGTGTTTGCTATTTTAAAAAGAATATGTTTGATGATTCTATAGCAGAGCTTAAAAAAGCCGTTCAGTTAAACCCTAAATCAGAAAAGGCACATAGTGTTCTTTCTGTAATTTATGATAAGCTTGGAATGGTTAACGAGGTTATGGAACAAAATCGTATCCTGAGGCAACTCTCATTTGAAAGGGAGAACGATGAAAGATATTCAAAAAAGTAGGAATAGAGAGAATGATTTAAAAATACTTGAGCGATCTCTTGCTCCAGAAACTAAGGCAAACAGGCGATATCAATGAGCAGTATGATATCGTAATGGGTCTATTATGCGATAGTGTCAAGATGCTTCTGATCTTGTTAAATTCTAAAAATATGAAAATGAGGTGGAGGGCGTGGAATGGAGAAGGATATTGCAAGGGTAATAATCAGAGAAGAGCAGATTCGGAATAAACTTCACGAATTATCAAAGACGCTAATTCATGATTATCAGGGTAAAGAGTGGACGATCATTGCAATCCTCAATGGAAGTCTTGTATTTCTTGCTGATTTAATTCGGTTAATTCCCTTTCCTATCAGATTAGATACTATTGATGCCGCTACGTATGGTGAATATACTTTTCCCAAAGGAGAGACAAAGGTCGTACATCAATTTAAAATTGATATAGAAGATAAACATGTATTGGTGATTGATGATATTATTGATACGGGTAGTACCCTGAAGAGGGTTCTTGATGATATTAAGGGTTATCATCCCAAAACTCTCAAGAGTTGTGTTCTCTTAAATCGGTTGAGCAGGCGGCGGCACCACATTCATCCAGAGTACTGTTGTTTTGATATTGGGGATGATTTTGTTGTCGGATATGGATTAGACTATAATAATAAATATCGGAATCTTCCCTTTATTGGTGTTCTCAAAGATGAATGTTACCGGCGCTAAAGTTTATCGTATCAGGATGAATTAAAATATAAGGAAGGCCTCGTTGAAAGCCATTTTTGTTCATTTGTCAGGTAGCCGCCGTGGAAATACAGAAGTTTTTGTTTCTGAAAAGATATCTATTGGCACAGACACTTCAAATGATCTTTGTTTTAATTCAGAAATGGATAAGAATACATCAAACCATCATGCTGAGATACAATTAAAAGGTTGTGATTATGTATTACATGATAAAGGGAGTTCAAAAGGCACCTTAGTAAACAATAGGCTGGTTAGTGAAATTGTATTGAAAGATGGTGATTTGATAGAGTTTGGTTCTGGCGGCCCCAGAATTCGATTCCGTATTAAGCCGGATGATGCTGATGTATGTAAACCATGGATGGAGATGCTGGAGGATTCTTTAGGCATAGCTCGCACATCTCCCAGGGGAAGACTCACTACTGCAACCGCATTTTTTAGGCAGCTTTTAAGGGAGGCGTTTACCCAATCCTCCCGGCTTTTCAAGGTAAGTGCTTTCATTGTTCTCTTTCTCGCCTCTGGCATCGTAATAACATTTTTTTCCCTGCAATATGTAAGACTCTCAAAGACAGCAGAAAAGGTGCGGCTCTTTGAGATTGAAAAATCGGTTGCTGAAAATATCATCAAAAAATATAGTAATGGTGTTTGCTTTATCCAGGGAACTTTTTATTTTTTTGATGAAGAGACGGGGGAGACACTTATGATGATGGGGAGAGGGCCGCGGGGTATTAATGAATACACAGGCAGTGGATTTTTAGTCAGTGCAGATGGCCTGATTCTAACAAACCGCCATATTGTTGAACCGTGGTGGGAGATGGAAGTGTCTCCTTACATCCATATAGGGCCTACGATTAAACCTAAACTTGAAGAATTCAGGGCATTTTTTCCTGGTGTTAAAGAGCCTTTTTCTTTAAAAATTGAAAAGATTTCTGAAGAGGTAGATGTTGCACTCCTTCGTATAGACCCTCGTGGTTCTCGTATGCCTGTTTTAGAATTAGATACTACGGGGAGTGGCGCAGTGGTTGGTGAGCCTATTGTATTACTGGGATATCCGGCAGGAGTTAATGCCATTTTTGCAAAGGCAGACCCTGAAACTGTTAAGCAGCTTTTTAACTTGCCGTTTATTCCCCTGGTACAGGAACTTTCGAATTGGGGCTTGATACGGCCACTTTCAACACAGGGTCATTTAAGTGATGTTATGAGAAACAGGATTGTTTATGATGCGCAAACAACTGCAGGTGGTAGTGGAGGGCCTATCTTTAATAATAAAGGGAAGGTTATTGGGATTAGTTACGGAATTTTTCCAGGATTTCGGGGATCAAGTTTTGGTGTTCCGATCAGCTACGGTATAGAACTGATTAAATCAATTACATCAACATCATTAAGTAAGAAGGATTAAAATGAGAAATAGTTATCTGTCTTTTTTGATCAAAAATAAAGGTAGGGATAGCGCGGGGCTTACAAAAAGGAGATTCAGGAAGATGTATTTTGTAATCTTATGTATCTTTACCTTGGGTATGTTTTGTAACTCTTTATATGCACATTCTGATGGTTCTCCTTTGTCCTGTCTTGGCAGCGGGGTTGATAAATTTAATTGGAACTTTTATGCTCCGGATAATTTTACTTGTGGTAATTTAGGTTGTCACTATCAATATCCCATTGGTTCCGGAAAGGGTAAGTTTATGTTGTTTGTACTGGATAAATGCGAGCCGGGAGAAATTGTTGACATCCTTGTCTCTTTTAAACAAACAGATACAGATTTTCATGGCTTTCAAATTACTGCACAGGACCGGTATTATAATCGACTGGTGGGTACATTTGTTAACGTAGGGGATGACGAAGATACACAGGTGGAAGCGAGAGGAAATTATGCAACTCATACAAAGAAAGGAACACAACAAAAATTTTGGCATGTAAAATGGCAAGCACCTCCTGCTGATTTTTGGATCGCCAACCCCGTAAGGTTTTATGCGATGGGAATCGAGGCTGACAATGATGGTACTGCTATGGGTGATTATATTTACAAGGCAACAAGGCTTATTATTGTAGAACAAAAGAAAGAACAAAAAAAACAGGTTCGGGCTTTAATGAAGGAGTAATTTTATGAAAGTAAAAATACTACTTGTAGGATTTCTGATGATTATCCTGAGTATATCATATAGAATTGATGCTTCTCCACTTGATTTTTCATGGAATGCACCGAAAACGTATGTACATAATGAAGGTACAAGCGGAGAAATCAGATATATAATATGGTTCTATAATTTGGGAAATACTTTAGAAAAACCTATACTAGTACCGATCGAAGTATTTTTAATGACGGATACCGGAGAGAAATGTCTGGATACTTACTATCCAGACATTATGGAACATGTAGCAAAGCTGGATGAAGATTATCAGGAAGGTAAAAAATATCAATGTGCTATCATAGCAAAAGGGGAATTAGCTCCTAAAACGACAAAGCATTGTATAGCGATGTTTGAGGATATAGATCCAAAGGTCAAACGCCTTGATATATTTGTAACCGGCATATCCCATTTCTTTTTCTGGCGTTGGAGGATGATTGATTATTCTTATAAAATCACCTATGAAAAAGAGTTTGATCATTGGAAACTCATTGAGCATGGGATGTCTAAAGATGCTTCTCATCGCTCATATGAGTTTGAATCAAGAGATTGGTGATGAATTGATACATTTTTTAAACGATGTGAGAATGTCTGCTTTAGCTGCAAGCTGTCAATCGTAATGACATGAACAGATGTGCCAGATGCCAGTGATTATCAAAATGTATACATAACGTCATATATCAGAGATGTAAATGCCATTCTCATGAAACCTGTCCTCTCCTTTTTGGATATAAGGCTAAATAGCGAGTAAATATTTTAAATTTTTTACTGGATACAGAAAGAGAATTCTCTTAAACTTAATTAAAATAAAAATCTTAATATCATTAAGAAGTGTTGAAAATATACATTTTCAATACCATAGGGAACAAATCTGAAAACTATGCCAACTTATTTAAAAACTTACCAGCTTCTGTCTTTTAATAATAAACTGGCCAAACACGATATGAGAATGGCCAGGTTAAAACAAAAGATCTCAGAAACATTTTACAATAAAGAAATGGCAGAATGTTTTTGTCGAATCCGGAAGTTTATCTCCTCAGTTCACAAGCAATCCAGAAAGACCACAGAGGGTATTAAAACGCCCTCATTGACTCTCCATTAAATCTTCGTTAATGGGGGGTAGTAGTATTATCAAAGAACAACAATCCTGATGCAAAGTTTACTCGTTATGTTTATCTATCTTTGTAAAAAACCTGAGTAATTACACATTTTGCAACTCATCCAATAATACCTGAAGAAAATAGAAAAATTACTGTTGTGTGGTAAGGGTTAGGATTAATAAAAAAAGGTATTAATCTCAATATCACTGCTATTACTTTTATAGGTGTTACTTAATCTGTCATTACCATAGGATCGTATAAAAAATTCAATTTTTGTATCTAAAAAATACATGAAAACTTATGGGACATATATAACTGAGGAATCAGTGCCTGGCATACCAGCTCCTGCTGGCCAACGCACAACTATCAATGCTGCTTTAAGGAATTTAAGAATAAGCGATTTACTAACGTTTATAGGCATTAATCTAAGATTTATTACGGAAAATATCATGAATGCCCTTATTTTCTTTAATATCCTGCAGCCTCTGGATCAGAATCAAAGGTATGATATACATACACCAAGCATACCCGATATGTGTGGAGAGACAGTAATGGTTATCGTGTTTACGATTGCATATTTGTTTCATACATCTGCACGCTTAAAAAACACTGTTACTGATATACCGATGTATCTCTATGATAGAGGAGTCACCCGGCATTTAGAGGATGGTCTTCAGAGATCAAAAAGATTCTTTTTTACAACAATTACAGGTTTTGGATTATATTTTTTCTCAAGATATTTTTTTTCGCCTATTTTAGAGGTAATCTTTATTGAGAATACCACAATAACATCCTTTGCATTGAATATTTTGAATGACATAATTAAGCTCTGTTCCCCTCTTATTTTTGTGTATGTGTATTGTCAATATTTAGCCGCACATAAGGCTGTTGCTCTCATGCTGTATATATTCTTCATTATACGGAATCTTTTTGCAACGAATGTGTTGGGATTCATTACTGAATATGATTTGCACGTGGGTGCTCCTTTTTTAGACGTGTTATCACCGATGATTGTTTTCTATTCTCTGTCTTACAGTATTGCAAGGATTGAATTGGTATCTGATACTTGTTTTTCTCTGGACGTCGATCCTGTTGTTGTTGAATATTCATAAAGGAGTTTGTGATTTCTGTTTATAGAGATACTCTAAAAAAGCAACTACCTCTTCAGGGGAATGAACAAAGTAATCTGCCGAAGATGTATTTGGCGGCTCTCCTACAAAAATCTTTAATCCTTTTTCGTTTAGTGCTGTAAATACCTCTTTATCTGCACTATCATCTCCTAAATATATAATGAGTGCATCGTTACTGAATTCTGGGGGGAAATAATGAGCCAACAGCCATGTAATTCTTGTTGCCTTGTTCCACTTCACGGGAGGCCGTATTTCATAAACCATCTTTCCTGTGCTTAGACAAAGCATTTCCTTGTCTAAAAAAGGTTTTGTTATAGTATGAAAGGTTTTCGTGATATATTCCATATCATGGGTTGTTTTTACTAAACGGTAATGCAAACTGATGGAAAGACCTTTATCTTCTATATATACTCCTTCAATGTGTCTTAGAGACTTCAAGAGTTGTAGGTAAATGTTCCAAAGGATATAGCGTGCCTTTTTAGCTTCTGGGCTAATGAAATATATATCAGGTCCTTCTATTTCTACTCCATAGTTTGCAACATACAGCGCTTTTTGTATATTAATTAATTTTTTTATTTGCTGTAAAGAACGTCCTGTAACTATGCCTAAACGAAATGCTTTGTGAGAAGAAAATTTTATGAGAAGTTCACGAACTTTTTCTGAAGGTATAGCGAGATCCGGATGCTCCTGAATCGGCGTTAAGGTGCCGTCATAATCGGATAAAAGGAGTATCCTTTTCTTGCTATGAAGAAGTTCATGAACCGTTTGAATATTATCGAACAGATATCTCATTGGTGTAATTTCGTCAATTCGTTTACAATATTTTGACTCCAATGGTACACGTTATGTTCAGATACGTATTTTCTCATTCGCTGCATTCTTTTTCTCTTTTCCTCCTCAGGTATTTCTATGGCTATCTTTATCGCCTCTGCAAAGGTATCTGTGGCATACGGATTAATTTCAATGCAGCCGGTAAGTTCTGAAGCAGCACCGGTAAACCGGCTGAGTAAAAGCACGCCAAGCTCATCGGAACGGGAGGCTACAAACTCCTTTGCAACCAGATTCATACCATCATGCAGGGAACTCACGATACAAACGTCCGATAAACGGTATAACGCCTGAATACTTACCCGATGAAAATGTGATTTTACTAACCGTATTGGCGTCCATCTGCCGCTATGGTATTTATGATTTATCTCATTCATCTGATCGTAGATCGTATCGTTATAATCCCGGTAGTCTGCAATATGAATCCGGCTTAAGGTGCCAGCCTGAACAAATGTAAATTTATTTCGGTACTCAGGATACTTTTCAAGAAATCGGTCAATCGCCATAAATCGTTCTGAAATGCCCTTGGTATAATCTACCCGGTCCAGTCCTATCCCAATAATCTGTCCCTTTAAACCCAGTTCTTTCCTGATACGGACCATCTCAGACTCAACCTCTTTTCCCTGTGCCTGCATGTTTAATTCATCAAAATCAATACTAATGGGGAAGGGACGAATATGGGTTGTCTTTCCACCCTTTGTAGCTGCAAATATTCCATAATCTATCTTTGACTCCAGATTCCGGTCTACCGTATCAAGGAAATTATTACAATGGTATTGTATGTGAAATCCTAAAAGATCATTTCCTAAAAGTCCCTCAAGAATTTCTTGACCCCATGGACATATGCGAAACGCCTCTCTATTTGGCCACGGGATATGCCAGAATTGTGCAACAAGCAAGTCAGGTCTAATCTCCTTGAGCATCTTCGGAAGCAGGGTAAAATGATAGTCCTGAATGAAAACAAACGCTTTTTCATTTCCTGCCTCTTCCAGAATAACCTTGGCAAACTTTTGATTTACCGACTTATAGGCTAACCAATCTGCCTCATTAAATTTCGGTTTGACATACACAATATGGCACAGAGGCCAGAGCGCCTCATTGGAAAACCCGTAATAAAACCGTTCTTCCTCCTCACGGGTAAGCCAAACCCTTCGAAGGGTATATTGTGGATGATCTGGTGGTACTGCAATGCGGTCGTTCCTGTCGACAACCTCCTTATCGGCGTCTCCACTTCCATAAGCAACCCATGTTCCGCCTTCTGCACGAATAATAGGGTCCAAAGCCGTAACCATTCCACTTGCAGGAACAATATAATGAATCTCATCACCAACATAATTGTGAATGTAAGGTTCACGATTCGATACCACTATAAGCTTGTAACCTTTCAGCTTGCTCGAAATCAGCTCTTTTAATGACTCACGCGTAGATATCATATCCAGTTAAAAGAAATCCTTAGTTTGAGTAATTACCAACTTTTTAATCATATGACCAATCATAATGACCAAAGAGACTGCAGGTATTATAAAGACCATGTCATGCATTTTCAACTTATTATCTTCTGCTTATGACCTTTTATTGCTGTATTCTCCTGTATGTTAACTATTATAAACTTATAAGTACGATAGTATAAGGTGGAATAGGTAGCCTATGCAAGGAAATTGTCTCAACATTAAAAATGAACATAAATAGCCATACATTAGGGAAAAAATAAGATTTGAGTAGTAAAATTTATGGCAAAAAATTTTAATTTTTTCCTGAGATTCATCTATAGGAAAATTTAATTAAAGATAATTGAATGGCTAGATTTATTTTGAATTTCTCTGTAATATTTTTATTTAAAGCACCCTTGGAGAAGCATAATTTAGTTCATTTTGGAGTTTTCATGCTGGAAGTTTAGCATCGGTGACTCTGTTTTAAAAGATAATATCCGATTGAAAGGGCTATGACGATAGCAGCTATGCCAAGGAGAGTATTGCTTGGAATCTCTTTAATATCAAGAATGATAACCTTACGTGCAATCGCAATCAAGGCCACAGTAAATACCACTTCAACATGAATCTCTTTTTCCAAAAGGTATGTTTTGACAGACTCCAATAATTCAATGCCTATTAAAACCAATAAAAAAAGTCCAAAAATGTCTAATAGCTCATTAATATCAAGTAAAAATTGTGGCGGGGTAAGAATAGATTTTACGATAATCAAACCCAAGTCCAAGGTGGAGAGAAACAGCACAATTATCATCATCAGAATAAGCGAGATAACAATTATCTTCTCGATCTTTTTTAAATAATCAAGCATATATACTCCTTGTTATAACTAAAAGCATTTATTTTTCGAAAATTTTTCTTACAATTCATATGAATATTTGTTACACATTAATTATAGGAGATTTTCCGAATTCAGAGCAACGTAATGAACTCAAAAGAGTACAAAAAAGAACAATTTCAACGTAACGCAGACAGAATCAAAACCATACCGTTCTTCTTCTCGATTTAGGCTAAACTTGTGAGCAAATAATAGAAGTTCTTTTACGAAAAGCCCCTTTATAATACATAGTATGATACATACGAAAAGTTTAGGATAGTGTACTTAAACTTCCTTCAGGACATCAGTCTCTGTCAAGAGAAATTACATACCCTTTTGGCAGAAAATTCTCAAATTATCGGTACTCAAATCTCGAAAACCTGATTTATTTCACT
>JAANMX010000490.1_pt1 | contig 52162 bp, 36 predicted proteins | sample 7279681 | NCBI WGS metagenome assembly JAANMX01 (sample SAMN14094542, study PRJNA606508) | bioreactor metagenome | isolation source: A lab-scale SPAN reactor treating ammonium-rich wastewater day 351 | place: Ireland: Galway | collected 2018-01-01
GCCGTGCGGGACTTGAAGAGAGGTTTGCCTTGGCCGAGTCGATGAGGCGTGTGTATTTGTTCTTGGTTGGATCGTTCGCGATCCAGCCGAGCGTCCGGCCCTCGGTGATGTAGGATTTGATGGTGTCGAGGAAGCCGAGGGCGTTGAAGGGGGTGGGGGGATCAGCTGGGCCGAGTGTACGTCCTTGGGCACTATTAACGAAGATGTCATCGGTTTGATCTGCCGGAATATACTCCCCGTAAGGTATTGGAATATATCCGACAGCGTAGAACTGAACGATTGCGGGGAGACCTTGACCAGAAAGCTGAAAACCAGAAAGCGAAGAACCTGGACCAATGTCCCTAGTGGAGTCAATTGAGCCCCAGGTAGCAGCCACAAGATTCGGCCTTGTTGCCTTGGACACATCCCAGTTGAACGGAGCAGTGCCAAGCACATTCGCGCTTAGAATCTGAACCATAAACTCCCATATATCCTGCGACGCACCAAGGCCATTCGAAACGGTGTAACTATACTGATACCCATTTGCTTTTTGAACTGATATAGAGACAGACGGTTCGACTTCACTCATGGACGGATACGGGATAGTATCCTGCGCAAACAAGTCCACAATGAGCACAGGCAAGAAAATAACAAGAATCCAGAATCTTCCTTGTTTCATGTTGGCTTACCTCCCACGAAAATGATAATGTCCATGTTCGAGAACTGAACCAGCTGTGTTGTCCAGAATACGCCTTAAGCGCCGCCTTTGGGAAGGAGTCATTAACGAGTCCGGCCCGGACGGAGGGCGAACATAGTAACTGATGTCAGCCATGTTTCCTTCACGGTGAGTACAATGGCCAACAAGGTTGCATGTGTCTCGAGAGGCAGGAAATTGGTCGATGATGTCAGCTTCCCAGTCTCCACCGAGGTCGAAGCCGCCGCCATGCGGAAGACTTATGTCATTTATCCTGATCCTGTAATTCGGGTAATAATGCGCAAAACTGTCTGCAATAGTTCTGATATTCTCAATCAACCCTGCTGTCGCCCAGTGATCGTTGTCCGGTGTTGAGCAACTGGTTGGCCCCTCAGGGCCGTGATGTCTACATGTCCCACCTATTTTCACATAATTTGTTCCTTGCGGCAGGAGTTGCAACCCCGGGACCCTTGTCAGTAGACTCAGCGTATCGAACTTCGTCGTATCACCCACGGCTTGCGCGCGGATACTTTCTGCGCCGCCGAATTGCGAGGCCATATACCGAAACTTCAATCTACCGGTACTGTCCGTCTGTGCCCTAATTGTGTCAACTGAAGTCGCTGAACCAATCGGATGCCGATACTCCCCCATCGGTCTGTTCCCGCCGTGGGAATGCCCACCGCTGTCGACCAGCACAGGCTTCAGCACCTTGACCCAGTAGTTTGGTACAGGCGTGGAATCGCCGGATATGACCCTCAATTCCAAGTCGATCCAGTTTCTTCTCGCCGCGGCGTCATTGTGCCCGGCGTAGGTCGGGTATACGACAGCAGAATCCGGTCTTGTGAACACCACTTTCACCGGGTTCCTGATCCACACCGTGTCGTACCCCCTCTTGGTAGTGTCAAGTGATTGAACCACCTCAATGACAGCGAAAACGCTGTCTTTCAGTGAATCAGCAGCCAGGAATCGTACCCGGCCTGCTCGCGCATCGGCGTACAGTACGTTCGGAAGTGGAGACGGCAGCGTATCTCCTGCCGCATCAACAAATCTGCCCAGCGTGTCAGGAATCAACCGGTACACAAGCCGGGTGGTTGAATTAGTGGGCACTTCCCAATCTGTTGAATCCACGGCAATCGCCCGAACCGGCGTCGACGTCCCCGCGCCAATCGTATCGTCTTCAGCAACAACGCGATATCCTGCATGCTCGGCAGATAAAACCCCAAGTTCCACTGTGCAGTACCACAACTCCTGAAGCTCGCCTTCCATGTAATAGTAACATGAATCAGATGCATACATGCAAATAGTTGCAGATACGCCACCGGGCGGACAATCGTCCGTCCCCAAAACGCCGGCATACATAAACTGGATCGTATCCCCAACGTGAACATCTGGCAGGAAAAAGCGCAAGGGGTTTTCAGTATCATAAGCATAGTACGCCGTGTACCATATCGGCGTGTTCGGATCGCTGCATCGCCATTGCACTTGTTGGTAACTCCAAGTATTCAACACGTACTCCCTTGTATCAAATACGTACATCGTATCCCTGTGGACAACTGTTAGCGGGCCATACGTTATGGGGGAGTACTTTCTCGCCAGCCCGATTCTTCCCCAATACGTGCCGGAATCCGGCGCAACAAAAACATTGCCGGTCACGCGATTCGGCGTACCTGTCACTTCGGGACTCAACGTCACCGTTTCTCTGATCACTACCTGTCCGTGTGCAACGTGGATATGTGCCCACAATGTAAAAAGGATCCAAATGAACAGGAATTTTCCAAGAAGACACGAGCCTACTGCTCGAATGGTTGAAAACACGAGTTTAGCCTCTGCTTTCAAAACAAGGGGATCTGTGAGGGACTGAAGCAAAGAACGGGTTGGATCAAGTGCTACCGCTGTCGCAATGTACTACGGGGGGGGGTAGAAAGTCAATACGCTCTATTGTGTAACTTTGCGCTTGCCATGCTCGATTTCAACGCTTTCATTGTTTCCCGAAACGGGCTATATTTGAACCGCAATGCTGTCGCGTTCATTGTCATAGAGAATTCATACAACCCTATCATACCATTCATGAGCAACAGAACTCGTGCTCACCTTCTCGTTCTCGGCACCGGCTTCGGCGCGTTCAATCTTGTCAAGAATCTGAAAGACGATTACGAAATCATCGTCGTCAGTCCGCGCAATCATTTTCTCTTCACGCCGCTTCTCCCAAGCACAACTGTCGGCACGATCGAGTTCCGCAGCATCATCGAGCCAATCCGGCATGCACGGAAGGATATTCGGTTCTATCACGCAGAAGTGGTTGGCATAGATACAGCCGGTAACACGGTTGCATGTATCGGCGTTGCGGACAAGCATGAGTTCGAAGTCGGATATGATGTGCTTGTGGTTGCCGTCGGGGCGGTAAGCAACTCGTTTGGCGTGCCGGGCGTGGCAGAACACGCAATGTTCCTGAAAGAACTGAACGATGCCCGCGAGCTGCGTCAGCGCATTGTCCGCAACTTCGAGCAGGCGAATCTGCCGGGCATTAGTGTGGAGGAGCGCCAGCGGTTGCTGCATTTCATCGTTTGCGGCGGCGGACCGACGGGCGTTGAATTTGCCGCAGAGCTGAATGATTTCATGTTGGAGGATTTGCAAAAGGCGTATCCTCATCTTGTTGCCGAGGCCCGCATTACTCTTGTAGAGGCAATGAAGGAAATCCTCGGCGCGTTCGACGAGAAGCTTCGCCGGTATGCAACGGAACTCTTCGCCCGCCAGCGCATCAGCGTTCTTACCGAATCTCCGGTAACAAAAGTTGATGAAACAACAGTCTATTTGAAAGACGGCTCAGAACTTCCATATGGACTTCTTCTATGGAGTACCGGAAACGGCCCTACTCCGTTCGTTGAACGTATCAATCTGCCAAAAGACAATCGATCAAGAATCCTCATAGACGATTTTTTCAGAGTGGAGGGATTTGACAACATCTACGCTTTAGGCGATTGCAGCATCATCAAGAACAATCCGCTTCCCGCAACATCGCAAGTAGCGCAACAGCAGGGGAAGTATCTCGCAAAATCACTAACGCGCCATGCCCGCAATACGGACGTCGAACCATTTCGCTACAAACATCTCGGGATGTTGGCATACGTCGGCGACAACAAAGCCCTTGCCGACCTTGAAGGCGTGAAGGGCCGCGGTTGGGCAACGTGGCTGTTCTGGCGTTCGGCATACCTCTCCCGCATTGTGAGCTTGAAGAACAAGACTCTCGTGCTGTTCGATTGGATGAAGGCAAAAGTGTTTGGGCGTGACATCAGCCAGTTTTGACAAAATGAATTGTTTCTCTCCCCGATTCTCCAGAAATTGGGTGCGTCTATTTTCGATGCTCCTCCAACACACTAACTTCGACAATCACTCATCAAAAGGCCTATAGTGTCCTCACACATTTCATGGAAATTTCCGCAGGCGTTCTGGGTTGCCAACGGCGTTGAGCTGCTCGAACGCGCTTCGTTCTATGCTGTCTTCATAACTTTCACTCTGTATCTCTCAAACGTTGTCGGCTTCGATGATATCGACGCTGCGTGGCTGAGCGGTTTCTACGCCGCAGGCGTTTATCTCCTTCCGCCGTTCACCGGCGCATTTGCCGACAAGATGGGTTTTCGCAATGCAATGCTGCTTGCATTTGGGTTACTCGCAATCGGGTTCTTCTCGCTCGGAGCGTTGCCGTATAAGCCGACTGTTGTACCGGCTGTTATCCTGCTCATTATCGGCGGATCATTTATCAAGGGCCTGATCACCGGCACTGTTGCTAAAACATCAACCTCCGATCAACGCGCACGCGCATACTCGATCTTTTACGGAATGGTCAACGTCGGCTCGTTTTCCGGAAAGTCCATTTCATATCCGCTGCGGTTGAATTGGGGACTTGAATCAATCGAGTATTTCTCGGCGGCGCTAAGTCTGCTTGCGGTGATTGTTGTGTTCTTCTGGTACAAAAATATCAGCACGGCCGGTGAAGGAAAAAGTCTGCAAGAGGTATGGCAGGGTCTTGTTCGCGTATTGACGAATCCCCGGCTTGTGACACTCATTCTCATCGTCTCCGGCTTTTGGATGATTCAACATCAGATGTACGCAACGATGCCGAAGTACGTCATTCGTCTTGTCGGTCAGGAGGCTTCACCGGAATGGATTGCCAACGTCAATCCGGCAGTTGTTGTCACATTCGTCGTCATCGTCACGCAACTTATGAGGAAGGCGATGGCCATCACCTCAATGACCATCGGCATGTTGCTGATGCCCCTTTCGGCATTGTTGATGGCCTCCAGCCCCACGCTGGAATCGCTTTTGGGCACGTCCATTTCTCTTCCCTTCGGCATCACCGCGCATCCGATAACGATCATGCTGATTGCGGGAATTGTTGTTCAGGGATTGGCAGAGTGTTTCATTTCACCGCGATATCTCGAGTTCTTTTCGAAGCAGGCCCCGAAAGGTGAAGAAGGACTGTACCTCGGCTTTGGTCATTTGCATTCGTTTGTTGCCAACCTGCTCGGCTTTGGACTTTCGGGCTACTTGCTCACGAAATACTGTCCCGACCCGAGAACCCTGACCCCCGATCAAATGACAACCGCGTACGCCGATGCAAATTTCATTTGGTACTACTTCCTGGCAATCGGGCTGACCTCGGCCATTGCACTGTTCATCTATGCAAGGGTGACGAAGAGGATTGATGGGAGGCGCTTGGCAGGCTCGACAATCCCCAATCCGTAATCTTAAGATCATTTTATGCCCTACACCCGTTTCGAATCCGAATTGATCGTCCGACCCGACGATATTGATATGAACAATCACGTTCATAACTCAAAGTATCTCGACTATGTGCTTGCAGCACGGTACGATCAGATGGGGCGCTGCTACGGCATGCCGATGGATGATTTTCTGAAGAACGGCTGGAATTGGTACCAGAAAGCATTTCATATCGAGTTCAAGCGGGCGCTGACGCTGGCAGATCGCGTGATTGTGCAGACGTGGCTGGATTCATTCGAGAAGGCAGATGTGAAGGTGGGCTTTCAGATCTTCAAGAAAGAACCCCGAAAGGTGGCGGCAGAAGGCTATTTTATCAGCACGATGATCGACATGAAAACGGGACGGGCGCTCGTGATCCCTCCGGAGATCATTGAACATTACACGCAGTACACCGGGTGACACTTTTGTGACACTTACGGTGTTATTTGAGATAGAGTGTTTTCATGAAGGAGCAGCGCATGAGATTGAATGTGTTCATTATCATACTGACTGCCGGTTTCTGCGCTTACTCGTGCAGGGACAAGCAATCACCGTCCGGCACACCGCCGCCTGAGGGAATGGTCGAAGTGGTTTCGAGCGATGCTAACCTCTTTCGCATCATCTCGCAAACGCAGCCATATCGGAATTACACTCTCTTCCCACATGCCGACTCTGTAACGGCCGGCTCGCTCAACGGATCAACAGCCCACCGCCCGCTTGTCCGTGTCAGTATGAACGCGCTGGCGCTTGACGCGCTGCAAAGCGGCCGCTATGCCGCACCGTTCCCGGATAGATCCATTATCGTGAAAGAAATCAAGGACGATAACGGCGCCACAACTCTGCTTGCCGTCATGTACAAAGACCGCAACAACCCGCTGGCGGGCAACGGCTGGCTCTGGGCGGAGTTCTATCCCAACGGAGCGACGTTCATTTCGATGACCCAGCGGGGCGCAGGGTGTACAGGATGTCACGCTCTCGAGATGGGACCGCAGCATGATTTTGTGAGAACGTTCGAGAGGCAGCGGTAGATCGCTTGCTTGTTGACTTGCCAAGAAGTATTTTCTTTCAGCAGAACATATCGTAGTTCATTTCGCCCAGTTATGACTTTCTCTTCCACACTCCGTCAGTCTCAAGAACAATCGCACTCCCTCCTCTGCATCGGGCTCGATTCCGATCTGAAGAAGATTCCGAAACATCTGCTCGGCGCGGCGAACCCTATTCTCGAATTCAACAAACGCATTGTTGACGCAACGAAAGATCTCGTCTGCGCGTACAAGCTGAATCTTGCCTTCTACGAAGCGCTCGGCGAAACCGGCTGGCGGACGGTAAAAGAGACGCTTGCCGCAATTCCGCCTGATATTATCACGATTGGTGACGCAAAGCGCGGCGACATCGGCAACACGGCGGAGATGTATGCAAAAGGTTTGTTTGAGGATTTTAGATTTGACGCCGCGACTGTCAATGCGTATATGGGATTTGATTCCGTAGAGCCGTTCATCAAAGACGAAGGACACGGCGCGTTCATTCTCACACTCACATCAAATCCCGGAGCGAAAGATTTCGAGTATTTGAAGATTGAAGAAAAGCCGCTGTACGAGCATGTGATTGCCAAAGTGAAGAAGTGGAATGTGAAGAAGAACTGCGGCCTCGTCATTGGCGCAACTCGTCCCAAGGAACTACAGCGTGTTCGCAAACTCGTTCCGGATATGCCCCTGCTGATTCCGGGCGTCGGTGCTCAAGGCGGCGATTTGACGGCGGCAGTCCGCTACGGCTGTGACAAGAACGGCGAGATGGCCCTCATCAATTCAAGTCGCGGCATCATCTACGCATCGGGCGGGGAGGATTTCGCCGACTCGGCTCGCAAGGCGGCGTTGACTCTGCGCGATCGGATGAACTCCGTCAGAGAAAAATACTTCTGATCTTTCGAAAACGTACCGTTCATCGGGGGGACTTCTGTGAGGAACGTATGAACTTCCCCGACATGCCCGAATCAATCCTACGCCTTATTTGGCAGGAACAATCCTTCACTCAAGATCATCTTGCCACGAAGGACGGGAAACCGGTCCGCATTATTTCGCCGGGCGTTCCCAACACCGACGGCGGCCCTGATTTCCTCAACGCCAGAATCTCCATCGGCACAACTACCTATCACGGCGATGTCGAGTTGCATATCAACGCCGGCGAATGGCTCTCGCACAAGCACGATTTCGATCCGCATTATAACAAAGTAATTCTGCATGTTGTCATGACCGCCGATCCACTTTCCCCGCCAAGTCGTACGGCAAGCCGCAGGGCAATTCCTTTGCTCGTTCTCCATCCGTTTCTCGACGAGAAATTTCACAACGCGTGGGAGAAATCTATTCAGGATGAGAAGACGGGAACCGACAGTTCGCTGCATTGTGCCGGAATCAACCAGTCGGTTCCATCTACAACGATTGCGAGTTGGATTGAAAAACTCGGCAAAGAGAGGATTGAATTGAAAGTCCGCCGCTTTGAAGAACGTCTCAAGCAGCTTGTTGATGAGTCGAGGCAGATTATTCGCGAGCCGTATCCGCGCTATTACGGTAATCCCGCCGACATTCCTTCTCCCAAGAAGGAATATGGAAAGAACGATTTCATCGAACGGACATTGTGGGAGCAGTTGTTGTATGAGGGAATAATGGAAGCGCTCGGCTACTCGAAAAACAGCAGGCCGTTTCTGACGCTTTCCCGTTCGATGCGGCTTCAGTTTCTCCGTAAACATGCGCTCACGGAAACGCAGACAATGATGGCGCTGTTGTTCGGCGCTGCCGGACTTCTGCCTGCTGCAAAAGAGGTTCCCGATTCCGCTTCCCGAACGTATGTTGCCTCATTGAAGAAGAAGTGGAAACAACTCCGGCCGGAGTTCAAAGGTTCTGTACTGAACGAAGCGGATTGGCTTTTCTTCCGCTTGCGTCCGAGTAATTTTCCAACGGCGCGGCTTGCCGCCATGTGTTTTCTGCTTCCGCAACTGTTCGGCGAAGGATCATTCCGTACAATAATGGGCACGTTCAAATCGGATATGCACTCGGCGAAAAAGCGGAATGAGAAACTCAATGCCCTGTTTGATTTTGACGCCGATGCGTTCTGGCACACGCACTATCATTTCAAAGGAAGAAGTAAAAGAACATCTGCAGACAACGAACATACCTCCGACTCAGCCCGGACAACACTCGGCGTTGCCCGCGCTTATGATATCATCGTGAATGTGCTGATTCCCGTTGTGCTGCTGTATGCGCGAATCTTTAATGATAACGCCATGCGCAAGAACGCCCGCTCTCTGCTGGCGTATCTCACACCCACGCAAGAGAACAGCGTGGTTGAAATCGTCCGGAATCAACTGACCCGCTCGCGGAACTCCCTCCACTCGTCACTTCACCAGCAGGGCGCGATTCATTTGTTCCGCTACTACTGCACGCCCGTCCGATGCTCCGAATGCGCAGTGGGCAGAACCATTGGACTAAACGATGTTGCCTGATAAACCACTGTAGAGTGTTTCAACAGTTGCCTTCTCAACCCGAAATCTCCTCAACGCATAGTCTTGCATTTTGATGTTGTAGTCCGTAGGTTTAACTAGGCCTGATGTCATCTTAAACAATATCAAGGGGGTATGTATGATCTACCGCTTTGTCCTTTTGTGGATGATACTCATTCTTGCGAGTGTCACCGTCTTCGGTCAACTCCCGCCAGCTCCGGCTAATCTCACCGCAACATTCGAAACCCCGACTCCGAATTCGTGGGGCAGTGTCAAGTTGCAGTGGCAAATGCCTGCTGCCGGACAGTGGGCGTTCGTTGTGTTTCGTTCGGCACATGACACGACTCAGTATCAACAGATAGCAACGGGCATTCGTAATCAGATGTTCCGCGATTTCAATGTTGTTCGAGGAACGAGATACTTCTACTATGTTCGTGCGTCTTCACTGAATTTCCCCACAGTGTTGGGTCCGCGAAGCAATGTGGCCGAGATTCTCGTTCCGCCTCTGGGCCCGACGGTGCACGGATTTATCGACGGAACGGTGACGGACGATTCGACGAATCTACCCATCCGGAATGCGCGCATCCGGTTCTTCCGTCTGGCAAATGCGATGACAACCCCACCGGCGTTTGCATTTACTGATTCACTCGGACGTTATCATGCAGCGCTTGACACGGGACGATATATCGTCCGTGCCGAGGCGTTGTGTGCCTCCAATACCGGATGTTACTATCCCGAATATTACGATGACGTGCGTGAGCCATCCCAAGCCACAGTTATCGTTGTCGGCGACAGTACAACATTCACGGCAGACTTCGGGCTTACTCGTGTTTCGCCGCCGCGGTATGCAACGATGCGCGGCACTGTTCGGGACACTCTCAACAATCCGATTCCACACGCACGCGTTGCGGTTCTGCGAACGATGCAGAACATGATTTCCGTTGCTGCAAACGGAGGACTGCCGGGCGGCGAGGAAAGCATGACACTCGACGGTGTCGGCTTTACGATGGGCGTACAATGGAGTGGCATTACCGATTCGCTCGGGCGCTATACTGCTCATCTGATCACGGGGCGCAATTACATAGTTATGGCATCAAAACCCGGCTACTGGCCCGAGTATTTCGACAACAAGCCGACACCCCAATTAGCCGATATCATTCACTTCACGGGCGATACGTCGGGGATTGATTTCTCCCTCAGCGTCCGGCCGCTTCCGCAGAACAGCGTTGCGGGACGCGTAGTTGATTCACTTGGCAATGGTGTTCCCTCGCGCGTGTACCTGCATCCTGCACGACTGCCCCAACCATCGATTACCCCGGTTAGGTACGGACACACAGACTCACTGGGAAATTTCATCATCAATAATGTCGAAGCAGGGAAGTATTTCGTCAGCGCGCATCCGTTTCTCGGTTTTGCACCAGCGTACTACAAAGCTAACGCATGCGGTGTGAATCGCCGGGATCAGGCGGATACCGTGGATGTTGCAGGTAATATCACCAACATCAATATCTGTGTACGTCAGATTCGCGGCAACGGCCTCGCCCGCATCAGTGGCGTTGTGCGAACAAACGCCAATGCAACGCTGCGCGGAGCCACAATCACAGCTGAAACAGAAAATGGAATCCTTGTCGGCATCGGCGTCAGTGAACCGTCGGGCTACTATGCTATTGAGGCTGTAACATCTGGTTCCATCACACTGACGGCAGACAGGGACGGCTACAACCTCGCGACAACAACAGTCGTTCTTCCTCCATCAGTGCTGTCGCTCGACAACGTCAACATTACTATGTCGCCGGGCGGCGTGACATCTGCAGGACCGGGAAGCGGGGTCCCTCTTGCATTTGGACTGGAACAGAATTATCCGAATCCATTTAATCCCGCTACGACAATCGAGTTCACGCTCTCGCAACCGGGCCCGACGACACTTGCTGTATACAACATGTTGGGGCAAAAAGTCGCCACTTTGGTCAATGAGAGTCTGGAAGCAGGGCGGCACGCTTACACCCTGGATGCGTCGGATTTCGCCAGCGGCATCTACTTCTATACGCTATATAGCGGATCATCGCAGGTTGCAACAAGAAAAATGGCTCTTATCCGCTGAGCCAAGCCTGTCCTTACAGATCATGGGCGCGACCACATTGTGATCGCGCCCCGTCATGTAAAGATTCTGCATTTCTTTGAGAAAAGTCTTGCAACTCCACTCCGTGGTTTGTATTATTTTATGTAATTGAGTGAAGGGTTTCACACTTCCAACCCGGCTCGGTTCTTTCCAGCGGGACTTTGATAATCAGATAGGTTGTTTCGGGAAGGCTGATGCCTCCAGAGCCATCACGCAGTCCTGTCACCACGCTGTCACTACAACTCAACTTTCCTGCTGTACTAACGGCACCATGCCATTCGTTTGACGACTCGCAGGGGAGAGACGAACAACACGAACCCGCATCAATTAACTTTCTGCATCATTCATTAATAATCATAAGGGAGAGCAATCATGAATCAGAGACTGCTACATCTCTGTTGTGTAGTATTGGGAGTATCTTTTATCGGCGTCTCACAGGCGCAAGATCAGAGTGCGATGTGGAATGCGGCGAAGCGGTGGAAGTTAGGGATTGATGCGGCGCCGCCGGGAGCGCAGGCGGTGCAAATGCCGGCGGAAGCCACACGCAACCCGCGTCGGGGCGACAATGCGGACAGCCCGCCCAACACGCCGGATATCCAGGTCTTCAATCCGTCGTTGTTCTGGCAGAGCGAAAACTCCATCGGTGTGAACTTTTCCAATCCCAATCAACTCATGGTCTCGACCAACGGCCGCATTCCGGGATCCAATCCCGTGGTACACCAGCCGTGGGCTTTCAGCACCGACGGGGGCGTCACCTGGCCCACATCGATGCAGAGTGAAGATCTTCCCCCCAATATCATCGACAGCTTCGGCGATCCGGTGGCATTTTTTGACGTGGGCGGAAAAGCGTATTACTGTACACTCGGTTCTCCGGGCGGGATTTACTTTGTGACGACAACGGATTTTGGTACCACATGGAGTGCCCGCGCGAATGCAGACAATCTGAACAGCACGAATGATGATAAGCAGCATGCAACGGCGGATTTCTCCGGCACATTCCCGAACAACGTGTATGCGGCATGGACGGATTTCGGGGTGACGGGAACACCGATACAAATCTCCCGCTCGACCGACCGCGGCGTAACGTGGTTGCCGCGCGTGGCACTGCCCATCGGCTCGAATCGCGGTCAGGGTGTGCATATTGCCATCGGCCCGAACGGTGAAGTCTACCCGATGTGGGCACACTACACAACGGGCACGGCAGAAGTGGGTATCGGCTTTGCCAAATCCACCGACGGCGGTGCAACGTACAGCACGCCGGCGATTGCCTTCCCTATCAATGGTATCAGAATTTCCAACGGCGCCATTGCCGCACTGAACGGCACGCGTGCAGCAAGTTTCCCGTATCATGATGTTGACCGCTCCAACGGCCCGCGCCGCGGATGGATTTATGTTGTGGTTCCCGAGTTGGATGTGCCGACCAGCGGTCAAGCTGATATTTATGTCTATCGATCATCCGATGGCGGCTCAACGTGGAGCTCCCGCATTAAAGTGAACGGCCCCGATGTCGTGGCAGGCCGGTGGCAGTGGATGCCCTCCATTGCGGTAGATCCCTCAACCGGCGGCATCACTGTCAGCTACTACAGTTTCGACTCGACGGCATCGACGACGATGGCCAACCGCTATGCCGCCTACTCGGTGGATGGCGGTACCACGTGGGATAATTGGGTTGTGAGCGATGTGCGTGCAACGTGGGCCCCGCAGGGAACGCCAAGCACGAACACCACCTACAACGGCGACTACTATGAAACAGCAGCGGCAGGCGGCAAAGCGTGGGTACTCTGGACCGACCGCCGCAGCGGAGCGACTGGCGCCAGCAACAAAGCCTACATTGAGCGCATTATTTACGGCGAGAATTTCGGCTGGATACGCGGCACGGTGACCAACACGGTAGGCGGCGCCCCGATTCAGAGCGTTGCGATTGATTTTGTGCAGAATGTGTTACAGCAGAGCGGAACGAGCGATGCAACAGGATTGTACTTTGCCGGTGCGCAGGTGGATACGCCGGGAACAACGGCAAATCTCACCCTGCGGGCACGGAGATTTGGTTTCCTCGATACGACACTTGCCGTCACCATCACGCGCAACGACACGCTGACGCGGAACTTCGGGTTGCGGCCGCTGGATCTTGTTCTCACAAAAGCAAGCATCTCCTTCCCCCCCACGCCGGTACCGGGCACAAAGCGTGACAGTCTGACGGCGCGGAATCAGTTTGCAACACCGTTAACATTAAGCTCACTCACCACAACCAATCCCGACTTTGCGGTTTCCCCGACGAACGTGGTGATTCCGGCGCAAGATTCGGTCAAGATTTACGTCACCTACACGCCGACGGCTGAGGGAAGTGACACCGGACGCGTCATAGTGCTGAGCAATTCCATCTACACACCACGCAAGGATGTCATCCTTGACGGTACAGCCATCGGTGTTCCGCACTTCACGGCCAGCGTCGATTCGCTCACCAGAACGCTTGAAGGCGGTACGCGCGATTCCGTCACTTTCAGAATGAGAAACGTCGGAACAACATCCGGGAACTTCTCCGCGCGAGCAATCATGTTCCCTCGAACGGGTCCCACCGGAGCGGAAGGTCAACCCGTCGAAATCCCATTGACAATCGATGGCTTCTCCGGCGGCGAATCAACAATCATGGCGCAATTTCCTGAATTGCTGTACTACAAGTTCGATGAAGCTGGCGGGACGTCGACCCAAAATCACGCAGTTCCGGGAGTCGGAACCAACCCGGCTCCGATTACCGGACAAACGATGGGAGGGACAGGACAATTCGGCAGCGCATTGATTGGAACCGGAGCCACAAACAACTTCGTCAACACCGGGTGGAACACAGCGCTCGGCAATGGAAGTTGGACGATCAGCATGTGGCTGAACAATCTCCCCAACAATACTTCACTCTTTTATTTGTGGGGAGATAACACGGCTTCAAGCTTCCGGTGTTTCCTTGGAGGCGCGGCAGGTGCCGGAGTTGTAACACTGCGCGGCACGGGAATCACAAATGTTGACCTTCCGGGAGTGGCGCCGGGCCCCACTGTCGTTCACTTCGTCTATGACGCCAGCGGCCCCAATATCAAAGCGTACAGAAACGGCGTGCTTGTTACCACTGTTGCACAAAGCGCGCTGAATCTGAACGGAACAGCCCCATTCAGAGTCGGGGCATATTCTACCTCCACCGGTATTCCCGCAGGCGGGCTGATGGATGAATTCCGCATGTACAGCAGGGCACTCTCTGATGTTGAGATTGCATCGACGTGGAACACCGAGGTTGGCACCGGCAACTGGTTCTCGGTTGCTCCGACTACAGGAACAGTTGCCATCAACGACTCGATAACGATGAAGGCATACTTCGATGCAACGGAAGAGTCCATTTACGGCAATCCGGGCAATTATTTTGGCAGACTCGACGTTATCGCAACCAATTCCGCCTTGGCTGATACGTTGAGAGTACCGTCACGGTTATTCGTCATACCACCCGCAGGCGCACGCCTCGCTGTTAACAAGGATTCGTTGAACTTCGGAGCCGTACAGATTGATTCGAGCAGGTCACGCGCCCTTCTTGTGCGAAACATCGGCGGCGCAACATTGACGGTCACCAACATTACAATGAGCAACGCGAACTTCTCGGCAAGCCCGACGAGTTTCACGCTGGCGTCACTTGATTCACAAACAGTACATGTCACATTTACCGCCCCTGCACCCGGAGCGCCACACACAGGCACGATGAATTTTGTGTCGAATGATCCGGCTGCTCCGTCGGTACAACTGTATGCATCCAGCCTTGGCGCGCCAGCATTCCGCGTACGTGCCGACTCGCTGACAAGAACCCTTCAGGGCGGAAATCGCGACTCGATCCAATTCTACATGCGAAACGCGGGCACCGGCAACGGCGAGTTCAGAGCGCTTGTCAGGATGTTCCCGCAAAGACCCGGCGGTGAAAAGTCGCAGCCGATTACCGTTCCGGTCACGGTCAAACCCGCCAACGCAGTCGCATCAGGCAGCCCCGATCCGATAACGGACGGGTACGATCCCTCGACCCCGGAAGATTTGTCGAGAGGAAACGGAGTAGCAGCCATTCCGATGCATTACAACTTCAACACCGGCGGTGCAGGCAATACATTTCCGTTCAATGTAACTGCAGGAAAGCGTATTCAATGGATCTACCTGCCGGGAGATTTCTCTCAGCCAACACCGGCTCCGCAAGGCAGAATCACAAGACTTCACTTCAGGATTTCCACGGTCGGTTCCGGTGTGTTCTCTCAATTAGAGATCAAGATGGGGCAAACAACACTTACCGAGTTGCCATCGACCGACTGGTACGCGGGGCCGATGCAAACCGTCTATTCCCGGGCAACGGATTCCCTCTCGGTAGCCGCAATTGGCGACTGGCTGAGTATTGATCTCGATATCCCGTTTGCGTACGACCCGACGCAGAGTCTGGTTATAGACATCAATCAATGCGCGAGAGTTGGCACCGGAATTTCGACATATCATACCGGCATTTCAGGTGTGAGAAGACTGGCATCTCTCGTCGGCGCAAGCTGCCCTCTGCCGTTTGCAAACACCTCCAACCTGATGGCACACTGCGGCATCGACATCTCCGGCGGAACATGGCTCTCCCTTGAGCCGATCCAAGGCTCGGTGGCGGTGGGAGACTCGGTACTCATGACAGCGTACTTTGATGCGACGGACACATCGATTAGCAACCACCCCGGCAATTACTTTGGCGAAATTTCGGTCGTAGCCACAAATTCGTCGCTGGCAGATACGCTTCGCGTGCCGGTCCGCCTACTCGTGACCGGGTCGACCGGAGTGACGGAAGCCGGATTGGGAGTTCCGGAAGAATACACATTAACGCAGAACTATCCCAACCCGTTCAATCCGGCAACAACCATCAAGTTCGGACTACCGACGGAAAGCAGGGTGAAGTTGACCATCTACAACCTGCTCGGACAGGAAATCATTACGATTGCCGACGAGGTCAGGAATGCGGGGTACTTCCTCGCAACGTGGGATGGAACGAACAAGGCGGGAAGCAAGGTGAGCAGCGGCATCTACTTCTACCGGATGGAAGCAACATCAACGGCGGGAGATCAGAACTTCACAAGTCTGAAGAAGATGATCCTCCTCAAGTAGAGGTCGAGCAATCGAAATCACCGGCATAAAAAAAGGGCGAGTCGAAACCGGCTCGCCCTTTGTTTTTCATGTGAAGATTTTGTGTGACTAGAATGTTACGCCCAGCGATACGGGGATGTATGTGCTTGTCGCACCCGAAGTGAAGATCCATGTGTAGCGCGCCTCAACGTAGAGCTTGAGCACGAGCAGGTCAAGGTCAACGCCTACACCGAGATTTGCAGATGTATTGGTTTCCGATTTTGCTCCCGGGATTGTGCCCCCCTGAAGCGGATTGCCCTGATATTTGATCGTTGCATCACTTGCACCGAGATTTGCCAATCCAACTCCCCCTGTAATGTAAGGGGAGATAATGGGAAGAGGCAGCGGACTCAGTTTGCCGTTGGCATTGGCCGAAAAGATATTTATTCTCCCTCCATCAATCGAAAAATCTGCTGACGCTGACCCGGGAATCAGACCGGCGATCAGCGCTTGATACTTCCCGTTGTCGGGGGAGAATGTTATATAGTCCGCCTGAAGCCGAATGGCAAACAATACCGGCAGGTTGATGTCAAGATGTGCCCCGCCACCGAAACCAAAACCATACACGTCTTTCAGCGGCCCGTCAATGTTGATGTTGGCTCCTGTTGCCTGCAATCCGAAACTGATTGGCCCTGCTGCGAACGATGGTGCAGCAAGAATAATCAAGGCCGCTAACGCCAGCACGAGTTTTTTCATAGTATCTCCTTTATTTGTTCGTTATTGAATGAAATGGTTATATGCTTTGTTGCTATTCCGGGCTTCAAGTCTTTTGTTGTTTCTTCTTTGCGGCAGGGAAGAGAATGTTGTTGAGAATAAGTCTGTATCCCGGAGAATTCTTGTGCAGTGACAAATCCGTCGGCGGGTCGCCGACCGCGTGTTGATAGTCTTCAGGATCGTGCCCGCCGTAGAAGGTGAACGTTCCCCGTCCGAAATTGCCGTGCAGGTACCGGACCTGATCCAACCCCTCTTTCTCCGCAAGAATCGTAACAGTGTTCTTGATCAGGCTCTTCTTGAAGTTTGTCGTTTGTCCGAGAAATGCCTTCAGCACGTTGAGGTGGTTCTGCGTGAGCATTGTCGGCACGGGATCGAATTTGGCGGAGAACTCAAACAACGTAAAATAATCGGTTTCCGGGTTCTGCAATCCCAACAGATCACTCGGCGGTTGATCGATGTCTGAGTACTCATATCGCAGAGGATTCCTTTCGAGCGTGAAGTTTGTGAATGCCAGTGTCTTGCTGAAATCCAGTTTTTGCTGCGCATTCGGGTCCGGCGGGTCGCCGTCGTACATCACGTCACAAATATCAGTATTCTCGGCGGCGAGTGCAATATCGTACGTGTCCGTTGCCGAACACATGGCAAACATGAATCCGCCGCTGCCGACATACTCTTTGATTTTTCGCGCAACGGCTTTCTTCAGTTCGGAAACCTTCTTGAATCCGAGTTTCTTGGCCTCCCGCTCAAGTGTCACCTGCTGTTCAATGTACCACGTTGCCTGGGCGAACGACGCGTAGAATTTCCCGTATTGGCCGGTAAAATCTTCATGATGCAGGTGAAGCCAGTCGTACTCGTTCAACTTGTCCGCCATTACTTCGGTATCCCACAACTTGTCGTATTCGATCTCGGCATATTCGAGGGCGAGCGTGACAGCGTCGTCCCAGGGCTGGAAACCCGGCGGCACGTACACGGCAACTTTCGGCGCTTTCTCCAATCGGATAACATCCATATTGTTGTCTTCCTGCTGGACTTCGGAGTAAATCTGCGAAGCCTCGGAAGCGCTGACAAACGTGAAACCGACACCGCGTATACGGCATTCTGCCGAAACCACGCTGTGATCATCTATCATGAATGAGCCGCCGCGATAGTTCAGCAGCCAGTCAATCTCAATTCCTTTGGTCAGGGCCCAGTAAGCAATGCCGTATGCCTTCAGATGATCCGTCTGGGATAAATCCATCGGGATGAGAACTTTCGATTGAGCTGCCGCGGCATTGTACGCAAGCATGCCGAAAAGCAGAAAACGTATTCCCGCCAGGGTGCAGAAACTTCTCATAAAGAATCTCCTCTCAACTCTCTGATCCTCCGGCGTGCTTTTTCATTCAGCAGCGACTGCGGATGGTCAGCCAGCAGTTTCTCGTACGCCGCTATAGCTTGCACCTTGTTGTTCAAATTGTAGTCATACAATTCTGCGATACTGAACTGCGCCTTGTCAAGCGCGATACTGCTCTCCTTGAATTGCGACACCAAGGCCTGATACGTTGCAAGCGCATCGGCATACCGCGTTGCCTTCGTTTGCAACGTTGCAATCCTCATCATACCATCATCAACAAACAGCGCCTGGGGGTTTTTGTCGATGACATTCTGAAACAATGATATTGCCTCGGTGTATTTCTTCTGTCGGGCAAGATAGTCGGCCCGTGCAAATTCCTTGAGGGGGATTTCGGCTCCTTGCGAATTCTCTTGCAGAAAAGAGCGGAGCAGCAACGCATCGTTCGTGTAGTCGGCTTTCAGGTTTGTGCTGATAGCATCAAGGTTCCGGATTGCTTCGTTGAAGTGCCCGGCAAAATATTCCAGCTCGGCAAGCCTGTACGTTGCTTCGTCCTGCTGATCAGGCGTTGCGTTGGGTGCAGCCATTACGGAACGAAACCGGATTGCTGCCGTGGCAGTGTCGCCTTTCGCCGTCAACACCTCTCCCAGCTTGATCAGTGCATCGAATCTGACGGGATTCATCGGGGACAATCCCTTTTCAACATTCTGAAACGACGCCAGCGCGCCGTCGAGATCAAAATACTTTTCAAACTGGAGCAGCCCGATCTGATGATATGCACGGGCAGCAAACTCGCTGTTGGGATATTCTGTTATCAGCGTTCTGAAATGATCAATCGCCGTAACAAACCTTGATTGGGACTCAGGCACAGTGCCTGCGGCTTGCAAAGTTCCTTTGATGGAGTCTTCAAGAATGCTCAACTCTTTGACGGCAAGTGCAAGCCCGAACTTTGCGTGCGGAAGCCGCTGCGACGCGAGAGGTGTAGCGATTGCAGCCCTGTACGCTTCCGCGGCAATGCCAAACGCGCCTTCTTTGTATGCCCGGTCGGCAAAGGAGTGAAGTTCAACCCCTTGGGCATTCGTTAACGCGTCGATCCTTTTATACACACTGAACGCCTCGCCGAAATTCTTTGCCTCCATCATCAGCCACGCAAGAAGGCGGTGAAGGTTCAGGTCGTCGGAGCGACGCTGTGCCGAGCGAACAACATCAATTGCCGCGTTGCGTGCATCTTCTTTCCCCGTGTATTGCGACATCCGGCTCTGTACATAGCCGAGTTGTGTGGGAATCTGTTGCAAATACCGGAGGAACTCCGTTGTTGCGCCGGCATAGTCCATTGTTGCGGAAAGAAGCTGCGCAAGTTCGAGTGTGAAAAGATTCGGATCGTTGCACGCAACACGTGCCCGGCGGTACAGTTCGGCGGTTTTCTCAAGCAGACGGTTTTCAATAAGTGTGTTTGCAACAATACGGTAGACGTTGGCATTCTTCGGATCGACCTCAATCGCCTGCTCCCACGATGCGCTTGCCTCACGTTCCTGGCCGGACTGATATTGCGCGCTGCCGAGATGGCAAAGCAGATTCAAGTCTCGCGGGTTCGAAATCAAACGCTGGCGAATCAGAATAATCGCATCATCATATCTCTTAAGCTGAAAGTACGACCTCCTGAGCCCGTCGAAGAACACGTAATTCGCAGGATCGGCAAGGAGAAGCTCGCGGTACAACTTTGCCGCATTCTCAAAATCGCCGCCTTGCTCGTAGCTTTGCGCCAACCGGTAACGATTGTTCGTATCGGGAGACTGAGCAGCAACCCGAAACGTTCCGGCACAAGGCCACACCGTAATCGCGCAGAGTATTGCAGGCAGAAGGCAAGTTTTTTTCAGGACATTTCGATTCATGTGAAATAATATACCAAATTCACATAACTATACAATATGCGGGGAATAAGCGTGTTTCTATCCCATAAGGAAGCCCGGTTGTTATGTTGCTTCGCAGCGCATTCCTTGCGAACGAAATGCGATTTACGTACCTTTTTGCTGATTTGAAACGACGTTTTTTCATCACCAAGCTTTGATTCAAGAACGAATCTCTTGGTGATTTTGTTTCTTTGTGAGAGAGTGATTTTTGATAGTGAGAAAGAAAAACATAGCCATCCTCGGTTCCACAGGTTCCATCGGGCGCAGCACACTTGATGTTATTTCCCTGTTTCCCGACCGCTTCCGCGTTACCTATCTGACGGGGCACAAGAATATCGACTTGTTGCAGAAGCAGATCCGGCAATTCAACCCGCGTGCGGTTGTTGTGCTTGACGAGTGCAATGCATCGGTTCTGAGAAAATTCGTCAACGGAACAACAGAAGTCCTTTCCGGCGAAGATGCATTCTGTGAGATTGTTCAGCGTGAGGATGTTGATGTTGTTGTGAGTTCCCTGGTCGGGTTTGCCGGACTGAAACCGACGTTGCATGCCATTGAGGCCGGAAAGGATATCGCCCTTGCGAACAAGGAAACGCTTGTTGTTGCGGGCGAAATCATGATGAACGCTGTCAGGAAATACGGAGTCAGGATGTTTCCGGTGGACAGCGAGCATAGCGCCATCCTCCAATGTCTGCAAGGCGAAGAGATCGGAAGTGTCGAGCGGCTGATTCTTACAGCATCGGGAGGGCCGTTCCGGCGGATGGAGAAAGAACTCTTTCATACGATCACGGTTGCTGATGCATTGAATCATCCGACGTGGAGCATGGGAAACAAGATCACGATCGACTCGGCAACAATGATGAACAAAGGGCTTGAAATAATAGAAGCACACTGGCTGTTCGGGTTACCGCACGAACGCATTGACGTTGTGATTCATCCGCAGTCTATCATTCATTCAATGGTGGAATTCAAGGACGGATCGACGAAGGCGCAGCTCGGCATGCCGGATATGAAAGTCCCGATACAATACGCACTGATGTATCCCGAACGCCCCGCAGCGCCACACAAGAGGCTCGATTTCTCGACCTTGAAGGAAATGACTTTTGATGAACCGGATTACGAGAAGTTCAAATGCCTCGATCTCGCGTTCACGGCATTGGAGAAAGGAGGGACGGCAACCACCGTTCTCAACGCCGCCAATGAAGTCGCCGTACAGAAGTTCTTGAGTGAAGAAATCCCTTTTTCATCAATTCCTGATGTCATCGAAGAGGCGCTGCGTTCACACACAGTGGTTCACAATGCAACGTACGAACAGATCGTGCGTATTGATGCTGAGACGCGTCAGCGTGCTCACGAATTCTCTACAACGGTACAGTAACGAAGGAATCGCATGGAAGTCATCAACACGATATTCTATTTTGTTGTCACGTTAGGTATTCTGGTGTTTATCCACGAGCTGGGGCATTTTCTTGCGGCGAAAATGTTCGGTATGCGGGTTGATGTCTTCTCGCTCGGCTTTCCCCCACGCGCCTTCGGCAAGAAGATCGGCGAAACGGATTACTGCATCTCCTGGATTCCGATAGGCGGGTATGTCAAGATCGCCGGCATGATCGACGAGAGCTTTGATACCGAATACTTGCAACAAGAACCTCAATCGTGGGAATACCGTTCGAAACCAATCTGGCAGAGAATGATCGTCATTTCTGCAGGCGTCATAATGAACATTCTTCTCGCCGTCGGAATTTTCTGGGGAATCCATTACTCGCAAGGCAAGAGTGTTTCGGACACGACGGAAATCGGCTACGTACTTGAAGGCAGCCCTGCCGAAGCGGCCGGCTTACGGAGCGGCGACAAAATCCTGACAATCAACGACAAGACGATTGAGCATTGGGATGATGTCAGGAACCACATCTATCTCCAGAATATCGGGAAGGAACTTCACTTCGTTGTCTTGCGGGACGGGAATAAAGTAACCGTCAACGCCCCGGAACAGACTCTGCAATCCCTCAACGAAGGATCATTCGGCATTACGCCAAACCACACGGAACTCGTTATCAATACGGTTGATCCGGGCAGGCCCGCCGCGGAGTTGGGACTCAAGCCGGGTGATGTTCTCATCTCGCTCGACAATCAGCCAATCCGCTACGATCGCAGGGTAAACGAAATCGTGCGTGCACATGCAAGCAAACCGCTGGCTGTTGAATGGCGACGAGGTGACTCGCTGATGTCGGGCACGGTTGTGCCAAGTGACAAAGGATTGATAGGTATCTCGTTCGGGTTGCGTTACAACGGGCCGGTCAAACACACGAACTATTCACTGTTCGAAGCCCTGAATGAGGGCATTGTTAGCATCAGCAATGTGGTCGGGCTGACAGTCAAAGGAATTGGAAGTATAGTCAGCGGCAAGACCCCGTTCCGTGAGTCCGTCGCGGGGCCAATCAAGATTGCACAACTCGCTTCGCAGACAGCCGAACTTGGCATCATTACCTACTTGACCTTTATGGCGTTTCTCAGCATCAGTCTCGCCATCCTGAATATCCTGCCAATCCCTGCCCTTGATGGCGGGCACCTTGTGTTTCTCGGAATTGAGGGAATAATGGGGCGAGAAATCCCGACGAAAATCAAGCTTGCGGTGCAACGAGCGGGATTCTTCCTCCTCCTCGCATTTATGGCCTTTGTCGTATTCAACGACATCAGAAATTTCTAAGTCGCCATCGCCGGAGGTGAATCGGGCTAAGGGAGGGCATTTTGAAGAGCCCTCCCTTTTTTGTGCGTTGAACAATCGCAAAGATTATCGGGTTTGCTATCCAATGGGGTTTTTCTTATCATTTCAAGGGGAATCTTGTCTATTCATAATCTGAAGGGGAACAATTATGAAGAATGTGTTTGATGGGAAAAGGACTGGGCGAGTCCTTGGGGTTCTTTTCTGCTTGACAGTTCTTCTGTGGCCGGCCACCTCACAGAGCCAAATCACCGTTACCACCCTTCGTGCACCCGTTAATACTTTGAGTATTAGCGACCTTGATTTTCTCAATGCGACCACACCGAAGTGGCTTTTTACAATCACTATGTCGTCGCCTCAATCGGTTGAAGTGATACTCACGATCAACCTTGATGTCTATTTGGCTGCCGGTGAAACCTACGTGAATGCCGCGAAGTTCATCTCGAAGCCATTCATGTTGGATGGTACCAGAACTGTTACCAACCTCGAACTTGGAAGAGGAAGAGGCATACCGCAGCGCGATGTTGATGGTTACATATTCAACCCACAGGCGAAGGCGGCATTTCAGGAGATCGCCCTTCCGAGCGGCTCGATGCCGGCAGGCACGTACAGGTTTACGGTGGATGTCACCGCTGGCAATGCCACGGGCCAGGGGATCTTCGAATTCAATCTAACCAATCCGTCATCCCCTGTGTTGCTTGCACCTGCAGCGGGCGAGACAGTGGTGGAAGAGTTGCCGTTGTTTGAATGGCAATACGACGGGCCGCGCGCAACAATTAGTATCTATGAAATGCTTCCCGGTCAGCGGAGCCTTGAAGAAGTGGCTTCCGGTACTCCCCAGATAACCGCAACCGTTTCAACGCGATCATTCCGCTATCCTGTAACAGGGGCGCGCCCTCTGATGCCTGGCCGGACATACGTGTGGCACGTCAAGGGATTGGTTGGCACAGCGGGCGGAACAGATCTCGAACTTCGAAGCGCTTTGCGGTCATTCTCTGTTTCGACTCAGCGCAGAAGTTCCCTGGATTGGCTTCTTCAGGAATTGGAAGATGCACTGCCTCCTTCATACAAACCCGTGTTCGATCAAATTCGCGCCCAGGATCTCAGCCCGTCCGGAACATTCCGGTTTAATGGCTCCCCTATTTCTTTGGCCGACTTGTTAAACGCATTGAATGATATCCGGTCAAGCCCGGAATCAGTCAGTTCGGTAATCGTTGAATAATCAGGGGAGTCTGACAATGAAAACAACAGGTTTAGCAGGCTTGATTTTGGTGATGCTCTGTGTGCTTCCGGGCGCAGTTCCTCCCCCGACACAGAATACAACAATCGCGCTTATCAGCAGAGTTATTCTCGACGTTACGCGCAAACAACCCGACAAAGCCTGGCAGGCAGCCAAGCGGGGTGAAATGCTTTCGTCGGGCGAACGTTTGAAAACCGGCGAGAAATCGATCGCGGTAATCAAATTCAAGGATAACAGCATGTTGCGCGTGCGGGAAAAGACCGAGGTTCTGCTTAACGATCTGAAGGATGGAACTTCAACCCTGAAATCGACGGAGTTCGAGCGTGGCGTTATCGGCTTCAGCATCAAGAAGCAGCAGCAGGGTGAGGGCTTCCGCTTTTCGTCGCCGACTTCTGTTGCGTCGGTGCGGGGAACAAGCGGACAATTCAGCGCCTCGGATTCGTTGGACAAGTTGATCGTCCTCGACGGACTGGTTGTACTTTCAAGCAAGGTTTCATCGCGAGCTGTCGATGTAGGCGGTGGGTTTACGGGACTTTCCTATCCCGATGGCACTTTGCAAGTCCGCCCTTCAACACCCGAAGAAAAAGTAGCCGCCGAGCTTTCCTCGCGTACAGGAGAGCAGGATGGCAGACTTGATATCGAGTTGAAAGATGGCGGGGGCAACAAGAAGAATATCGAAATCAAATTCAGATAAGTGACGTTCACACGCAAGTAGCCCTGTGGATGTGATGTTCTGCAGGGCTTTTTTTTGAATCATTCTCCGCTTGGATACAATGACAATTGGCTTTTCGCCGACCCTATCGAGGTGCCGTTGCCGTGTTCTGCATACTCTGTTCCTGCTCTGTTCTCTTCTCGTCTGTGCTTCATCGCTACAGGCCCAGGTTTCAACGAGCATCTCTTCGTTCTCGCCATCTGAGGCTGTTAGCGAATCACCGTTGGTAGTCCGTGCCGAGCTGCGGCATGGAGAAACGATCGAACGTGTGTACTTTCTCTACCGCTCATTCACCGAGTCGGGCTGGACAAGAGTGGAGATGGAACTGATGGGAAACACGGCAATAGCACGAGTTCCTCCCAGACATGTATCACCGCCGTTTCTTGAATACTATATCGTGCTCGTGAATCGTTCGGGGCAGCTTGAATCATACCCTGTAAGCGAAAACCCCGACCCGCTTTCCAATGCACCCGGGAAAACCCTTCAGCTTCCTGTTATGAAGAAGGAAGATGATGTGCAGGCGGTGTTCCTCAGTCCTGAACCAAACGCATCCTATGAGACGAACGATGTGCTGATTTCCGTTTCGCTGTACAGGGCGGATACGATGGTTGTCAAGAGGGCGACACAACTCTTTCTGAACAATACAAATGTTACGCGCCATATTGTTATCAGCGATGACATTCTCGTGTATGTTCCGGCCAATCATGGAGTCACTCTCAAGCCGGGACGTTACACGGCTTCGGTGCTGTTGTACAACCGCCAGGGATTGTTGCACCGGCAGGTCACAACGTCATTCAATGTGCTTGCAGAAGGACAACCACCCGAACGGGGAGGTACAGCATTTGTGTCAACAGGATCGGTTGACCTTGAGCTCAGGCGCGAGAAAGTGAACCGCGAAGAAACGTGGTACAATCGGGGCAACTTCCGCTTCAACGGCAGCCAGGGGGCGTGGCGTTTCAATGCTAATGCCTTCGTCACATCGGATGAACGCTTGAATCGACAGCCGCAGAACAGATACTATGCCGGATTGGAATCGAAATGGCTTCTTGTTGGATACGGCGACAGTTACCCGTACTTTCCAAGTCTGATCTTGAATGGAAAACGAGTCCGCGGGCTGAATTCTGCAATCAGGCTCGGTAAATTCAACGTGGAAGTTGCAGCCGGAAGAACAGTCCGGGATGTTGAGGGAACTCTGCTGAAAGTTATTCCCATCGAACAGCTTGCGTACGAACAGCAGATCGACTCCCTGGCGGCCTATGCAAAAATCGATTCGCTTCTCTGGGGAAAGTACAATTACGGAACCTACTCGCGCAGCCTTTTTGCTGTGCGGCCGAGTTTCGGATCGGGCGAGACATACCAGATTGGCTTCACCTGGCTGAAGTCAAAAGACGACATAAACTCAATCCGGTACGGAACGAGACCGAAGGAAAATCTTGTGCTGGGAGCGGATTTGTTGTCGCGCTTCGATAACAGCAGAATTGAGTTAACCGGACAGTTTGCATTCAGCGCATACAATAATGATATTTCAAGCGGCAGCTTCACCGATGCGTATATCGACTCGGTGTACAAGAAGGATGCGGCTGCCATCAAAAATGCGCGGGATATTCTGAAGAGTTTCATTACGGTTAACGATAACCTCCGGCCTCTTTCGTTCAAAAAACTCTCAACTGTTGCTTACGACGTGGGCCTTGCCCTGAACTACTTCGATAACGCATTCAGAATCAACTACCAGTTTCGGGGAAGCGACTACAATTCATTCGGACAGACGTTCCTGCGAACGGACATAGCGGGCTTTAATATCACCGATCGGATCAAGCTTCCGGCTCAGAATCTCTTCATCACTCTCGGGTACGAGCGTCTTTCGGACAATACCAGCAAATCAAAAGCGGTAACAACCCACTTTACAACGTACAATGTTGCTGTCAACTACGATCCGCGTTCGATCTTACCGAGCATAGCCGTGGGTTTCACACATTATCGAAACATCAACAACCTTTCTCCACGATTCGTGATCGGCGCAGTGGACGATCAGACGAACAGGCTTTTTGTTCTTCTTGCTCAGCGGTTCAACTTCCACGCATCACATACCGCATCCATCAGTCTGTCCGGGTCAAAACGGAATGATTACACGCCGCAAAACCTCGACGTGCGCAACACCTCCGTGGCCTTGAATCTCAATACGCGATACCGGATACCGCTTCAAACCACAATGGGGTTCACGCACAATTACAATAATTATCCCGGACCGTTCGGGGCGCGCATGCGGCTGCGGTATACAAACGTGTTCGCCAACGGTGTGTACACACTTCCAGATGACGTTGCGTCAATTTCCTGCACCGTCAGTCCGACATTTGGCGATTTCAAGCGGGTCACATTCGATCTGTCTGCTCAATGGGCTGTGGCACGGGCAATGAACATCATCCTCCAGTACAGCCTCTTTGGCAACATAGGCCTTCCGAACGATGATTTCTGGAGCGTCAAATACCGCTTCGATTTCTGACGTGCAATGAACCCGCAGGTCAGAAAACTACTCGTCGCCATTGTTGTCGCCGTTCTCACCATCATTCTCACACATGACGATATACTCCAACTGGGAGTTGTGCAACGGCTTGAGATGGCAACCCTGGACTACCGCTTTCAGGCACGCGGTGCATATCCCGGCTTGCGTGAATCCAGTCATGTCGTGATTGTGGAAGTCAACGATGAGTCGTACAGGTCGCTGCCCGACCGCTGGCCGTGGCCCCGCTCGTACTATGCCCGCCTTGTTCGCAATCTGAAGGCGGCCGGTGCAAAAGCCGTCGGAATCGATATCATCCTGAGCGAAGCGGAGATACAGTCTCCGGAGAACGACGACGATCTGCGGGCGGCAATTCGCGAAACAGGCATTGTTATTCTGGCCGGCAAGCTGGAAACGAAGCAGCAGGACTATACATTGGTTGAAGCCGATGAACACTTTGGCAACATTTTCTTCACGGTGGATAGTTCACTCGGGCTCGTCAATATCCGTAACGACCCGGATGGCGTGTACAGGCGCTACAGCCCGTTCTGGGAGGCAACACACATCAGGCGGCACGACACTGTACGCGTACCGACATTCGGCTTTGCCGTTCTCAACAAATACTTCGGGCTGCCTCCCCTGCACGTTGCAACGGTTGAAGAGAAACGGTTCACGTATGCCGGAAGAATGATTCCGCAATACGATCCTTCCTCCCTGCTTATCAATTTCTTCGGACCCAGCGGCACATTTCGCCGTGTCAAGTTTGCGGATGTTATCGATGACGAAGACATCGTCACCAACGAGGAAACGGAAACGGGCGAATCGATTAATACGTTCAGCGACCCCGACTACGGGTACCTCTATGACGGCACGTTTACGGACAAGATTGTTCTTGTCGGTTCGACACTTCCCGAAGATCATGATCTCTTTCCTGTCTCAATTGCACAAGGGTTGCAACGCGGCGACAATCTCATGTATGGTGTGGAAATACACGCCAATGTTATCGAGAGCATCTTCCGGAACAACTTTCTGTACAAGCAGTCAGCCCGATCGGAGATTCTTCTTGTTCTGTTCTTTTCGCTCTTCACATTCTATGTCACATCCGCCCTGAGAAGCGGACGAAGCAAGCGGCACTTTGTCTTCGAGTTATTCGGTTTCCTGTTTCTGATGTTCGAACTTGCGGTGATTGCAGTAGCAACGCTCTGGCTGTTTATCCACTCTCAATTTGTCATGGCGGCAATCAGCCCCATTGTGGCAGTGCTTGGCGGATATGTCGCCAGCACGGGGTATCACTTCGTCACCGAGCGCAAGCAGCGGCTCATGATCAAAACAATGTTCAGCACCTACGTCAATCCGACCGTTGTTGATGAGCTGATAGCCAACCCGGAGAAGCTGAAGTTGGGGGGAGAACGCAAGCAGCTTACTGTCATGTTCAGTGATATTGAAGGCTTCACCTCGATTTCCGAGAAAATGGAGTCCGATGCGCTTGTTGCATTGTTGAACGAGTATTTCGGGGAAATGAGCAGCATTATTCTCCGCAACAACGGCACACTCGACAAGTTTTTTGGCGATGCGGTGATCGCATTCTGGGGGGCGCCGCTATCGCAAGAAGATCACGCATTGCGCGCATGTGCCGCAGCTTTGGAAATGCAGAACAAACTGGCGGAAATCCGGAATCGCTGGAAACAGGACGGCAGACCGATGATCTACACGCGCATCGGGATTAACACGGGTGAAATGGTTGTCGGCAACATGGGTGGCGCGGAGAAGTTCGATTATACTGTTATTGGGGATAGTGTCAACATTGCCTCACGCCTTGAGGGAGCAAATAAAGTGTATCGAACGGGGATCATCGTCAGCGAGACAACGTATGAGGCTGTGAAACACAGTATACTCGGACGTGAACTCGACCTGCTCTCCGTAAAGGGACGCTCGGAACCCGTACGAACATTCGAGTTGATTCAACAACGGGATGCGGACCTTGATCCTGCGCTGGAGAGATTTGTTCAACTCTTCACGGAAGGATTGCATCTGTACAGATTGAGAAAGTGGGACGAAGCGGAACGAAAATTCAGCGAAGCGGCAATGCTTCGGAAAGACGACTACCCTTCACAGTTGTACACTGAACGCGCAGGCTTCTTCAAGCGCAATCCGCCTCCTGCCGATTGGAGCGGGGTATTCGAATTGACAACAAAGTAGCCCTTTCTCCTCCTGAAACAGAAAAGGTGTGCTCAATCCCTGAACACACCTCTCATCATCGCAACACCATCAAACTCAATAGCCGTCCACTCTCCTGAACTGTTCTGCTTCAAGCGTGAACATCAACGAAATGCGGTGGGTATCGTCAAGACGATCTCCGGCGGATTGTGCGAACCGCGCAAACGAATAGTCGATGCTGAGTTTCGGGAGATGAAGCCCAGCGCCAAATGATACCTGTTTCACATCATTGTAGCCGACACGGAATGCGACGAGATTCCTGAACAGAAACTCCGTTCCGATATGCGCATCGAAACTCACCGGACCGAGGGCGAAGGTTGATGCCGACTTGCGATTCTCAAAACGGATATCAAAATCAATTGCCGGTGCAAACCGCCCGCCGAATGCTTCGATGAAGTATGCCGAGCCTATTTTCATTGTCGGGGAAATCAGCTCGTTGGTGCCGGTATTCCACGCAAGAAATGTCGTGGTAATATCCTGAAGATTTACGCCCAGCATGACATTATCCATCGGCATGTACCATACGCCGATGTCGAGCCCCAAGCCTGTTGCCGACGCATCACCCAATTCACGACGGATCACCTTGAGGCTTGCTCCGTACGAGAAATCTTCCGATTGCTTTTTTGAATAGGTAAAGAAGAAGGCCCAATCCGCCGCATTGAAGTACGTAACGCGGCTCGGGTCAATCCGGTAGTTTTCCGGATTCTGAATGTATGTCTGGTAATCAACCAAACGTCCGCTTGCATCAATTGCAGCGTTGCGGGTATCCTGAATATCATCAACACCAATGCGGATGACGCTGAATCCCCAACTCGTATTGGTCCCCTGCGGAAATGCAATTGCACCGTAGTCGTAATTGACGGCACTTCCGAACCGTTCTTCGTGCATTAGCGCCGCTTGCGGATACATAATGTGCGAGAGTCCTGCCGGATTCCAATATCCCGCGGTCACATCATTGGCGAGCGCCACAAATGCGCCGCCCATACCGAGAGCCCTTCCTCCAACTCCAATCGAGGTAAATTCCCCGGCATACTTTGCGACACTCGTGCCACCGGCCATTGCCCCGAAAGAGGCCGCACACATCAACAACACGATTGCACACCAACGAGCTTTCATCTTTCACCTCTCGAAAATACACCGGTCTGTTGGCCGGACGGATTAAGTTTACAGTGAACTACATACAGCACTGTATCATGCTTGCAGTAAGGGCTCTCCTGAGTTTGTGGCTTCATAATCAGAAAATGAGGCTTGAAAATCAAGGCTCAAGATCACATTCACCGTCACCGAACCTTCACAATACGGCAAAATTAGGCTGATTGCAGAATGAATGGGGTGACGACATTTGGCCTTCCTCACATTCCTTGCATCACAGCGGCTCGACGCCAAGTTCACGGATCATTGCTTTGATGACGGGATGTTCCTTCTCCAACCGGTCAGGCGGCGGAAGTTCGGTCGAGGAAGCGGAATGTGTATCGGGAGATACTGCCGACTCCTTCTCCTGGCCGATTTCAACTTCTATTCTGCCGCGCGTATTGAATACTCTTTGGATAATTGTTGCCAGTAACTCCCGGTTACGGGTTATCGACGAGGCGGTGAAATCACTTGCCCGCACACGGATCGTTATCCCGCTGACACCAAGCAGGTCTGCCGATTCAAGCGCGGTTCCCACAGCAATACGCTGACGGCGAACTTCGGCAAGAAACTCATCCCATCGCGAAACAACTTCTCCTTCCGAAAGTGATGTCTGAATGGCAGCATCATGCGCAGGGGATTCGTCGCTTTTCGTCCGGGCCGCTGGACGCACGAAGGTCGGGCGTACAGCAAATCGTGATGTTGTGGTTGACGTTTGAGGAGAGACAAATCCTGCTTCCGGCTGCCGTTCTTCAACGGGAGGCGCGGCGGCTCGAACTACCGGGGCGCGGTTATCTTCATGGAGTTTTTTTTTCTCCTGCGGGATACCTTTTGACAAGTCGTCAATTCTTTTCAGAACCTCTCCAACTTCGGCAGCACTGTTCATTGTAATCATCTGAACAATATCCGTCTCAAGCTTGAAACGGGGTTGGGCACTCCACTTGATGGCAGCTTCGGTGCTGTTTACGAACTTCAGCAACCGCAGCACGTCGGCAACGGAAAACTGTTTCGCGACATCGACATATTTCTGTTTGTAGAAGTCGGATTCCTCAATGAAGGCGGTCGATCCGGTTGTTACTGTCGTCAAGATGTTGCGGAGATGTTCCGTCAGCCCGCCCAGAAACTCCTTGATGTCGTAGCCGCGATTCATGATATCCTGAACGAGATCAAGCCCGCCTTTTGCGTTTTTCGTCTTGATGAGATCGGTGACACGGAAATAGAAATCCTGATCGACGATGTTGAGAGCTTGTAGAATCTGATCCTTCGCAATCGCTGAGCCGCATAAGGCCACAATCTGATCGAAGATGCTCTGCGAGTCGCGCATCGACCCGTCGCCCTTCTTTGCAATCAACAGCAGCGCATCATTGTCAATCTCCAGCCCTTCCTTCTTCGCAATGCTGCCGAGGTTGGCCATGATCTCCTCAATCGAAATGCGGCGGAAATCGAATCGCTGGCAGCGTGAAATGATTGTAGCGGGAAGCTTGTGGATTTCGGTTGTCGCAAAGATGAACATCACGTGCGGCGGCGGCTCTTCGAGCGTTTTAAGAAGCGCGTTGAATGCCTCCTTTGTCAGCATGTGTACTTCGTCGATGATGTACACTTTGTATGCACCCTTGGCGGGAGCGTACCGTACCGACTCGCGCAGGTTGCGGATTTCCTCTACACCGCGATTTGAGGCGCCGTCAATTTCCAGAACATCAAAGCTTCTTCCCTCCGTAATCTCCCGGCAGATCTCGCATGTATTGTCAGGTTCGAAGTCCTTCGTCGGATTCTGGCAGTTGACAAGCTTTGCAAGCAAGCGGGCGGTCGTGGTCTTTCCGACACCGCGCGGCCCGGCAAACAGATATGCATGCGCAAGGCGTTTCTGCTTGATGGCATTCTTCAGCGTTTGCGTCACGTGACCCTGCGCTTCAACATCGTCGAACTTCATCGGACGATATTTGCGGGCGGTAACGATGTAGTCACTCATAGATCACAAGGGGAAAAATTGAAAACTCCATTACGGGAAGACGTATTGAAGCGCTTCCTCAATTTTATTGACCGGAATGATCGACAATCCTTCCTTCACTTTCGCCTGAATTTCCGTCAGGTCCTTCACGTTCTCCTGAGGAATCAGGACAGTGGTAATGCCGCTGCGCTGTGCAGCAATCAGTTTTTCGTTCAACCCGCCGATGGCCAGAACTTCGCCCCTCAACGTAATCTCGCCCGTCATCGCCACTTCAGCCCGTGCGGGCTTGCCGCTCACAGCGGAGTACATCGCCATAACCATTGTTATCCCTGCCGACGGGCCGTCTTTCGGAATAGCGCCCTCAGGCAAGTGAATGTGAATCTCCTTGTCCTTATAGAAGTCGGGCCCAAGACCAAACGCTTCAGCATTGGACCGAAGATAACTGAGGGCTGCCTGAGCCGACTCTTTCATCACGTCACCCAACTGCCCGGTGAGTGTCAGCTTGTCTTTCCCATTCATGATAGTCACATCCACATGCAGAATGTCGCCGCCGACACTCGTCCATGCCAACCCCGTTACCGAACCGACGCGGTTTGTTTCGGCACGCAACCGGCTACGGAACTTGGGAACGCCGAGGTACTCCTCCACCTTTTCCGGAGTGACAGCAAGCGAAAGTGCCTGCCGTTCTTTCTTTCCATTCTTCTGATTTCCGACGACAATCTCTTTGGCAATTTTCCGGCACACGGAAGCCAATTCACGTTCGAGGTTGCGTACGCCCGCTTCACGCGTATAGGCGGAGATGACCTTGTCGATGGCAGCATCCTGGAATTCAACATTGTTCTTCGTGAGACCATGTTCTTCCAGTTGCTTCGGGATAATGTGCCGTTTCGCGATTTCACGCTTGTCGTGCTGCAAGTACCCCGCGAGTTCGATAATCTCCATCCGATCCTGCAACGGCAACGGTATTTGATACCGGACGTTTGCAGTCGTGATGAACATGACATGCGACAGATCGTAGTCTACATCAAGATAGTGATCGTTGAATGTGGAGTTCTGCTCGGGATCGAGAACTTCGAGTAAGGCCGAAGAAGGATCACCGCGGAAATCCATGCTCATCTTATCCACTTCATCCAACAGAATAACGGGATTGATGACACCTGCCCGTTTCATTGACTGGATGATTTTGCCGGGCATGGACCCGATGTACGTTCTGCGATGCCCCCGAATTTCGGCTTCGTCGCGCACACCGCCAAGAGAAATGCGCACAAGCTTGCGCCCCAGCGCGCGGGCGATGGATTTCGCGAGGGACGTTTTCCCCACACCCGGCGGGCCCACAAAGCACAGGATTTGTCCCTTCATTTCGCGTACAAGATTCAGAACGGCGATGTGTTCCAGAATTCTCTCTTTCGGCTTGTCAAGGCCGAAATGATCTTCGTCCAGAATTGCCTTGACGTGTTGAACATTCAGATTATCCTTGGTTCGCTTGTGCCACGGGACGTTCACCATCCAATCGAGATAACTGCGAATGACGGTCGATTCGGGTGAGAGCGGCGGTGTCTTCTTCAGTTTGCCGAACTCCTCGACAGCCTTCTCCTCCACCGGCTTCGGCATCTTTGCTTTCCTGATGTCGTCGCGAAGTTTCAGGAGTTCGGGAGATGAATCTTCATCACCCAACTCATCCTGAAGGATTCTGATCTGTTCCTGGATGAAAAACTTCCGCTGCGATTTGGCAATGTTGTCATGAACCTTCGAATCGATTTCCTTCTCAATCTTCAGGACATCATTTTCGGAATTCAGAATCCGTATCAACTCGTGCAGTTGCTCGCGGGTGGTGGTGATTTGCAGAACTTTCTGCTTGACGTCCACATTCTGCAGGATGTTCGACGCGATATAGAACACCTTTCGCTGCACGTCTTTGGTGTTCTCAAACGCAAGCAACACCTCGCTCGGCACGTTGCGATTCAGGTGAACGTATTCGGCAAACAGGCTTGAGGTATGACGGAGAAGTGCATCAAGCTCGGAGTCCATCGCCACATGGTCGAAATTGATCTTCAGCTCCGCTTCAAGAAACTTTCCGTTGGAGATGAAGCGTTTGACGGAGGCCTGTACAACACCATCCACCAGAATTTTCATCAACCCGTTGGGAAGCTTGAGAATCTGGATGATCTTGGCGATCGTACCTTCATGATAGATATCCTCAATGCCGGGTTCTTCCGTCACGGAGTTGCGCTGCGCAGCAAGAAAAATGAATTTGTCGCGTTCAAGCGCTTCATTCACCGCTTTGAGCGATGACTCACGTCCCACGAGAACGGGAAAAATCATGTAGGGAAAGACAACGACGTCGCGAAGCGGCAACACCGGCAGTTGATTGGGAATCGCATCGAGCTGATCGCTGTACTGCGGCCCGCCTCCTGTTAGCGAATCTGATTGCATGAAGTAACTGACCCTGTCGAATTCAACGAAAGAAAAAGGTGTCGGCACGACACCTTTATGTTCACTCGAAAAAATATACCAAGATAAAGAAGGGATGTCAAGAAATGCAGGGGCGGACACTATGACTCATCTTACTCCTGAATAGAAAGCCCGGGAGGCTACTTCGGCTTGACGGTTAGCACTTGGCACGGCGCCCGCCGCACGACTTTTTCCGCAATACTTCCCACAACGGCGTGCGCAAGTCCCGTCCGGCCATGTGTGCTCATAACTATCAAGTCGATCTTCTTATCCTTCACGATATTGAGAATCTCTTTCAGCACCACACCCCGACGGATCAGCAATTCGGCCCCGGGATCGCCGAGGCGTTTTGCCGCCTTGCGCATTTCATTTGCCGCCTGCTCGAGAAAGCGTTCACTGAATTCACTCTGCGAAATGCCGATGCGGTACGCATACACAGGTACTTCCTCTGTAACATGCAGCAGGTAGATTTTTGCTTTGAACCGTTTTGCTATTTCGAGAGCGGGCTTAAATGCAACGAAGGATGATCTTGAAAAATCGGTAGGGACGAGTATGCGCGAATACATGCAATCTGCCTTTCATGAAGAGTGATTCACACGGCTACAAAACCGCCAACAAGCGCAATACAGAGCTATCGTGCCGCGTCGAGGCACGCAATGAGTGCGGCGACCTCGATACGCGAGACAGCAGCACAGAGGGTTCTGCCGTCAGTCCAAAGCACAAGCGAGCGTCCATCGGGAGTGGTTGTGCTGTACCGCTGTGTGCGTTGCAACTCATCAACAACATCCCGGCTGAGATGAAATGGCGAGCCATTCAAGACGGTTTTCCAGCAGGCCTCATACACGTAAATGATTTCCGAGCTGTTGTAACTGTACACAACGTGAGCCAGCGCTTCACCGCCGAAGTCGTTGAGTACACCGCCCACCAATGTACAATCCGTCATCTTCGGCAGCACAACCGGGAATTTTGTCTTTCCTGCAAAGAATCCCTGAACAAATTCGGCTTGATTGGAAACCACTTGCGGGGTTATTTCTCCCGCAACCACTGCAACATGATTGGCAAGTGATTGTTTGATGATGTCATTTTGGGGAAGAAGAGATGCTTCAATCACTCTCGGACTGTTTAGCGAGGGATTGTTAACCAGGAAGATAATTGCGACACACGCAGTGGCAAAGGCAACCGCCGGCTTGAAGTAGGTAGAACCGACAAGCGTCTTCCACCATGACACTTGTCGTGTTGGCTGATCTTCATGTTCGAGGCGTTGGGAAATCTGCTGCAGCACGTAGCCGGGGGCACGCTTGCGCTGACAACGCGTTCTCACAAGGTTGCGTGTCAGCTTCTCCACTTCAAATTCGTTTCTGCACGAAGGGCAATCGGCGAGATGCAATTCCAGCGCATCTCTCTCCGTCTTTTCCAGAGCATTGTCGACCGCGGCCGTAATATGCTCTTGATATTTCCTACACTCCACGTTAACCTGACCGGACTATTAGCAAATAAGCAGTAGATTTCTTTCTATTATTTTTCTTCAACGTAACCGCGCTTCCGGGCATACTCCATAAGCCGGGCCCGCAACAGTTTCCTGCCACGATGAAGCCGTGAACGAACGGTTCCGATGGGACAATCTATGAATTCTGCAACCTCCTCGTAGGTCAACTCTTCGATGTCGCAGAGGATGACCACGGTACGAAAATCTTCCGGTAACTCTGCAATCGCAACGGCTACTTCATCCTCCAGCAGATTTTTGAAAACAGATTCTTGCAGGTCGCTGGTTTCAACCGCGCTTTCGCGGACGCTGTTGTAGAAGTTCTCGACTTCCTGGTACTCAACCGTCTCCGGCTCTTTCTTCTCCTTCCGGTAGCGGTTGATGAACGCATTCTTCATGATTCTGAACAACCACGCGCGAATATTCGTTCCCTTCTCGTACGAGTCCCAGAACCGGAACGCCTTCAAAAACGTCTCCTGCACAAGGTCCTCGGCATCGGCCGCATTGAAAGTCATTCGCAAGGCATAGTTGTACAGAAAGTCCATGTGTGGAAGGGCTTCACCCTGAAATTCACGTTGTTTTTGCGTAACGGCAGCCCGCGCCATGGAGTTCCGGGAAGATTGAACATGACATAGTTACCTCACGAGCCAAGTTACGACATTAGCCCCCGACATTCAAGCCGTGTTTGTAAGCAATATCGCGTACTACCGGTGGTAGAGTTGCAGCGCATTGAGCAACCCTGAAAGAGGGATTTCCTGTTCCAACGTCAGCAGGGAGGATGCAATTGAGCGCTTGTTGCCGTTGATCGTTTCAAGAGTTGCGTACGTACTCAAGTCGCCAATATCCTTGACAGTAACAACGACAGGATCAGGATTGGTGTTGACGGGTATGCTCAACCCGATGTCAACACTCTGAGCCCACTCGGACGTTCCGTTGAGAGAATGTTTGAGTACGACGTCGCGGATAATGATGTCATAGATTGCCTTGCCGTTCTGAGGAAGCTCTTTGTACAAATCAAGTTCGGCATCCTGATACGAACCGTTGGCGATACACCGCAAGGCAGTGAGTATACCGACAAAGTTCAGCTTGCGAATGAACTTCTTCGCCCTATCTCCCGGCCAATGTCCCGATTCGACAAGCACGGTGCTTGTTCCCCATAACTGCATGTTGTCACCGAACGCCCGCGGCTCAAATGCATCATCGTACGTTGCAAGGTTTTTCGGGATGAATTGTGCCAGCACGCGGGTAATCAGCGCGGCAACACGCATGGCACGTACGCGAACCATCGGTGATGAACGCTTGTGGTCAAGTGCCGGGGCCAGCAACGCAACCGCCGAGATTTCCTTCGTATCGCCGACAGCCCACAGTTCCTGATCATGCAAGTTGAATCCGAACTGCGGCTTGAGGCGGTGCTGCAGGTTGCGTAACAGTTGCGCTTCCGGTGTTATCAGCGCCCGCGCATCGCGGTTCATATCGATATTCTGCGCGGTACGCCGCTGCCGCCGTTCGGCTCCGTCGGGATTCAGCATCGGAAGGAAATATAGCGTCGCCTCGTCGAACATCTCGTGAATCCACTTCTCTTCAGAAGATCTGCGGACGAGCATGTTCAAGATATCCATCAACGCAAGAGTTGCAGTGTATTCATCGCCGTGCATCTGTGACCAGAGAAGAATGCGCTTGTTTCCTTTTCCGCAGGAGATGAGATTGATGCTTCTCCCCTCAAGCGATTTTCCGGCCTCCTGAAAATCCAACAACCCCCTGCTGCTTGCAACCACAGAATGAACGGCCGCGGTTATCTCGGTGTGATTGCAATTGTGGGGGCCAAGATGGTCGAGACGATACTGTTCATAGGAAGAAAAAAGATGGCGGGCCAGCGTGTTGGGAGTCCGGGCGGGGTCTTTCCCCTTGAGTAATCTCGCAAATGCCATGAATAAATCCTGAGCGGAATATGTGACGCTTAATCTAATTATTCCAAACAGGATTTACAACTTAAGTACCGGCGTGTTCTGTCACGACACTTGTTACTGCTCATTTGTCGTGAGTTCGTGGAGAACATCCTGTAGGGACATGACTCTCTATCAGCCGTAGGCCGTCATGTCCTCATATTCCCTTTCTTATGGTCGCGTGATCCCGGCATTCAAGTTTCTTCGAGATGAGGATACTTCGCTCCGCTCAGTATTGAGGCGCACTCTCCAACCTCTCCAGCGCCTCGTAGTATTTCTTAATCAACTCTTGGTAGTCTTTTGCGTAGCCTTCCTCGATCGCCTTTTGCAAATCCTGGCGGAGGCGGTTGCGGCCTTCCTGCGTGTTCAGGTCAATTTCGCCGGGACTTTTGCGGGCAACGTTCGTTCCTGATTCGGCCCGCCGCTTCTTCTCGAAGTCACGCTCACGCGCCGAGCGTTGCGAGTCGAGCAGGCGTGAGAGTATCCGTTCCTGCTTCTTCATCGTTTCGGGGTTCACGTTGCCCTGAGCGAGGTCGGTCTGTACCTCGCGCATCTCCTGGGCAACACGGTTCAGGTCGCCCAACATCTTGCTCAACTCGCCACTTTGCGCCGCCTCTTTCGCAAGCTGCTCAAGCGACTTGCGCACCATTCCCTGCTCGGCCGCAAGCCGGCCCATCTCCGCCTGCTGCTGCGCCGACATACCGCCCAGGTTCTGCGTTCCTTGGTTGATGCCCTGCTGCTGTCCCGACATTTGTTGCAAGCGCTGCATAAAACCCGCCATGCCCATCCCCATTCCTTGTCCCCCCTGCATCATGCCGTTGATGCCGCTCTGGAGTTGTTCGGCAGCTTCATTGAGCGAACCCATCGCGCCCTGCTGCTGTCCCGCCGCCTGGTTGCCGCTACGCTGGTCAAGCGACTGCATTGCCTGGCTCATCTGCCGCATCGCATCGCCGATGGATTTGCCGAGCTCGGGCGTGATGGCGAATGTTTTCTGCGAGAGGCGTGAAAGTCCCTGCGTGACGTTGGCAAGATCGCGCAGAACATCCATCTGCTGTTGTGCGTTGTCGCGGTACTGCTGCGAGTTCGGCTCCATGCGCTGCGACTGGTTCTTGAGTTGTTCCTGGCGCTTCGAGAGATTCAGCACATCCTGCAATGCTCGCCGCATTTCGTTAACAATTTGTCGCTGCTGGTTCTGCCGCATCGCCTGCTGCATTTGCTGCATCTGTTGCATGAATTGCTGCATCTTCTGCCGGGCACTTTGCTGGTTCTGCATTGCCTGCGAGAGTTGTTGTTGCTGCATCTGTTGGGCAATCTGTTCCATCATCTCGTCAAGCTGGCTCTGGTCGAGTTGTTCCTGCGCTTTCTGCATCTCGTCGAGAGGCATTTCGGCGGGGAATTCCTGCATCTTTTTCTGCAACTCGGCAAGCTCCTTCTGCAATTGGTCGAGCATTTCCTTCAGATCTTTCTGTTGCTGGGCAAGATCGTCGAGTTTGTTTCTGTCAGAAGGATTCGTCTGTTCAGTCTGCTTCTGCAATTCCTCCTGCTTCTTCATCATCTCTTCGGCACGCTTGATCGCCTCGTCGACCTTTTGCTCGATTTGTATCCGCTTCAGAAGATTCATCGTCCGCTCGATGCTTTTCCGAAAGTTCTCTTCGTTGAACTGGAAATTCTGCATCGCCTGCCGCATCTGCTCGGTATTCATCTGCTGCATTGCCTGCTGCATTTTCTTCATCGCCTCGGCAAACTCGGGCGAGTTCATCTGCTCCATCAACTGTTGCAGTTCCTGGTATTTTTCGAGCGTCTCTTGCGAGAGAACCTCGTTCTTCTCCATCTTCTGCACCATCTCGTTGATGGTTTTGTTCACTTCCTCCATCTTCTTCTGAATCTCTTCATATTTCTTCAGCATCTCCTCGGCTTTTTTCTGCTGCTGCCAATCCATTTTCTGCTGGTTCTTCCTCATCTCTTGCTGAAGCTGCTCAAGTTCTTTCTTTGCTTCCTCCGCTTGCTTCAACGACTCCTTCATCGCTTCGAGACTCACATCGTGCGACTGGTTGAGATCGGCAAAGACTTCTTCGAGAGATGGAAGACGAAGTGTGTAGATTTCGCTCCGGCCTGACTTCGGGCCGGAAATATTGTCGTTATCAAACACTTCGAGATAGTAACTCACAACATCTTCCGGAACGAGATTGAGTTCGGAAAGCGGCCACAGATGGGCAATGTCGCCCCCGGTTACGATTGCCGACGGAATCGGAACGGCGAGATAGCGAAAATCCTCCCACGGCTGTTCGTAGCGCGACTGAATGAGCCGGTAGGCAAGACGCAACGACGAGAAGCCGAAGTCGTCGGTGATCTTGTACAGCATGTTCAGCCGGCTGTTTTCGGCGATGTCGATGTTCGTTCCCGGAAAGAGAATCTGTGCGGTCGGGAATGCATCGGGCACAATCTTGAGGCTGTACTCAATCGGCTCGGCGCTTGCGACATTTTCCTCGTCGACGAGATGAATGTAATACGTCTGCTCCTTGAGCAGCGTAAGCGAACCGGATGCTTTGCTTCCCGAAACGGTGAGAGAGTGTGCGTTCGGTTTCGTTTCATTCGCCGGTTGTGAGAACATGAGTTTCGCCACGGCGAGTGGTTTGTTGGCTTCGAGAGAAAACGTGATCCGTGTTCCCTTGAGCGCCGTCACGTCTCCGACATTATCATCGAGTTGGCGGGAAGAGAGTTTCGCGTACGACGGAAACGCGAGATTCAGCCGCAGCATTTTCACCATCGGCCTGTCGATAACCGTCAGCGTGTACTCCTCGCTGGAAACGTCGCCGGAACTTACCCGGTATAGTGTCGTGGATTTCAATGCGGGCATTTCGTAGCTGAACGTGCCGTCAGCGTTGGCCGCAAGAGTCTTCTCGTCAAACTGAATTTGACCCGACGGCTTTGACGAAAGCGTGATCTGCTTTTGAGGCACGCCTTCCACCTTCACAACAATCGGCACAGAAGCACCCTTCACGACTTCCTTGTTGCCGGGCTCGACGATGAACCGGAAGGGCAGCGGCGCTTCAAATGATTCGGTGTAGTGCCAGAGCCTGTTCGCGGCTCCCAAGAATCCTGAAGGAAACACTGCCAACAGGAGTAATGCGATGCCTGTTACAATACCGAGAATTCTCCCCCATTTTCGGGGACGGGCAAAACTCACCGCGGCCGTGAAATCAACCGGCTCGATTTCCTTCCGGACATCTTCGAATGATGCATCAATGAGATCGGGCGAGTAGAACCGGCTGCTCTCCCGCTCGTTATAGAGTTGAAGAATGTTGATGAGATGGTCGTTGATGTTCGGAAATGCTTTACCGACTTTCTCCGCCGTTTGTGCATTGCTTTCTGCCGGTAGCAATTCGAACCGCTTCAGCAGCGGGCGAAGAACAAACCATGCAAGCAAGCCAACCGACACAGCAATGACGACCCAGAAAATGATCGTTCTGGCCGGAACCGGCAGATAGAATATCTGCTCAACAAGAATCACAAATCCCGCAGCGCCGACAATCAAGGAAGCAGAAAACAGGATGCCGTAAAGAAGTGAAGATGAATTCTCTTTCTTCCGTACGGATGCAAGTCGGACAATCAACTCGCTGAGTATTTTCGGCGTGTTTTCGCTCATTCGCAGTTCACAGATTAGCTCTCAATTCGTCAACGCCCACACGATGATGTTTGTTCCGAACTTCAATGCCTCTTCCCGCTTCTGGGGAGTGTTGTTGTGAACTTCGGGATCGGCCCAGCCGTCGCTCGGGTTGGACTCGTACGTATAGTACACCACAAGCCGCCCGTTGTGAAACAGCCCGAAGCCCTGCGCCGGCTTACCGTCGTGTTCATGCGTTTTGGGTGGGCCGTTCGGAAACTCGAACCGGCTCCGGTAGATGCCGTGGCTGAACGGCATCTCGACGAGTTCCTGTCCCGGAAAAATTTTCTTCATCTCGCGGCGAAATGCTTTATCCATTCCGTAATCGTCATCGGCATAGAGGAAGCCGCCATTCTCCAAATACGTTCGCAGACGGCGAACTTCCTGTTCGCTGAACGAGATATTGCCGTGTCCTGTCATGAACAGCATCGGGTATGTGAAGAGTTGCTCGCTGTTCAGATCCACAAATTCATACGTCGGCTCGACGTGAATGGTGGTGTTCTCCCTGACAAATCTCAGCAGGTTGACTTCCGCCGATTGATCGTTGTACCAATCGCCGCCGCCGGAGTATTTCAGGCGGGCTATTTTGAAGGCGCTGGAGATGCGTTGTTGAGCGAGCGAGCAATCGAGAAGGAAGGCCAACACGAGGAATATCTTCAGGACTTGCATCATTTACCTGCAACCGTTCCTTTTCTCGCCTTGCGAACAATCTCGCCAAGGATGGGGTTCTTTTTGATTCGTTCCATTTGAATCCTACGCGCCTCCGATGCCGGAACATTGGCAAACTCCTCGGCGATCTTCCGTTGTACTTCCCACTTCATTTGAACGGCATCGAATTTCTTTCCCCTCTTCATGACTCGACCACCTCCCTCGGTGAATAAATACGAATTGGTTTATACCCTTTCAGAAGATTCACAGCTTGAAAGCCCTGTATTTTCTCGTAGTGAACAATATGTTTGAAGTTCCAGCTTACCACGAAGTCTGCCTCTGCGACCGAAGCCGCTGCGATGTGTTCTGCATCGTCAGCGCTTGCCCGCCCAAGCACACCCGCTTCAATATATGAATCGCGTAACAATGTAATCTCTTCCGCATCATCAACTACTTCGATGGTGTCTGCTGGGATCTTCTCAAGTGTTCTTTGCACATGCTCTGGGGCTTCGTTTAATTCGCGCAATGTTACCTATGACAAGACCAGTATGAACTTCCGCTGTGCCACTTCTTCGAAGAATTTTATACTCTCATACGAAAACTCGTCGTCAAAGCATCCTCCGAAAACAGACGTGTCTGCGTATACGCGATACCGTTTCATTTCTTCCTCAACACAATCTGCCTTGTATCTTCTTTCAGCACATCGTTGTAGAACTTTCTGTACGCAGCGTATTCCTCGGGCGAAACAGTATTCTTCTTTCTGATAAACTCCCGCGTTGCAAGCAGCGAGTTACCGGAAAGTTTGTACACAACCGAATACTCCGCCGCAGGTGAGGAGAGTCTTACCTTCGGGGCAAGGCCTTCCACAGCATATCCTTTGGGAAACTTCACGGTGATCTGCTCTCGCAACGTGTCTTCATGGCCATAATCCACAATCGGATACATACGGCTCTCATACACGAGGGCCGGGTTCGGGCCAAGCTTGTCGGCCCACGGAAGCTTGAGAAACTTGAACCTTCCCGACTCGGACACATAGTCGGGCACTTCGAATCCGGAACTCACGGTCACAACATTCGTTACGGTATCAAGTCCGGTGAAATTCAACGATGTCAACCGTACGTTCGGGAAATCCGCAGTCAGTTCCTGCACATAGACTTTCTCCCTGTCCTGTTGGCTTTTGTCGCGATAGAAATACCGCACGCTCGCCGTCTCTTCGCCAGTTCTTTTCGATTCATGCCTGACGCTGATGCTGTTGTCGGCGGCAATCGTTACCGTTGTTGTGCGATGCACGTTGGTGGGACTGAATTCCTTCTTGCCGAGATACTCTGGCTTCGTGTTGTTCGGGGCAATCAGAAGAGCGAACGCATTAATGTCGGGAAACGGGGCTGAGCCGTACGGAAAGTTATTCGCCGTCAAATCGAGATAGCGGATTCCTTGCTCAGTTTCCACTGCAGCGATCGCATGATTGAACGCAATGGTGGGAAGAATGTTTGCATTCGATCCCTGATCGGCCGTGTTGACGAGAACATGATGCGCCGTGATGCCGACTTCACGCAGCATGGCAATACACAGCGTCGCAACATCCTTGCAATCGCCTATACGATTTACAAGAACATCCCGCGCTTTCTGCGGCACAAGCGGCGACTGCCTGAAGGGGACGCTGCTGTACCGGATATTCTCGGTGATGAAGTTGTACACGATCCTGATTTTCTCTTCTTCCGAAAGATGCTTCTTCCCTTCAAACAATTCCTCAACCTGTTCGCGTATTTCAAACGTGCTGCGTGTCTTGGTTCTCGCCAGATCGGTGTACCAATCCACCAAATAGTCCCACGACTGGATGCTGGAAATATACAGCACCTTTGCAACGTCGGTGAGCGGAGGCATGTCTGCCTCGTACACAATTGCCGGCTCGTTGCCGGCTGTCCATTCGTACAGCAAGCCGTCTTCGGTTGTTCGTTTCACAGGACTATCGGGCATGTGTTGCGTCCGGTGGTTGAACGCGAGTCGTTCGGGGACAAGCAGACTGTATCGCGCAAGCAAAACGGGGTATCCGCCGTTGAAATAGTTTTCGTCCCAGAATTGATTGGAAAGCCGTCCGTTGTAGTAGTTCTTTGTTTTCCACTTGATATGAATGCAGTCATTCTCCTCAAGCTGTTTGAACACCATCGCATTTCTTGAAATGTCGGCCTTCACCTCCGACCCGTCCTTTTTGATGACAACAGCCTTTTCAATGATAAGCGTTTCCGTGTAGGGATTGTACGGAACGCCGAACTCCTTGTATTGGTCAATCCCTGTTTTGTTGAAGAGTTTCACAAGCAATTCGTGTTGCGACATTGACGTTCCCTTGTCGAACACAACACGCTTCGTATCGTCCAGCAAGATGACGCCGTTATCATTCGGATAGTCGCCCGATTTAGGTGAGGCCTTGATCGCGCTGTCTATGCTTGCAGATTGAAAATGTGAAAAGATCGATTTCTTCCCCTGCAACTCGCGCAGCTTTTCACGCGCATCGTAGTTGGCGGGATTGAATTTCAACGCCGATTGATAAGCCTCCATCGCCTGAAGATTGTCTTTCCGGATGCGATACAGCTCACCCAGTTCCGACCAGTATGAGTCGCTGTTAGGGCAAATGTCGATTGCGCGGCGTATTGCCTGTACGGCTTTGTCGTACAACTCGAGCGAGGAATACACTTTCGCCATTTTGTAGTAATAGCCCGGCGCAGCCGGTTCCAGTTCGATCATCTTCGCATAGCACGATTCCCACTCGGAAAGGCTTGAAGCGAGGCTGTACTCCGCAAGCGTGCTTAATACGTTTGCGTTGTAGTTGTTCTTCAGATATTGCGCAACGATCTGCTTTGCGCGATCGGTATTGCGCTGCCGTGTTTGGGCAAACGTCGCTTCGAGATATGCGAACTCCCAGACATCGGGATGTTTCGCATATGCCTCTTTGTTCAGTTCAATCACCTTCTCGTTCTGTTTCTTCTTACTATAGAAGGCAATCTCCTGACGATATGCCTGCTCGGAATTCGGCAGAAGCGACTTCAATTGTTGCAATGACTTCTCGGCTGTTTCGAAATCCTCGTTCTCAATGGCACGTTGCAACGTGTACAGAATTGCCGAAGGTACGTTCGGGTGAATGGTCAACAGTCTCTCGAGCGTTTGTGTCATCTCGTCGAACTTCTGTCCGCGAATGTATGCCTCAAGCATTTTGTTCAGCAGGAGAATGTTGTTGGGAGAACGTTTCAGAGCGTGCCGCAACTGCAGTTCGGCCTCAACAGCTTTGTCATTCATGAGGTAGACTTGGGCAAGAAGAACGTAATTTTCCAGCCGCTCCGGATGATTCCTGATTTCTCCCTTGAAGAACGCCTCGGCAAAATTCTCGACATGCCTGCTCGGGGCGCCCGGCTTCATTGTATATGATTGTGGAGAAAGAGAGATTTGCAATCCGTCGATAGGATTACCGGACGAGTCGGTGACGCGTACCATGAAATTGCAGCGCGTGATTTCGGAGTAGCCGCATTTGATGAGCAGGCGGTTCCATCCCTCCTGCAGTTCCGTTTCGATGATATAGGTGTCGAGATCATTGTTGTTCTCATCGAAATACTGAATGATCTCCTCATCGTTCAGAAAAGTTTTCAACGATCCCGACGTTCCGATGCGTATCCACGCAGGTTGCTTCTTCGGGGAGAAAACGAAATTATTGGCATAGTACACCGCCTGCGAGAAAGCAAAGTAACGCGTGAAATCGACCCACCGGTCAAATCGCATCGCCTTCGGCTCGAACCACGAGGCCGGAATGCCGTTCTTCCCCTCGTACGTTCTTGACAAATCAAATTCATATTCCAAAGGAAACACCTTGTCAAACCCCGACGCTGAGATATTATCAAACGGCCCGATCACCATCCACTGTGTGATAGCATTCATTGTATTGAACCAGCCTCGTGCCTGCGGCAGGTCGCCCCGGTTCATGAAGTGTGTGCCAAGTTGCTCGGCTGCCTGAGCTTTTATCATGCCGTCAGGGTTTGCGTTGACGCTGAGTTGCTTCAGAAGCTCGATCATTCCGGAGTTCGGCAAATTGCGCAGCTTGTCGTCCCATGTGTAAAGCCATTGCGCCGAGAGATAGGGGTAATAGTTCTTCTCCGTCGTGAGCACGTTTCGAAACGCATTCCACGCTTCGGGTTTCCGTTCTTGCATCTCATATAATAAGGAAAGCCCGAGATAGGCCCGCGTGTTGGATTTATCCGAGTCGATTGCCGTCTTGAAATACATCTCAGCTTCGGATGGTCCGCCTCCCGAGGTCGCGGCCTGCTCAAGCGCCTTCCACCCCTTCTCAACCAAATCATTTGAGGTGGATGCAAAAGCAGCGGCTCCGGAGAAACAGAACGGAAGGGCTAAGACGAGTGTCTGAAGTCTTGTCACAATCAAGTTCCCTACAAGCAGTTTTGACAGAAAATGCGTAATTCATTCTACCCAATTGGTGCGTGAGTTTCAAGGCAAAGAAGCGCGGAAATGCCAGTCAAGCTCAACAATTCTTAATCTGACTGCCTTGCTTAACTTCTTGTTTTTCTGTACTTTAATCACCCATCTTGATGGGTACGATTCTGTTCTTGTGCTACTTCTCCTGTTTGGCCGATGTTTGAAGATCTGAGTCAGAAATTAGATGGGGTGCTGAAGAAGCTGCGGGGTCAGGGAAAGATTTCAGAGGCAAACGTCGCTGAAACTCTCCGTGAAGTCCGGCGAGTGCTGCTTGATGCCGATGTCAACTACAAAGTTGCAAAACAGTTCGTAGATGACGTCCAGAGAAGGGCAGTCGGGGCAGAAGTTCTTTCCAGTATTACCCCCGGGCAACTCATTGTCAAGATCATCTACGACGAGTTGGTACGGTTACTGGGCGAAAAGAAAGTCGAGCTTTCGTTCTCATCAATGCCGCCATCGGTTATTCTGGTGGCGGGATTGCAGGGATCGGGCAAAACGACGTTCGCAGGAAAGTTGGCCAACCACCTGAAGGGTCAGGGTCGAAGCCCGCTGCTCGTTGCCGCAGATGTGTACCGGCCTGCCGCAATCGATCAACTGATTACGCTCGGAAAACAGATATCCGTTCCGGTGTATTCCGAACGGGATTCCGGCGCCGTGAAGATTGCAAAGCAATCCATCGACCACGCCCGAAAGAATGCCCGCGATGTTGTCATTATCGACACCGCAGGACGCCTGCACGTTGATGAAGAGATGATGAAGGAAGTTGAGGAGATCAAGGCCTCGACCAAACCGAATGAAATCCTCTTCGTCGTCGATGCCATGACAGGGCAGGATGCCGTTAACACGGCAAAGGCGTTCAACGACCGCCTGAATTTCGATGGCGCGGTACTGACCAAAATGGACGGCGATGCGCGGGGTGGTGCCGCACTCTCGTTGCGTGCAACTGTCGGCAAGCCAATCAAGTTTATCAGTGTGGGGGAGAAACTTGATGCGCTGGAGAAGTTTCACCCCGAACGGCTTGCAGGCCGCATTCTCGGCATGGGCGATATAGTCACGCTTGTCGAGAAGGCACAACAGACGTTCGATCAGGCGAAGGCAGTCAAGCTTGAACAAAAGCTTCGAAAGTCGCAATTTACGTTCGAGGATTTTCTCGATCAGCTTCAGGAAATCAAGAAGATGGGGCCGCTCAGCCAGGTGATGGGAATGCTGCCCGGTATGAACAAGTTGCCGAAGGATGTGAATGTTGATGACAAGGAACTTGTTCGCATCGAAGCCATCATTCAATCAATGACGAAAAAGGAGCGGGACAATCCCGACGTGCTGAACGGCAGCAGGCGCAAGCGGATTGCGATCGGAAGCGGAACATCGGTTCAGGAAGTCAACAAACTCATCAAGCAGTTCGAGCAAATGCAAAAGATGATGAAGAGTTTCGGAAAAGGGGGCGGTAAGTTCAAGATGTCCCAACGCATGAAAGCGGCGTTTTGAGATGCAAGAAAGTGAATCCGCTCGTCCGGCGAGGAGCGGAGGCATGACTACTCTACAGAATGTTCAAACATAGAGGAGGAACCATTGGCAGTACGTATCAGATTGCGACGAGTCGGCAAGAAGAAAATGCCGCAGTACCACATCGTCGCGGCGGATTCGCGTGCAGCCCGTAACGGCAAGTTTCTGGAAATAATCGGCCGCTACGAGCCCCTGCGCAATCCGATGCTTATTGAAACAAAAGAACAGCGGTTGATGTATTGGCTGAAGACCGGAGCGCGACCCACGGATACCTTGCGCAGTTTGCTGCAACGGAACGGCACATGGCTGAAGTGGAGCCTGCTCAAGAAAGGAACGGACGAAGCCACAATTGCGAGCACTATGGAGAAGTGGCAAATGGCGCAGGCTGAAAAGCAACAGCGCGATGAAGCGCGCAAAGCACGTCGTCTTGCTGCAAAACGTAAGGCTCGAAAAAGTGCCGGCGGCGAGCCGGCACCGGCAGAACCAGGAACTGCCGCGGCCTGACCTAACTCGCACGGAGGCGAGCAGGCTTCTCGCTGGCAACATCCCGCACGACAGGGCGGGGGTTGTCGTACAGACGTCAGATCTTAAAGACCATGTGCAAGGAGTGCACGGCGGTCTTAGGACAGGTAAGATCTAACAACCAACTCAAGAGGCGCGCTATGCGAGAATTTGTAACGTTCATCGCCAAACATCTCGTGGATAATCCCGAGCAAGTCATTCTCGACCAGGAAGAGAAAGACGGCAAGGTGATATTCAAACTTCAAGTGGGGCAGGCAGATGTCGGCAAAGTGATCGGACGAAAAGGCAGAACAGCACAGGCAATGCGTACATTGCTTGCGGCAGTTGCAGCCAAGGAAGGTAAACGGGCAATTCTGGAGATTGCAGACTAAGCCTTTGCGAAGGAATTGAGCAGTCGAACACTGTTAGCAGTCGGCAAAATCGTCAAGCCGTTCGGCATCAGGGGTGAACTTGTTGTGCTTCCCATGACGACCAATCCGGCGCGGTTTAGAAAACTGAAACACGTGCTGGTCGGCCCGACCGATGCTCAGGTGGCCGACTATGGCATTCTATCGGCTCGTGTTGAGCCGCGGGGCGTGCGCATTACCCTCCGGGGCATTACGGATAGAACTGCAGCAGAAAAGCTCGTCGGTTCACTTCTCTTTGTAGATGAGAAGGATGCAGTCCGACTTCCGAAGGGAAGTTACTTCATTCACAACATTATCGGGTTGCGCGTCATTGGCGAGAATGACGAGGCAATCGGTGTCGTGAAAGATGTTCTCAAATATCCTGCAAACGATGTGTACGTCGTGGAGCGGTACGGCAACGAGGTTCTGCTCCCAGCAGTAAAAGAGTTCATCAAGAAGATCGACATGGAATCCGGAACGATGACGGTACGACTTATTGAGGGAATGCTCGACGAGTCTGCCGAAGAGTCGGAGGCACCCGATGCGGATTGATGTGGTTACAGGATTTCCCAATCTGATGCACAGTCCGCTGAACGAAAGCATCATCAAGCGGGCGAAGGCAAAGGGGATCGTCGAGATCGAACTGCACGACCTCCGGGACTTTGCAACCGACAAACATCGAACGATCGACGATACGCCGTACGGCGGCGGCGCGGGAATGATCCTGAAGGCCGAGCCGGTGTTTGCGTGCATCAAATCCCTGCAGAAGAAGCGGCACTACGATGAGGTGATCTACCTCAGTGCCGATGGCGAAAGGTTAACACAAAAGATCGCTAACGAATTCTCACTGAAGGATAACCTCCTTCTGTTGTGCGGGCATTACAAGGGAATCGATGAGCGCATCCGGGAAGCACTTATCACGAGGGAAATCTCCATCGGCGATTATGTGCTGACGGGGGGAGAACTTCCGGCGCTTGTGCTTATCGACGCTATCGTGCGGCTGATTCCCGGCGTCATTGGTGACGGCGAATCGTTGTTGACGGATTCATTCCAACACGGTGTGCTTGATGGACCCCAGTACACCCGTCCTGAAGAGTTCAACGGAATGAAAGTGCCCGATGTTCTGCTTTCGGGCAATCATAAAGAAATTGAAGCATGGCGCGCGGAGCAGCGACTAAAACGCACCGAGGAACGCCGGAAAGATTTACTTGAACAATCATAACATACGTAGTTTGGAGAAGGAGTCATGGAAAAGCTAAAGTTAGTGGATGCGACGCAAATGAAGAGCGATCTTCCGGCGTTCTCCGCAGGAGATACCATCAACGTACATGTGCGGGTCATCGAAGGGGACAAGGAACGTATCCAGCAGTTTCAAGGGGTCGTGATAGGCCGCCACGGGTCGGGCATGAGCGCAACATTTACTGTCAGGAAGGTTTCGGATGGGGTGGGCGTTGAGCGTATTTTCCCCCTTCACTCCCCACGCATCGCTAAGATCGAGCGGGTGAAGGAGGGTTCAGTGCGTCGCTCAAAAATGTACTACGTGCGCAACCTCGCGGCGAAGCAAATCCGGCAGAAGACTTCGTAATTCATTCTCCAAAAGCGTCAACGCCATCTCAGCCTGTCAACCGGCGGAGATGGCGTTGTTGCATACATGGATGTCGTCGTCCTGCTTAACCGTGTCGAATCGAAATTATATCCCCGTCTTTCACAATGTACTCTTTTCCCTCAAGTCTCCACACGCCTGCCTCTTTTGCTTTCGCAAACGAACCGCCGTGGGCAATGAAATCATCATAATGCACGACCTCGGCACGGATGAACTTTGCAAAGAAGTCAGAATGAATAACGCCCGCCGCCTCCTGCGCTGTCATCCCGCGTCGTATCGTCCATGCACGGCATTCGTCTTCGCCAACCGTGAAGAATGACTGTAAGCCAAGCATTGCATACGACTCGCGAATCAGTGTGTCAAGCGCAGACTCGGTGATGCCGTATTCCTGCATGAATACAGAGGCTTCTTCATCCGCAAGTTCCGACATCTCCATTTCGATCTTGCCGAAGAAGGAAACGACTTTCGTATGCTTCCCTTCCTTCAGTTCGGCGACCTTTTTGCGCAGAGAATCGGCCTGATCGCGCTGCGATTCATCAAGGTTCAAGGCGATCAACATCGGTTTGATGGAGAGAAGCTGATACGTCTTCAGCAATTGAAGTTCTTCTTTCGAGAAGTCATGTTCGCGCAGCGGTGTTGCCGAGTCAAGAATGTGTTTGCATTTCTCCAACACTGGCAGTTCGCGTTTGCCCAACTCATCTCCCGACTTCATCACCTGCTTCTTCAGCCGCTCGACCCGGTTCTCCACAACGGCGAGATCCGAAAGTATGAACTCTGTTTCGAAGGAATCAATATCCCGTTGTGCGTCAATCGTTCCGTCGGGATGCGGTACGGCATCATTCGCAAAGAGGCGTACAACCTG
>JAANMX010000491.1_pt1 | contig 52026 bp, 47 predicted proteins | sample 7279681 | NCBI WGS metagenome assembly JAANMX01 (sample SAMN14094542, study PRJNA606508) | bioreactor metagenome | isolation source: A lab-scale SPAN reactor treating ammonium-rich wastewater day 351 | place: Ireland: Galway | collected 2018-01-01
CGGCGAATGGTCGCGCTCGATAATGACGCGGACAAGATTATTCCTTGGTCTCAGCATCCTTGGTGCAACCTTGTTCAGCGGCAGCGACGTAAGATCGCAAACCAACGAAGCATGTGAATCAGCAATATCTGAAATGGATCGGTGGTATTCTCCTGCGGGGTGACTTCGGTCAATCCTTCACCTGGGGACGTCCGGTCAACGAACTTATCTGGGATCGCCTCTTCTTTACAATGCTCATCACCTTTCTGACAGTGATGTTTGTTTGGATCGTCTCCCTGCCCATCGGTGTCTATTCTGCTGTGCGCCAATACTCATTAGGTGACTATCTGGCTACATTTTTTGGTTTTTTGGGGTTAGCCACGCCTGACTTTTTATTGGGGCTGGTGTTGATGTACTTTGCCCTGAAGGTCTTCGGCCAGAGTGTGGGCGGCCTTTTCTCACCGGAATATCAAGACGCCCCCTGGAGTCTGGCAAAAATTCGGGATTTCCTCAACCATCTATGGATTCCTATTGTAATTCTGGGCACATCAGGTACAGCCGGGCTGATCCGCATTATGCGGGCCAATCTGCTGGATGAACTCCACAAACCTTACGTGACCACAGCCCGAGCCAAAGGCGTGCCCGAACGTACACTGATCTGGCGTTATCCTGTGCGGGTGGCGCTCAACCCCTTCGTCAGCACCATCGGCTGGACCCTGCCTTCTCTGGTCTCCGGCTCCATTATTGTGTCGGTGGTCTTGAATTTGCCCACCACCGGGCCGCTGCTTTTACAGGCACTGATGCAGCAGGATATGTATCTGGCGGGCAGTTTCATCCTCATTGTCAGCGCCCTCACAGTCGTCGGCACGCTGATCTCCGATGTCCTGTTGGCCTGGCTCGATCCCCGCATCCGCTTTGAATAACGAACTTATAGCGAGGCATTTATGGCGGTAGAGACACGCGTATCATCCACCCCTGTACCGGTTCTCTCGGACGAGTCCCGGCTCTTTGTAGCGTCCCAATGGCAGTTGATGTGGTGGCGCTTTCGCAAACACAAAGTGGCTCTCTTTTCGGCGATTGTGACGATTTCGATCTATCTGGTCGCTATTTTCGCCGAGTTTCTGGCTCCCTTCCCCGTGGACAAATACGAGGCGCGCTATACCTATGCGCCGCCTCAGGGCATTCACTTCTTTGTGGACACGGAGGAAGGCAGGAAGTTCCAGCCCCATGTGAACGATTATACGGTCGAGATCGACCCGGTGGCCCTGCGCCGTACTTTTGTGGTAGACCCGGAAACAGTTGTGCCTGTCCGCTTCTTTTCCACCGGCGAACCCTACAAAATCATCGGTCTGATTCCCTGGGATATCCATCTGGTGGGGCCTGTGGATAAAGACCAGCCTATGTACCTGCTGGGTGCAGATCGCCTGGGCCGGGATGTCTTCAGCCGTCTGATCCACGGCACACGAATTTCTATGTCCATCGGTCTGCTGGGTGTCACACTGAGCCTGGTTTTGGGCATTCTGCTCGGCGGTCTGTCCGGCTACTACGGCGGCACCATCGATAATATCATCCAGCGGGTGATCGAATTCCTGCGCTCGATTCCCAGCATTCCTCTCTGGCTGGGGCTGGCCGCGGCCATGCCGCCAGACTGGTCACCCATCCGCACCTATTTTGCCATTACTGTCATCCTCTCTATCCTCGGCTGGACGGGGTTGGCCCGTGTCGTGCGCGGGCGCTTTCTCTCCTTGCGGGAGGAAGATTTTGTGATGGCCGCCAAGCTGGACGGCACCAGCGAAATGAGCATCATTCTGCGCTATATGCTGCCCTCCTTCCTCAGCCACATCATCGCCTCCATCACCCTGGCGATTCCGGGGATGATTCTGGCCGAGACTTCCCTCAGCTTCCTCGGTCTGGGCCTGCGTCCGCCGGTTGTTAGCTGGGGCGTCTTGCTGAAGGAAGCGCAGAATGTGCGCGCCGTGGCGACAGCTCCCTGGCTGTTGCTGGCGGCGCTGCCTGTGATTATTACTGTGCTGGTGCTCAACTTTTTGGGTGACGGTCTGCGCGACGCCGCGGACCCCTATTCGCGATAAGAAACGCTTACCCGTGGCGACACATCTGACAGCTGCAATTGACCGGACAAGGCGTGAAACGGTAAAGGACAGATCGGTGGCATTAATCACGTTCTACGGGTCACGTTTTCCAGGCACGATCTCCAACTCGATTCCGGGAGAAACTCTCTCTCCATGAACAATTCCGATATTCTTCTCGAAGTAAAAAACCTGAAAACCCACTTCTTCTTGCAGGAAGGTGTGGTGAAAGCCGTGGATGGCGTGGACTTTTCCGTGCAGCGGGGCAAGACCCTGGGCATTGTGGGCGAGAGCGGCTGCGGCAAAAGCGTGACAGCCTTTTCCATCCTCCAGTTGATTACCCGTCCTGGCCGTATTGTGGATGGGCAGATTCTGCTGCACCGCACGGATGGCGCGGCCTGGTCACCCGGCGCCAAGACCGAAGTGCTGGACATCGCTTCCCTGAAGTTTACCAGCGAAGAGCTGCGGGATGTGCGCGGCAAAGATATCGCGATGATCTTTCAGGAGCCGATGACCTCTCTGAGTATGATGCACACGGTGGGTTTTCAGTTGGTGGAAGCCATCAGCCTGCATATGAATCTCTCGCCCGAAGCCACCAAAGAGCGGGCTATCGAAATGCTGGGTCTGGTGGGCATTCCCAAACCGGAGCAGCGCTTCGACGACTATCCCTTTCAGTTGAGCGGCGGGATGCGCCAGCGGGTGATGATCGCCATGGCCCTCTCGTGTAATCCTGCTCTGTTGATTGCCGACGAGCCGACCACCGCCCTGGATGTGACCACCCAGGCCCAGATTCTGGAACTGATCGCCCGACTGCAAGAACAGTTCGGCATGGCGGTGATGATCATCACCCACGATTTGGGCGTGGTGGCGGAGATTTGTGATGAGGTAGTCGTTATGTATTTGGGCGAAGTGGTGGAGCGGGCCAACGTGGACGACATCTTCCACGACCCCCAACACCCCTATACCCAGGCCCTTCTCAAGTCTATTCCCAAGCTGGGCCACAGCAGAGAGGGGCGGCTCAACCCCATCGCCGGCTCTGTGCCAGACCCCTACAACCGGCCCACAGGCTGTCCCTTCCATACCCGCTGCGAAGCGGTGATGCTGGGGCGCTGTGATGTGATCCACCCGGAATTGATCCAATTGTCCGATGAGCGGGCGGTACGCTGCCTGCTCTATGCCGAAGGGGCGTAGAAATGGCCGATAGACTGAATAGAGCCGGCAGCGCCCTGCTGGCAGTACACAATCTGAAGATGCACTTCCCCATCCGCCGGGGTTTTGCCCGGCGTATTGTGGGCTATGTCAAGGCTGTAGACGGGGTGAGCTTCTCTGTGCAGCCCGGCGAAACCCTGGCCCTGGTGGGCGAGAGCGGCTGTGGCAAGACGACGATTGGGCGCTGTCTGGTGCGGGCCTACAGCCCCACCGCAGGCCAGGTTCTCTATCGCAATCGGGCCGGCAAGACCGTCGATCTTACCGAATTGAGCAACCGGGAACTGAAGCCCTATCGCCGGGAGCTGCGGATGATCTTTCAGGACCCCCATTCTTCCCTGAACCCGCGTATGACGGTTCTGGATATTGTGGGCGACCCCCTGCGGGTGCATAACATTGCCGATGGCAAAGAGTTGGAAGATCGGGTGGCCGATCTGCTCTTCAAAGTCGGTCTGCGCCCGGAGTTTATGCGCCGCTATCCCCACGCCTTCAGCGGCGGTCAACGCCAGCGCATCGGCATCGCCCGTGCCCTGGCCCTGGACCCCCAACTAATCGTCGCCGACGAAGCCGTCTCTGCCCTGGATGTGTCGGTGCAGGCCCAGATTCTCAATCTGTTGCAAGACCTGCAGAAGGATATGGACCTGACTTATATCTTTATTTCCCACGATTTGGGGGTGGTGGAATACATCGCCGACCGGGTGGCGGTGATGTATGTGGGCAAACTGGTGGAACTGGCAAGCACCCAGGAACTCTACAACGATCCCAAGCATCCCTACACCGAAGCCCTGCTCACAGCCGTGCCCCGGCCCGATCCTCGGGAGCGCTCCCAGCGCATTATCCTGGAAGGCGACGTGCCAGACCCATCCAACCCGCCCAGCGGCTGCTACTTCCATCCCCGCTGTCAGTACGCCAAAGATCGCTGTTCCCAAGAGGAGCCTGCCCTGCGCGACATCGGCCAGGGGCACATTGTGGCCTGCCACTTTGCCGAAGAACTCTCCTTGCGCGGCATTGGCGACATTGTAGCTACTGCTTAATTCGGGCAATTTGAGCGGAAACCAGCACAGGCACGGGCAAGCGCTGCCCGTGCCTGTCTCTATCCTGAGGCCAGGCTCACATGCGGCGCTCTGTTCGTCAGCCTTCCTCAGACAGGAATATCGATGACCAAACATACCCAATCGGCTCCCTTGTGGCTTTGGGCTGTCTGCTATGCCCTGTGGACAGTGCTCTTCGCCGCGGGCTTTTTTCTGATTGCCCAGATGCGTCTGGTGTTGACAGCGCTGGGTGGATTGACCTCTGCCAATTACTGGATGATCAGCGCGGCTGACCGGTACGCTATCCTTCTGCTCGGCACGATCTGGCTGATTCTGGCCCTGGCTCTGGAAGCCTATCTGCGCGGCGGTGTGAATCGGGGCGTCTTCTGGCCCCGGGCCGGGCGGGTCACGGCCTGGACAGTGGGCTGTCTGGCTGCGACGACCGCGGCCCAATGGCTGTTGAACTGGTAACTGAGGGGATACACAAAGAGAGGCCCGCTCTGTTATGCCAGCGGGCCTCTCTTTGTCAATTGCCTGTTGATTCTGTCTCATCCGGTTGCGGGCGATGACGTTCCAGATAGGCTTCAATCTCTGCGAAGGAGAGCAGGGAGAGGAGCTCATCGGTTTCGATGCCTGTTATACGCTCTTCCGGTTTGAGACCGGCCACCCGCTCTTCCGGCTTGAGTCCGGCCACCCGCTCTTCCGGTTTGAGACCGGCCACCCATTCTTCCGGTTTGAGACCGGCCACCCGCTCTTCCAGCTTGAGACCAGCCACCCGTTCTTCCGCAGTCAACATCTCCAAAAGCGCGCGGGTAAGCTCCTCGCCGCGCCGCATCACGAATTCTGGTGTAATCACAAGTGTCATGGGATAATCCTCCTCCACTTCGGCTATTTCACGCAGGCCACGCAAGAAGGAGTGGGCTGGTGGTTCCAATTCATTGATGTGACCTGTCTGGCGAAATGCACTCTCTTTTTCAACCTGCCTGCTGGCAAAGACCTTCACAAAAGCGTTGTGACTCTCTGCCGATAACTGATTCAGTACCAGAAGCCCGACCCGGTTAACCAGAACAAAACGACTTTGATAGACCCCAGGCCATTCAGTTTCGACATACCCCCACGCATCCAGACGATCGCGCCGGGGTGTCTTGCTGCTGATCAGCCAGATTTTTATATCCCTGGCTTTCAATCGCCGGGCTGTGCGGTAGAAATACTCATAAGCCACCGCCTAAGCCAGGGAATCTTCACCCACCGACTCGCTGTACTTGAACTCCAGTAAGTGGTGTGCGGCGTTGCTCTCCCGAATCCCGTCGGGCAGCAGTGCCCGTTGTTGGTCGGTCCAGCGGGCCGTCTTGCGTCGCAACAGCAAAATATCGAATTTTGGCGGCTCTGATGTAATCTGAACTTCGGTCTCCACCTGAATATCAACCGGTGTCAGGGTCAATTCCAGCAGTTTGCCCAGCAGTTGATGCCAGGGAATCGAGACCGGTTCGTCAGACGGTTTCATAATTCGAGTATATCCACTGTGCCGGTTGGTGTCAAGTGATTTCGCTGGCGGGGAACTGGATCGACTCCTCCCCCACAGTGGGGGAGGCTGGGAGGGGGTGAGCAGTTACGCTGGCGAAGTCCCCTCGAATTCAGGATTTTCCGCGTTTGACCGATGGGCAGAAATGGGTAGGATAGAGCTGTTGAGGTACGGCATAAGGTGGCGCAACCGTGATTTGTGTGCGGAAACGGGAAGACGTGAAACGTGAGATCGGGTGACGGCACCTCACGTTTCACGTTTCACCGGTCTGGCCGGTACTGAATACAGACCATCCATCATCTTTTTCCACCGCAGGTACACGCTGTCAGGAGACCCCCCGTGAAGATCACCCAAGTCGAAATCTTTGAAGTCACCTATCCCAACACACCCAACTGGCATCCGGTTCTCATCCGTATCCGCACAGATGAGGGCATCAGCGGTGTGGGCGAAGTGGGGCTGGCTTATGGCGTGGGCGGCTCTGCCGGCGCAGGAATGGTGAAAAATCTGGCCGAGCGCTTTCTGATCGGTGCAGACCCCTCTCGCATTGAAGAACTGTGGGACACAATGTACCGCAAAACCTTTTGGGGCCAGGGGGGCGGGCCGGTGATCTTTGGCGGGATGAGTGCTATTGACCACGCGCTCTGGGACATCAAAGGCAGAGCGTTGGGTGTACCGGTTTATGAACTGCTGGGCGGCAAGTGTCACGACAAACTGCTGGTCTATGCCAACGGCTGGTATCACGACTACAACGCGCCGGCTGAGTTTGTGGAGCCGGTGCAACGGTTGGCCGCGGACGGCTATACAGCGCTCAAATTCGACCCTTTCCGCAAACGGCCCGACGGGGTAAATGACTATTCCAAGCGGGCGCTGGATAAAGACCGGGAGGACCTGGCCGTGGGTCGGGTGCAGGCTGTGCGCGAGACTCTGGGACCCGACTTCAAAATCTGCGTGGAGGTTCACGGCAATCTCGGCCCCGCCTCTGCTATATCTGCCGGGAGACGGCTGGAGGAATTCAAGCCTTTTTTCTACGAAGAAGCGGTAGACGCCAACAATGTGGAGATGATGGCAAAAGTGGCGGCCAATGTGGCGATTCCCATCGCCGCGGGCGAACGGCTCTACACCCGCTACGGCTTCCGCCCCTACATCGAACAGCAGATCCTCGACATCATCCAGCCGGATTTGGGGCTGGCTGGCGGCATCAGCGAAGTCAAGAAGATCGCCACCTACGCCGAAACCTACGGCATTCACGTCCAGCCTCACAACTGCGCCACACCGCTTCTCACTGCCGTTTCCGTTCAGCTGGACGCCTGCATCCCCAACTTTATCATCCAGGAGCTTTTCCCCTACCGCCCGGCAGCCCATTACGAAGTTGTCACCGAACCCCTGGAGCGCCAGGTGGTGGACGGCTATCTGGCTATCCCCGATAAGCCCGGCCTGGGCGTGGAACTCAACGACGATTTTCTGGCCGGGCACGCTAAGATAGTCGTGAGCTAAAATCAGCAATTGTGACTTTAAGGGCGTGAATCGCGAAACGTGAGAAAGAACGGAACGTCTCGCGTTTCACGCTCTGCCCGGAATAGCAACGCAACACGCAATACATATCCCCCATCATCTCACCACCCTTCAGGAGCCTTCCCCTATGACAGCGTTCAGCTTCACTTCCCTTCTCTCCAGCCGCGCCGCGGATGCCAAAGCCCTGGGCATGGCAAAACGGGGCAAATACGACTTCGCAGTTGCCTACCCCGACCCGCAGAGCCTGCCCCTGGATGGTCTGGTGGAGGGGTTAAAACAGGCCCTGGCCGAGGATGGCCGGGACCTGGCCCTCTACGCCCACCCCCAGGGCTATACCCCTTTGCGGGAATTTGTGGCGGCCAAATTGCAGCGGGACCGCAACATTCAGGTCACCGCCGACGACATTATTCTGGCCGACGGCTCCGGTCAGCCCATCCATATAATTGCCGAGACGCTCATCGATCCGGGCGATGTGGTGATTGTGGAGGATTTTGTCTATGCCGGCACGCTGAACACCCTGCGCCGCTTTGGCGCGGAGCTGCGGGGTGTTGTCACCGACGAGGAGGGGATGCAGATGGACTCGCTGGAAGCGGTCATCCGGGGGGCGATTGCCGACGGCAGGCCGGCCAAATTCATCTACACTGTGCCCACTTTCCAGAATCCCCAGGGCTGGACGATGAGCCTGGAACGGCGCAAGGCAATGGTTGCTCTCTGCCAGAAATATGGGGTGCCCATTCTGGAAGATGATTGCTACGTAGACCTGCGCTTCGAGGGGCAGGATGTGACTTCGCTCCACGCCCTGGACGACACGGGTCTGGTGATGTACGTGGCCTCCTTCTCCAAAATCATCGGGCCGGGGATGCGGCTGGGCTATCTGACTGCGCCGAAGGAGATTTTGCAGCGGGCGATGGGAGCCAAAAGCGGTGGGTCTGTCAATACCTTCGCCTCTTTCGCTGTGCATCGTTTCTCCCAAGACAATCTGATGTCCCACATCGAGACGATCAACGACGTGCAGTTGGAGAAGCGGGACGCAATGCTGGCCGCGCTGGACGAGCATTTCAGCGCAGAAGGGGTGAGTTGGAGCCGTCCCCAGGGCGGTATTTTCATCTGGCTAAAGCTGCGGGAAGGGGCCGACGCCGCGGCCATCCGGGACAAAATCCTGGCGACCGACGATGTGGGCTATCTGTCCGGCAATAACTTTGCTGCGGACGGGATCTCGGGCAAAAACTGTCTGCGCCTCTGCTTTGGCTACAACACAGCCGGTGAGATCGGCGAGGGGATGGCCCGGCTGTCCGCGGCCTTGCGCCGGGAAGGGGTGTTGTAGACGGATGGGCAGGTTATTATTCCAATGGCGGTTTGAAACGTAAAAGGGAAGGCGTGAAACGTGAGATTTTGTACCTGTTCAATCACCCCGCCCTACCCCTCCCCATTCTAGGGAGGGAACCGGAACGACTCCTCCCCCACAGTGGGGGAGGTTGGGTGGGGGTGAGCAGGTACGAGATTTTGTCATCTGCTCTCACGTTTCACATCTTCCCTTTCCGGGCTAGGCCAATCGATCCCAACCTTTACAGCACATTGTGTAGAAGGCGCAGCCAATTCCCCGAACAGATGGCCCGAATATCGTTCTCCCGATAACCCCGTTCCGCCAGAATTTCTGGAATCTGCTGCAAGTCCGCGATAGTGTCCAGATCGCAGGGGGATTGCTCCCGGCCAAAGCCACCGTCCAGGTCTGTGCCCAATGCCACATGACGGGCATTGCCCGCCAACTGGCAGATGTGATCGATATGATTGACCACATCCCCGATGTAGACACCTTCGCTGTTCTGCTGTCCAGAGCGCCAACTGGGCGTCACCATCCAAATATCGAAGGCGGCCCCGATGACCCCGTCCCGCTCGAAGATAGCCCGCAGTTGGTGGTCGCTGAACTGGCGCTGATGGGGAACGAGCGCCCGGCAATTGTTGTGGCTGGCCAAAACCGTGCCATCAAAAATCTCCAGCGCCTCCCAAAAAGCCTGATCCGAAAGATGAGTCAGGTCCAGCAGCATCCCCAAACGATCCATTTCTTCCAAAAGTGGGCGGCCCAAATCGGTCAGACCGATCTCTGTGCCTGTGCCGCCGGCATAGCGGCAGGGGCCGTAGTGGGCCGGGCCGATAGCCCGCAGCCCTGCCGCATACCAGGCCTCCACCTGTTCCGGGTAGAGGATGGGGTCTGCCCCCTCCATAGAGATCACAAAGCCCAGGGGTGGCTCCGTGCCCTCCCCCGCGCCCTCGGCTTCCCATTCGATCCAGTCGCTCCAGTGGCTGTCCAGCTGATCCACATTCGTCAGCACCCGGATCACATCCATCTCCTCCAGCGCCCGGTAATAGGCCAACTGCCCCTGGGCCATCCCATACGCCTGGGCTGGGGAGTCGTAGTCAATGTGGGGTGCGGGTCGGCCCGTGGAGCGGGCGATGAGCGTGGCAAAAGAGACCGCAATCCGTCCCCGGCGCATCTCCGGGAAGGCGACAGTCCCCTGCCCCCGCCCCGGCCCGGCTACCTTCTGTTCCCGGCTGCGGATGGTGTAGGCAGAGGCGAGCAAATCCCGGTTGCCTTGCAGGGCGTTCATAGAAAGATCGAGATGGGCATCGATGAGAAGCATAAGACCCTCCCAATGGGAATGATAGTGGACCGTAACCAATACACAACGCCGTTTCTTCCAATGCACTATGCACCACGAAATCCCTAATTCAAAATCTCAACCCGCCCGCTGCTCCCGTCCACCCGCACCCGCTGGCCCGTCTGCAAGCGCTCCGTGGCTGCCCGCACCCCCACCACCGCGGGGATGCCGTACTCCCGTGCCACCACCGAGCCGTGGGTCATCAGACCCCCCACCTCCATCACCAGCCCGCCCGCGGACAGGAAGAGGGGCGTCCAGGCCGGGTCTGTGCCGGGGCAGACCAGAATCTCGCCGGGGAGCAGATGGGCCGTGTAGGGATCAAAGACCACCCGGACCTTCCCCTCCACCACCCCAGCCGAGACGGGACTGCCCCGCAGCACCCCTACGCTCTCCTCTCCCCCCTGGCTATCCTCAAATCCCTCGTAATAGGCCGTGCCATCGCTGAGGAGGATGCGGGGCACCTGGCGGCGGCCCAACTCCCGGTCATAGGCCAGACGGCGCTCGGCAACCAGCCCTCGCCAGGTGGTCTTGTCCATCCGGGCCAGATCGGTGGCCGCCAAACCCCGCAGCTCGGCCACCCGCAGAAAGAGAATATCCTCGGCCTGGGCCAGGACACCCGCCCCGGCCAGCTTCGCCCCCATCTCCAAAATCGCAGGGCGCGCCACCCCAAACAGTTGAATAATCATAAATTTGGGGCTTTCGCGCAGACCCGCCAGAGCCCGGGCCCGATGGGCCATCCCCCGAATCAGCCGGGCCTTGAGAAATCCCAGGGGGCCAGAACGCCGGGCCGCGGCCACCATTCGCTCCACCGTGGCTTCCGCCGCGCCCACCCCCCGGCCAAAGACCGCGTCCGGGGCCATTGAGGGGTCGTCGATGCGCAGATAATTCTGCACCATCTGCATCACCTGGGCTGGCTGCTCCCGCCAGCGGGGACGGCCAAAGTCGATCTCGGCCAGCCCCCGCATCCCGTAGCGGTCCATAAAACCGGCAATGGCGGCCTGGGCCGGATAGGGCAGACTCCCGGCCAGATAGTCGGCGGCCAGGGCTGGCGCGTCGCGCCTCGTAAAGCTGGCCGCAGAAGCCGGATCGTCCCGCACCACCTGGGCCACAATCCATAGGGCCAGGTCCATCTCCGTCGTCACATTGTGGGGCAGGCCACGGGTTACTTCCATCGCGGTCTGGCCGGTGATGCTGGGGTCAATTTCCGTCAATTTTTGGGCCAGCACCGTAAGCCCGCGCAGCGCGGCCATCCCGGCCAGGATGCGTGGCAGCAGTTGGGGAACCATCACCGTAAAGGCGGTGTGGGCTACATCCTCCAACAACTGCACCTGCTGGGCCATACTCTGGGCGGTCTGGCCCTGGGCCGCAATCCGGGCGATGGTAGCGGCTATCACCTGCTGGGCGCTGGCCCGGTGCTGGTCGGGCCGGGCCAGCGCGCCCAGGGCCATTGTCAGCCGGGGCAGGGCAAAACCGAGCAGGCGGCGCAGGGTTTCGGGACGCAGGGGGCCGGGTTCGGGCAGGCGGCCCGGCTCGACCACCAACTGTTTGATGGCGGTGGCAGCCCCTGGCTCGACGGCCCCGATGGCGCCCTGAACGGCCTTGCGTCCCCGTTCGTTGTTGAGTACCGGCGTCAGATTGCCCCACAGCCGCCCGCCGGCCTCGTATAGCACCTTTTGGTTATCCGGGGTATTCCCTTGAAAGCCAAAAAGTGTGCCGCCGCCGATAAATATGCCTTTGATCACATCCCGGCCCAAGGGCGTTATCGGGTCCAGCATTCCCTGCACCGCACCGAAGGAGAAGAAGACCCGCAGTTCGTCGGAGTTCTCATCGGCGTGTACTTCTGGCACAGGGAAAAGGGAGGTGATAGCTCTGGACTGAAGCAGATAGAGTTGGCCCTCCGCATAGCCCCACTCGATGTCCTGGGGCGAGCCGTAGAAGTCGGCCACCCGCTTGCCCAGGGCAGTCACTTCACGAATGGCGTCGTCGCTCAACGCCTGCTGGCTGGCCGCCTCCGCGCTTGCGGTGAGAGTCCCGCCCCCCTTCACCCCCCGGATGACCGTCGCCTTCGCCCCCAACTGCTTTTCGAGGATGCGCCCGCTGGCCGTCTCAATTACGTAGTGGTCCGGCTCCACCAGACCAGAAACCAGCGCCTCGCCCAGGCCAAAAATGGCGTCGATAACCGTTTCTGTGCGTCGTCCCGTCAGCGGGTTGGCGCTGAAAAGCACGCCGGAGGTCTCGCTCTGCACCATCGCCTGCACGACGACTGCCAGGGAGACCGCGGCCTGGTCGATGCCGTTGCGCGCCCGATAGCCGATGGCTCGCGCCGTCCACAGACTGCTCCAACACTCCCGCACAGCGTCCAGAAGTTTGTCATTCCCCAGGACATTCAGAAAAGTGTCCTGCTGTCCGGCAAAGGAGAAGTCGGGCAGGTCCTCGGCGGTGGCGGAGGAGCGCACAGCCACCTTTGGCCCGCCCAGAGCGGTATAGGCGGCGCGGATCGTCTCGGCCAGGGCGGGGGGCATTGGACTCTGGCGGAAGCGGGCACGGATGCGTGCTGAAAGATCGTTCAGGGCGTCGGGGTTGGCGGCGTCGATGGTCGCCACTTCCTGCGCCATCCAGCCCCCCAGTCCAGCTCCGTCTACAAAAGCGTCGTAGCCTGCGGTGGTCACAACAAATCCGCCGGGCACAGGGAAACCGGCCTGGGCCAGCTTCGCCAGATTCAGCCCTTTGCCGCCGGTAAGCGCCAGCGTCGCACCGGGTGCGTTCAGAGGCAAGCAGAGGGTGTTTTTCATTTGCGTCGTTGTTGTCGCTTGCATTTGATAGCTCCTTTGTCACAAAAAAGGACACGGATTTTCACGGACAGGACGGATTGCCACGGATCAATCCGCACAGATCAGTTGTTTCCGCGTCATCCGCGTTCTATTCCCCGCGCAAAATGCCGTGCAAATAGATGTCCATAAACTCATCAATTCCGGCCAGGGCTGGCAGGGGCGCGCCGGCCGAGGCCAGAAAGCGCCGGGTGAAGACCGTCGCCAGCACTGTGCCCACAAATGTTTGCAGCAGGCCAAAGGGGGTGATCCCCGGCCACGTCCCGACGGAGGCGTGCAATTCGGTCACAAAGGCCAGCGCTTTGGGCATCAGCGCGGCGGAGAGGGTGGCGAGATGCTTGCCCTGGCATTCGATCATCTCGGCAAAAAAGAGATTGAGCAGCCCGTCATCGGCTTCCAATTCGTCCGCGATGCCCTGGGCAGCGTTGCGCAGCCGTTCTTCCGGGCTGTTGCCCTGCGCGCCGATCAGTTGGGGAAAGATGCGGGTCAACGGGTGATAGGCCACCACCACCGCGGCAAAGAGTTCGTCCTTGCCCGCAAAGTGGTTGTAGATGCCGCCGGGGGTGATGCCCGCGCCCTCGGCAATGGCGCGCATAGACGCCGCGTGGAATCCCCGCTGGACGAACTGCTGGTAGGCGGCTTCCAGCAGAGCCTGACGGGTGCGCTCGCCTTTGGTGGTGGGGTCGTCAGGTGGTTGGGGCATTGGGATTAGGTGGGTGGATGGATGATATAAATGAACGTTCGTTTATATTGTCGCGCTGATAGAGGAATTTGTCAAGGACAGAATGTCTGTTTATGCCCGTGTCGGGTATAGAACGCTCATCCATTGAACACTGAAGAATTGTGCAAACAGAGGGATCCCATTATTATTACTCACAATTCAGCAAAATTTGAGCAATAAGAGTGACGGTTATTCCTCAATGCAGCCGAAACCATCAGCAACGAGACGCTGAAGTTACGTTCGCTACTTCCTCGCCAGCGACTTCAATTGACACAATCACTGCACGAAAGGGAGATACGTGAATCTTTTTGACGCCATCACCACCCGCCGTACCATCAAAGAATTTACCGCCCAGCCCGTCCCTGACGACCTGCTCCACCAGGCGTTGGACGCGGGCCGCTGGGCGCAGAACCACCGGATGACCGAACCCTGGCGCTTCTTTATTCTGGGGCCGCAGAGCCAGCAGGCCGTCGCCGCTATCAATGGGGATGCGCTTCTGGAGAAGGCACGGGCCGACGCCGAAACTTTGGCAAAGATGCGCGCCGAAGCCGAAACCAAAATCCTCTCCAAGCCCCGGATTGTGGCTGTCACCTGCTCTCTGTGTGGGAACAAAGAAGTGGAGCAGGAGGATTACGCTGCTGTCTCCTGCGCTATCCAGAACATCCAACTGGCGGCCTGGGGGCTGGGGCTGGGGATGCAGTGGAGCACCAGCGGCTTCACCACCCGGCCCGCAACCTATGCACTTCTCGGCGTAGACCCGGCCCAGGAGATGATCGCCGGGCTGCTCTACTTTGGCTATCCCGCGGCTGTGCCCGCGGCCAAAGCCCGTAAGTCTCTGGCGGAAGTTACCAAAACGCTGCCGTAGCACTTCTGCCATTGGCTGTTCCAGGACAAAACGTTGTGAATAGAAAGATGATTGCTTTTGGTTGGTATGGAGGCAAGTATAGCCATTTGGATTGGCTGTTGCCGCTGCTCCCCACCACAACCCATTACTGCGAACCTTTCAGCGGTTCCGGCGCGGTGCTGATCAACCGCGCACCTTCGCCGGTGGAGACGCTCAACGACATCGACGGTGAAGTGGTCAATTTTTTCCGGGTTCTGCGCGACGACAAAGAAGGGCTGTTGGAAGCGATTGGCTTGACCCCTTTCTCCCGCGAAGAACTACGCATTGCCGTCTCTGAGCCTTCTGCGACTATCAGTGATTTGGAGCGGGCCCGTTGTTTCTTTGTGCGGGCGCGGCAAGTGCGGACGGGGCTGGCCCAGACGGCCAGCGAGGGACGCTGGGCCCACTGTAAATTGACTTCACGGGCGGGTATGGCCGGGGCTGTCTCCCGCTGGCTGGGGAGTGTGGAAGGGCTGGCCGAGATCGCCCAGCGGTTGTTGCGGGTGCAGATCGAAAATGCCCCAGCCCTCGAAGTCATCGCGCGCTATGACAGCCCGGAAACGCTCTTTTACTGCGATCCACCCTACGTCCACGCCTCCCGCTCGGACACGAACGCCTATGCCTATGAGATGACCAATGACGAACACCGGGCGCTGGCACAGGTTCTTCGCAATGCGCAGGGCAAAGTCGCTCTTTCCGGCTATGCGTGTGAATTGATGGATGAATTGTACGGGGATTGGACTGTGATTGTAGCCCCCAGCCGTGCGGCCCATTCCACCAATACGGGGGCTGACAACAAAAAGCAGAGCCGCACGGAGATGCTTTGGGTTAATTACGACTTGGAACGCCAACAAGAATTGAGTACACATCCCACATGGCAAGTCCAGCAGAAATTCTCGAAGACGCTATTCAGCGACAGCGCTGTGAATCAGCCACTGAAAGAACTCTTGCTAACCCTGCGGCGTGCAGCGGAAATCGATAACGGAAACTAACGTTTCAGCAACACTCCACTTGAGTAAGGAACTCCCACAAATGCCCCTTTCCCAACAACCCTTCGGCGTCACCGGCAGCGGGCAGGCCGTGACCCTCTATACCCTTGCCAACGACAGCGGCGTATCCGTCGAGATTATGAACTACGGCGGCATCATCCGGGCCATCTACACACCGGATCGGGCAGGGCAGGTGGCTGACATCTGTCTGGGCTTCGACAGCCTGGAACCCTATCTGAGCCGCCACCCCTTTTTCGGCGCGCTGGTGGGCCGCTTTGCCAACCGCATCGGACAGGCGCGCTTTTCTTTGGATGGGGCGGAGATTCAGTTGGCCCGGAACAACGGCGTCAACCACCTGCACGGCGGCGGCCACGGCTTTGACCGCAAAGTCTGGCAATCGGAAGCGTTTGAGACCAGCGATAGCTGCGGCCTGCGGCTGGCCTACACCAGTTGGGACGGGGAGGAGAACTACCCCGGTACGCTCAACGCACAGGTCGTCTACACCCTCACCGGCAATGCCCTCGCCATCGACTACACCGCCACCACCGACAAAGCGACGATTCTCAACCTGACCAACCACGCCTACTTCAATCTGGCCGGGGGCGGCGATATTCTGGGCCACCAGATGCAATTGCACGCCGACTTCTTCACCCCCATCGACAGCACCCTCATCACCACCGGCGAAATCCGACCGGTGGACGGTTCGCCCCTGGACCTGCGCCAGCCCACCGCCATCGGCGCGGCCATCGACGCCGACGACGCCCAGATCGGCTTCGGCGGCGGCTATGACCACAACTTTGTGGTGCGGGGCACGCCGGGCGCGTTGCGCCCCGCGGCCCGGGTCACGGAGCCGACGACAGGCCGGGTGTTGGAAGTGGAGACCACCCAGCCCGGCGTCCAGTTCTACAGCGGCAATATGCTCCCCGACGCACTGCCCGGCAAAGCCGGCCAGGTCTACACCAAACGCACGGGCTTCTGTCTGGAAACCCAGCACTACCCGGATTCGCCCAACAAACCCCAATTCCCGTCCCCCGTCCTGCGCCCCGGCGAGCGGTATCACCAGACGACGGTTTTTCGGTTTGGGGTAGAATGAAGCAGTGAACCGACGGGGACGCAGATTGTGCAGAAACCACAGATTTTTGCAGATTTTATCCGTGTGAATCCGTGTGAATCCGTGAGTATCCGTATCAATCCGTGTCCTTCTTCTTAGAATGGCACAAAACGACAGACGAAAATGGAGAACAGAGATGAAACTCAACAATCTGATCGAAGCGGGCAACCCGGAAAAGTTGGCGGGCGGTTTTCAATTCACCGAAGGCCCTATCTGGCAGGCGGATGGCTCCCTGCTCTTTTCCGACATCCCGGCCAACCGCATCTACCGTTGGACGGCAGAGGACGGCGCGCAGGTCTGGCGGGAGCCGACGGGCAACTCGAATGGGCTGACCCTGGACCGGGAGGGGCGGCTGATCGCCTGTGAACACAGCGGGCGGCGGGTCTCCCGCACGGAAGCGGATGGAAGCGTGGCCGCCATCGCCGCCCATTTTAACGGCGGCAAACTGAACAGCCCCAACGATGTGGTGGTCAAATCGGATGGGGTGGTCTACTTCACCGACCCGCCCTACGGCATCCAACCGGCAGAGCGGGAACAGCCGGTCAACGGTGTCTATCGCATTTTGGCCGATGGCGCCCTGGAACTGCTGGTAGACGACTTCGACCGGCCCAACGGTCTGGCCTTCTCGCCCGACGAGTCGGTGCTGTATATCGACGATTCCCCCCGCCGCCACGTGCGCGCCTTCGATGTGCAGCCCGACGGCAGCCTTGCCAACAGCCGCATCATCGCCGATATGGATCACCCCCAGCCCGGCTCGCCCGACGGGATGAAGATCGACGAGGAAGGTCATCTCTACGTCACCGGAGCGACGGGTGTCTGGGTCTTTGAGCCGGACGGGGAATTGCTCGGCGTAGTGGTAACACCCGAACGCCCGGCCAACTGTGCCTGGGGTGACGATGACCGCCAGAGCCTTTACATCACCGCACAGACATCCCTCTATCGGGTGCGGACAAAAGTGGCCGGGGCCAGACGTCCGGTCTAAATGGTAGACAATCTGCGCTCAGCAGACCGCAATGCGTTAGGTGTACCCGTGACTCGCCTGCCGGTCCCGGACTGGCGGGGAGTACCTGTTGCGATCTGCTGATTCCCCTTTGATAAGCGCATGGCAACGCCAAACTGCGGGCTGAAATGTGACGCCTGTAGCGCGCAGTAACTGCTCACCCCCTCCCAACCTCCCCCACTTTGGGGGAGGAGTCGATCCAGTTCTCTCCCTAGAATGGGGTGGGGTGGCTGAACAGGCACAGCGTGCAAGCCGGAAAGTCTTCATCCCTCAATCGCCACTCCCCAAACCGCAGTTCTCCGTCATCCATTCCCAGCCCCCTGTGACCCCCGTATGACCAACGGCACATGACGGTATGACTTTCCCGCGCTATGCTGGAAACAGATCAACTCGTTGTCTGTTTCCACTGCCCTGAAAGATAGAACACGGATGCACACGGAAAAAACGGATTTGCACGGATTTCATCTGTGTGCATCTGCGATTTCTGCGCAATCTGCGTCCCACTTTTCATCCCCCGTGGCGTAGGACGGCACATGGAGAACTGTTATAGGGAAAGGAACCCTCGATGGAAAAGCGTCAATACTCGAACCAACTCTTTATCGGAGGGGCGCTGGTGGTGGGCGGCCTGCTCCTCTTTATGAACAATCTGAATCTTATCAACATCGGCGGCATCTGGCGTTGGCTGCCCACTTTCTTTATTGTGCTGGGCATCTGGCAGCTATACGCCAACAATTTCCGTTTCTTCACCGGCCCGCTGATTTTGATTGGGGGCGGCTTTCTCTTCCAACTGTCGGCGCTGGGTGTCCTGGGTATCGATTCGGTCTTCGATCTCTGGCCGCTGATTCTGATTGTGATTGGTGGTTCGATTCTGATGGACCGGCTGGGTCTGGAAATACCTGCCCTGCCGGGCCGCAACCGCAACCCGGACGCTGTGAGCATCATTGCCATCTTCAACGGGGCCGAAGATACGATTCATTCGGAACGCTTTGAAGGTGGAGAGGTGACGGCAATCTTTGGCGGGGTTGAAGTAAACTTGCGCGAGGCGACCCCCGCGCAGCAGCCGGTTACGCTCAACGCCTTTGCCCTCTTTGGCGGTGTGGAGATTCGTGTCCCCGCGGCGTGGCACGTGCGCCGGGATGTCATCGGCATCTTTGGCGGTACGGATGACAGCCGCAAGCAGAAACCATCTGGCCCAGATATGCCTGTTGATCTGATTGTGACTGGTTTTGCACTCTTCGGTGGGATCGATGTGCAGAGCTGACGTACGTTCTGCCAGCTTCCCCGCTTTAACATTACACAATAAAACGGAGACTTACAGTGAACGGACAGGAGGGACTTCCGATGGCACGTAACGATATGCGACTGATTTGGGGTGCAGTGCTGGTCCTGCTGGGTTTTGGCTTTCTGATGCAGAATTTGGGCGTCTTTGATCTGTTCGGGATGATCCCCGAAACCCTGTGGACAATTTTCTGGATGGGTGCATTTGGCTGCGCCGGGCTGTTCTTTCTGGCGGGCTTCTGGCTCAATCGGGTGAATTGGTGGATGGCGATCCCCGGCTTTGTCCTGCTCGGCCTATCCGCCACAATTCTGGTGGATGAGTTCATTCCCGGTTTTCCTTTCAGCGGCTCTATCTTTCTGGGCGGGGTTGCCCTGGGCTTTATCGCCGTCTATGCGACCAACCGGGAGCACTGGTGGGCCATCATCCCCGGTGGGGTTAATCTCACCCTGGCGGTAGTGGCCGGGCTGGATGAGGTAAGCGGTTGGGAGAATGGCGGTATCTTCTTCCTGGGGCTGGCAGCCACCTTTGCGCTGGTGGCATTGACCCCCACACCCAAAGGCAGGATGAACTGGGCCTGGATTCCGGCTGGTATCCTCTTTGCCCTGGCAATTGTGACCACCGCATCGCTGGATGGCATCTTCGGTCTGCTCTGGCCCCTGGCCCTGATTGTGCTGGGCGGCGGGCTGCTCTATCGCAACTACCAGCGCACACGCAGCGAACAGGAATGAACGATGAATAAGCACGAACAGAGAAGCGGTTTTGTCGGGCCATTTATTCTGGTAGGCATCGGCATCCTCTTTCTACTCAACAATCTGGGCTTTACGCAGATCAATTTCTGGCAGCTCGCTTCCACACTCTGGCCGGTGGCTCTGATCGGTGTGGGGCTGGATATGCTCATCGGCAGACGCTCCGCACTGGGGTCTCTGCTGGCCCTGGTCATCACAGCCGCCTTTCTGGTCGGGGGCGCGGTGCTGGTCGGTGTGGCGCCCGGCGCAACCTTTCGGGGCGAAGTGACCGCCATCCGCTATGCACCCGGCCCGGTACGGGAGGCCGACATCCGTATTTCGACCTCGACGGGACGGCTGACTGTGGGTAGCCAGGCTGAGGGCGGGGTGTTGGTGGCAGGCTCTTTGCAACTGGCACCCAATGAAGAAGTGGGCGAGGAGCAGGGGGTAGAGGATGGCAAGGCCACTTATCGGCTCTCCAGCCACGGGGTGAAAGGGATCGGCAGCCCGGGCAGCGAATCCCATTGGGATGTGCGGCTCAACGGCGAAGTGCCCACAAAATTGGAGATCGACACCGGTGCGGGCGAAGCTGAATTGCGGCTGGAACGGATGCGCCTGACCAGTCTGGATGTAGACCTGGGCATCGGTGCCACCACCATTGCCCTGCCCCGTTCGGGCCTATTCACAGGGAAGATCAGCGGTGGGATTGGCAAGCTGGTCATCCGGGTTCCCGAATCTTTGGCCGTGCGTCTGCACGTGGATACGGGCATCGGCCAGGTGCAGGTCACGGGGGACTTTACCACAGCCGGCGAAAATGTCTACCTCTCCAGCGCAGCCGCCACGAACGGCGACAGGGCCACCCTCGACATCTCCAGCGGCATCGGTCAGGTGGTGATCGAGAGCATTGGGGGGGAATAGAAAAACGAACCCGAAACGCGCGAGGGGAGACGTGAGACCGCCCGAACGGGTCTCACGTCTCCCCTTGCGCGTTTCAGCCAATACCTTCTCCTAGCAGATTGTCGGAGCAGCACAGAATAGAACGCGGATTGAGCGGAAAGTACGGAAAAAGCCGGATTTTTCTCGATTTTATCCGCGAAAATCAGCCCTTTCCGCGTCATCCGCGTTCTATTCCTTGCCTCTCCCACAGCTTGCCAGGGCTGCCAGACTTGACCTTCCGGTTGCCAGGTGTGAGAATGAACGTATGAACGATCTCACACGCCGAACGAAAAGGGAAGCCCAAAAATTGGGTTTTGATCTCTGCCGGGTTGTCTCTATCACAGAGGCGACCCACGCTCCCTTTTACCAGCGCTGGCTGGAACTGGGCCGGGCTGGCGAGATGACCTATTTGGAGCGGTATGTGGAGAAGCGGTTCAACCCCGGATTGCTGGCCGAAGAGGGAGAGCCGTTTCGTTCGCTGATCGTTCTGGGCGTGGATTATCACCAGCTGGACCTGCCCCCATCCATTCGGGACGACCCCAGCCGGGGTATCATCGCCAGCTATGCCTGGGGCGACGACTATCACGAGATCATTCGGCCACTGCTCTACGAACTGGACGGCTTTGTCCGCAGCCAGACGGGGCGCGCCACTCGGGGAAAGGGGCTGGTGGATACGGGGCCTGTGCTGGAACGGGATTGGGCAATGGCTGGGGGGCTGGGATTCACGGGCAAGAATTGCTGCACGATTCACCCCAGCCTGGGCAGTTGGCTCTTTCTGGCCACACTCCTGCTGCCGGAAGAGTTGACGCCCGACCCCCCGCCCCAGGCGACGACGGGCTTTCCCATCTCCCTGGAAGGGGTGGCCGCGGGTCTGCCCCCCAATGAGCATCTGGGCGCCTGGCGGTTTTTCTCCGAGGAGGAGGCGAAAAGGTTTTCTCCATCCGCCATCTCCCCCCTCGCCACCTGTGGCCGCTGCTCCCGCTGTCTGGATGGCTGCCCAACCGCCGCCTTTGTCGGCCCCTTTCATCTCGACCCCCAGCGCTGCATCTCCTATTGGACTATCGAATCCCGCCAGCCGATTCCCCGGCCCTTGCGTCCGCTCTTTGGCAATCGCATCTTTGGCTGCGACATCTGCCAGGAGGTCTGCCCGTGGAACAGCCGTCTGGCCGCGCAGTCGCCCGCTCTGGCTGGGCTTGTGGCTAAGCCAGAACGGATGGTGCCCCCCCTGTTGGAAGGCTTTGCGCCGGCGACTCCCTACTGGTTAAACCCGGAAGCATTCAATCTGCGCTTTCGCCGGTCACCCATCAAACGGGCCAGGCGGGCGGGGATGCTGCGCAATGTCTGCGTGGCCCTGGGCAACTGGGCCAGCCCGGAGACTCTTTCTGGCCTGCAACTGGCCCTAAACGATTGCGAAGCGTTGGCAAGAGGACACGCTGCCTGGGCTTTGGGGCAAGTCTTGCGTCGTCATCACTCGCCGCAAGCGGCTGAATTGCTGCGCGCGGGGCAGACGTCCGAGAGCGATGAATGGGTGCGCGCGGAGATCGCCGGGGCACTGGGCGCTGGATAAGTCGAAGGCACTATCTGCAACTTTCCCCGGCACAGGCCGTAGTGGGTTGTGGCTCAGATCGTCGGGTACGTCCCAGATTGGGGGAACGCACGTCGGTTGCAAACCGACGTCTGCTATGGCAAGTGCGTTGAAACGCACTGAAGAAGTGCGTCTAACCCGTTTTCAACGGGTTTCCCATAGCAGACGCCGAATTGATTCGGCGGGCGCATCGCACCCCATTTCTGGGATGCACCCCAGATCGTCGGTCAGATTGCGACTCTTTCGGGCGATGTGCTACAATTTGTCAGACTTGGGCAAGCCATTTTGTGGACAGACAATCGAATGTATCTGTTCACTGAGATAATTTTATCAAAGGAGAAGACTAATGGATATCGGACGCGCGCTCACATTTTTTACAGAAGATGAGAGATGGATTGAAAAGACAGCTATCGGGACAGGTGTCCTGCTGCTCAGTACGCTGCTCTCCTTTATTCTGGTCGGTTTGGTGGGCTATCTGATTGTAATGGGCTACAGTGTGCGTCTCTTGCAGAATGTGCGCGATGGCAAGAAGACTCTCCTGCCGGAGTGGGATCAATGGGGCGACGACCTGAACCGGGGCTTCCGGCTCTTTGTGGTCCAGTTTGTCTGGGCCCTGCCCATTCTGTTGATTATTGTCCCTATCATCATCGTTTCGGCCCTGGTAGGCAGCGCGGGCGGCAGCGAAGCAGAGGGGTTTGCCGCGATTCTAGCCCTGTGTGCCACCTGCATTTCGTTTATTGTGGCTATCGCCTATACGCTGATTCAGCCCGCGGTGACAATTTTCTTTGCCGAACGGGAGCAGATCGGTGATGCTTTACAGATTGCCCGTATCTGGGATTGGACCAAAGCCCACATCGGCGAAGTGGTGATCGTGACGATTGTCTATCTCGTGGGCAGTATGATTATTGCGACAGTGGGCAGCATCGCCGGCGTCATCCTCTGCATCATCGGCCTGCTGGTGACGATTCCTTTGGCCCAGTTGGTAATCTATTACCTGCAATTTCACCTCTACGGCCAATTGGCCCCGGCAGTCGCTCCCGCCGGTGGATCCGAGTTGTTTGAAGACGAAGACGATGACGATGACTTTGCCGATGACTTTGCCCCACCCAAAATCATCGAATAGGGTTTGGTTTTGAAAAGAAAAAGGCCGCCGGAGCGATACGCTGGCGGCCTTTTTCTTTTGTATCTTTCCCCCATTCCCTGTATCCTATACCCAACCACCCGGCAACGGCGTCAAAACCCCGGACGCCTAGACTGACCAGCATTGCCATCACCTCTCGCAAGGGAAACCCCAGCAAGGAACCCCACCGATGCTCACAACCATCGAAAAAGTACTTTTTCTCGTCGTCGTCGCCACCGCGCTCTACTACGCCTGGCGCAACTTCCGCACAGTCTTTCTGGTCATCCGCCGGGGTACGGGCGACTTCCCCAGCCGGGAAGAAATCGTCGGGCGGCTGGTGGAGGCCGGGGTCAAATGGCTCTCCATCCGCCCCATCTGGAAGACCCGCACAGTGGCGTCGGTCTTCCACGGGTTGGTGGCCTGGGGTTTTGTCTTCTATCTCCTCGTCAACGCCGGGGATGTGTTGCAGGGCTACTTTCCCATCAAATTCCTGGGCGACAACCCCATCGGCAGCACCTACCGCTTCCTGGCCGATGTGCTCTCTGTCTCCGCGCTGGTGGGGATGCTCTATTTTCTGGTGCGCCGCTTTGTCCTGGCCGCACCGGAGCTGGGCTACCGGGAAAATGTGATGCTCGACCCGAAGGTGAAGGCCGGGGGCATCCGCCGGGATTCGCTGATTGTGGGCATTTTCATTCTGCTCCACGTGGGGTCCCGTCTTCTGGGCGAGAGTTTTACGATTGCCCTGGAACGGCTGGCGACGGGTCACGGCGACGGGGCCCAGCCCTTTGCCAATGGGGTTAGTCTACTCTGGGGTGGGCTGGGCACAGGCGCGTTGACCTTCGGCCAGCACGCGGGCTGGTGGCTGGCGTTGGGGCTGATTCTGGCCTTTCTGCCCTACTTCCCCTACACCAAACATTTCCATCTGATGCTCTCCGGCATCAACTTTCTCACCAAACCCCAGCGCACTTCCCTGGGCGCTATCGAGCCGGAAGATTTCGAGGATGAGACAATCGAATCCTTTGGCGTGGCCCGGCTGGAAGATCTGCCCTGGAGCCATCTGGCCGACGCCTACGCCTGCATTATGTGCAACCGCTGCCAGGACGTCTGCCCCGCCTACGTCACCGGCAAAGAACTTTCCCCCTCGGCCCTGGAGGTGAACAAGCGCTATTACATCAACGGCCATATGCAGGAGATGGCCGCGGGCGCGGAGACTCCCCTGCTCCTGGAATATGTGATGAGCGAATCTGCGCTCTGGGCCTGCACGGCCTGCGGCGCGTGCGTGGACATCTGCCCGGTGGGCAACGAGCCGATGTTCGACATTCTCTATATGCGCCGCCATCAGGTGCTGATGGAGAACAGCTTCCCCCACGAATTGCAGACCGCCTATCGGGGGATGGAGCGCAACGGCAACCCCTGGAATCTCAGCCGCCGGGACCGGATGAAGTGGGCCGGCGATCTGGAAATCCCCACAGTGGACGACAACCCGGACGCGGATCTGCTCTGGTGGGTGGGCTGTGCGCCCTCCTACGATCCCCGTGCCCAGCAGACCGCGCTGGCCTTTGCCAAAGTGCTCAACCACGCGGGGGTCAACTACGCGGTGCTGGGCGAGAGGGAGAACTGCACCGGCGATTCCGCCCGCCGTTCGGGCCGGGAAGACCTCTTCTACGAGATGGCGACGGCCAATATCGAAGTGCTCAACGAAGTCAAACCCAAGCGCATCGTCGCCACCTGCCCCCACTGTCTGCACACTGTGGGCAAAGAGTACGGCCAGTACGGCGGCCACTACGAAGTCATCCACCACACCCAACTGCTCTCGGAGCTGGTAGCGGACAAAAAGCTCAGCTACGACGTGCAGACCGACGGCGCAGTCACCTTCCACGACCCCTGCTATCTGGGCCGACACAACGGCATTGTGGACGCGCCCCGCTCGCTGTTGGAAGCGGGCAATATCCACATCGAAGAGATGCCCCGCCACGGCAAGCAGAGCTTCTGCTGCGGTGCGGGGGGCGGCCAGATGTGGAAAGAAGAGGAGCCGGGCGACGGCGCGGTCAATAAAGCCCGCTACGACGAAGCCCGGGCCACCGGGGCCAGCACCATCGCCGTGGGCTGCCCCTTCTGCCTGACAATGATGACCGACGCCGCCAAGTCCGCAGACGAGGGCGTGGTTGTAAAGGATGTGGTGGAACTGATCGCGGAGAGTTTGGGCGCAAAATAGGACGCAGATTTACGCAGAAAGAGGTGATCTGCGGTGAAAATTTTGTATACACGGATCGGAGGGAACACGGATTAATAAAAATCCGTGTTCCCTCCGATCCGTGTATACAAGCCTTTTTCAGGGTAGCGCTTGCCAAAACAGGAGGAGTGGGAAGAATGAACGACAACGAACTGACCGACCGATTTGCCGATGTGCTGCAAAACATCGAATTTGCCATTTGGGGCGGCAAGCGTTGGCGGAAGGCGCGCCTCGCTTTGCGCTGGGCGAACTCAGCGTGGAGGACCTGTTGGCCTGTCTGCAACGGATTCACAAATCCGTGGGCTTTTGGAGCCGACAGGGCGGCCGACAGGGCTATCTTACATACATCGGAGAGTTTCTCGGCGGCGGGTAACTGCTCACCCCCACCCAACCTCCCCCACTGTGGGGGAGGAGTCGATTCAGTTCCCTCCCTGGCAGGCTGTGGGAGAGGCAAGAAATAGAACACGGACGACGCGGAACGGGCTGATTTTCGCGGATAGATTCGAGAAAAAATCCGGCTTTTTCCGTACTTTCCGCTCAATCCGCGTTCTATTCTGTGCTGCTCCGACAACCTGCAAGAATGGGGACGGGTAGGGTGGGGCGGCTGAACAGGTACTTATCCAGAACGTGGCGGGGATAGGAACGCCACGGAAACGAAACGATTTCCACTTCATCGCCGCAAGCGCGCTGATAGTCCACTCTGTCTTCCCCTATTTGTGGTTCTTCCTGCTACGCCCACCGCTTGCCCAGATAGGCCAGGCTGCGCTCGATACGCGCCACCGCGTCGTCCCCGCCCCGGAACTCGAAGCAGTAGATCACCCGCTGGGGCAGGCTGTCCAGGGCGTCGAAGATGGCGTCCAGGGGCAGGACACCCGCGCCCAGAACCGTCGGGGCGTCTGCCGGGTTGCCGGTCTGGTCTTTCAGATGGCTGGAAACGATGCGGTCGGCCAGGACCGCCGCTGCTGCGGGAATGTCCTGGCCGTGCAGGCTGTAGTTGCCCATATCGAAGTTGGTCATCAGCGACGGGATGCGGGCCAGGCAGGTCTGGACTTCAGCCAGTGTGCCGCCGGGGGTGCGGGCGTAGTTTTCCAGGGCGATGACGACGCCTTTCTCGGCCGCGTAGTCGGCGATGGCCTGGCCCCCGGCCCAGCCCGCCCCGTCGTCGTCCGCGGGAAGCTGGCCGGGGAAGAAGCGGACGATGGGCGATCCCAGGGCAGCCGCGGCGTCGATGTCGCCGCGCAAAGTAGCGGCGTCGTTGCTGAAAAGGGTGGCGTGGGTGGCGTAGGTGATGAGCAGCCCCTTTTCGTCGCCCCGCTCTTTGGCCGCCGCGAGTTGGGATTCCCAGCCGGTCCATAGCTCCCGGCGCAGTTCCACGCCGTCCGCACCCGTCGCCGCGGCCACATCCATCACATCAAAAACCGTCGTCGTGCCGGATTTGAGCGCGTCCTCAAATTGCATCACAGAGACCAGAACCGGTCGATTGGTTGTCACGAATTGCTCCTTTGGAAGATACAATCTTTTCCCGGAGAGGAGTGAAACGTGAGATCGCCGAATGATCTCACGTTTCACGCTTCACTCCTCACGCTGTTTACCCCTGAATCAACGACTGCCCGCCGTCGATCCACAGTTCCGTGCCGGTGATGTGGCTGGAAGCGTCCGAGGAGAGGAAGAGGATCAGTTGGCTGGTCTGCTCGATTGTGCCCGGTTTGCCGCCGGTCAGGGGGATTGTGCCCTGGGGGTATTCCACGGGCCAGCGAATCTCTTTCATCCCGCGAATTTCGGTGTTGTCGCCGATTTCGGTTTTGATCCAGCCAGGGCAGATGCAGTTGATGCGCACTTTGTGGGGGGCGAATTCCGGGGCCAGCATTTTGGTCATTGCCAGTTGGCCCGCTTTGGAGGTGGCATAGACCGACGCGCCGGTGTTGCTGAACATCCGGGTGCCGTTCACCGACGAGACGACGACAATTGCGCCGCCCTGCTTTTTCAGGTGGGGGATGGCGTATTTGATGGTCAGGAATGTGCCTTTGAGATTGATGTCGATGGTTTTGTCCCACTCCTCCGGGGTGATATTCTCGATGGCGGACCAGACGCCGTTGATGCCCGCGTTGGCGATGACGATATCCAGCCGCCCCCAGGCGTCGATTGTCTGCTGAATAACCGCCTGGGTCTGCTCGACGGAAGAAACATCGCCGATGAGGGCGATGGCTTCGCCGCCCGCGGCCCGAATCTGTTCCACCACTTCGTTGAGTTGGCTGGCGGTGCGGCCCATCGCCGCAATTTTGGCCCCCTCCTTTGCCATCAGCAGGGCCGCGCCCTTGCCAATCCCCGATCCCGCGCCTGTCACCAGCGCTACTTTGCCTGTCAGTTGCATAGAGAAATCTCCTGTGATGATGAAAAAATAAGGACACGGATTTTCACGGATGGAAGGGATTCGCACGGATAAAATGACAGAACGCGGACAACGCGGATTCAATCTATCGTAATCAATGCCATCTGTGGGTTGTTCTTGCCACAGCATCCGCTTTGAGTCGCGTCATCTGCGTTCTATGAAAATCCTCCGAAAATCCGTGAAAATGTACTGGTCAAAAACATCGTGTAATCTGTAGGTGCGGTTTGCAACCGCACCTACGTTTGGCCATCTCGTTGACCAGTACAGAAAATCCGTGAAAATGTACTGGTCAAAAACATCGTGTAATCCGTAGGTGCGGTTTGCAACCGCACTTCTTCGGGTGAAAGTGCGGTTGCAAACCGCACCTACGTTTGGCCATCTCGTTGACCAGTATAGAAAATCCGTGAAAATCTATCCTATTCGTGCAAATCCGTGTCCTTTTGTTATACCAGTTTGAACTTCGGCTTCTCTCCCGGCACGGGCGAATTCTCGAAGGAACCCCGCTGGCGCAGGGCTTCTTCGCCGCCCAGGGATGCGACTTTCGCCTTCTGGTCGGCTTTGGCCTGGGCGTCCACGCCTTCCGGGTCAAGGAGCGTCCGCAGTTCTGCCTCAAAATCGGCCAGCACAGCCCGGTGTTCCAGCGAAGCGGCCAAATCGTTGCATTCGTCCGGGTCGGCCAGCAGATCGAAGAGTTGGGGCTGCTGGTGGGTGTAATGCACATATTTGTACCGCCGGTTGCGCAGCATATAAATCCCGGATTCCGTGCCGAGCGCGTGATATTCGCTGAAGACTGTGCGCTCGGCGTCCGGCTGGTTGGCAATCGCCCACCAGGACGCTCCTGGCAAGCCTGCATCCTCCGGCGCGGGCGTCGCGCCCACGGCTTCCAGCACAGAGGGGAAGCTGTCCACCAGCGAGACCGGCGTCTGGCAGACCTTCCCCGCTGGCACATCCGGCCCGGCCAGGATCAGCGGCACGCCCGCCGACTCCTCGTACATTGTGAATTTGCCGTAGATGCCCCGCGCGCCCAGATGCTCGCCGTGATCCGTCGTGTAGACGATGCGAGTCTTCTCGGCCAGTCCGTTGGCTTCCAGGCTGGCCAACACCCGGCCAATCTGCTGGTCCAGATAGGTGACGACGCCGTAGTAGGCCGCGTTCATCCGGCGAATCGTCGCCTCGTCGAACTGGGGGGCAAAGGTGAAGTAGCGGCGGAAGTAGTCGATGGCCGGGTGATCGGGCCAATCCTCCTCCCGCCACTGGGGCAGCAAGGGAATGTCGTCGGGTGGGTAGAGATCGAAGAGTTCCTGGGGCGCGATGTAGGGCGGGTGGGGACAGACGAGGGAGAGAAAGAGCGCCCAGGGCTTACCGTCCTGCGGCGCGTCTTTGAGCCACTTCACCGCGTTGTCCGCGTTGCGGGCGTCGTATTGCAGATAGGTGGAATCCCCCGGCCCGGCCTCTTCCATGCCCTCCCGTTTGTTGCGGAAGATGGCGTTCTCCCGGATACTGCCCAGGGCGTCGCCGATGCCGTCCACCACGTGCAGGGGTTCGATCTCCCGGCTCCAGCCGTTGTCGTCGTCGGCGCTGCGGAAGTGGAGCTTGCCGATCACATCCACCTGATGGCCCTGCTCCCGCAGCCGGTGATGCCAGCTCGGCGTCGCGCCGTCGTAGGGGAAGGCGTTGTCCCAGTAGCCGATCTGATGCACGTAGCGCCCCGTCGCCAGGCTGGCCCTCGCTGGTACGCAGATGGGGCAGGTGGTATAGGCATTCGTGAAACGGGTTCCTCCCGCGGCCAGCCGGTCCAGATTGGGCGTCTGCACCAGCGGGTGGCCGTAGCAGCCCAGCAGGTCCCGGTTGTGCTGGTCGGAGAGGATGTAGAGGAGGTTGGTATGGGGCATTTTGGGGAGGTCCTTCACCTACAGATCAGGTTTGCGCTGAGGTGGTGCGCTCGTAAAGGTAGCAATCAGGTAGAACGGCTCTGATCTTGAAACACAACTTTACCGTTGTCACGAGCCCACGTTTCAGAAAAACCAACGTGAGCAATCGTATTACGGCTTCGATCGAGTTGTCGCTCTGTTTCTGTAACCACCACCTCTGGCGTTAATTCATAGATGACTTTGACCTTCGTCTGCTCCTCTGCGTAGAAGACAGCAAGATATACTTTCTCGTTACGACGGATTCGATCAAGAGATTCGTCCCTTTTCTCTGGCGGTTGCTTGAACATTCGATCCAATTGACCTGTACCGCCCTCTTTGCACGTTAGGTATTCATAGAGGATATCCGGGTTCCCTGGATCATGAGCGTCGGCGTCTCGTTTCGATGTGATGGGTTGATGCCCCAGAATATCGGCGAGGATCATTTCTTTGACAAGGCCCGGTTGCAGCAGATTGGAAATACCAATGGATCGCGCCAAACTTGCAGCCTGCAGGACCAATTCGACGATCTGTCTACGTATTTGACGTGTCATATAGGTTCAATGTCATCTGGATATCGGAAATGGAATTCAAACGTTGTTCAGCAGCATCTATGAAGTCTCTGTTTATCTCAAACGCGATGTAGTCCCGGCTGTTCATCCGGCAGACCACAGGGCAGGTACCCACGCCAGAAAAGGGGTCCAACACCAGATCGCCAGGGTCCGAACTTGCCAATACCAGCCTCTCAATCAACCGCTCTGGTTTTTGGATGGTATTTAGTGCATCCCGGCTGACCAATTCTTTGGACCGGTACGTCAGTTGTTTGATGTCGCCCCACACATCGCCTGGATTCTTGCCATTCTCGTTAAACTTCGTTTTTCCATATGTACCGTTGGTCACAGATGGAACGCGTTCACAACGCAGACGATGTTCCAGTTCAACTAATTGGGGTACGCGTATGTCATCCAGATTAAAAACCCGAGGGCGCTCACCTTTGATAAAGTAACAGATGATGTCGTAGTTATTGGTATAACCCAGTCGTCCTTGTGCTAGACGACTGGGTTGATACCATACAATCTTTGAGCGTAAATTGAGAAACGGACGATAGTCGATAAAGTCAATACAATCTGGCTTGCCAAATAGATAGAGAGCACCGCCTTCAGCCAGCCTTGTCGAAAATTCTCGTATAAGGTTAAGGTTGAATTCTTGAATATTGGGAATACGATCCCACTCATTCTGGGTTACGCCATACGGTCCGTCACAAATAATGAGATCGACAGAGTTTTCGGGGACACGCGATAATAATTCGAACGCATCTCCCTCGTAGATCGTATTACGACTCAATGTCATCTTTCCGTTCCCTTTGATAAAGGCTCAACAGACGCTTCGGTTTCAATTGCTAAAGAGAGTATAAAACATACGTTCGCAGATAACAACTACCACCACTTTAGCAACCCTTGCTCATCCTGAATCGGATGTTTGTTGCGCCGGACTCACTTCTCGACTCGTGATAAACTCCTCCACAACCCGCCCAATCGCCAATCCCGGCCCCTCCACCACCACAACCCCCGGCGGCAGTTCATCGGCGAAGGCGAAATAGCCGCCTTCCCACAGGGCCACCAGAATCATCAGCGGCGCGTTTTTCGTGGAGCCAGCCCGGTAGAGCAGATCAGCCGCTTCCAGAATCGTCTCCTCTGGCCGTTGCACCCGGATGGGGATGGGATAGCCGTCGATGTCGCTCTTCACAAAGGCGTCGATGCCCCGGTTGCGTTGCACCGGGACAACATCGATCCCCTGCAAAAGGGCCAGGGCTTCTTCGTTGGCATTTTCATAGGCAGCCCGCCCGACCTGTAGCAGAACGGACTCGGACTTGCTGGGATTTTCCAGCCGTTGGCGGCTGATGGCAACCGCATCCTGCGAACTGTCGATCCCAACCGCCCGTCGCCCCAGCAGCGCGGCGGCCACCAGTGTTGTGCCACTGCCGCAGAAGGGGTCCAGAATCAGATCATTCTCGTTCGAGGCAATTTTGATGATCTGTTCCAGCAGCAGCACCGGCTTTTGGGTGGGATAACCCGTCCGCTCGGCGGCTTTGGGGTTCAGATAGGGGATGTCCCACACGTCGCCCAGGGGCACGCCCTTCTTTGCCCCGTTGGGGACAACTTCCCCCTTTGCGTCGAGTTCGTAGACCGATTTCCCATTTTCGTCCCGCCTGCGCCGTTGCCAAATCTGGTCCACATTTGTCGAAGCCGAGTAGTCGCCGTACTGGGGGTGGAAGGTGTAGTCGTCGGAGCGGGTGTAGTAGTAGATGGTCTGGTGGGCAGGCAGCAGATTCTTCTGGGCGTTGGACCAGCGCCGGTAGTGCCAGATAATCTCCGCACGAAAATTTTCTGCGCCAAAGACATCATCCAGCAGCAGGCGCACGATATGGGATGCGTTGCGGTCGCAGTGGAAGAAGATTGCGCCGGTCGGGTGCAAGAGCCGTTTCATCCCTTGCAGCCGCTCGACCAGAAAATGGGCGTATTCCGTGTGGGAGGCCCACAGATCGTCAAAGGAAAACTCGCGCTGCCGGTCCCGGGTCACCAGTTTGTGGCTCTTTTGGGTAAAGAAGGGCGGGTCGAGATAGACCAGATGGACGCTCTCCGCCACCATTTGGCCCATCACATCCAGACAGTCGCCCAGCAGGACTTGCGCGTTTTCGTTCATTCTTGCATCTTCTAATCCGCTTCAATCCGCCCTTTCCGCTCAATCCGCGTTCTATTCCCCACCCAACCGCTGCCCGCCGCTGTGACGCGCCACCGCGTCCATATCCAATTCAATCCCCAGCCCCGGCCCGGCGGGGATCGCCAGCATCCCGTCGCCGTCTAGCTGCCAGCCGCCGATGGTCAGGTCGTCGATGTAGGGCGAGCCGGTGATGAACTCCACCAGGTCCGTGTCGGGGAAGGCGGAGGAGAGGTGCAGGTCCGCGGCCAGGCCCAGGGCGGTGTTCCAGCCGTGGGGGATGAAGCGCACGCCGTTCTCCTGGGCCATCCAGCCGATGCGCCGCTCTTCGCTGATGCCGCCCACTTTGGTCACGTCCGGCTGCACAATATCAAAAGCACCGGCCTGCAGCCAGGGCTGGAAGGCCTGGCGGCGGGTGAGCACTTCGCCCCCGGCAATCGGTACGGGCGAACGGCGGCGTAGTTGCACAAAATCCTCCAGCGCGTCCGGGTGCAAAGCCTCCTCGAACCAGGCCACGCCGTAGTCGGCCAGCATATCCGCGGTGCGCACAGCCCATTTGAAGTTGCCCCGCCAAAAGGCATCGCTGCCCCCCGCGTCCACCATCAGCATATTTTCGTCGCCGATGACCTCGCGAGCCGTGGCGACGATCGCCTCGTCCAACGCGTCGCTGACCCGGCCAAAGGGTCCCCAGCCCATTTTGAAGGCGCGAAAACCGAGCGCCTTCCAGCGTTCCAGATTCTCGGCCAGGATGTCGGGCTGGTCCATCAGCAGGGAGGCGTAGGGCTTGACCCGTTCCCGGTAGCGGCCGCCCAGCAGACGGCCCACAGGCTGGCCGGTGGCTTTGCCCAGAATGTCCCAGAGGGCGATGTCGATGCCGCTGATGGTGTGGGTGATGGAGCCGCCCCGTCCCTGCCAGAAGGTGTGCTGGTGCAGCTTTTCGCTGACCCGCTCCGGTTCCAGCGCGTTCTCGCCCAGAAAGAGGGGGCGCAGGACAGCCAGACTGCCCTGGACCAGCGCCTCGCTGGTGAAGACGCTGCCGTAGCCCGTCGGCCCGTCGTCGGTATAGACGGCAATGAGAGTGTGTACATTGTCTTCGGTCTCGATTTCGTTGCTCCAGCCGCCTTCGGGGGTGGCCCCGCGCAGACCGACGGCGCGGATGTCGCGTATTTTCATGGGGGTTTCTCCGTCATGGGTGGGAGAGGAGAAGTTCAATTTTTCCGAAAAGTTGAACTTCTAAAATCAGACTTCTTGGAGTGTAGCGGAGAGCGGGGGAGATGTCAAAGGAGACGGGAATATCAAACAGCGCTGCTTCTCACCGATCCCGCGCCAGAGGCAGCCCAAACTGAGCAAAAAGTGAGCAACAAATGGGCTGGATGGTGAACACCCGGCGGGGGTATGCTCAGTACGCAGGGGTCGGTGACAATTACGAGGAAGTATGTTTTCTGCAATGTCACATACCAGACATCGCTACCCACGCTGGCAATCTATCACGGAGGTTTCCATGTACGGCACAATCGCAAAAATCAACATCCATCCCAACAAGCTCGACGAACTTCACGATCTGGCCCAACGGATGGACGCAGCCCCAGGTCATCTGGCTCGCTACGTCTATCGAATGGACGCCAACCCCAACGAACTATGGCTGATAGCCATCTTTGAAAGCCGGGACGCCTATTGGAAGAATGCGGATAGTCCAGAGCAGCACCAGCGCTACCTGGAACTGCGGGCGCTTCTGAGCAACGAGCCAGAATGGCACGACGGCGAAATCATCGACGTCTGGCCCCAGAATGGCGCACCAGCATAAGTATGCGTCGCCGTTTTCAATCTGTGGTCTTTCTATTGTAAAGCGTGTGGCCAACTCTTGAAAGGGACAACTTCATGACTTCTGATATGAATCTGGAAACTTTACAGCGTGCCCGTGACTATTTCAACGCCGGCGACATCGAACGCTACATCACAACGCTCTATGCGGCGGAGGCTGTGGGCCACTTCTTGCCTCCGGGTATGCCGCAAGGGCATAGCGGGTTGCGCCTGTTCTACGGAGCCTTCCATACAGGTTTTCCCGATGCCCAGCTTGTTTTTGACGATATTTTGAGCGAAGGGGAGCGGGTGGTGATCCGCTTTCATCTGGATATGACTCACACGGGTGAGTTCAACGGTATCCCAGCCACAAACAAGCGTGCGTCACTTTCGGGCATAACCATTTTTCGTTTTGTAGATGGTAAGGTGGCCGAACGCTGGTCAGAGAGCGACTTCTTTGGGCTTATGCAGCAACTTGGCGTAATCCCGATGCCCGGATAGGAACGAAGCAAAGAAGAAGACGGCAATCAATTGCTGTCACCCATATCATCCACCGTTTTGAGGAGAGGAGAAAACCCATGACAAGCAAGAATGTTGAGACCGTACGTTCCGCTCATCAAGCCTTTAACGCCCAGGATTTTGACAGCGCCCAGCGGCTTGTGTCGGCCATGCCCCAGTTCACTGATCACGGCCGCGGCCAGGCCATAGGAACCCGTGCCGAGTTCCGTAGCTGGATGGAGAGCTTCTACGAAATGTCTTCGGATATGCAGTTGGTCGATACCCGCTATATCGACGCCGGTGAATGGGTCGTCGCCCAGTTCCGGGCTGTCGGCACCCAGGATGGGCCGATGGGACCTTTCCCAGCCAGCGGCAAGCCCTACTCTTTGGATGTCTGTGAACTGTGGCACTTCAACGGGGACAGCGAGGCCGACGAGGGGCATAACTACTCGGATGGGCTGGGGCTGGCGATGCAGTTGGGCCATCTGCCTCAGCCATAGGCCAGTACGTGACGGCGTACATAAGCCTACTAGTGCGTAGTGCGTGGTGCGTGGACTGGTTCACGCACCACGCACTATAGCGTTAAAATTCACGAAGTATCGGGGACTTTTTCAGGGCAGACACAGGTGCGCGACGAACTATTTCGTTACTATTCCGAAGCCCCCACCTCCCGCCGCCACAACATTTCAGCGATACGCTCCATTCCACTTCGGAGATGTCTGCGGTAGCTGCTAAAGGGGACGTCGAGCAATTCGGCTGCCATTTCCTGGGTGGGGGATGGCTGCACATACGTATGATAGACAGCGCGATAGAGCTTGACATCTTTGGGGGCTGCGTTGAGTGCTTCTACCGTCTCTATGATTAAATCGTGCAAAACCGATGTCCGTTGCGGCACGTCTGCCTGGCCATCCGTGGCTTGAAGGATCAGCCGGGAGCGCAGTAGCGGATTGCCCACCAGTCCATCCGCCCGCGCCAGGCCGCGCAGAGCCGTATTCACGGCCTCTACAAACTCCTCTTGGCTCAGGACGACCATCTGTTCCGCCGGTATCGGTGGCTGCACCAACTCTGGGGCCAAAGCGATCTCCCGCTCTCCCAGTAGTTCCAGCCACTGGGCCGGGGGAACCGTACGCCAGTCATGGCCAAAGACGCCGTAACGGCGTCCGTCCATAGAAAAGTCCGCCCCAGGCAGGCGAGCCAGGTCAGCGTAGGTAAAGACGGGTGTCCAAAAGTCAGGTTCGGCGCAGGGAATGAATGTGAAAGCCAGGCCCGGTGTCGTCAGATAGTGACGCACCATATTGATAAAGATCAGGCTCTGGGTTGGGGAGACGCCCTGGTAGGTGCCGGCTGCCATCCAATGCCGAAAGTAGGTGGCCCGTTCTCCGGGGCGCAGGGGCGCGGTCTTGCGCAGCAGCGCGGACGCAGACGCCAACGCCGGGTCTTGGGCCAGGTCATTCTCCTTCAATGCGCTCAAATCGATAAATGTGGCAAACCCCGCAAGCCCGCCATCTCCTTCCCGGAAGACGATAGCGGCGTGAGGTTGGACAGTCAACCAGTGGCTGGCCAATCGTGCCGACTCCGCCCCTTCCTCTGCCTGCACCAGCGCCACCAGCGCGGGCAGGTCCCCGTCATGCAAAATATCGGGCAGAACGCGACCGCTGGCCTGCCATTCGAAGACAGGGCGCACCACCGGGTTCTCCCGATGCAGAAAGACCAGATCAAAGAGGGCAAGCTGCTGCTCTGTCCCCTGTCCGCGCGCCATATGCTCGATATAATAGCTGCGCGCCCGGCGATGAAGTTCGGCATACCAGTCCGGGTTGCGCCAACGCAGGTCCGTCACCAACGCATCCCGGGCCAGGTCATGGGGAAAGATGCCGCCAGGTCGCGAGTCGATGAAAGAGAGGCTGCGCAACCATTCGAAGAGGTCCCGGGCGTCGTCCACGCCGGTCATGCGGGCCAACAACGATTCTGTGGTCACCCGCACAAGGGTGCAGGATTCCAAAGCCGCTCGATGGGCTTGCCCAGGCACCCGCTGCAAAAGCCGTCCGACCAGCACCTTTACCATATCCGGGGCAGATTGGGGACGGAAGTGAAATCCCGGCTGCTGGTCGTAGAGATCGGCTACCAAAGAAAGCGCCAGTGGATAGCTGTGGGTAAAATCGAGAACCGTCTGCAATTCCCCTGGGGGGACATTGCGTTGGGTCAGAAAATCGCGCCCCTCGTCCGGGGCCAGATTGCGCAGAGGCAATGTCTGGATCAGCGGTTGCCAGCCCGGATCGACCCGCCATGCGGGGTCAGGTGGGTTGTGACCGGCAGTTACAAAAATGATTCCTTCGGGCATTTGTGGCAGAAATAGATCGCGCAGCCATCCGTCCAGGGGCGCTAACAATTCATAGGTGTCCACCAGGATCACATGGCGTCCGCCTTGGCTTGCCAGCGCCTCGACGGGTGAGTCATCTGGTCCAACGCCCACGGCCTGGGCCAGCGCGCCGATGAACGCTTCGGGGGATGCCTCTATGTTGCGTCCATCAATCGAGTAGACGGGTATCGCCAACTGCTGGCAAAGGTGAGCGAACTGGCCAAGCAGACTGGTCTTGCCAACACCACCAGGACCGTAGACGAAGAGCAGGCAAAACGGCATCTCTGTCGCCAGCACGGCCTTTTCAAACAACTGTAATTCCTGGATGCGACCGATAAAGCGACGCCGACGACCAGCGCTCACTCGGTCAGCAAGGCGAGGAGACATCTTGCGCACCTCCTGCAAACGAACGACCGGGCCAAGCCGAATTGAGAAATCCACACGCGAAGAGACGATTCGATTCCTGCTGTATGGCAAGGGATGTTGCGGGCTGAGATGGATGCAATTGTAGCACAGCCAGATGGCGCTGTCATCTGGCCAAAAAGGGGGGAGTGTAATTCAATTTGGGGCCAATTGCACAAAAAAAGGTAACTATTCAGCCATCAGACCAGAGAGCGCTGATTGAGTAGCCCGGAGTCTTCGGAGGGCGTATCGAAATCAAGCGAACGGGTCTGCGAACCATTTCGAGCTTACTCGCTTGGTTTCGATACGGCTGGAAACAGCCCCAGCCTACTCAACCGGCGCTGGCCTGAATAGTTACAAAAAAAGAAGAGGGGCAAACAAAGATTTGACAACTGGAATGAGTGACTGTATTATACCAATACGATAATTATCTAAATAGTAAATTATCTAAATGGTTATATTGCGCGGAAAATAAAAATGACGAACGATGAGAAACTGGACCGGATATTTGGCGCATTGGCAAACACCACCCGCCGGGCAATATTGGCCCGTCTGGCAGAAGGCGAAGCCACCGTCAACGAACTGGCCGAGCCATTTGCTATGAGCCTGCCTGCCATTTCCAAACACATTGCCGTACTGGAACGGGCCGGGCTGATTGTCCAGGGGCGGAGAGCACAGTATCGGCCCTGCACCCTCGACACAACGCCCCTGCAACAAATTACCAGTTGGACAGAGCAGTATCGGCCCATCTGGGAGGCCAGTTTTGACCGTATGGACGAATATATCGACCAACTGAACGACAATCAAGCAAGCCAACAGGAGAATGAGAATGGATAACCCCACCGCGTACACAGATGCCGTTGTGATTGAACGCACTTTCGACGCGCCCACAGACCGCATTTGGCAGATGTGGACGGAAGCGGAGCAGTTCCAGAAGTGGTACGGGCCAGTGGGTTTCAGTGTGCCTGTGGCCCAAATGGACCTGCGGGTTGGCGGCAAGCGGCTGATCTGTATGGCATCGCCGGATGGCAGTATGAAAATGTGGACAACCGGGGAGTTTGTGGAGATTGTCCCGACGACGCGCCTGGTCTACACCGAAAGTATAGCGGACGAAGCGGGTAATCTGATTTCCCCATCGGCCATGGGAATGCCCCCCGGCTATCCAGAGACGACCGAAGTCACGGTGCAGTTGGAAGAGGTGGGCGGGCGTACCAAAATGGTGATGACCCACGCGGGTATCCCCGCAGGCTCCGGCGCAGACGGCGGTTGGAACCAGGCGTTTGACAAACTGGCGGAGCAGATTGAGCCGGTTCACAGCGGTCAGTAGGCGATCGGTTGAAGTAAGCAAAGAGACAAAAAGCGCACGATACGTTTTGCGAATGATACTAAATTGCGATACTATGCAGTTATGAACAGTCGACAAAGACGTACGCTGGAAGAAATTTTCGTCAATCCTGTTTTGCGGACTATCGAATGACGGCGGATTGAGTCGCTGCTCATTGCCCTTGGCTGCGAACTGATTGAGGGGAGAGGTTCGCGTGTCGCGTTCAAGAAAGGCGAACTGCGGGCCGACTTCCATCGGCCCCATCCCGGCAACGAAGCCAAGCCCTATCAGGTGCGCGCGGTCCGGGAATTTTTGCGTAAATTGGAGATAGCGCCATGAAACCGATGACTTATAAGGGATACCCGGCCAGAATTGGCTACAGCGACGAGGATGCACTATTGATCGGACGTGTGGTTGGCATCCGCGATATCATTACGTTTCACGGGGAGAGTGTCAAGGAAATACGCACTGCATTTCAGGAAGCCATCGACTTTTATCTTGAAAGCTGTGCCGAACGGGGTGAGCAACCGAATCGACCCTACTCCGGTAAGCTACTGGTACGTATGCCGATTGAGACCCACGAGGCTGTTGCCACAATGGCTGAGGTGCATGGACAGAGTATCAACCAGTGGATTGTGGATACGTTGGAACAGGCCGCAACCGCCTAACGCTTCGTCACCGCAACGCCAACAAAAACGGGTCGGCCAGCGTCTCGCGCAGATGAGCCAGGAAGTGCGCCCCGTCCGCGCCGTTGATCAGCCGGTGATCGAAGCCCAGCGTCAGAGGCAGGATCAGCCGGGGCCGCACTTTACCGCCAACGTAGCGGGGCAACGCCCGTGCGCTGCTGGACATAGCCCCACGCCGCATCACCGAAGAAGTATTGAAACCCCCCATTGCATATCACACACATTGGCCTATCTTTCCACTGTAATTCCGTAGTGGCCTTCCACGTGGGGGAAGCGCTGGGCTACATTTTCGGCCAATTCCACCCCCAGGCCCGGACGGTTGGGCAGGATCAGATGACCGCTTTCGATCTGTGGAGTTTCAGCCAGGATGCCCCATTGGAGCGGCCCCTGATGCTGGTTGAGTTCGACAATCGGAATGTTGGACAGGGCCGCGGCCATCTGGGCGTGGGCCATACACATCAGCCCGTTGTGCCAGGAGTGGGGATGGACGGGCAGGCCGTAGTGGGCCGCCATCTCGGCAATGCGGGCGGTCTCGGTGATGCCCGATAGACCCGCGTCCGGTTGTAGAATGTCGTAGGCTTTCTGCTCGATGTAGGGGCGGAACTCCTCCAACGCAGCAAAAGCTTCGCCGCCGGTGATGGGCATTTCCACCGCGGCGCAGAGCCGGGCGTTGCCGGCAATGTTATTGCGGTCGATGGGTTCCTCAAACCAGATAAAACCCAGCCGCTCGATTTCCAGGGCAATGGGCAGGGCCTCCTCTTCGGTCAAACGGCAGTTGCCGTCCAGGGCCAGGTCCATCCGACCGGCCACAGCCTGGGCCAGTTCGCGTACGTGGCCGAGAAAGCGGTCAACCGTCACCCCGTCGAATGACCATTCGGTGCCGATGCGGAATTTCATAGCCGTGTAGCCTTCTTCGATGTAGCCCAGGGCTTCTTCGATCAACTGCTCCGGGTTGTGTCGCCAGTCATAGCGGCAGCCGCCGGAGGCGTAGAGACGCACCCGATCCGCCGGGGCAGGCGCCAGCAGTTGGCTGACCCGTTTGCCCGCGATTTTGCCCCGCAAATCCCAGAGCGCGCAGTCGATCCCGGCCACCGCGCAGTCGTGGGGGCGTCCCCGGCCTGTGGGTTTGGGGGCAATGGCCGGGTCTGAGGGGTCTTTGCCGATGAGGGTGGGAGCCAGCCACGCCACCCAATCGGCAATGCGGGTGAGCCAGCCATAGGCCGATGCTTCGCCGATACCGGTGAGGCCTTCATCCGTGTGGATAAGGACGACAGCGCAGTCGGCTTTGACGGTGCGGTAGCGGGATGTGACCCATTGGCGTTCCGATTCGTGCATTCGGGAGAGACAGAGGGTTTCCAGTGCAGTGATTTTCATGGGGGGAGTCTCCTGTGTTGATGGCAGTGAGCTATACGATAGAAGAAAATGGCCCAGAACGCAAGTGGATGCGTATGCGCTGCGCTTTGTGCTGCTTTCCGTGCGTGCTATAATGTACCACCGAATCCACCAGACCGATTACGTTGACGGAACTTACCAGCTTCGACGACGTTGGCCTTCTGTCGGACAAAATTAACCCTTACTGGCAGCAGCACCCACGCCCCAAAGACGAGGCGCGGCGAGGATGCGGCTGCTTTCCTTTTCTATATCTGGACTGTTCGATGCCGATTGTTGCCCATTCCCCACTCCCCACATTTGACAAGCTGCGCGAGCGGGGGCAGGAGGTTCTGCCCCTGGAGCACGCGCTCAAGCAGGACATCCGCGAACTGCACATTGGCCTGCTCAATATGATGCCCGACGCGGCGCTGCAAGTGACCGAGCAGCAGTTTATGCGGCTGGTGGGCAGTTCCAATCAGATTGCCCAGTTCTTTGTACACCCCTTTTCTGTGCCCGGTCTGCCCCGCAGCGCGGAGAGCCAGGCCTACATCGACCGCTATTACAGCACTTTTCAGAACGCCCAGGAAAAAGGGCTGGATGCGCTGATTATCACCGGGGCCAATGTGAGCAATCCGGCCCTGGAATTGGAGCCTTTCTGGCAGCCCCTCTCCGATGTGATGGCCTGGGCCTCGGAGAACGTTTCGTCGGTGCTCTGCTCCTGCCTGGCTACCCACGCCCTGCTCCAACAGTTCCACGGCATCGAACGCCAGCCCCTGGGTTTCAAGCGCTGGGGGGTCTTCAACCACCGGGTGCTGCACCCCTACCACCCGCTCCTCAGCGACATCAACACCCGCTTCGACGTGCCCCACTCCCGCTACAACGAAATCAGCCGGGAGCAGTTTATCGCCGCGGGGCTGTCGATTCTGGTGGAAAGCGAGGAGTCGGGGGTACATATGGCGGTCAGCGCCGATCAGTTCCGGGTGATCTATTTGCAGGGCCACCCGGAGTATGACATCAACAGCCTGCTCAAAGAGTACAAGCGGGAGGTCCACCGCTACTATCACGGCGAGCGGGAGGACTATCCACCCCACCCGGATAACTACTTTCCGCCGGATGTGGCCGCGGTGGCCGACGCCTACCGGGAGATGGTGCAGGTTGCCAAACGCCGGGGCAGTATACCCCCTCCCTTCCCGGAGAGCGCGATGCTGCCCTATCTGGACAATACCTGGGGCGACACGGCCCGGGCCATCTTCAATAACTGGCTGGGTCTGGTCTATCGGCTGGCCGACCTGGACCGGCGCAAGCTCTACAAAGAGGGTGTCGATCCGAACGACCCGCTGGGGCTGCACGCAGGAAAGTAGGTGCGGTTTTGAACCGCACGGTGAATGGACAACCCGAAAATGTGCGGTTAGAAACCGCACCTACAACACACCCAATACCCTGTACCCAATATCTAATTCCTAATCTCACCCACAGGAGTATCCCATGCGCGACGAGACAATTGTGATTCACACGGGCTATCAGTCCGAGGTTATGACCAAAGCCGTGGCTGTGCCCATCTACCAGACGGTGGCCTACGAGTTTGACAATGCCCAGCACGGGGCCGACCTCTTCAATCTGGCCGTGCCCGGCAACATCTACACCCGCATTATGAACCCCACCCAGGATGTGCTGGAACAGCGCGTCGCGGCCCTGGAAGGGGGCATCGCCGCCCTCGTCGTCAGCGCGGGCAGTGCGGCCATCAACTACGCCATCCTGACGATTGCCGAAGCGGGCAATAATATCGTCTCGGTTCCCCAACTCTACGGCGGCAGCTACACCCTCTTTGCCCATATGCTGCCCAAGCAGGGCATTGAGGTGCGCTTTGCTGAGGACGACAGCCCAGCCGCCCTGGAAAAGCTGATCGACGACAAGACCGCGGCGGTCTTCTGCGAGAGTATCGGCAACCCGGCAGGCAATATCGTGGACCTGGCGGGTATTGCCACAATGGCCCACCGCCACGGCGTGCCGGTGATTGTGGACAATACGGTTGCCACGCCTATGCTGATCAAACCCATCGAATACGGCTGCGATATTGTCGTCCATTCCCTGACCAAATATATGGGCGGCCACGGCACATCTTTGGGCGGCGCAATTGTGGACAGCGGCAACTTTCCCTGGGCCGAGAACAAAGCCCGCTTCCCGATGCTCAGCACACCGGAACCCTCCTATCACGGCGTCGTCTACACCGAAGCGCTTGGCCGCGCGGCCTTTATCGGGCGCGCCCGCACAGTGCCCCTGCGCAACACCGGCTCGGCCATCAGTCCCTTCAACGCCTTCCTGATTCTGCAAGGGCTGGAGACCCTGCCCCTGCGTATGGAGCGCCACTGCGACAACGCCCTGGCCGTTGCCAACTATCTGAAGAACCACCCGTTGGTGGAATGGGTCAGCTTTGCCGGTCTGCCCGAATCGCCCTACTACGACCTGGCCCAGAAGTATACGAAGGGCCGCCCCTCCGCACTGCTCACCTTCGGCGTGAAGGGTGGCTTTGATGCCGGCGTGAAGTTCTACGACGCGCTCAAACTCTTCAAACGGCTGGTCAACATCGGCGACGCCAAATCCCTGGCCGCCCATCCCGCCTCCACCACCCACCGCCAGCTCACCGAGGCCGAGCTGACCACCGCCGGTGTCACCCCGGATATGATTCGCCTGTGCATCGGCATCGAGCACATCGACGACATCCAAGAGGATTTGGAGCAGGCCTTGGCCGCGTCGCAAGCGTAAGAAGTGAGGCGTGAAGACGTGAAGACGTGAGGCGTGAGGCGTGAAGACGTGAGGCGTGAAGACGTGAGGCGTGAGGCGTGAGGCGTGAGGCGTGAAGACGTGAGGCGTGAGGTGTGAAGACGTGAGGCGTGAGGTGACAGCGCACCCCCTCCCAACCTCCCCCAGCCTGGGGGAGGAGTCGATCCGGTTCCCTCCCTGGAATGGGGAGGGGTAGGGCGGGGTGACTGAGCAGTTACAACGTGAGATCGCGCGACGTACACTCACGTCTTCACGTTTCACGTCTTCACGTCTTCACGTTTCCAACAAAAGAGGATCAATTCTCGATGCAGGACTCTTCCGTGACCGAACAACCCAACACCTGGCGCAAATATCTCACCGACTACAACGAAGGGTTGGGGCTGGTCTACGAGCGCTTTGTGCTCAACGACTTTCTGGATGACCTGCGCCGCAAATACAACCTCGGCTCGGTGCTGGAAGCGCCTCTCTATGGCATGGCCGGGGTGAGCGGCATCAACAGCTATGCGCTGGCAAAGGCGGGTGTCCAGGTAACGCTGGTGGACGATACGCCGGAGCGACTGGCCGGTGTGGAGCGCATCTGGCGGGAAGACTTGCAGCAGCCGGTCAATCTGGTGGGGATTCAGCCCGACGAGTGGGGACGGTTACCCTTTGCCGACAAGAGCTTCGATATGGCCTGGTGTTGGGCCAGCCTCTGGTATATTGCCGACCCGGCGGGGCTGCTGCGGGAATTGGCCCGCGTCAGCCGGGAGATCGTTTTTGTCGCCATGCCCAACAACATTCAGGTGGGCTATTGGATGCGCAAGCTGGTGATTGACCGGCCCTTTTTCGCCCAGCACGACGAACGCTGGACCGAGACGGGACGCATCCGCCGCATTCTGGCCGAGGCCAAAGTGTACTTTGTGGACGAAGGGGTGCTGGACACCCCGCCCTGGCCGGATACGGTTATGCCCGCCAACGAAGTGCTGAAACGGTTGGGGATTCGCAGCCGCAAGCTGGAGGAGCAATTCACCGGGGAGGGCTGGCAGTGGAGTACAATGGCCTACTATATGGGGGAACAGCCCGACCTGCGCGCGCGGGTGATGAAGTATGCCTGGCTGGACCACGCGCCCCTGCCCTGGCAGGTAAAGGCCATCTGGGCGCATCACCGCTATTTGGTGGGCAGGGTAGAATAAGGGATGATGGGAGCGGGGCTGGTACCTGTTCAGCCACCCCACCCTATCCCTCCTGATCCCAGGGAGGGAAGTGGATCGACTCCTCCCCCAAGCTGGGGGAGGTTGGGTGGGGGTGAGCAGTTACCGTATCCACGCATCTTCCAACAACCCTTCCATTCCCCGTTCCAGAAAGACCCGGCGTATGGCCTGCGCCGGGTTTTCTTTTTTCTCCAGCCGCTGCCAGAGGGGCGCGAAGTAGACTTCCTCGCCCAGCCCCCGGGCCGCCAGCGCATCCTCGGCCAGGTGCAGGATATGCTCCAGAAAGCCCTGGGCCGGTTCCGGCGCGGCCAGGCCAGAGGTGATGACCCAGCGATGCCAGGAGCGCATCCGCAGCCAATAGTTAACACCCAAGCGCTCAGTCACAAAGTTGTGGATGGCCTCGGCGGCTTCGGTCAACCCCAGGCAGAGCGCGCAGGCCGCCATAGACTCATTGCCGGGCTGCTGACAAGCCGGGCGCAGTTCAATCGTAGCGTAGGCCGTGCGCAGGCGTGCGCTGTGCCAGATGTAGTGGTCGTGGAGCAGAAACGTCTCAAAATCGGCCCGTCCTCCGGCCAGTTTCGCATCGAACCGCTCCCGGTCTGGCAACAGAAGCGGGCCTTCCCGCCGCAACAGGGAATCCAGGCGGCAGAGACGGGTGATGAACTCCTCGATGGAATCGTAGGCGGTGATGGGCATTCCGTGGCGCTGGTCAAAGGGGGTGGTGCTGCACATATGGCCTTCGCGGGACGAGGCAAAGCCCAAAAGCTGGCCGCCGACGACCGGCGAATTGGCGCAGAGTGCGATAATCACCGGGGCCATCAGCAGGCCGGTGTTGAGTTGGGTGAGCAGTTCGGGCCGGGCAATGTCGATCTGCGTCTGGTCGCTGGCCGTGACCGCATACCAGAACCACTCGTCGCCCATCCGTTCCAGCAAAGCCTCGTAGCGCTGTTTGGGTGTGAGCAGGGGGAGCGAAGGGGGCGAAACCGGCTGGATGCCATAGCCAAGCACCCGCCAATCCCGTGTAGCCGCGGCCTCGGTCAGCCGGGCCAGGGCCGCCCGATAGCTCTGCTCCACCTGGAAAAGATCGGCGCAGGGGCGGGTGTTGATTTCGATAGTTCCCTTGCCCACCTCCAGCGCGTAGCTAAATTCCGGCCCGGAAAGCCCTACGGTCAAATCGGGATAAGCTGCATCAAATTTGGGCGTCAGATCGCCGGGTGCGGCCAATTGGGGGAAGAGTTGCGAGACATCTACAAAGACGCCCATCTTGTCCACAAGCGGATGTTCGGCCTCCCGGCCAATCGTGCGGGGGCCGCGCAATTTTTCCGGGAAGGCAGAAATGAATTCTTCGGCCAAAGAATTAGTATTGAGCATCGGGTGTCTCGCGAGGGATTTTCCGGGCAGAGGGATTGTATTCGGAACTGCAACTTTCCGCTCCCCGCTCCCCATTCCCCAATCCCTACAAATAGGTCGGATAGCGATCAATGGGCTGGAAGACAGGCGGCGTATAGACAGGCAGGCGGCGGATGATGTCGGGCATCTCCGCATAGCTGCGACAGATGGCGTTGGCCCGGCTCTTTTCGCCACCCCGATCTTTGATACCGGTGAAGAGGATGGCCTTCATCCCAATCGCCTGGGGGCCCGTCACATCGTTGCTCTCCCGGTCGCCGATGTGGACAATCTCGCTGGGCGCGGTCTGCATTCCCAGCGCTGCCTGGCGGAATACTTTGGCCGCGGGTTTGGAAGCCCCCACTTCGTCAGAAAAGATGAAGTAGCTGAAGTATTGGAGCAGCCCCTGGCGTTGCAACAGATAGCGCAGCCCCCGCCCGGTGGTGTGGATGGTGTCGGAAATAATGCCCAGTTTGTACTGCTGGCGCAAAAGTTCCAGCGTGCCGTGGACACCCGGCGCAAAATCCGGCGGGATGCGCACTTCCATATCCTCAATCTCCCGCACCAGCTCGTCCACCTCCCGCATCAGCCCGGCAAATTTACCCGGCTCCGGGCGCAGACCTAAGAAGTCATAGGCGTCGTACAAACGGGAGGCCACGCCGGGGGTGCGGTGTTGTGAGTGCCATTCGTCACTAAAGTTGCGGTTGGCGTATTGATAAGCTGCGGTAGCCTGCTCTGAACTAATTTCGGGATGATTTTGGGTGACGCGGGCTGCGAAAAGCTGAATCCGGGCTTCGGGTTTGCTGGGCAACCCCATAGCCGCACGCTTTGGTTCGTCCGAATCGTCGATGGCGATGGTATCCCAGAAATCGAAGGTGACGGCTTCGATCATTGCACTCCTCATTTCCAAATGGGTCAAACAAATATCCTCCCCTAATCATAGCATAGCCTACCGGCGATCAAAACAGCCGGAGGTTGCCTTCCAAACTGTTCATCCGCCCAGAATACGCCTATACTGATAGTGTCAGTAGACCGCTACAGGAGCAGACTCCACTCAGGACTTTGGACTGGTGGCTGCGGACTAAAGATTGCGGACTACCGATGGCTGACTGTTGTTTGCAGGTCTCATTGTTCGCCGTGAATTGACCCAACGATTCACTTTCTACCCCAGGAGACCCCAATGCCTATTATCGAGCAGGACTTTCTGGAGCTAACCCGCTCCCTGGATGCCCAGGCGTTCTGGGCCGAAAACGAACTGTGCCAGACATTTACCACTGCCAAACCCCGCTGTTCGCTCTCCTTCTCGCCGGATGACCACTGGATTTTTGAATTTGCCCCGGCTTCGTCCACCATCCGCTACTACCAGGACAAAGCCTATCGGGACGATCTGCACCGGCAGGTCAATCAGGTGACGCAAGCCTATGTGGGCAAGACCTTTTTCGACGAGGAGACCTGGCAGCACAGCCCCAAACGTATCGAAAATCTCTTCGGTTGCGAATTTCTCTATCTGGAAGGCAGCACCCCCTGGCTGACGCCGGAGACCGAAGACCCGGATGAATTCGCCCGGATTTTGGATCGGGCCGAGGCCACAGACCTGGAAAGCTGGAGCTTCCCCGACGCCTTTCTGCGGGAGTGGGAGGAGCGGGAGAAGGCGGGCAAAGTGCTGCCCAAACTGGGCACGGGCAGCCGGGGACCCGCCACTATCATCACTTCGATCATTCACCCGGAGACGGCTTTTTACTGGATGTTTGACCACCCGGCGCTGATGGCCCGGTTGACTGAACTCCTGGCCGAAAAGATGGTAGAGTTCAACCACATCCTGCGCCGGTTCAGCGCCAACAGCGAAGCTGGCTGGTGGATCACCGATGACAACAGCGCCCTCTTCAACCCGGAACTCTACCGTACCTATTGCTTCCCTGTCTTGGAACGGGTGCTGAACGCGCTGGCCCCAGGCACGGCCCGCCGCTATCAGCATTCGGACAGCGCGATGGGCCATCTGCTGGACCAGCAGTACGCGCTGGGCATACGAGATGTAAATTACGGGCCGACGGTGGATGCGGGGCTGATCCGCGAAAAAATGCCCGACGCCTGGATTCAGGGTCAGCTACCCCCGTTTCTGCTGCGCAACGGCTCGGCGGAGGAGATTCGGGCACGCATCGTCGAGGACTTTCGCAAAGCAGGGGCCAGGGGTGGGATGAATATCACCACTGCGGGTTCTCTGGCCGCGGGCACCGGTGTGGGCCGTATGCGCTGGATGATGCAGGTTGTACAGGACGAGTGCCGCTTTTCAACCCCCAGACAAAAGGAATAACACCCATGACAGAACAATCCACAGCAGAAACACCGGGTCTGGCCAACGTCGTCCAGTCGGCATCCGTCCATTCCGGTAACGATCCGGCCCGGGCCGCCTGGTTCACAGAGCAGGCATTGGGTCTCTTTATCCACTGGAGCCTGGACTCCCAACTGGGCAGCGTCATCAGCCACTCGATGGTGGGCGCGTCGGAAGATTACTTGACCCGCTTTATCCACGACCTGCCCAAGACCTTCAACCCCACCCGCTTCGATCCGGATGAGTGGGCCCGCCAGGCCAAAGTGGCGGGGGTCAAATATGTGGTCTTCACCACCAAACATCACAGCGGTTTCTGTATGTTCGAGACCGCCACCACCGACTTCAACAGCCTGAACACACCCTACGGCCAGGACATCACCCGCCAGATTGTGGACGCTTTCCGCCGCTGGGGGATCGCCATCGGCTTCTACTTCTCCCCCGACGACTTCTGGCTGCTCCATCGCCAGGGCCATCCCGTAAGCCGTGCCCGGCCCGAGGCCAACCCGCGCAACAACCCGGAACTGATGGCCCACAACAAGGCCCAGGTGACCGAACTGCTCACCAACTACGGCTTTATCGATATGATCTTCTTCGACGGCGAGGCCGAGGGATTGAAGCAGTTGACCTGGGAACTGTCGCCCCAAACCCTCGTCACCCGGGGCGATATGGCGACGCCGGAGCAGCATATCCCCAACCAGCCCCTGCCCGGCCCCTGGGAGGCCTGTTTCACCCTGGGCACCCAGTGGGCCTACAAGCCGACCCACGAGACGTACAAATCCGGCACGAGGCTCATCGAAATGTTGATCGAGACCCGGGCCAAAGGGGGCAATCTGCTCCTGAATGTGGGACCCAAGCCCGACGGCGAGCTGCCCTTCCAGCAGACAGATCGCATTATGGAACTGGCCCTCTGGCTCTTTGTGAACCACGAGGCCATCTACAATGTGCGCCCCCTGCCGGTCATCCGGGCCGCCCTGACTCTGGACAACGACGTCTGGTATACCCGTGCCACTGAGAACGACACTGAGAGCGACACCATCTACGCCATCATCACCGGCAAGCCCTGGCCCAAAGGGGAGCGCAAAGTGATCCGCCTGGAAGAGGTGCGCGCCAGTGAAGCGACCGAAGTGGAGGTTCTGGGCCAGTCCGGCCAGGTCCTCGAATATCGTCCGAAGGTCAACCCCAAAGCTAGCTGGTATCAGGACGAGCACGCGCTGCACATCTCGGCCATGCGCGCCCAGCGGCTGCACAACGACAACAAATGGCCCAACCCGGTGGTGATTCGTATTACGAATGCGGTTTGGGTGGGGTGAGCCTGGGGGTAACGAGAAGATTGCTGGTACGCTCCGGTTACATCTGTCGGGGCGTACCAGTCCAATTTCAACTACGCGGCTGGGTTGGCGACACTGGCCGCGCAGCCCGACATCGACCGGGCCGACCACCGGCGGGAACGGGCCCTGGCCGCGCAGCGCTGGATGTAGAAAGCCGTGCACGGCGGGATTGCTGCCCGGCGCAGTGCTGGTGGATGTGGGCTTCGCCGTCTTCTCTGGTGTAGACGGGGCAACCACCGCGGCCACAGCAGGCGGTCCGGTGGATGCGGGCGGCGGCCTGCTGCGGGGCCCGTGGGTGATGGGCGCAGATGGGGTGCAGTACGCCTTCATCGCCAACTTCGGGTCCGCCCCGGCAGAGGTGGGAGGTGGCCGGGGAAGGGGTACTCTTTGCGGCGGGAGAGGCGCGGCTATTTACCCGGTGAGTTGGCTACTCATAGGTGATCTCTAGAATCTCCGGCGCAACGTAGGATTTTGGCGAACTGTCCGGAATTTCCAGCAGAATGTCAACAGAGAGCAGTCTGTCTACATCCGCTTTGGCGGTAGGGTAGGTGACTTCGTAGCGTTCGGCCAACGACGATATCTGAACAACCGGTGTGACAAAAAGCGCGTCCACAATGCTCTGCAACCGCCAGCTTCCCCCCAATCGGTTGACTCGCTCCTTATAGGATGCGGACAAACGCACCAGCCGTTCACATCGCCGCGCTGTATCCACCGCCTGTGCGACTACCCCTAACAGACAGAAACGTATCCAGCCGCTCCAGTCATTTTCCGTACTCACCCGTAAAAGTCGGTCCAGATACTCATCCCGATTGGCATCAAAATAAGCACTCATATAGAGCCACTGGTTGGATAGCCCACACCATTTGGTGATCATCAGGGCGAGCAGAAGACGCCCCACGCGGCCATTGTCATCCTCAAAGGGATGAATTGCCTCGAAATAGTAGTGCAACAGGAAGGGATCGACGAGAGGATCGACCATTCGTTCTTCCCGGCGGGCGATCTGTTCCAGATTATCCAATCGCTCCGGCAAATAGAAGGGCGGCGGCGGAACAAAGCGCGGCGGACGGCCAATCTGTACCTGAACCTGGCGAAATGTCCCCGGATGAGAGTCAGACCCCCGAACGCCGTCCAGAAGAGTCTGATGCAGCTCACGCATCATCGATTGGGAAAAAGGGCGCTCCTCCGCTATCATTTCCAGACCCACGCGCAGGGCACGGGCATAGTTTGCCACCTCCCGGTAGGCATTGGCCGGGTCCTCCACCGATTGGGGAAGATAGGGTTCCAGTTCAAAGAGCATCTGCTGCTGAGGATTGGTGAAAGTTCCCTCCAACCGGGATGAGCGCTCGGATTCCCGGTTCTGCAAGGGGCGGAGCAGCAAATTGGGATCGGGCAGGTGGGAACCGATGCCGTCCAGCCGGGCCAATTCGCGATGGGCGTCAAGGAGTATCGGCCAGAGTTCAATGGGCCATTCCCATTGGGGCGGCAGAAGATCGGGCAGAAAGGCAAACGACGCTCCGCGGATGCCGTGTATGGGAATCAGTTCACCCGGGCTCTCAACGACAAATCGGGATGGGTCCACAATGTAAAATTCTCCTTCAAAATTTGAATCAAGTCCAGGGTATTAAAATATTTGAGAGAAAATTTTAATACCCTGGCTCAGTATACAAAAAAATTTGAATTAGTTCAAACACCGATCTGCTCTACCTAATTCGTCTGTCCTGTTGCTTTCAACCGACCCCAACTCCCAATGCCCTACACCTTCGCCCTCGCCCACCCACCCGACGACCCGGCCATCCGCCGCCTGCTATGGGAAAACCCCGCGCCGGGGCAGATCTCCCTGAGCCATGCGCGGCAACCGGACTACTTCACCCACCGGCCCACATCTGACCGGGCAGGTGGGTGTGAGGCGAGCGCTGGCGGGCGGGGCGTCTGATGGAATGTCGCCCCCTCTGCGCTGCCTGCTGCATTGCCCCCTCCATCTCCTCGCCCATTCCTGGAATGCCGGGCGGCAAACCCGCGGGTGTGCCCTGTGTTCAGTTGAGCGACGACTTCCGGTGTCCAGCAATTCCCGGAGGTTGGGTGGTGATATAATAGGGAGCGGGTAATCGGATTGAACAGGCAATAGATGACAGGGGAAGAGCCAATGAATATACACAA
>JAANMX010000492.1_pt1 | contig 52003 bp, 44 predicted proteins | sample 7279681 | NCBI WGS metagenome assembly JAANMX01 (sample SAMN14094542, study PRJNA606508) | bioreactor metagenome | isolation source: A lab-scale SPAN reactor treating ammonium-rich wastewater day 351 | place: Ireland: Galway | collected 2018-01-01
GCTTTGAATCCTGTCCTGATAGCAACCGGGGCGAGACGCATGGGTTTTTCATATTTTCTTAGCAGAGTTCTTGGACAGAGGCCATACCTGACCAGCAGATAATCTCCATTCTGATCCGTCATGCGACAAATTAAGTCGCACAGCAACAGTTGCCCCGCTTAAAATAAAAATGCCGTTGGCGCTCGCCAGATAGACGTGACGGATTCAAAACTGAAGTGCAACACCTGCCACCCTGTAAGGTCCGCAGATGCCAACCACCTCCTCGCACTATCACCAGCTCCAGCCTGAAGACCGCGTCACCATTTCGAGCCTGAAGCAGCAGAACCACAGCTACGAGCAATTGCGCGGCAGTTGCACCGCTCCCCGGCGACCATCAGCCGGGAACTGCAGCGCAATGCCTGCTCCTCTGGCTATGGCAGTACCCATGCCCAGTGTTTGTCCCTGCAGCGCAGGCGTTGCGGCAGACCCTCCATCAAGCTGCATCCCGAGTCGGTCCCGTGGGCTCTGGTAGTTCATCTGCTGCGGCTGCGCTAGTCGCCCGAGCAGATTGCCCTGACACTGGCACGCTTGTATCCTCCCGGCCATGAGTACCGCGTGTCACACGAAGCCATGTACAACTGCATCTATGCCATGCCCGTGGGCGAACTGCGCAAAGAGCTGATCGCCACCCTGCGCCACGCCCATAACAAGCGACTGCCGCGCAGCAAGGGCAAGGATCGCAGAGGCCAGATCCCCGACATGCTGAGCATCCATGTGCGCCCGCCCGAGATTGAAGACTGCCAGTTCCCCGGGCACTGGGAGGGCGATCTCATCAAGGGAGAAGGCAATGCCAGTGCGGTAGGGACATTGGTGGAGCGCACCAGCCGACTGGTGATGCTGGTCAAGCTGCCAGAATTCAAACCCGCCAGTGCCGCCAACGTCTTGCAGGCCTTCACGGACAAGCTGCTGGGCATTGCCCAGCCGATGCGGTCGAGCATGGCGTACGACCAGGGACGGGAGATGAGCATGCACAAGAAGCTCAGCGAGCAGACCGGTATTGCCGTGTACTTCTGTGATCCGCACAGCCCCTGGCAAAGGGGTTCCAACGAGAACATGAATGGCCTGGTGCGCCAGTACCTGCCCAAGGGGACGGATCTGAGCATCTACAGCCAGGAACAGCTCGATGCGATTGCCGATGAAATCAACAACCGCCCCAGAAAAGGACTGAGGGTACGATCACCTCTGGCGGTCTACCGCGAGCTGCTCATAAAGAGCCCGCAGCACTCCACTCTCATTCATTGAAATCCAGGGTGTTGCACTTCAGTTTTGAATCCGCCATCATTTAAACGGCCATCGTTTAATGATATCAACCCCTCTGGCGTCAAAAACAAATTTTCAAGAAGAGCGATATTCATTTCCTCCAACTTTTAATTAATTTTTCCGGATGGGGTTTTCTTTACATTAGAAATACTCTGCCCAAATCCCAGCAACCACCGCCGCAACAAGGCACTTTCGACCACCGTCGCAGTGATCCGCAATCGTCCATCTTCCAATGTAACCACTTGTTGATCCATCGATAGCGGTGTTTCCATTAGGTGCTTTCCGGCCTTGAGCTCTATGTCGAAGCTAAGTAAGACGCGCTTCCCCTCCCCAAAGCTGAAGCGCCCATCTTCGTCATATTTCTGCAAATCGAATCCCTCGGGACGCTCAAAGGTTTGCGGCAGGGCTTCGGCGCTTGATATGCGGTGCAGGGCCAGGCTGCGTTCGTTGTCGTAGCCTTGAAAGCGGCAAGCCAGATACAGGCACGGGCCTTGTTGGGCCAGGCCCAGGGGCATGACCTGGGCTTGGGTGCGCTTGCCGGCGGCGCTACGGTAGTCCAGGAGCAGCCAGCGGTTGGCGTATAGGGCATCGCTCACAGCGTCAAAAACCCCGGGCTTGACCTTGGGTGGAAACAGCGGCTGGGTGGTGGCCACTACGCGCACCTTGTCGCGCCATTGCTGCTCCAGAGTAGCGCTGCTGCCGGGCCCCAGATTGCGACGCGCCTGGATGAAAAAGCTGTTCATCGATTGCATGAGCCGAGGCGGCAGAAGCTGGCGCAGGTGGTCTTCGGCGAGGCTCAGCAGCAGAGATTCGGATGCGCTCAGCTGCGGCACAGCCAACGCCACGGCCTGCTCGCGCCAGCGGTAGCCGTAGGGCTTTGAGCTGTCGTCGCGCTCGATGTCGAAGTGCTCGCTCAGCATATCCAACTGGCGCTGGATGGTGCGCAGGTCGCGGTCCATGCCAGCGTGCTTCAGCTCTGCGCACAGTTCGCTGGCAGTGATCTTGCGGTGGCGTGGTATGCGGCGCAGCAGTTCGAGCGCGATACGCAGGGTTTTCAGGTTGTCCGGGCGTTGGGCGGCCATGGCAGGTTTTTTCGTGAAGCAATACGAAAGCAGTGTGCCGCAGCGGTGGCAGGGTACGGGTTTCGTGCAGGTCAGGCCAGAAAGCCGACGGAGGCACGCTTGCCATCTTCCTTGGCGCTGCATTCGAGTTGCAATGCGGCCACCCATTCCGCCGCCGATGCGAGGGGTCTGAGACGATTCTGCCGCAGCACCACAGCAAAGTCGCCGGGCGTGAGGACATGCAGACGCTGCAGAGCCCAGATGTCGGCTGGGTCAGGCGGGGACAGGTCGCAGAGCATGCAGTGGCGGCGTAGCAGTTCTAAAGCCTGTTGCGCCTGTAGGTAACCCAAACGTACTTTGAGGTCAAAGCGACGCAAGGCGGCCTGGTCCAGCACGTCCATGCGATTGGTAGATGCAATGAAGATGCCAGTGAAGCTCTCCATCTGCGTCAGCATCTCGTTGACTTGGGTGGTTTCCCAACTGCGCACAGATTGACGCCGGTCCAGGAGAAAGCTGTCCACCTCGTCGATGAGCAACAAGGCGCCATCATGCTCTGCTTCGCGGAAAGCTGAAGCGATGTTCTGCTCGGCTTGGCCCACATAGGGCGAGAGCAGGTCGGATGCACGGCGTACCACCATCGGTTTCTCCAACTGCTTGGCCAGCCAGTGGCCGTAGGCAGTTTTGCCGGTGCCGGGCGGGCCATAGAGACACAGGCGGACGCTGCCCGTGCCCGCCAGGCTTTGGGCAACGTGGGCTAGGTCGGCGTCTGCATGGATGAAGGCGGGATCGTAGATTTCGGACACTCGCTGCGCGCTGTGGCGCTGCAGTCCGCCGTGGCCCTGCGCCTGGAGAGTGTTGTCGATCAGGTGTTCCAATGCGCGGCTGCGGCCCGCTTCGCCGATGGAAGGCAAGGCCCGCACCACCGACGCGGCGCGGGTGGCAACGGCAGGCGCAAGGACTTGCATGTCGGCCAGTCGTTCAAGGCAGGGAGCCTCCACCATGTCACCGCAGGCTTGGCGCAAGATGTGCAGGCGCTGGCTGCGCGGGGGCACGGGCATGTGAAGCACGATGTCGAAGCGACGAAGGAATGCCGGGTCGAGGTCGCAGGAGTTGGATAGCCACAGCGTTGGTTGCGGGTTGTCTTCAAGCATGCGGTTGATCCAGCCTTTGTGCATTTGTGCAGTGCTTTGTGCGCGCATGAAATCGGTGCCATCGTTGAACACGTCCTCTGCTTCGTCAAAGGCGATGAGCATGGGTCCGCCCTGAAGGAGCGCATAGGCTGCCCGAAGCGCACGCAACCGCCGTTCACCGCTGATGGGTGCATCGTCTTTGTCTTCGCAGGCCACTTCGAGCAATGAATGCCCTAATTCGGCGGCAATAGCGCGTGCCAGCTGGGTTTTGCCGGTACCGGGCGGACCGTACAGGAAAATGTTCACGCCACGTTGGCGACTGTTCAGGGCTCGCTTCAAATGGGGCTGCAGGATGGCCAGTGTTTGACGCAGATGCGCAAAGTCTTGCATCGTCAGGTGCGCCGATGGGGCTGTGTTGACTTGGCCGCGCAGCAGTTCTCCGCAGTCCAGCGGTGCTTCGATCATCTGGGCGGGGAAGTCGGTGGAGATCAGTTCGATCGCGCCGTGCAGACTGCGGTCACGCTCCCGGTTAAAAGTCAGTAGCCCGCTACGTTCCAAGGCGGCTTTGGGGGACAGTGCTGCGGAGGTGGCCGCATGTGAGTGACCGAGAATTTGGGGAACGTCTTTGAGCGAGGCAAAGTGGCATGCTTCTCGGAGCACGCCCTCGTAGGCGGCCAGGACGGAGAACTTCAAAAGGTCTTGCTCGGTGCGGTTCAGGTTGAACAAGCTGGTGAGCAAGGCAATGTTGGCATCCAGAACTGGGTGAGAGTGGTCTTCATCCTTGCTGGAGCGCTCTGCGAGCCGGTACTTTTTGACCAAGTCGGCGCGGATGGCTTGGCGGTCAAATTCAAAGTCCTCCGCAGATACCAAACGGTCCAGGCCCAAGGCCAGGGCCAGTTCCTCGTTCAAGAACCAATCTTCCTGTACAAATGTGTGTAGGTTTCTTCCCTGCCCGATGATGCGCAGAGCCCACAAACGGGCGCAGCGCGCGAGCCCTGTAGCGCGCACGGGCAATTGGGTGGCGGGTCCGCAATCTCGCAAGCTGTTTGGGCGACGTTGCGATTTGCCAGTACGAGTAGTGCGGTTCGTGGACATGGCGACGAATCCTCCTTGTGATGAAAGGAATCATCGCTGTTCACCCGACAAAATGTGACGCAGTAATACGTGGATTTCTGACGGTTGGGCGGCACTCACGCGTCACTGTATGACGCAGCAGCAGACACACTACGCTCCGTTTGTGACTGAACCGAAGGAGATCGCCATGCCCGTGGTGTTTGGAAGCCTGGAGCGCTGGTTTCGCCTCCACAAGGAAGATTTTCACGAGATCGTTCTGGCCGACGGCGAGGGTGTCACGAACATCAATTCCAGCTTGCTCGCATGGATCGCCGAAAAAATGCCGCACCGCTCCATCGTGATTTTGGAGGGCAGCGAGCTCCGCTCATGCTGGGCAAGGCCCATTCCACCAGGCCAGCGCCGAATGTATGGATTGGGTGTGGATAGTGCATATGACGGTGAGTTCACTATGCGCAGCTTCGGTTTCCGAGACCCCGAGACACGCTTTCGGTGCTCTTCATGGCGTTATCAAGAGTGGCTTGACCGGTTCAACCGCATTCAAACGGGTACTGGCTTGCCGAGAGATGGTGCGCCCTTCCGGTGGCTGTTATGTGATGCTGGCTTGTTCTGGCTGCGAGGCATGTACAGGGGGATGCCCCAAAAGACATATGGCGGAGCGCCCTGTTTCGACGACTGGTGGATTGTGCGCCGGCGCTTTCCTTCGCTTCACATCGGAGACGATGAGGTGTTTCTGATGGGGACGTGCCGGGTGGACCGCTGGGGTACCAGCCGAATGGAGATGGCCTCGTACAAGCAGATAGACGGAGATGTAGGCTACGACCTGAAAGGCTTCGATTGCGCTGATCGCCACATGGGACGCGCCAGACAGGCGCTTGCTTTACCGGACGATGCGGTAGTGATGTTCGGGCGGCATTGACGCCGAGTTGCTGTTTGTGCATCCCGTGGAATAACCGACCACGAAAAGGAGTGAGCCTGCATCGAATGGGAATTCAGGCGCGACGCTTTGTCATATCCAAAGCGCGTCGCAGGAATGCCTTATTTCTAAGCAACGGCGGCAAACCCAGTGCTGGTGCCGCTTGCGTGAGTTGTTCCAGCAGTTGGGCACAGCCTTGGGCATGGGCAACTGGGATAACTGGAGGGCGTACTGTGGTGACTGCTGTGGTCGGGACCCTTGACCAATCAGGTCAATGGTGACTGCCAATCAATTGTGCTGTCCTGATGGCAGGAATCGACCCTAAGCCGCCATCCAGGTAACAGCGCCAAAGCTGTCATTCAGCCAAGCTGCAAGTGCAAGGCCAACATGCGCAGATAACGCTCGATTTCCACTTGCATCATCCATCGCGGATGCCGTCAAACCATGCCATTTCACAAACACGCACACCCATTGCACACAGGCTTGTTCGGTGCACAGGCTATAGTGCTTGTAACAAATTCGCACACGGACCTGATCCATCAACCGTGTGGCGCACAACACAGGAAGGGCGGCGGGTTTCATGGCTGAATCTAGTACTTCATACGGCATAAATGCCGCAACGCTAGGCTACAAGCCCGTTGCAGCGCTTTTTTGCGTGCCAATTTAGACTGCCAGCGCCAGATATGGCCTGTGATTTGGTGCGGTCTACATTACCTTAAGCTGCCCAAGCGGAGCCCCATCAATTTCGAAGCAGAGGTAAAGATGAGCGACCATGAAACGGAGAGCGTGGCTCTAGGAAGCGGCGCACGCTGGCTGGGCTGGCAAAAGATCGATATGTCCGTTTCGGAGTTCGAGTCGGCGATTGAGCAGGCGCAACAGTCACTTGCAGATCTGGCGCTGGCAAAGACGATAAAAGCATGGCTGGATGACGACGCAAGCTGCCTAGCTGAGGACTATCGCGACCGCCTAATGGACTGCGAAGACAGTATCGAGGATGCTCTTGGAATGACTAAAGAGCTAGAAGAAGAAGCGGAGGAATTGTGGGAACTTCTGGAATTCATCGACGAAGTTCCAAATGTTATCGACGATGAACTTGGTGAAGAAACTTCTGACCGAATAAAGGACGACATTTCTAACTTTATCGCAGCCAAGCTGGAGCCAGTCAAAGAATCGGGCCGGAAACTTTACCACGTTCTCATTCACGCAGCCTAACCATTTCATCGGTTGGATCTCCTGCCGACTGCGCCGTCAGGCCACCGCTCATTCGTTCGTTAAGTGACAGTCTTTCCGGGCGCCGCCGATTGCGCCTGGCAGGCAGCTGCCCTATGGGATTGGTACGACGTGCGGCCGCACACGCTGCGAAGCCGACATTGGTCTCAACACAGCGATTGCGCGAATTCACAGGCAATGGCCACATGTCGAGCGGCCATTGTGCGAACCATCCGCATGCATTACCTCAGTGTGCACCCGTTGGAACCGGGGACTCGGTGGCAATCTCCTTCTTCTGTGAACAATCTGAACGGGGCACGCACTGTTTGATAGACCGCGTGATGGAAATCACCTGAGGGCTCTCACCACAGCCATTGCTCACAAAGCACGGCCTACCGTAGTGCCCGAGTACTACACGGACAACATGGGCACTTCCGCTTGGTGGCAATGCAGCGCCACTGCCAGCCATGAGATCCTTCACCTGCAGGCGATCCTCCTCTTGCAACCTTTGCCCAGGCTGGTACCGATGCAGGATGTCACGGTAATGAAGGCGCGCCTGGTTGAGGCTTGGAAATAGATGCTCGGCTATGCGAACCGGAATACTTGAAGGCATGATGAACTCCATCTGAGTGAACGAAACAATGGAGCGGTCCTGAAACTGTGAACCACTCACACCATTTGCCTTGCGCTTCACTATTGCGAGCAAACCGTCGTCGCGCTGCCTGACCCCACGAAAGAAGACAACGGGATTGATGATCCTGCATAGGCTCACGCAACCCCGCCTGCCCTCCTCCCAAGGCCATCTGCATCAACCCCTGCTTGCTCCATAGCCATGGTGACCAGAGCCGTATTGCTTCGTCCTGGCCTTGCACAGGTAGCTTGCGCGCTGAAAGAACGCTGCAACTGACTCAGGGTCATCGCGGCGCAGCATGTAGGACGGGTTCTCCGGAAAGTGGGCCAATGGCTTGACATCTTCCACCGAGATGCCAAGAGCGCTCGACCAGGCCTCCCAGACCCGATTGGCCATGTTGCTATTAGCCGACCGGAAGTCGCCCAACCAGTTATAAGCATGACCATTGAGAAGAACCACAAAGTGGTAGTGAACCTTCCCTTGGTCACCAATCTCCCTCACCCAGAAATATCGGACTCTCGTGTCATGCACAAGACCCCCGTTCTTCTTTGCAATTTCTCGGTTGTGCTTGATCTTGGCCTTTAGAGACTCAATGAATCTTGAGACCACAGCACTACTAGCAACCACCTCATCGCACGCCATGTCATCAGGGAAACGAAGATCAACCCTGAATGCAAAAACCCTACCGTGATCATCAAGGGCACAATCAATCACCTTATGAAGAGCCTCAAGATAATTCTCCACCATGGGCAGACTGCCACTTAGGAGTGGCATTGCATGGTAGGCGTCATCGAAATACAGACGATGGTTCTTGTTGATATCAAAAGATCCGTGATTCATTTCAACCTCATCAGAGAAATATAGCGTTGCCCTTGCAAGCATGACGCTTGCAGCCCACACAGGCATCTCTATATCTAATATTTATAATACCAATACCTATCGACGCTCCTGCGCCGACAACACGGTAATTACTTCAAAAATCAGAAATACCCACTAGCATCGCCGGTGATAAACACCAAACGCCACTCTGGAAATATAGGAATTGACCATCACTGCCTCAGTCCCATTCGTTTGGCCAGCCATTCATCAACCTCGGCCTTGACCCACCCTACCGACCGCACCCCCAGCTTTACTGGCTTTGGGAACTCGTTTTTCTTTATATAAAGATAGAGGGTTGACCGTGGCATGCCTGTCACCTCGCACACTGCGGGAAGTCTCATGATTACCATGCTTTGCACCTTTTTGTCAGTTTTTCCAAAGCATTGCCATGCGTAGTATTTTTTCCATAGCACCATACGACTGCGCACAGGAATCAATAGGTGCACATCCTTCACAGCTAGAAATGACACGTGTTAACGATGGAACGTACGTGATAATCCAGCACGATTTAAACCGCAGCAAGCTGGCGATTGGGTTTAACAGGCTGCTGACGCCACCCCTAGCAGGCTGCTGAAATACTCCCCTGCGCCCGTCCAGATTCATAGGCCCTGCCGCGACAATCGAGGTACCCCACCAACCAGACAGACGAGCCAGACATGCGCGGAGCCGACACCTTCACCGAGAGCCTGTTCACCATGCGCCACTTCGATGGCTTCGTGCCCGCCGATCACCCCTTGCGCGTGATCCGTGTGATGGTCAATAAAGCCCTGGCCAACATGGACGAGTTGTTTGCCCGGATGTATGCGGCCGACATCAAAGGCGGGCGCCCCAGCATTACCCCCGAGAAGCTGCGGTACGCCATCCTCAATTTAGTGCTTTACGGCGTGCGGAGCACCAGATCACGGAACAGACCCAATACAACCTGCTGGTTCGCTGGTTCATTGGCCTGCCCATGGACGATGCAGTACCAACGATGCGTGCCAGGCGCTGGCAGGTGATGAGTCGATCGCCATCATGCTGGGAGCAGACATAGGCTACGACGCCAAGGAGTTCATAGAAGCCCTGCAAGAGATGATCGCGCCGCACCCTGGCGCGGAACAAGTCAAGACACCCATCTGCGGTTACTGCGGCAATAGCAGACGGTGAAGACTACGCCATCTCGCAGCAAAAAGAGATAGCTCACAGAACAAGGCTCTGGCTAGGCCAAGAAGGTGAAGCTCATGCGTTAGGTGCTGGTGCGCGGAACAAGAAGGTTGACCGGATGCTTGTGCTCACGATGGAGGGTATCAGCCTCACGCGAATGAGCTGCCTGGAGCAAATCCGTCTGCAGGGATGTGAAGGGAAATGGAACAGAAAATCCTGCCTTGCCGCAGAAATGCACGGGCATACGAGCTGATTCCAAGATACGGTATCCTGTTGGGCAATATGCTCATGCAGCCGATGAGGCGATTCGGCCGCAGGGAATATTTCATCGGGCTGCCCATGCAAATAATCAGTTATTGCTCCTGCTACGGTTCGCTATTGGTGCGACTCAGCGTTGAAGTTGATTCAGGATACATCCGGAGGCTCAGCCGTTCGTCCGTGATAGCGCCAGAGCAACATGCCCCAGAGGCCCAGTCTGGCCATCTAGGGGCAGGCACCCCTAGCAGCGCACGAGCATCATACAAGGTTTGCCATTGAAAACTTCAGGATCAAGCCTTGAAAACATCTAGATGCCATCAAGTATTTGTCTAAATTTCTTCCTACATCTATCAAGTATATTTATATATTAATTCAAGATTTATGGCAGTGCACAATAAAGACGTTTTAGCGGAAATTATTGGAACCGATGTGGTTTCAGATCGCATCGATTCATTTGTTTGGATAGCAACCACACAGAAATACTTCGATTTGCGAACATTCAATTCCAGCACAAATAGAAATGAATTAAGAATCACTCTTGCCAAGTGCTTACATCAGGTCCCCTCTGAAGCACAGAAAATCAAGCAAGCGATAAAGCAATCATTCATTCCAGAAAATGAACTAAAATGGATAACTGGCAGCAAGCGGCAAACAGATTGGCTGGTGAAATATATTTTTAAATCAATCGAAAATAACTATAAACCACCCACACAGAGTCCATTTTCTTTTCAACCACCAATCTTCGAATCATTCACACCGGCAACTAAATTTTTCATTCCTGAATATTTAGTTGACCGAAGTCGAGGCATTGCGATTTTTGATTTTTGGGCAGCTTATTTTCTTCCTTCATTTGACTACAGCGTCGGTCAAAGCAAAATAATGCACTCTGGATGGACGAGCCAAAAAGAGATAGAAAAAAAATTCGACTGGTTTAATGATGAAGACGGGGCTAACAAAAGAGATATTTTTCAAAAAATCTTGGCTTCCAAAAAAATCCCTGGGGTTTTTGGCAATCCAACCATCCTAGACCATGATGATTTCTTGATTTATCTTGATAATCTCAATATTTCAGATTTTGAAAAAGAAACCATCAGCAAAAAAACTCGAGACCGCTGGAATCAGCAAAAGCGCAGAGTTGAAAATAAAGACACCGAAAAGCAATGCAACTTCAATCTGTCTTTAGTGATAGATGAAAAGCTTACTAAGCTTGCAAAAAAATACGAATTAAGCCGAGTAGATGTTATTGACATCCTCATTCGCTCCGAAGCAAAACACGAGTCATACATCAAAGCTTGGCTTCAGCGAAAGCCGAGCGAAAACCCGGGGGAATAAATAAAACGGCCTGTACCGGATGTCCAGTACAGGCCGTTTTTGCTGGTTAGTTAGTGGCTGAATTTAGTTGCTTGCAACTTGGTCATGGGACACGGTGCTGCAGTATCTGGCCCAATCGGACATGAGTCCGGCACGCTTGGCCAGCAAGTCTCCCCGCTGATACGCGGCTTCCACACCGTCGGCCAATCTGTGAGCCAAAGCGTGCTCACATACTTCACGGGGATAAGCTGTTGTTTCGCCTGCCCAATCCCTGAACGTTGAGCGAAACCCGTGCTGGGTCAAACCGCTGCGCCCCATGCGGCGCAAGACGGATGTCAAAGCCATGTCGGAAAGTTGGCCGCCCTTGGGTGCAAGGAAAACTTGGTCAACGCCTTCCTCACGGGGCAATTCCTTCAACAAGGTGATCACTTCGTTTGCCAGAGGCACCCGGTGTTCCTTGCCGGCTTTCATGCGCTCGCCGGGAATGGCCCAGATCCGGACCTCCAGATCGATCTCGGACCATTTCGCTCCACGTACCTCACCCGAACGAGCTGCCGTCAAGATGGCGAATTCCAATGCCCGGGCTGATACGCCCTCTTTCAATCGCAGTTCGGCCATGAATGCAGCCATCTCGGCGTAGGGCAGCGCCGCATGGTGCTCAACCTTCTGCACCTTGTTGCGGGCAGGTAGTTCGTGTTCCAGGTGTCCTTTCCAGCGTGCCGGGTTGTTGCCCTGCCGATACCCACGGAACGTTGCCCAATCCAGGATGGACTCAATCCGTCCGCGCAATCGGCTGGCGGTCTCGGTCTTGTTCAGCCACAAGGTTTGACCGGCCGAGCCCACTGATTGCTGGAGCACATCCAGCACCATTCCGGTATCGATCGACGCCACAGGCAAGTGGCCAAACTTTGGATGAACATAAGTTGCCAAGGTGTTTTGCCACTGCTGCGCATGCTTTTCGTTCTTCCAGCCCGCGCGATTGGCGTCAATGTACGCATCAGCACATTCTTCGAAAGTCTTGGCCTTTGCTGTCTCCAGTGCCAATTGCACTTTGACTGCCTGCCGCTTCAGAACCGGGTCCACGCCATCACGCACCTGTTTTCTCAGTTCACGAGCGCGGTCACGCGCTTCTGCCAGGGACACTTCTGGATAGCTACCCAGCCCAACATCCCTACGGTGAACGGAAGTGCGACCATCACTGTCCACCCGTGAGCCAACGGCGATACGCAGCACCCATGCTCGAGATCCACCTACAACACGCAAATACAAGCCGTCCACACCGCCCACGGCGTATCGGCCATCTGTCTTGAGCTTCGAGACGGCCAGAGCTGATAGTTCCTTGGCCTTTTTAGGCATTGAAAAACTCTCCGTCGAACTGATCTAACCCACATCCTACCCCACATAAAGATCTGGATTTCACTAGATTTCGCTGGACATCCTTAGACGAAGAAAAGTTCGTAGGTCATTGTTTTTGTGGATAATTTAGCTTTTCTTGGACTACAATAGACGGCGCGCGCAGGGACGCCCTCTCCGCCAGTAGTTCAATAAAAAAGCGCCTCTCAGGGCGCTTTTTTATTGCCGCAACGCGTCTGTTGGACACAATACCGCCATGAACAGCACTCCCAACGTCGATCCTGCCGAACTGGCCAAATTCTCCGACCTGGCCCACCGCTGGTGGGATCCGGAAAGCGAATTCCGCCCGCTGCATGAAATCAATCCTCTGCGGCTGGACTGGATCAACAGCCTGTCGCCACTGCACGGACAGCGCGTGCTGGACGTGGGTTGTGGCGGCGGCATTCTGGCCGACGCCATGGCCCGCAAGGGTGCCCAGGTGCTCGGCATCGACCTTGCGGCCAAATCCTTGCGTGTGGCGCAGCTGCATGCCCTGGAGGCACAAACCCCCCGCGTCGAGTACCGCGAAGTCAGCGTCGAAGCCCTCGCCGCCGAGCAACCCGGCAGCTTTGACACCGTCACCTGCATGGAAATGCTGGAGCATGTTCCCGACCCCGCATCGGTGGTCAAGGCCTGCGCAGAACTGGTCAAACCCGGTGGATGGGTTTTCTTTTCCACCATCAACCGCAATGCCAAGGCCTTCATGCTGGCCATCGTGGGCGCTGAGTACGTGCTGAACATGTTGCCGCGGGGCACACATGAATACGCCCGGCTGATCCGCCCCAGTGAACTGGCGGCCAATTGCCGGGCAGCACAACTGGACGTCCGCCAGACGCGGGGGCTGGAATACAACCCCATCACCCGCCGCTACTGGATGAGCGCCGATACCAGCGTCAACTACCTGTTCGCCACCCAACGCCCCGCCTGAGCATCTTGTGACTCCATTTCGCAATATTCGCGCGGTGCTGTTTGACCTGGACGGCACACTGATCGACAGCGCCCCCGACCTGGGAGCCGCCGCAGACAAAATGCGCACCGATCGCGGTTTGCCATCGCTCCCTCTGGAGCGCTACCGTCCCATGGCCGGCGCAGGCGCCCGTGGCATGCTGGGAGAAGCCTTTGGCATCACCCCGGATCACCCCGAGTTTGGAGTGTTGCGGGATGAATTTTTCGCCAATTACCAGGCTTGCATGACGCTCAGAACCCGTGTCTTCGAGGGGGTCGAAGAACTGGTGCGGCGGCTGACCCAGAACCAGCTGGCCTGGGGCGTGGTCACCAACAAATCGGCCCGCTTCACCGATCCCTTGACACGCGCCCTGCCCTTGTTCGCCAGCGCGGGTGCCGTCGTCAGCGGCGACACCACGCCCCACTCCAAGCCTCATCCGGCGCCGTTGATCGAAGCAGCGGCCCGGCTGGGCATCGCACCAGAACACTGCATCTACGTGGGCGACGACGAGCGTGACATCGTGGCCGGCCTTGCGGCGAACATGGGTACAGTGGCCGCCACCTATGGCTACCTGGGCAGCGAATCCAATGCCCGCGAGTGGGGCGCCCATGCCGAGATTAATTTCCCCCTAGACCTCTTGCAATTGCTGAACCTGGCCTAAAATGCATTGCTGAGGGGCTGCCCTGGTTTCGACGTGGGTTCGGAATCGGCGTGGTGCATGTCGAGCTTGATTGGCGCTCGTAAATCTGCATTCAAAAAACTAACTGCAAACGACGAACGTTTCGCACTCGCCGCCTAAAACCGGTGAGCCTTGCAACAGCACGCTGATGGGCTGGGCAAGGGGGCTGTAAAGCCTCCCGGCTGCAAGGTTATTTACGTCAGCTGGTTCTTGGCCGGGTACCTTGGCACGGAACGAGATTCAAGGGTACTGGCGTCCGGTATAGCGTGCGACTGCGCGATACCGGAAGCGAGATTCAAATCAGACCGCTAAACATGTAGATCTGCCCGAAGAAGGCTTGCGGACGCGGGTTCAATTCCCGCCAGCTCCACCATAACCACAAAAATGGCTCCCAAAGTAACGACTTGGGAGCCATTTTCTTGCGCGACACCTCCGCGCGCCCTGCATCCGTCAACGGCGCCGCGAGCCCCGCTCCAGCAGCCGGAGGACCGCTACCGCTGTGGCCCGTGCGGTGCCCCGGTGGGCATGGGCGAATGCCGTTGTGGTCTCTTGCGCTGCCGCCAGGCGAACAGGATCCCGGGCAAGGTCGGTAGCGGCTGCCAGGCCCTGCTCCATGTCTGCCACACGCTGCGCAGCCCCGGCAGCGCACGCGCGTTCTGCAGCATCGGCAAAGTTGAAGGTGTGCGGCCCCAGCACCACCGGGCAGCCGTAGGCGGCGGCCTCGATGAGATTCTGGCCGCCCAGCGGCGCAAAGCTGCCGCCGAGCAGGGCTACGTCGGCCAGGCCGTAATACAGCGGCATCTCGCCCAGGCTGTCGCCCAGCCACACATCGGCATCCCGGGGTGGCTGTGCCCAGGTGCTGCGCCGTGCCACGCGCAGGCCCGCGCCCTGCAGCAAGCGCTGAACCTCGTCAAAGCGCTGGGGGTGGCGCGGGACGATCAGCCACTGCACGCCCATCATGTTCCTGCCGGGAAGGATATTTGCTTCTGAATTGATAGCTGCTTGCGCTTTATCTGATTGGGCTGGAGGCCATTTTTTTCTTATGGCATCGAGCCACATCGCCTCCTCGCCCTCGCGGCTGCTGGCCAGCAGGACAACGGGGCGGTCGCTCGCGGCGCGCCATGTGCGGCCTTGCGCCAGGAGATCGGCATCGGGCACCACATCGAACTTGAGATTGCCCAGCACGGCCTGCACGGGCGCTCCCATCGTTCGCAGACGTTCTGCGTCGGCCTCGGTCTGCGCCCAGACGGCCGTGAGGCCCGCGTAGGCGGGCCGTGCCAGCCAGTGCAGGCGCTGGGCCTTGCGCAGGGATTTTTCGTTGAAGCGCGCGTTCGCCAGCACCAGCGGGATACCGCGCTGGCGGCAACCCTCCACCAGATTGGGCCAGACCTCGGTTTCCATCAGGATGCCGATGACCGGGCGGAACTGCCGCAGAAAGCGCGCCACGACTCCTGGCGTGTCCCAGGGCTGCCAGACCTGCACGTCGCCGGGTTGCAGGAGCTTCTCGCCCTCGGCGCGGCCCGTGGCGGTGCCATGCGTGAGCAGCAGGCGCATGCCGGGGATCTGCTCACGCAGCTCCTGCAGCAGGATGGCGGCGGCGCGCGTCTCGCCCAGCGAGACGGCATGGATCCAGACAAAGCTGCCCAGGCCATCGGTGCTGCTGTGGGGCATCAGGCTGTCGATGGGCCGGGGGTAGCGGCCAAAGCGCTCGCCCACAGCCTTGCCGTAGCCGGGCTCGGCCACGGCGCGCCGGCGCAGCTTGCGGCGCAGCAGGGGCTGGGCCGTCCAGGCGAAGGCCGAGTAGAGCCGCAGCGCGAAGTTCGCCATCGGTGCCAGACAGGTCAGTGCGCCGCTGCGCCCACCTGGGCGCCGGGCTTTACGCGCTGCAGCAGCGCTAGCATGGCCGCCTCGATGCGGTGCAGGGCCTCGGGCGTGTGGCCCTCGAAGCGCAGCACGAGCACGGGCGTGGTGTTGCTGGCCCGGATCAGGCCAAAGCCGTCAGGCCAATCCACGCGCAGGCCGTCGATGGTGTTGATCTGGGCGGGTGCGGAAAAGGTCTCGGCCGCCAGGGCCTGCAGCTCGGCCGTGAGCCGGTGCGGCTCGCCCTCGGCACACTGCACGTTCAGTTCGGGCGTACTGAAGCTGCCGGGCAGGCCGTTGAGCACGGCGCTGGGATCGGCATGGCGGCTCAGAATTTCGAGCATGCGGCAGCCGGCGTAGGTGCCGTCATCAAAGCCGAACCAGCGCTCCTGGAAGAAAATGTGGCCGCTCATCTCGCCGCCCAGGGGCGAGCCGACCTCTTTCATCTTCGCCTTGATGAGCGAGTGGCCGGTCTTGTACATCAGCGGCTGGCCGCCGGCGGCTTCAATGGCGGGCGCGAGGCGCTGGGTGCATTTCACGTCGAACAGGATGGTGCCGCCGGGCACGCGCGAGAGCACGTCCTGGGCAAACAGCATCATCTGCCGGTCCGGGAAGATGTTCTGGCCGTCCTTGGTCACGATACCCAGGCGGTCGCCGTCGCCATCGAAGGCCAGGCCCAGGTCGGCGTCGCTCGCCTGCAGGGCGGCAATCAGGTCGCGCAGGTTCTCGGGCTTGCTCGGGTCGGGATGGTGGTTGGGGAAGTTGCCGTCCACCTCGGAGAACAGCTCGATCACCTCGCAGCCGATGGCGCGGAAGATGTCGGGCGCCGAGGCCCCGGCGATGCCGTTGCCGCTGTCCACCACGATCTTCATCGGGCGCGCCAATTGAATGTCGGCCACGATGCGTTCACGGTAAGCCGGCAGCACGTTGGCCTGGCCCATGCTGCCGCCGGGCACGATCTCCCAGCGGTCTTCCTCCATGGCACGGCGAAGCTGCTGGATTTCCTCGCCGAAGATGGCGCGGCCATTGAGCACCATCTTGAAACCGTTGTAATCCTTGGGATTGTGGCTGCCCGTGACCTGTATGCCGCTCTTGCACAGCGTGCTGGCAGCGAAGTACAGCATGGGCGTGGTGCACAGGCCGATGTCGATCACCTCCATGCCCGCCTCGGCCAGACCCAGCATGAGGGCATTGGCGAGCGCAGCGCCGGAGAGGCGCCCGTCGCGCCCCACAGCCACCGTGGTCTGGCCTTCGGCGCGGGCGGCGGCGCCAAAGGCGCGGCCCAGGCCCCGGGCGACCTTATCGTTGATGGTGGAGGGCACGATGCCCCGGATGTCATACGCTTTGAAGATGGCGGGCGAGAGTTGCACGGATGTCGCTTTCAAGGGAGCATGGAACCGGCGCCGATTGTAGGGGGCGGCCCACGGGCCGGCCGGCCGGCCGCCAGGGACATGTCCGGAAACGGCCAGCCACGGCGAACGAGATACCTATCATGACTCCCATGCCCACCCCCCATGTTCCCTTGAACGCCGACCCCGCCAGCGATGATGGCCGCTACCTCGCCCTGCGGGCGCGGGATGCGCGTTTCGACGGGCAGTTCTTCACCGGCGTCACCTCCACCGGCATCTACTGCCGCCCGGTCTGCGCCGTGCGCACGCCCCGGCGAGAGAACTGCCGCTTCTTCACCCTGGCGGCCCAGGCCGAGAGCGCGGGCTTCCGGCCCTGCCTGCGCTGCCGCCCCGAGGTGGCGCCGCATGCGCTGGCGTGGTCGGTGCAGGATGCGTCCAGCATCCTGGTGCAGCAGGCCGTGCGCCTGCTCGACGCCCCTGACGCCTGGGACGGCGGCCAGGGCGTCAGTGCGGCCGATCTGGCCCGGCGCCTGGGTGTGAGCGACCGGCACCTGCGCCGCATCTTCGAGGCGGCGCTGGGCGTCTCGCCCCTGCAATACCTGCAGACGCGGCGCCTGCTGACCGCCAAGCAGCTGCTGACCGACACGCGGATGCCCATCACGCAGGTGGCGCTGGCCAGCGGCTTTGGCAGCGTGCGCCGCTTCAACGCGGCGTTCGCCGGGCACTACGGCCTCAACCCCACGCAGCTGCGGCGCGCAGACGCTGCCCCAGGCGGCAGCACGGGCGGCAGCCTGCGGCTGGCCTACCGGCCGCCTTTCGATGTGGCGGCACTGCTGACCTTCTTCGCGCAGCGCCAGTTCGAGGGCGTGGAATGGGCCCAGCCGGGCGAGGCCATGGTGCTGCGGCGCACGGTGCGCCTGCGGGCGGGAGGGCAGGAAACCACGGGCTGGCTCGGTGCGCGCTTCGATACCGCACGCCACTGGGTGCTGCTGGAGACCAGCGACAGCCTCCACCCCGTGCTGCCACAGGTCATCGCCCGGGTGCGGGCCATGCTCGACCTCGACGCCGACCCGGCCGCCGTCAACGCCGTGCTGCACAGCGCCTTTCCTGAAGGCGACGGCCTGCGTGTGCCCGGCGCATTCGACGGCTTCGAGCTGGCCGTGCGCGCCGTGCTCGGCCAGCAGATCACGGTGGCAGCGGCACGCACGCTGGGCCAGCGGCTCGTGGAGCGCTTCGGAGACCCCATCACCACACCCTGGCCCGAGCTGCGCAGCCTGTTCCCATCCCCCGCCGTGCTGGCCCGGGCCGAGGGCGACGCGCTGGGGCAGCTGGGCATCGTGCGCCAGCGCCAGGCCGCCATCGTGGCGCTGGCACGGGCAGTGGACAGCGGTCAGCTCGCCCTGCACCCGGGCGCCGACGTGGCCGCCACCACGGCTGCGCTGTGCGGGCTGCCCGGCATCGGGGACTGGACGGCGCAGTACATCGCCCTGCGCGCGCTGCGCTGGCCCGACGCCTTTCCGGCCGGCGACGTGGCGCTGCACAAGGCGCTGGGCGTGCAGGGGCAAAAGAACCCGGCCCGCGCCGCCACCGCAGTGGCGGATGCCTGGCGCCCCTGGCGCGGCTACGCAGTGCTGCGCGCGTGGGCGGCAGGCTCCATCAGCACTCCTTCACTATTAAAAGCGTAGCTGATGACGCTTTCCCCATCTGCGCAAAACCCCGAAATCGCTTCTAATGGACTTTTCGCCATGCAATTCCACCCCTCCACCGTGCAGGCCCGCACGGACACCCCCCTCGGCACCGTGTGGCTGGCAGCCTCGCCCGCCGGGCTGTGCGGCCTGTGGTTCGACGGCCAGCGCCACCTGCCCGCCCAGCTCGACGGCCCGCTCGCCTGGCCTGAGGCGCCGGAGCACCCCTTGCTGCGCAAGGCCGCCGAGCAACTGCGGAAGTACCTGCGCGGCGAGCGCCAGCACTTCGACCTGCCACTGGACCTGGGTGGCGGCACGCCGTTCCAGCAGGCCGTGTGGCAGGCGCTGCTGCGCATTCCCACCGGTCGCACCACGAGCTACGGCGCCCTGGGCCGGCAGATCGGCAAACCCGCCGCCGTGCGCGCCGTGGGCGCCGCCGTGGGGCGCAACCCGCTGAGCGTGGTCGTGCCCTGCCACCGTGTGCTGGGGCAGGACGGCAGCCTCACGGGCTATGCCGGGGGCCTGGACCGCAAGGCCACGCTGCTGCACCTTGAAGGTGCCCTGCCCGATTCCCTGAACCCCCTTCCCACCTCGCCATGAGCGCCACGAAACCGTCTTCCACCCTCCCCGTCACCGCCTGGCTGGGCGAGTTCATGCTGCTCTCGGCCCTGTGGGGCGCCTCGTTCCTGTTCATGCGCATGGGTGCGTCGGAATTCGGCCCGCTGCCCACGGCGGGGCTGCGCGTGCTGCTGGCCGCGCTGTTCCTGTGCCCCATCCTGCTCTACCAGGGCCAATGGCCGGCATTGCGCCAGCACTGGAAACCGGCACTGCTGTCCGGGCTGGTGAATTCGGCCATCCCGTTCGCGCTGTACTCCTGGGCGGTGCTGCACATCACCACGGGGCTGGCTTCCATCCTCAACGCCACGGTGCCGCTGTTCGGCGCGCTGGTGGCCTGGGTGTGGCTGGGCGACCGCATCAACCGCCTGCGCTGGCTGGGCCTGGGTATCGGCTTCGTCGGGGTGGCGCTGCTGGCCTGGCGCGCGCCGGGGGGCGCGGGCATCAAGTCGGCGTACGCGCCCTGGGCCATCGCGGCCTGCCTGGGGGCCACCACCTGCTATGCCATCGCGGCCAGCTTTGCCCGGCGCTACCTGGTGGGTGCGCCGCCGCTGGCCACGGCCACGGGCAGCCAGCTCGGGGCGGCGCTGGGGCTGTTCGTGCCCATGCTGTGGTTCTGGCCCGCCGCCATGCCGGGGCCCCGCGCCTGGGCCGCCATCGTGGCCATCGCCATCCTCTGCACGGGCATCGCCTACATCCTGTATTTCCGGCTCATCGCCCATGCAGGCCCCAGCCGGGCGCTGGCCGTGACCTTCATGGCCCCGGTATTTGCCGTGTTCTACGGTGCAGTGTTCCTGCACGAAGCCATCACCCCCTGGATGCTGGGCTGTGCCGCGATCATCGTCGCCGGGACCTTGTTGTCAACAGGGCTAATCAGGACGCGTGCAACTCCTGCCCGGCAAGCCAAATCGCTCTAAACTTGGCGCATGTCTGCCGCGCCCCCCAGCCCTCCATCCGCCCCACATTCTGCGGCAGACCTTGGCATAGCGCCGCAAGAATCCACACAACCCACCTACGCCGCTGTCACCGATGCACTGCAGGCCACCCAGGAGCAGATGCGCGCCATCTACCAGGCTCTCCCCGATCCGGCAGGTATCACACGCGTGGCCGACGGCAAGTACCTGGAGGTCAATCCGGCGTTCTGCCGCTTGCTCCAGCTCTCGCGCGAAGAGATCATTGGTCATACCTCCACCGAACTGGGTGTCTGGGCCAGACCGGAAGAGCGCACGCGATTGATCGAAGCGCTGCAGCGCGATGGCATGGTGGATCACCTTCCGATGGTGGCGCACGGCGCGACGGGAGAGACTCCGGGCCAGATGTACGCCCGCCCGCTCCAGATCGACGGCGAAGCGTGCCTGATTTTTGTGTTCCACGACACCACCCAGGAACAACGCACGCACGGCGATCTGCTGGCCAAGAACGCCGCCCTGGCCCAGGCCGGTCGCATGGCGCGCCTGGGTGCCTGGGAGGATGTGCGCGGCAAGGGACTGGTCTATTGGTCCGACGTTTGTTATGACATCCATGGCCTGCCACGCAACGCCCCGCTGCCACGCAACTACATTGAAACCTATGTAGCGCCGCAGTGGCGCGAACCCATGCGCGAGAAAATCCGCCAGTGCCTCATTCAGCGCACGGAGTGGAGCATGGACGTCGAGATCGTTCGCACCGATGGCCGCTGCATCTGGTGCCGATGGCGTGGCGAGCCAGTGGTGGAGAACGGCCGTGTCATGCGCATCGTGGGCGTGATGCAGGACATCGACGATTCCAAGCGGGCCGAAGAGCGCCTGCGTCACTCGGAAGAGCGCTTCTCGCGCATTTTCCATCTCATGCCCTACCCCATGGGGATGACGCGCCGCGAAGACGGCACCTACATCGACGTCAACCCGGCGTGGGAAAAGATGTTTGGCTTCACGCGCGCCCAGGCCATTGGCAGCTCGGCCATCCAGCTGGGAATCATGACCGCAGAGATGCGCGCGGGCATGATCGAAGCGGCCCAGACCACCGACCTGCTGCAATCCTACGAGACCACCACCACCACCCATACCGGCGAGACCTTGACGGTGCTGCAATCCATGCGCGCCACCGAGTTCGATGGCCAGTCCTGCTGGCTGTTCGCGCTGCACGACATCACCGACCGCAAACGCAGCGAAGAACAGGTGCGTGAACGCGAAGCCCTGCTCTCGCTCACCCTCTCGGCCGCTTCGCTGGGCCTGTGGGACTGGAACCTGCACAGCGGCATGATCACCGGCGACCACCGCTGGATGGCCATGCGGGGCCTGCAGGCCGGGCGGGGCACGCCCCCCGCCATTTCCTGGACCGAATCCCTCGGGCCCGAAGACGTGTTGCGCATGACCACTGAAGTCTCGCGGCACGCCAGCAACCCCGAGACACCTTTCGACGCCACCTGCTGCATCGTGCGCCCCCACGAAAAAGACCGCTGGCTGCGCAACCTGGGCAAGATCGTCAGTTTTGACAGCAGTGGCCAGCCCTTGCGCATGATGGGTGTGTCGATCGACGTCACGGGCCAGCGCGAACAAGAAATGCTGCTGCGTCGGCTGGCCCATTACGACACCCTGACCGGCCTGCCCAACCGCGTGATGCTGGCCCGGCGCCTGGCCGAAGGCATGGAGCAGGCGCAAGCCGATGGTAGCCTGCTGGGGGTGGCCTACCTCGACCTGGACGGCTTCAAGCCGGTGAACGACCGCCTGGGGCACGATGCGGGCGACCGCCTGCTGGTGATCGCCTCCCAGCGCCTGACGCGCGCCCTGCGCCCCCACGACTGCGTGGCCCGCCTGGGGGGCGATGAGTTCGTCATTCTGATGCCCGGCCTCTCCAGCGCCCAGGACTGCAAGCACGTGCTCAATTTGGTGATGCAAAGCATTGCATCGCCCTACCAGATCGGTTCGGACCGGGTCACGGTGACTGCCAGCATTGGCTACACGCTCTACCCCCAGGACGATGCCGACGCCGACACCCTCTTGCGCCATGCCGACCAGGCCATGTATGCCGCCAAGCAGGGCGGACGCAACCGCTTCCACGAGTTCGACGCCACACAGGAGCGACAAACGCGCCAGTTGCGCGAACAGATCATCCAGCTGCGCGATGCCCTGGCCAAAGGCCAGTTTGAACTCTTCCTCCAGCCCAAGGTGGACATGCGCCTGGGCACCGTGGTGGGCGCCGAGGCCCTGGCACGTTGGCGTGACCCGGAACAGGGCCTGCTGGCACCCGGTGCGTTCATGCCGCTGCTGGAAGGCACCGAACTGGAGGTGCCGTTTGGTGCCTGGGTGGTCGGAGCAGGCCTGAGCCTCGTGAAAGAGCTGATGCGCCACCAGATTCACCTGCCCGTGAGTGTGAATATTTCCGCCCCCCATCTGCAGCAGCCCGGCTTTGCCGACTGGATGGCGGAGCAACTGGCCCAGCACCCCGACGTTGCGGCGGGACAGCTTGAAATCGAGATCACCGAAACCGCCGCGCTCTACCACATCGACCATGTGGCCAGCACCCTGAAGGCGTTGCAGGCGATGGGTGTGGGCACCTCGCTGGATGACTTTGGCACCGGCTACTCGTCGCTCACCTATCTGCGGCGCCTGCCGCTGTCCACACTCAAGATCGACCAGAGCTTTGTGCACGGCATGATGGGCGACGCGGGCGACCTGGCCATCGTGCAGGGGGTGATCGGGCTGGCACGGTCGTTCGGCTACCGCATCATTGCCGAAGGGGTTGAAACCAGCGACCAGGGCCAGATGCTGCTGCAAATGGGCTGCCAGCTGGCGCAGGGTTATTATTTTGCCCGGCCCATGCCGGTCGATGAATTCGTCCAGTGGATGGCCAACGGGCACCCTCCCGGCGTGGGCACACGCCAGCAGACGATCTGATTTCACATATAAAAATAGCTGCAAGCGCCCATTCAGAAAGCGCTTGCAGCTATATTTTCAGGAGCAATCTCCTGCGGTGATCACGCCTCGACCAAGGCCTTCACCTGCTGCAGCGCAGCTGGGTCTTCCATGGTGGTCAGGTCGCCCGGGTCACGGCGCTCGGCCACGGCCTGCAGGGCACGGCGCAGCAGCTTGCCGCTGCGCGTCTTGGGCAGGGTGGTGACAAAAAACACGCGCGAGGGGCGGGCCACGGCGCCCAGCTGGCCGTCCACCACCTTCATCACCTCGCCTTCCAGCTTGAGGCGTGCGGCTTCGGTGTCCAGGCCGCTGGCATCGCGGGGCACCGCAAAGGCCATGGCCACCTGTCCCTTGAGCTGGTCGGCAACACCCACCACGGCCACTTCGGCGATATTGGGGTGGGACGAGATGGATTCTTCGATCTCGCGCGTGCCCAGGCGGTGACCGGCGACGTTGATCACGTCGTCGGTGCGGCCCAGGATGAAGTGGTAGCCGTCGGCATCGCGAATGCCCCAGTCGAAGGTGCTGTAGATCAGGCGGCCGGGGATGCTCTTCCAGTAGGTGTTGACGAAGCGATCGTCGTCGCGCCACACGGTCTGCATGCAGCCGGGGGGCAGCGGCCCCTCGATGGCGACAACGCCCTTCTGATTGGGCTCGGTCAATTCCTGGCCCGTCACTTCGTCGATCAGCTTCACGGCATAGCCATACATGGCCTTGCCCGGGCTGCCAAAGCGGGTGGTCTGCTGCTCCACACCGTTGGCCAGCGTGAGGATGGGCCAGCCGGTCTCGGTCTGCCAGTAGTTGTCGATGATGGGCACCTGCAGCGCGTCGCTGATCCACTGCGCCGTGGGCTCGTCGAGCGGCTCGCCCGCCAGCCACAGGGCCTTGAGGGTGGAGACGTCGTACTTCTTGAGCCAGGAGGCATCCTGTTTTTTCAGCACACGCACCGCCGTGGGGGCCGAGAACATGTGCGTGACCTTGTACTTTTCGACGATGCTCCACCACACGCCCGCGTCGGGGCGGATGGGCAGGCCTTCGTACATGATGGTGGTCATGCCGGCGATCAGCGGGCCATAGATGATGTAGCTGTGCCCCACCACCCAGCCGATGTCGCTGGTGGCGAAGTAAGTCTGGCCAGGCTGCGCATCGAAGATGTGCTTCATGCTGGCGGCCAGCGCCACGGCGTAGCCGCCCGTGTCGCGCTGCACGCCCTTGGGCTTGCCCGTGGTACCGCTGGTGTAGAGCGTGTAGCTCGGGTGCGTGGACTCGACCCACTCGCAGGGCACGGTGGTGTTCAGGTGCTGCTCGCGCAAGGTGGCCCACAAGTGGTCGCGCCCGGCCACCAGATCCATGGGCGCCAGGCCCCGGTCCACCAGCAGCACGCTGGCGGGCTTGTAGCGCGACAGCCGGATGGCCTCGTCAAGCAATGGCTTGTAGGGCACCCCCTTGCCGCCGCGCGAGCCGGCGTCGGCGCTGACGATGGCCACGGGCTCGGCATCCTCAATGCGCGAAGCGAGCGACCCCGAAGCAAAGCCGCCGAACACGACCGAATGCAACGCGCCGATGCGCGTGCAGGCCAGCATGGCGAAGGCGGCCTCGGCGATCATCGGCATGTAGATGAGCACGCGATCGCCCTTCTTCACGCCCAGCGACAGCAGGCTGGCAGCCATGCGCTGCACCTCGGCATGCAGCTCGGTGAAACTGTAGCTGCGCTCGGTATCGGTTTCGGTGGAAATGGCCACCAGGGCAGGCTGGCTGGGCCGGTCCTTCAGGTGCCGATCCACGGCGTTGTGGCAGATGTTGGTGGTGCCGCCCACGAACCAGCGCGCGAACGGCGGGTTGCTGTAGTCGCACACCTGCTGGGGCGGCGTCTGCCAGTCGATCAGGCGGGCCTGCTCGGCCCAGAAGTCATCGCGGTGGTCAATGGACTGGCGGTAAAAGTCGGCGTAGCTGCTCATGGGGGTCTCCTTGGCCTCTCACCCTACGGCATGGGTAGGTTTTGAATTCATAATTATTCATGACGGGCTTGCGGGAAGCTGACTCTGCCCGGATGGCGCAGCCGACGGTCAGTCGCCCAGGCAAATACCCAGATCACGGGCCGTCTGCAAGGTGTCGCCATCCAGCGGCACGCCCTTCATGCGGCCCGCCACCTCGGCCAGCGGCACATACTCCACATTCGGAAACGCCAGCGAAACCATGATGCCGGCCAGACCCTCGTCGAGCGCGCGCACAGCCGCCGTACCGAAGCGCAGCGCTGCGAGCCGGTCAAACGATGTAGGGCTGCCACCACGCAGCAGATGCCCCAGAACCACCACGCGCGTGTCCTTGCCCGTGCGCAGTGCGAGTTCACGGGCCACCTGCTCTCCCATTCCGCCCAGACGTTCAGCATGCCCCCCCTCGGCCGGCGACGTCAGGGCGCGCTGCCCGTCGCTGGGATAAGCCCCTTCTGCCACCACGACAATCGAATACATACGCCCCAGCGCATCGCGTGCGCACATTTTTTCCGCCACTCCCGCCAGATCGAAGGGAATTTCCGGGAGCAAGATGGCATGTGCCCCCCCAGCAATGCCCGCATGCAACGCAATCCAGCCCGCATAGCGTCCCATCATTTCCACGACCATGACGCGCTGGTGGCTCTCCGCCGTGCTGTGCAGACGGTCGAGGCACTCGGTGGCAAACGAAACGGCAGTATCGAAGCCGAAGGTGGTGAAGGTCTTGTCCAGATCGTTATCGATGGTCTTGGGCACGCCCACCACGCGCAGGCCCTTGCGGTGCAGTTCATGCGCGATGGACAGGGAGCCGTCTCCACCCACGGTGACTAGTGCATCGATGCCTGCGCGGGCAAAGCACTCGATCAGCTCGTCGGAACGGTCGCGTTCGCCCATGGTTCCATCCGGGTTGCGAACCGGAAAGTGGAACGGATCCCCCTTGTTGGTGGTACCCAGAATGGTTCCGCCCAGGTGGGAAATGCCACGCACGCGCTCGTGCGTGAGCGCGACCAGTCCGCCTTGCGGGAAACGCTCGGGCGCCAGCAAGCCGTTGTAGCCATCGCGGATGCCGACGCATTCCCAACCACGTTTCAGGGCGGCCGAGACAGTGGCCCGGATCACGGCATTGAGGCCCGGGGCATCCCCTCCACCCGTGCTGATGGCAATACGACGAATGGGTGGGTTCACGGGCAATCTCCTGCAGATGCTGGTTAAGTCTGCAGGATACGGCATGCCGACCCTCTGGTGAGAGTTATCGCCTTGTGCAGGCCGGAAACCTGGCGGCTAGTCCAGTGAATCAGAGAAATCGGCGGTACGTGAGTGCCTGGCTGGCCCGCAGGCTAGGCGGCGGGCGCAGCCGGGTTGTATACCCGGCGAGCACGGCAACGACGCATGCGGGCCAGCCAGACACTCACCCGAAGGGCCGGTGCCCCACGGGGCGCAGGTCAGCGTTGCAGTCCTTGCCAAGGCGGCCAGCATTGGCTGCGGCCTGCGCCTAGCCCTGCACCCCGTGGGGCACCGGCGTACCGCCGATTTCTCTGACTCACTGGACTAGGAGTATCGGTTCGCGGCCCGGCGCCATATCCAGCGCAAGAAGAAGGCGGCCACAACATCCCCAACCGACGACAGAAGAAATGCAAGCCCCAGCAGAGGCGCCACCTCGGGCGCAAGCCAAGGCACCGGCCGCAGCAACAACCACAGCCCCGCCACACACAAGCCTGCACCGCACAGGCCCAGCACCAGCAGAATGAAACGGCGGTGGGGCGCAAGAGCCGGCACTGCCGCATCCGCACCACGCAGGGCCTGATCGGGGTTGCGAAAATCAATGGTCATACCAAACCTCCTGCGCTGGAACCGGTGCGGGGCGCTAAGTGGCCAGGCAAACCCGGGCCACATCTGCGGAACTCAGCGGCGCCTCGCCCACTTCGGTCGGGGTCAAGGCCTGCATCAGTTTGTGCATAGCCTCCTCGGTGGGTGCGAAAAAATACAACGCCCCACCCGCACGGAGCATGGCAGCGGTCGGCTTGTGCATGGCAGCACTGACGGCGACCGCATTGGCCAGCGCCGCCCAGACATCCTGTGGCTGAAGCAGCTCACGCCAGTTGAGACTGGTGTGGTCTTCCGATTCTTGCGCCTGTGTCAGACAAAGAAAGCCGTTGCCGTGCAGGTAAATGCCTGCAGGGAGACCCACCAGGCGGCCCAACCGGAATTCAGACTCGCCCACATGCACGGGTTCGGGCAGACGGCCACTGAAAATGGGCAGCGTCTTGCGCACGGCATCATGGGTGGCAAACATGTGCTGAATAAAAAAATACCCGTGCACGCGCACACCATCCCACGGCTCCACCACGGACCAGCGCAGATCGACAGGCGCATCAGTGCTCACGACCAACCTCCTTCGATGCCGCTGGGCGCGACTGGCGCTCACGCTCCTGCACGTCATGAATGGCGTCGAGAATGACCATGGTGGACCGCTCCGTCACAGGGTCCACGTCGCCAATGCGGCGAACCTGGCTAGACCATTCCGGGTTAGGAACAAAAACACTTTGTGCCGATTGCCGCGCCGCCGCCCTGGCCGGATTGCGGGTCATGGGAGGTGATTCCGTCCGGGATGCCGCCGGCTGCGGCTGCGATGCGACGGCGGCCACTCCGGGGACCGTGTCGGCTTGGGCACGGGATGCAGCTGCGTCCACCGTACGCGGTGGGGCAGAGGACAGATCCTTGATGGATCCCGTCATGGCAGCCTTGTTGCGCTGCGGGGCAGCGGTTTTGACAGAAATCCAGTAGCCCAGCGCTGAGGCCATCACCACGGCCACGATGACGCCCACCAGGATCCATGTGCCCGTGCTGATCTCTGAGGCGTCATCGGCAGAAACATCCACCACAGCCTCTGCAGCCTTCGGCCGCACGGACGCAGGCGGAACGAAAGGGACAATCCCTTCCATCCCCTGCTCCGTCAGCACCGTTGCCAAGCCCAACATGCCCATTCATCCCTTGAAAATCAACCGGGCCAGTTTAAGCGCCCGGCATGCAGGCGCAACACCGTCCAGGTGCCTATTTCACCAGTGCCAGCATGTCCTTGAAAGCCGGGTGTTCGCACGAACGCAGCCATTCAAAAGCCACCATTTCGGTAGTGACCAGCTCAGCGCCTGCACCGGCCAGGCGGTCGTAGGCGGCGTCCCGGTTGCGTTCGGTGCGTGAACCGCAGGCATCCGTGACCACCCAGACATCAAATTCATCCTCGATCAGATCCAGCGCCGTCTGCAAAAGGCAGACATGGGCCTCGCAACCTGCAATGACGACCGTGGCGCGCTCCGGGCCGCTCTGCGCGGTTTTTTGCAGGTGCTTTGGCAGGCTGCGGGCATTGCCTGCGGGCGGTTTGGCCGGCGGACGCAACCACTCGCCCAGGCCCTCCTCAGCTGCGCTGAAGTGCATCTTGGACAGCGTCTTGCGGCACAGGGCTCGCAAGGCCGCATCGTTGGCGCCCAGGCGCGAGGGATTCTGTTCCGTCCCCCACACAGGTACCTCCACCATCCGTGCGATCTGCGCCAGACGGCGCGCATTCTCCAGCACGGCCGGCCCATCGAAGATCACGGGCATCAGCTTTTCCTGGAAATCCACCAGCACGAGTTGGGATTCTGAAGCGTCGAGCAGCATGGCGGAGAGATCCTTCTATGAATGCAATGGGCCCATTGTCGCAGCGCTAGGCGTTGTGCAGAAAAATGCGTGCGCCCCATCGCCCACCACGATGCAAGGCGTTGACCCTGCGGGCAGGAAAGGTCACAAGCATACGCAGGCAAGAAAAAAGCACTTACAGTTTTTCACCATAAGTGCTTGATTCACAACAAATTTTGGTAGGACGTACAAGATTCGAACTTGTGACCAACGGATTAAAAGTCCGCTGCTCTACCAACTGAGCTAACGTCCCACATTTTCCGGAATAGACATCCGGAAAAGCCGTGCATTATAGCGTGCTTTTCGCCTTTTTCTCTGAATGACTTGCAAGGGTGTCAAGAACCCACCCGGCTGCGCACTGGCCAAAGGTGGCTGTCACCGCCACGACCGAGCCGTAGCCATGGCAGTTGAGCGACCCATCGCCCTCGATGCCGCAAGAGGGGTCGGGCGGCGCGACGGATTCGCGGCTGAAAACACAGGTAACGGCCATCTTCTTGCCATCGCGAGGAGCTCCGTGGTGTTTGCGTAGCCGGTAGCGCAACTGGGCCAGGAGCGGATCGTGGGTCGTTAACGCCAGATCGTCGACATCGACCTTGTGGGCGAGGCGCTTTCCGCCCGCAGCGCCCACGCTGATGAAGCGCGCACGGGTCGTGCGTGCCCAGGCTGCCATGGCGGTTTTGGCCTGCACCTGGTCGCATGCGTCGATCAGCGCATCCACGGGCTCGGGTAGCAAGGCTGGCCAATTGGCCGGTTCGACGAAGTCTTCGATGCAGGTCACCACGCAACCCGGGTTGATCTGCGCCACCCGATCCCGCATCGCCAGCACCTTGGCCTGGCCTACGGTGTTTTCGAGTGCATGAATCTGGCGGTTGATGTTGGACTCGGCGACATGGTCGAGATCGATCAGCGTCAGGCGACCTACACCACTGCGAGCCAGGGCCTCTGCCGCCCATGAGCCGACCCCGCCAATACCCACCACGGCCACATGGGCTGCACGAATGCGGGCGGCGCCGTTCTGGCCATAAAGGCGATCCAGGCCACCAAACCGGCGCTGCTGCAAAGCGGCGCCGTCGGCAGATAGTTCAGGCGATGGCGTGGACGCAGGCAGATGGTGCTCCACTATTTCAGGCGGGACAGTCGTTCCTTGGCCGCGGCTGCAGCCTCGGATTGCGGATAGGCACGCAACAGGTCTTCGAGGGTCTTTCGAGCGCCGCGCGTTTCCTTCAGCTCGATCTGGCAGTTGGCAATCGACAACGCAGCCTCGGGCGCACGCGCGTGGTTGGGCGCGCTGGCGATCAGCGCTTTGAAGTTGTTGATGGATTCCTTGTAGTCGCGGTTGGCATACTGGGCATTGCCCAGCCAGAACCGGGCCGAAGGCAGATAGCCGCTGCGGGGGTACTGCCGCACAAACGCAGCGAATGCCGCCTCGGCTTCAGCGAACTTGCCTTCCCGAAAACGGGCCAGCGCAGCGTCGAAACTGCGCTGCTCATCGGGTTCGGCCTGGAACTCCAGCCCGTCCACCGTGACCTTGACCGGTTCAAACTGCCGCAGGCGCTCATCCACCCCGCGCGCCATGTCTTTCTGGTGGCGCTGAAGCTCTGCCACCTCCCGCATCAGTTGCTCGTTCTGGCCACGCAGTTTGGCCATTTCCACGCGCAAGGTCTCGATCTGCGTTTGCAGATCAAGCAGGCTGCGGCGCAGCTGGGTCCCATCGTCGTTCGCCCGGCGCAGTTCATCCGAGGAACGTTGACCGCTTTGCTGAAGCGCATCCACACGCTGCCGCAACTCGATGATCGCGCGGCGGGCCTCTCCATCCTCAAAGATGGCCGCATGGGCCGGCGCAAGGGAACTGCCAAGCAACGCTGCTGCAAACAGCCAACGCACAGAGCGCATCAAATGCATATTGCCCATCAGCGATAGGCCAGCTCGGCGCGGCGGTTCTGCGCATGAATGTCTTCACTGTTGCCCTGGGCGGCGAGCTTCTCCTTGCCAAAGCTCACGGCTTCCATCTGGCCGTCAGGAACACCCAGCAGTCCCAGCGAACGGCGCACCGCTTCGGCACGCTTCTGGCCCAGGGCCAGGTTGTATTCGCGGCCACCGCGCTCGTCGGTGTGGCCTTCGATCACCACCTTGGGCATGCTGCCGGATTTCATGTAGCGCGCATGGGCTTCGATGAGCGACTGGTAATCCGACTTGATGACGTAGCTGTCGTAGTCGAAATACACGATGCGGGCGACGCCGACCGGACCGGCGCCATCGCGGCCCGACTGCGTGAGGTCCACGCCGCGCACACCGCTCTGCCCGGTGTTGCCGGAATTGGCGCCATTGGCCCCATTGGTGGAAAGCGGCGCGCCGGTCTTGTCTTCAACAGGCACATTGTCGAGATCAACCCCCGAGCTGCAACCGGCCACAAGTGCTGCGATGGCGATGGCGAATGGAATACGTTTGAACATTGAAAGAATCTCCTGAAACAGTGAAGCAAATAGGGTGAAAAAGTTCATTGCGCCTGGAAGGGGCCCCAGTCCGGCTCGCGAATGTCTCCACCCTGCCCGGCGAGGCGCGCCTTGATCTTGCCGTCCAGCGTCGTGGTCATGAGTGATTCACGGCCCTGGTATTGGGTGGCATACACGATCAGGCGGCTGTTGGGCGCAAAACTGGGGCGTTCATCGGCAGTGGTGTCCGTGATGGCCGAAACGGTGCCGGTGGCCAGTTCCATCACATGCAGCTTGAACGCCACCCCCACGCGGGAGATGAAGGCGAGCCATCGGCCATCGGGGCTGAGGCAGGGCGAAATATTGTAGTTGCCGCTGAATGTGACGCGCTCGGCATTGCCACCCGAGCTGGGCACCTTGTAAATCTGGGGGGCGCCACCTCGGTCGCTGACAAAGTAGATGCTGCGCCCGTCGGGTGAAAAAGCCGGCTCGGTATCGATGCCCGAGCTTTGCATGAGTCGCCTCGGCTCGCCGCCATTGGCATCGATCGTGTAGAGCTGCGAAGATCCGTCACGGCTCAGCGTCACGGCCAGCGTGCGGCCATCGGGCGCCCAGGCGGGAGCACTGTTGGAGCCTCGGAAGTTGGCCACCAGGCGGCGCCGTCCCGTGGCCACATCGTGCACATAGACGACGGGCTTGCGCGACTCGAACGACACATAGGCCAGTTGGCCACCCGAAGGCGACCAGGCCGGTGAAATGATGGACTCGGGGCTGGACAGCGCCGACTGGGCGTTCTCACCGTCGGCATCGGCCACCCACAGGCTGTGGCGCGTGCCGGCCTTGGTGACATAGGCAATGCGGGTGGAGAACACGCCCCGCTCGCCAGTGAGTTTTTCATACACGAAGTCGGCAATGCGGTGCGCCACCAGGCGCAGGTCACCTTGCACCACCACGTAGCTTTGTCCGCCCAGGTCCTGCCCGCGTACGACGTCCCACAAGCGAAAGCGCACGTCAAAGCGCCCATCGGCCATGCGGGTGATGCTGCCGGAGACAAGAGAATCGGCGCTTTTCTGGCGCCACAGGGCCACATCGGGACGGGATGTTTCGTCCAGCCGGGCACCTGCGGTATCCACGCCACGAAACTGGCCGCTGCGCTCCAGGTCGGCCTGAACGATGGCGGAGATTTTTTGCGGCGCTTGTGTTTCGTCCCGGAACGGGGCGATGGCAATGGGCAACTGCGTCATGCCCACGCCTGTGACTTCAACCCGGAACTGCGCCAGTGCCGGAGAGGCCGCAAGTGCAGCCAGCGATGCCATCATGAAACGACGGGAAGGGTGCAGCACAGCCGCAGGAAGTGTGGGGGTAAGGAATCGGTTGGTAGTCATTCGCAGCCAGGAGCAACCGGGCAAAAGCCGATTGTCAGGCTTGAATGTTACACACTGGAAAATGTCCCCATGTCACAAACTGTTGGGGCATGGCGCAAAACGTAGAATCGCGCCTTCATGCATGCCCCAGAAACTGGCGCCCCGCCCGCCCCCAGCGACTCCACCGCCCCCCCACCCGAACGCCTGATGGCACGGCTGGCGCGGCTTTCCGTCTACTTTGGCGGCCAGCGGCTGGGCTGGACGGCCGCCATCATCGCCACGCTGGTAGGCGCCATCACCGAACCCCTCATTCCAGCGCTGTTGCAGCCGCTGCTGGACAAAGGCTTCACCGATGGTTCGCTGCAGCTGTGGATGGTGCCCGTGGCCATCATGGGAGTCTTCCTGGTGCGCGGCCTGGCCCAGTTCGTGGGGCAGTACGCGCTGGCCCGCATTGCCAACGAAGGCATGCTGACGCTGCGCACTGCCCTGTTCGACCGCCTGCTGGCCGCTGAAATGGGTCTTTTCACCCGCCAGTCGGCCAGTGCCTTGTCCAATACCGTGGTGTACGAGGTGCAGACCGGCGCCACCCTGCTGGTGCAGGCCCTGCTGGGCATCTCGCGCGATGGCTTCACCCTGCTGGCCTTGCTGGGGTACCTGCTGTACCTGAACTGGCAGCTCACGCTGATCGTGGCGGTGGTGGTGCCCGGCGTGGCCTGGATCATGAAGACGCTGTCGCGTCGCCTCTACCACCTCACCAAGAGCGGCCAGCAGGCCACCGACGAACTGGCCTATGTGGTCGAAGAAAACGTGCTGGCACACCGCATGGTGCGCCTGCATGCGGCACAGCCATCGCAAGCCCGGCGGTTTGACGCCCTGAGCCGGCGCCTGCGCAGCCTGGCCATCAAATCGACCATCGCCTCGTCGGCCATGACGCCGCTCACCCAGTTGCTGGCGGCGGCCGCCCTGTCGGCGGTGATTTGCGTTGCGCTGTGGCAAAGCCGCACCGCAGGCACCGCGCACGATGTGACGGTGGGTGGTTTCGTGGCCTTCATCACCGCGATGCTCATGCTGATTGCCCCCATTCGCCGCCTGGCCGATGTGGCCAGTCCGATCACCCGGGGCGTGGCCGCGCTGGAACGGGGCCTGCGCCTGATGGGTGACACACCGGCCGAACAAGGCGGCCACCATGCCCCGGCCCAGGTGCACGGCGCCATCCGCCTGGAAGGGGTCAGTGTGGCCTTTGCTGCCGACCAGGCCCCCGCCCTCGACCGCGTGAGCCTGTCGGTGCAGCCCGGCGAAATTGTCGCCCTGGTGGGCCCCTCGGGCGCGGGCAAGACCACGCTGGTCAATCTGCTGCCGCGCTTTGTTTCGCATTCGGCCGGTCAGATTCTGCTCGACGGCCATGACTTGCAGGAATGGGACCTGGCCACGCTGCGTGCCCAGTTCGCCCTGGTGAGCCAGGATGTGGTGATGTTCAACGACAGCATTGCAGCCAACGTGGCACTGGGCCAGACCGTGGACACCCAGCGCGTGCACGAATGCCTGGCCGCCGCCAACCTGGCCGAGCATGTGGCCGCGCTGCCCCGGGGCATCGACACCGTGGTGGGGCACAACGCCACCCAGCTCTCGGGTGGCCAGCGCCAGCGCCTGGCGATTGCCCGGGCGCTGTACAAGAATGCGCCCATCCTGATCCTCGACGAAGCCACATCGGCGCTGGACACCGAATCCGAGCGGCTGGTCCAGGAAGCCCTGCAACGCCTCATGCAAGGGCGCACCACGCTGGTGATTGCCCACCGGCTGTCCACCATCGAGCATGCCGACCGGGTGGTGGTGATGGAGCGCGGGCGCATCGTCGAGCAGGGCACCCATGCCCAGCTGGTGGCCCAGGGCGGGCTGTATGCCCGGCTTCAGGCGCGCCCCACGCCCAACTGAAGCTACCAGCGTCCGCGGTTGGGCTGGCGTTGGCGGATGGCGGCGGCAATCATGTCGGCCATGTCCTTGCGGCTGGCACGCAGCGCAAAATCGGCGGCACTCAGGCCCAGCTGGTTCTTCAATGAAGGGTCAGCGCCCTCTTTGAGCAGCAACTGCACGGACTCGCGCGTGCCATAGTGCACCGCCATCATCAGCGGCGTGGTGCCGTTGGGCGAAGCCGCATCAATGAATGCATGGTGTTCCAGCAGCAACGCAATAATTTCGGGTTGCTGCGGCTGCGTGCCGGTGGCGGCGTAGTGCAGCGGCGTCCATCCGGTCTTGTTGACGTCGGCATCGCGGGCAATCAGGGCGCGCACGGCGTCCACATGACCGCGCAGTGCGGCCATCATCAAAGGGCTTTCGTCCTCGGCGTTGCGGGCCTCCACCTGCAGATTGCGTGCCTGCATCAAGGCATGAAAGGCTTTGAGCGTACCCGCCTGCAGGGCCAGCGTCAGGCCGACCTGGCCTTTGGGATCGCGGGTGTTGGGGTCGAAACCCCGCTGCAGCAGCGCCGTGATGGTGGACGCATCGTCGCGCTGGATGGCCGCGAAGAAATCCTCGTACGACCCCGCCCACGCGGGTGCGATACCCGCAACAGCCAGCCACCACAGGCGGCGGCGCTGAATCTTCATGGCAATACTCCCGTGAAAAGGGCCTCGAAATTGCGGCTCGTGGCCTGCGCCACCGCTTCGACCTCCATGCCGCGCACCGCTGCGATCTGCCGCGCCACATGGGGCACATAGGACGGGTTGTTGGTCTTGCCCCGGTAGGGCACCGGCGCCAGATAGGGGCTGTCGGTTTCGATCAGCATGCGGTCCAGCGGCACGAAGGCCGCCACGTCGCGAAGGTCCTGCGCGCTCTTGAAGGTGATGATGCCGGAGAACGAAATGTAGAAACCCAGGTCCAGCGCCGCACGCGCCACCTCGGCTGTTTCGGTGAAACAGTGGAACACGCCCCCCGCCCGGTTCCCCGCGCCGTCCTCGCCTTCTTCACGCAGGATGGCCAGCGTGTCGGCCGACGCACTGCGGGTGTGGATCACCAGCGGTTTGGCGCAGGCGCGCGCGGCGCGGATGTGGGTGCGAAAGCGCTCGCGCTGCCACTCCAGGTCGGCAATGCTGCGCCCGCCCTTGCGATCTTCCATGCCGTAGTAGTCGAGCCCGGTCTCGCCAATGGCCACCACGCGCGGCAACGCGGCGCGGTCGAGCAGATCCTGCACCGAGGGCTCGATCACCCCCTCGTTGTCGGGGTGCACGCCTACGGAGCACCAGAAGTTGTCGTGGGCCGTGGCCAGGGCATGCACCGCATCGAACTCTTCCAGGGTGGTGCAGATGCACAGTGCGCGGTCCACCTGCGCGGCGCGCATGGCTTCGCGGATGGCCGGCAACTGGCTGGACAGCTCCGGAAAGGTGAGGTGGCAGTGGGAATCAGTGAACATGCATCGTCAAGTAAAAAAGCCGACCCGCGCGGGCGGATCGGCACCAGAAGTGGAAGCGGCTCAGATCGTCTGGGTGGGGCGGTCCGAACCCAGCGCCGTGCCCAGCAACTCTTCGATCTTGGCCTTGAGCTGGCGCGATTTTTCGTCTTTGGGAAACTGGATGCCCACGCCCTGCGTGCGGTTGCCACCCGCGCGCGCGGGCGTCACCCAGGCCACGCGGCCGGCCACGGGGTAGCGCTGCGTGTCGTCGGGCAGGGTCAGCAGCACGTACACATCGTCGCCCAGCTTGTATTCGCGCGGGGTCGGCACAAAGATGCCGCCTTCGACAAAGAACGGGATGTAGGCCGCATGCAAGGCCGCCTTTTCCTTGATGGCCAGCTGCATGACGCTGGGGCGGGGCGCGGTGGGGGGGCTGCTCATGTTCGTGCGGACGGGGTGGGTGGGGGGGAGTGTAGGACGTTTCGCGCCTGGGCGACAAGCGCTTCGAGCATCAGCCCGGCATTGAAGGGGTGCTCGGCGGTGCGCGCCTCCTGCATGAGCGTGCGCGACCAGCGGGTCAGCGCCCCGATGGACGGCGGCGAAGGCAGGTCGGCGGCGGCAAAGTAGCGCGGCGCAGCGCCCACGCGCAACGCCAACAGGTCGTGGCAGAGCTTTTGCAAGGCCTCGATGGCCTGCGCGGGCGTTCCGTCGGCCAGCAAGCCCGGATTCCCCCGTTGCAAAGCCTTGGGTAACTGCGCCCACGCCTCGGGGCCCGGTCCTGATCGCGCCAGAGCAAGGGCATCGTCCGGACGCCCCCCGGTGGCCCGCAGGAATGATTCGGCTGCCGCTGCGGCCACGCCCTGCCCGGCCAGCCAATCGAGCATCTGCGCCTGCGCGGGCCAGACCATGGTGTGCCCCAGGCAGCGGCTGCGGATGGTGGGCAGCAGCTGGTGCGCAGCCTCGCTGGCCAGAACGAAGCGCACATCGCCCGGTGGCTCCTCCAGCGTCTTGAGCAGCGCATTGGCGGTGATGGTGTTCATCTGCTCGGCCGGATAGACCAGCACGGCCTTGCCCCGGCCGCGCGCGCTGGTGCGCTGGGCAAACTCCACGGCCGCGCGCATGGCCTCCACCCGGATCTCCCGGCTGGGCTTGCGTGCCTTGTCATCAATCTCAGCCTGCGCCTTCTCAGGCAGCGGCCAGCCCAAGGCCAGCATGTCCACCTCGGGCATCAGCACGCACAGGTCGGCATGCGTGTGCACGTCGATGGCATGGCAGCTGGCGCACTGGCCGCAGGCTCCCTGCGATGTCGGTGCATCACACAGCCATGCTCGCACGAGTTCCAGGCCCAGCCGGTATTGGCCCAGCCCCGAGGGGCCGTGCAGCAGCCAGGCATGGCCGCGCTGGGCCAGCAACGCCTCGCGCTGCGCGGCGAGCCAGGGCGCCAGCGGCGCGTTGCTCACGCCGCAGCTCCCACGGCAGCCAGCCAGCCACGCTGCACCAGCACGGCCTGCAACTGCTGCCACACCTGTTCCCGCTCCCGCGCGGCATCGAGCCGGGCAAAGCGTCCAGGCGCCTCGGCGGCGCGGCGTGCGTATCCTTGGGCCACCCGCTCGAAGAAGGCTTGGTCCAGCGCCTCGAAGCGGTCGGGCGAGCGCGCGCCCGCCAGGCGCGCAGCAGCCACGGCGGGCGCCAGGTCAAACCACAAGGTCAAATCGGGTTCACGCATCAAATCGGGCTGCAGGGCAAGACCCGTCTGCGCGAGGCGCTCCAATAATGAGAGCGATTGCCAGTCGAAACCACGCCCTCCCCCCTGGTAGGCAAAGGTGGCGTCGGTGAAGCGATCGCACAGCACCACGTCGCCGCGCACCAGCGCGGGCTCGATGACGGTGCGCAGGTGGTCGCGCCGGCCGGCAAAGACGAGCAGCGCCTCGGTCAGCGCATCCATGCTGTCGTGCAACAGCATGGCGCGCAGCTTTTCCGCCAGCGGTGTGCCGCCGGGCTCGCGCGTGCAGACCACGTTGCGGCCCTGCGCGCGGAAAGCGGCGGCCAACGCATCCATGTGCGAGGACTTGCCAGCGCCGTCGATGCCCTCGAAGCTGATGAACAGGCCTGTGGGTGGCATGCAGGATTCTTTCTTTACTGGCCGCGCTGGAATCGGTTGACGGCACGGTTGTGCTCGTCCAGCGAACTGCTGAAATGGCTGCTGCCGTCGCCCCGTGCGACGAAATACAGGGCCTGGGTCCGTTCAGGCTGAACCGCCGCGAGCAGCGAGGCCTTGCCGGGCATGGCGATGGGCGTGGGCGGCAGGCCTGCGCGGGTGTAGGTGTTCCAGGGGGTGTCGGCCAGCAGATCCTTGCGGCGCAGGTTGCCGTCGAACTTTTCGCCCAGGCCGTAGATGACGGTGGGGTCGGTCTGCAGCAGCATGCCGTTGCGCAGCCGGTTGGTGAACACCCCGGCGATCTGCGCGCGGTCGGAGGCGCGGCCGGTTTCCTTCTCGACGATGCTCGCCAGAATCAGCGCTTCGTCGGCCGACTTGAGCGGCGTGTCGGCGGCACGCTGCGCCCAGGCGGCCTCCAGGCGCCGGTCCATGGCGTGCAGCGCGCGGCGCAGCACGGACAGTTCGCTCGACCCCTTGGCGTAGGTGTAGGTGTCCGGGAAGAATCGTCCCTCGGGGTGCACTCCGGGGCGGCCCAGGCGCTCCATGAGGGCGGCGTCTGAAAGCTCCGCCGTGTCGTGTTTGAGTTGCTCGTCACGCGCCAGCGCGGTGCGCACCTGGCGGAAAGTCCAGCCCTCGACCAGCGTCAGGGTGCGCAGGGTTTCCTCGCCGCGCACCAGCTTGTCGAGCAACGCGAGCGGCGTGGTGCCGGGCGGAAGCTCATAGTTACCGGCACGGATGTCGCGGTCGCGGCCTGAGAGGCGGAAAAAGGCATAGAGGATGCGCGCATCCACGCGCACGCCGGCGGCCTGCACGTCTTGGGCCACGCCGCGCGGCAGCGTGCCGGGCTCGATGGCCAGCTCCAGCGGCTCGCTGCCCATGGGCAGCGGGGCGTGCAGCCACCAGGCGGTTCCACCGCCGAGCACCACCGCCAAAAATAGAATCCATGCCAGAAGACGACGCACAACCCTGCTGCCTGTGTGAAAGGGAGCGGGCATCATAATTCAGGGATGACTTTGAACTTCCATGGCATTGCCCCCCTGAACCACCTGGGTGTGATCCGCGCCGAAGGCGAGGACGCCGTCAAATTTCTCCATGGCCAGCTCACCCACGACTTCGCCTTGCTAGGCATGGACCATGCCCGGCTGACCGCCTTCCTGTCGGCCAAGGGCCGCATGCAGGCCAGCTTCATCGGCTTCAAGCGCAGCCCCACCGAGGTCTGGCTGGTGTGCAGCCGCGACCTGCTGGCGCCCACGCTCAAGCGCCTGTCGATGTTCGTGATGCGCGCCAAGTGCAAGCTGAGCGACGCCACGGCCGACACCCAGGTCTTCGGCCTGGCCGGAAGCACTATTGAAACCATAGCTGGAGGCGCACAGCCCACCTGGTCAAAATCCGAATTTGGTCATGCAACCGTAGTGCACCTGCCCCCGGCTGCCGGTCAGCCGCGCGCCCTGTGGGTGGCGCCCCTGGACGAGCCGGCTCCGGCCGGCCCCGCGCTCGACCCGGCCTTGTGGGCCTGGGGTGAGGTGCAGAGCGGCGTGGCCACCCTGAGCGCGCCACTGGTCGAAGCCTTCGTACCGCAGATGCTCAACTACGAGTCGGTCGATGGCGTGAGTTTCAAGAAGGGCTGCTACCCCGGCCAGGAAGTGGTGGCACGCAGCCAGTTCCGGGGCGCCATCAAGCGCCGGGCCTACCTGGCCCATACGGCTGCGGAGCTGGCAGTGGGTGCCGACATCTTCAGCCCCACAGACCCTGAGCAGGCCTGCGGCACGGTGGTGCAGATGGCCCCGGCGCCCACGGGCGGCTGGGACGCCATCGTGTCGCTGCAGATCACGGCCGCCGAGCAAGGGACGCTGCACGGAGGCGCACCCGACGGCCCCCTGCTGGCACTGGGCACCCTGCCCTACGTGCTGCGCGACGACCTCTGACTTACCCGGGCTGGGGCCCCGCCAGGGGCCTTAGCACCGCTGCATCGGGCCGCTCCAGCCACTGGGCAAACTCCTCCGCCAGTTGCTGGCTGGCTGCCGTGGCGGCCTGCCAGGCGCGCACGCGCGCGGCGGTGTCCAGGCCGTAGTGCGTAAAGTCCTGGCGGTCGGGCAGCTTGCCGTTGGGGAGCGTTCGCACCCATTCGGGGTTGGGCGCCAGCACCACCATGCCATCGAGCGCTGGCGTGGCCCGGTGCCGCCATGTCAACTGCTTGTCGAGCCAGCCAGGCACCACCTCGCGCTGGAAATGCGGGTACAGCACCAGGCCTGCAGATTTCAAGCCATTTGGGCCTCCAGCGCTTTCAGATAAAGCGCCAATAGCTACATTTTCAATAGCATCAGCTGCACTGCTGTATTGCAGATGCATGTGGTAGTCGGTGATGCCCCCATCCCAGTACGCGCCGGGCGGCGCGCCGGCAATGTGGTGCACGGCCTGGAGCACGAACGGTATCGAGCAACTGGCCTGCAGGGCCTGCATGAAGTTGGCCTGCGTGAGCGGCACCTGGCGCGTGCGGACGTCGCGCGTGCCAAACGGCAGCGCCGCGCACGCCCCGCCGGGCTGCGCGGGGTCGGGCGACGAGAACACGACGCGCTCCAGCCACGCGCCCAGGGCCTTGCGGTGCACTGCATTGGTCAGGAAGGCGCCCAGATAGCCCAGCGGCGTGCCCAGGCGGTGCTCTCGTGCCAGCAGGTGGCGACCGCGTGCCGTGACGATGTGCAGGCGAAAGCGCGGGTGCTGCAGCAGGGCCGCCACCTGGCCACCATAGAAATCCTGCAGCGTCTGCCCGAAACGCTCGCTCACATGCCGGGGCGTGGGGCGGCTGCGGCCCGGTGGAGGGTCGTAGTGCTGGTGGATGTAGTCGTGCTCCAGCCGCTCGAAGGCCACCCGGCTGTCCGGCAGGCAGGCCGTGGCCATGCGCCAGGCACCGATGGAGGCACCCACCAGATGCACCGGCTGCTGCGATCGCGGCAGCCACTCGCCAAAGATGAAGCGGTCCAGTCGCCCCAGAATCAGCCCCTTGGGGCCGCCCGCCGCTGCGGGAATGGTCTGCACATCTTCGGGTTGCAGCCCGTGGCGCAACAGGTGCTCCATGGCCCGGGGGCCGGCATGGATGTGCAGGGCTTTCGGTCTCTCAGACAAGGTAGGCGGTGGCCGTTTCGGGGTCGGTCTCGGCCGGCTTGGGCGTCCAGTCGATCGGGTCCTGGCGCAGCACCATGTCGATGTCCAGGCCCAGGGCCAGGCCCACCTGGTCGGGGAAGGTGACCACCATTTCCTTCTCGTCCAGGCCCGATTCGTGGGCGCGCACGCGCCATGCGGCCAGGTGGATCACCCCGGCCAGCGGCTCGTAGGCATGGTTGTCAAACGGCGCATGCTGGTAGTTGAGCGCATCGACCACCACCTCGGGCAGTTGCCAGCGCCGGGCCAGGGCGGCGCTGACCCGGCCATAGCAGTAGCCGAAGATGCGCGACTCGACCTTGCCGCGCCGGATATCCAGCGGCGGCACCAGGGTGTTGAGCGACTGCATGCGGTCGGGGTCGGCCAGGTGAATGAGCAGTTCGCCCAGACCGTGGATCAGGCCCGCCGTATAGGCAGCCACCTGGTTCTGGTGCACGCTGCCGGCCAGCGAGCGGGCGAACTTGGCGGTGTGCAGGCTGTAGCGCCAGAACTGCTGCAGGTTGATGCCCGGCACCGAGCGCGAGGTGGTGCCCAGCGTGGCCGAGCTGACCAGCGTGCGCAGGTGCGGTGTGCCGAGCAGCGCCAGGGCTTCCGGCACCCCGGCAATCTGGCGCGGCCCCTGAAAGGCCTCGGAATTGGCCATTTCGAGCAGACGCGCGGCCAGCGCTGGATCGGAGCCGAAAAGCTGGTTGACGCGCCGCAGGTTGGGCTCGTCGTGGGCCAGTTCGTTCATCAGCAGCGCCACCGCACGCGGCAGACTGGGCAGAACGGCAGGCAGGGCCAGCAGAGCATTCAAATCCATGGGATCAGCGCCGTGGTTGGGGTGCTGCCAATTATGGACTCACTTGTTACCGGTTTTTACCCTGTTGGAGTTTTGCAAACGCCGAGGCCATGGCGCTTTGCGGTGCCGGGTCGTTCGGGCGGCGCACGGGCTGCTGGTGGCGCCCTGCCCCCTCAAACCGGTTGCCCTGCGGCGCCCCCCGGTCGCCCGCCGGGCGCGGCGCATCGCCGAGCTTCATCGACAGGCCGATACGCTTGCGCTCCACGTCCACCTCCATGACCTTGACCTTGACGATGTCGCCGGTCTTGACCACCTCGCGGGCGTCATTCACAAACTTGTGCGCCAGCTGGCTCACATGCACCAGGCCGTCCTGGTGCACGCCCAGGTCGATGAAGGCGCCGAACTGGGCCACGTTGCTCACCGTGCCTTCCAGAATCATGCCTTCCTTGAGGTCCTTGATGTCTTCCACGCCGTCGTTGAAACGCGCCACCTTGAAGTCGGGGCGCGGGTCGCGGCCGGGCTTCTCCAGCTCGCCCAGGATGTCCTTGACGGTGATGACGCCAAACTTCTCGTTGGCAAACAGCTCGGGCTGAAGGGTCTTGAGCATGTCGGCGCGGCCCATCAGCTCGGCCACGGGCTTGCCGGTCTTTTCCATGATGCGTTCGACCACGGGGTAGGTTTCGGGGTGCACGCCCGTCATGTCGAGCGGGTTGTCGCCGCCCCGAATGCGCAGAAAGCCCGCCGCCTGCTCGAACGTCTTGGGCCCGAGGCCCGCCACGTCGAGCAGCTGCTGGCGGCTCTTGAACGCCCCATGCTGCTCGCGCCAGCGCACCACGGCCTTCGCGACACTGGGCGAAAGGCCCGACACGCGCGAGAGCAGCGGCACGCTGGCCGTGTTCAGGTCCACGCCCACCGAGTTCACGCAGTCTTCCACCACCGTGCCCAGGGTGCGGGCCAGCTCGCTCTGGTTCACATCGTGCTGGTACTGGCCCACACCGATGCTCTTGGGGTCGATCTTGACCAGCTCGGCCAGCGGGTCCTGCAGGCGCCGAGCAATGCTGGCGGCGCCGCGCAGGCTCACGTCCACGTCGGGCATCTCCTGGCTGGCGTATTCGCTGGCGGAGTACACCGAGGCGCCGGCCTCGCTGACCACCACCTTCTCGATCACGCGGTCCACCTTGGCGGCAAGCTTGATGAGGTCGGCGGCCAGCTTGTCGGTTTCGCGGCTGGCCGTGCCGTTGCCAATGGCAATCAGGTTCACGCCATGTTTTTCGGCCAGCTTGGCCAGCGTGTGCAATGAGCCTTCCCAGTCGCGGCGCGGCTCGTGCGGGTACACGGTGGCGGTCTCGACCAGCTTGCCGGTGGCATCGCAGACGGCCACCTTCACGCCGGTGCGGATGCCCGGGTCGAGCCCCATCACCACGCGCGGCCCGGCGGGTGCGGCCAGCAGCAGGTCGCGCAGGTTGTCGGCAAACACCTTGATCGCCACCTTTTCGGCGTCTTCGCGCAGGCGGGTGAACAGGTCGCGCTCGGTCGAGAGGCTGAGCTTGACGCGCCAGGTCCAGGCGACGCACTTGCGGATCAGGTCGTCCGCCGGACGGCCGGCGTGGCTCCAGCCCAGGTGCAGGGCAATCTTGCCCTCGGCCAGGCTGGGCTTGCCGGGCTCGGGTTCGACCGGAAGCACCAGCTTGGCTTCGAGGATTTCCAGCGCCCGGCCCCGGAACACCGCCAGCGCGCGGTGCGAGGGCACGCGGCCAATGGGCTCGTCGTAGTCGAAGTAGTCACGGAACTTGGAGACCTCGGGGTCGTTCTCGTTCTTGCCATCCACCTTCTTGCTGCGCAGCAGGCCCTCGGCCCACAGCCACTCGCGCAGGCCCTGCACCAGCGCGGCATCCTCGGCCCAGCGCTCGGAAAGAATGTCGCGCACGCCATCGAGCACGGCAGGCACGGTGGAAAAATCGGCGCCGGGCTTGCCATCGTCCAGCACCTCGGGCGGCCTGGTGAAGGATGCAGCCTCCTTGGCGGGGTCGAGCGTCGGGTCGGCGAACAGCTTGTCGGCCAGCGGCTCGATGCCGAACTCGCGCGCAATCTGGCCCTTGGTGCGGCGCTTCTGCTTGAAGGGCAGGTAGATGTCTTCCAGCTCCTGCTTGGTCGGCGCTGCGGCAATGGCTGCACGCAGCGCGTCGGTCAGCTTGCCCTGCTCGTCGATGGCCTTGAGCACGGCGGTGCGGCGGTCTTCCAGTTCGCGCAGGTACGACAGGCGGGCTTCGAGTTCACGCAGCTGGATGTCGTCCAGCCCGCCGGTCACTTCCTTGCGGTAACGCGCGATGAAGGGCACGGTGGCCCCACCGTCGAGCAGCTCGACGGCAGCGACCACCTGTCGCTCGGTGATGCGGATTTCTTCGGCAATCTGACGGACGATCTTTTGCATGGGACACGGGCCTGCGGGCCAATCTGCGGGAAAAGCGGGCGAGTGTGCCACAGGTGCGCACCCGGCGATGGCGGCCACACGCCCCACACCCACAACGCTCTGTTTTTCATAGCTGTCAGCGCTTTACCAGAAAGCGCCAGAGGCCATTTTTGATCTAACTATTGATTGAACCCGCCGTGTGGCGGGTGGATTCACCGCGCCTGCAGGGCGGGCGCTGCGTGGCCCGGTGCTTCCACGCACACCCGCGTACCACCCTGGGCGAGGGCCTCGCACACCAGGTGCAGGCCTGCGCGCCGTGCGCGCTCGTGCAAGCCCTGGACGCGCTGGCCAGGGGCCGCACCGCCGGCATCGGCTTCGTCGGCCCCACCGGCACCGTTGTCGCAGACTTCAAATCGCCATGTCCCCTGGCCCGGCACGGGAGCCATGGTCACGGTGACCTGCACCGCCCCGGAGTGCTGAAGCACATGGCCCAAGGTCTCTTGCAGGATGCCAAAGATTTCGGCCGCTAGGGCACCGGCGGGCAGTGCCATGTCTTCACTCACCCGCACATTCCACTGCATCTGCATCCCCTTGCGTTCCAGCGCGGGCTGGATGCGATTGCGCAGCCCGGCCAGCCGGTCTGCCAGCGGGTGGATGGACATCTCCAGCGAATCGACGGCCAGGCGCATTCCCCGCAGGCGCTGCTCTCGGTCGTGGAGGTTGCGCCGTTCCTTCGGGTGGCGCTCATTGAGCATGGGCATGGCAGAGATCAGTCAGAAAATCTGGTCCCCATGGCCCGCCGCGCCCGGCTCAAAGGCAGGCATGGCAGGGACACGGGAGGTAGGTCCGTCCGGAATGAGACGCTGTGGTTCATGGTGAGAGTTCTCCCGAAGAGTTCGTGCTGCAACCCCCCATCACGGCGTGGACAGGCGATGCAGCGCACTCACGATGACACCCCGGACCGGAAAACAAATGTGCAGTGGTGTCTGAATCCCGAGGGGAGGAAACCCCTCCACAGGCAACCAGAAGCCCCTCTGCATCCATGCAGACCAAGGATGGGGTGGCCTGCACGTGCATCATCTCAGCAACCCCTGATTTCTTCCGTGCGCTCCCGCACATTGCAACAAAAATGCAACGACAGTTCCAGCCCATGGAGGCAAGGTCTAGCGCGGCATCAGCGATGCAAGAGACGGCTGGCACAAACGGCCGCTTTTCCAGCAGAATGCCAGGCATGAAACACGGCCACCGCCTCGCCACGCATGACACCCCCCGTGCCGCCCCGCTGCGGCGCGCAGTGCTGGCGCGGGGCTGTTCCGGCTGGGTGCTGCTGGCCGCCAGTCTCGCAGCCATGAACACCTCGGCGCAGGAGTCCCCGGCGCAGAGCGCACCACCCCGGTTGACCGTCTCGGAAGACGGCACCCTGGTCATCGACAAACGCTCCAAGGTGGCCTGGGCGCGCTGCGTGGAAGGCACGCAGTGGAACGGCAAGACCTGCGCGGGCCTGCCCCTGCTGTTCGACCGGACGGAGGCGCTGGCCGCCGCCAGTGCCCGCAGCAAAGCCGAGGGCGTGGCCTGGCGCGTGCCGCGCGCCAACGAATTGCGCCACCTGGTCCACAAGCGTGGGGTTCCCCCCGGGGTGGATCTGACACTTTTCCCGGCCGCCCCGGGCACCTGGCACTGGTCCAGCTCCACCCGCATCCGTTCCGGCACCGTCAACGCCTACAACTATGGCAACACCATGCAGGGCAGCAGCGGGGGGCCGAGCAGCCAGCTGGGTTCGTTCAAGCTGGGCTGGGCGGTGGACATGACCACCGGCGAAGCCAGCGGCGATGTGGCCAAAAGCAGCCGCCTGCCGGTGCGGCTGATTCGCTCGTACGAGTAATGGCGCGTCAGGCGGGCCGCTCAATCCCCTGTTCCAGCAACCGGCTCACCTGGTCCACGGGCACCGGGCGGCTGTACAGGTAGCCCTGCGCCTCGTCGCAGCCCGACTTTTCCAGAAAGTCCCGCTCTGCTGCGGTTTCCACACCTTCGGCGATCACGGCCAGTTGCAGGTTGTGCCCCAACTGGATCACGGCCCGCACGATCGAGGCGCCGTCGTCGCCGGCCAGCATGTCGCGCACGAACGACTGGTCGATCTTGAGCTTGTCCACCGCCAGCTGCTTGAGGTACGACAGGCTCGAATATCCGGTGCCAAAGTCATCAATCGAGAGCTTCACCCCCAGGGCCTTGAGGCCGTGCAGCGCCTTGATGGTGGCCTCCACGTCCTGCAGCAGGATAGATTCGGTCAGCTCCAGCTCCAGGCGGGCGGGCTCCAGGCCCGAAGCGGCCAGCGCGGTGGACACCAGCTCCAGCACATTGCCCCGCTTGAACTGCAGTGCCGACAGATTGACGGCCACCACAGGCGGCCGGGGCAGGCGGTCTTGCCAGATGCGGCCCTGGCGGCAGGCCTCGTTCAGCACCCATTCGCCGATGGGCACGATGTGGCCGCTGCGCTCGGCCAGCGCAATGAACTTGCCCGGCGGCACGAGGCCATCGGTGGGGTGCTGCCAGCGCACCAGGGCTTCCACGCCGATGATGCGGCCCGTGGCCAGGTCGATCTGGGGCTGGTAGTGCAGCAGGAATTCATGGTTGCGCAAGGCACTGGCCAGCCCGCCGGTGAGGCGAATCTGTTCCAGCATGTCGGCATTCATGTCGTGCGAGAAGAACCGGTAGGTGTTGCGCCCCGCCTCCTTGGCGCTGCCCACGGCGGCATGGGCATGCTTGAGCAGGGTCTCGAAGTCGGCCCCGTCGTGGGGGTACAGGCCGATGCCGATGGAGCACGAGACATTCAGCAGGCTCGCATCGGTCGGGATGGGCTCGACCAGCGCATCGCGGATGGCATTGCCCACCCCCACCAACCCGGAGGGGTCGTCATGGCCCACGAGCAACACCACGAATTCGTCGCCGCTCATGCGGCTGACCGTGGAGGTGACCGGAAGGCATTGGCGCATGCGCTCGACCACCTTGACGATCACCTGATCGCCCACCGCGTAGCCCAGGCTGTCGTTGATCTGCTTGAAATGGTCCAGGTCGATGTACAGCATGCCGATCTGGCAGGGTTCGCTCTGGGCCACCAGCGCGGCATGTTCAAAGCGGTCGCGCAGCAGCAGGCGGTTGGGCAGGTGGGTGAGCGGGTCGAAGTTCGCCAGAAACTCCAGCTGCTCCTTGGCCTGGGCGTGCTCGGCACGGGTACGCAGCGTGACGATGCCATAGGCCAGGTCGGTGGCCAGCTCGATCAGCAGACGGATCTCGTCGGGGTCGAAGCAGTACTCCTCGTGCGAATACAGGGCCAGGGCCCCGAGCACCGTGGCATTGCCCACCAGCGGCAGTGCCACACAGGACCGGAAGCCCCGCCTGACAGCCTCCTCGCGCCAGTACTCCATGTGCGGGTCGGTGGGAATATGCTCGACCACGCAGGGCTGGCCCGTGCGGATGGCCGTGCCCACCGGGCCGCGCCCCTGCCGAACGTCGGCCCAGGAAACCGGCAGATGCTGGAGGGTGCCATCGTGGTCGCCACACTGTGCCATCAGGCGCACGGTTCGCCCCTCATCGTGCAGCGCATAGCCCACCCAGGCCAGGCGGTAGCCGCCCCGCTCCACGCACAGGCGGCAGATTTCCTCCAGCAGGCCCTGCTCCTCCTGGGCATGCACCAAGGCCATGTTGCAGTCGCTGAGCAGGCGCAGATCGCGGTTGGCCCGCTCCAGCGCCAGCTTGGCCAGCCGGCTCTCGGTCACATCCTGCACCGTGCCGATGGAGCGCAGGGGCAGGCCCGCTGCGTCGTAGTGCGTTTCGCCGCGTTCGTGCACATGCTTGATGCGTCCATCCTGCATCAGCAGGCGGTGGGTGACGCCATAGGGCTGCCGGCGGTTCACCGAATCACCAAAGCTTTGCTGGACGAGGTCGCGGTCTTCGGGGTGGATGGCATTCAGAAAGGCCTCGTAGGAGGGCTCGCGGGCCGGATCGACTTCAAAGATGCGGTAGGTTTCGTCGGACCAGATCAACGCATTGGTCGCCAGGTTCAGCTCCCAGTGGCCCAGCCGGGCCAGGCGCTGTGCTTCTTTCAGGCGCATCTCGCTGCGCTGCAGATCGGTCTGGGCATGGACGCGCTCATCCGTCATGTGCTTGAGCTTGAGCTGGGTATCGGCCAGGTGCGCCATCACCGTGCCCTGCTGTCCTGGCGCGAGCACGATGGGTGCCGAAAAATCGCCCCGGCCCAGGCGCGTGATCTGGGCGTGCACCTCATCCACCGCCCCGCCCAGGGTGGCCCGCAGCGCCTGGGAGGTGCGATAGAGCATGAACAGCATCAACAGCCCGACGGCAATGAACACCAGGCGTAAGACCAGGGCATTGCGTTCCGCCTGCGCCACCGCGCGGTTGGTGCGCTCGGTGACCAGGGCATAGAAGCGCTCGATGGGCTGCATGATGGCCCTGCGGGTCTCGAGGTAAGCCTCGTCGTGCAGCAGGGCCAGCGCGCGGGCATGGCTGGCCTCGGCCCCACTGCCCTGCACCTGGCGCAGACGCATCGCTTCGCGCTCGGTGTGGGTCAGTTCATCGGAAAGCCTCTTGGACTGGGTCAAAAGGGCCAGTTCCTCCTCGGTGAAGCCAGCGCGGCGCATCAGGTCCAGCAGCGCAACAGCATCGCCGCCACGCGCGGGCTGCGCGGCATCTGAACGCAGGTCCAGCGAGAGAATGCCATCGTTCGGTGGCCGGGGGCTGCGGCCCTCGCGCACGTCCAGGACGGTTTCATAGCTGCGCTGGTACAGCGCATCGCCCGTCACGACATACAGGCGCGAGAGGCGTGTGAGGTCGTCGGACGAGCGGCGCATCTCGTCGGCCAGTTTCACCGAGCGAAGCCGCTGGTCGTTGGCCACGTCGATGGCTTTTTCAAAAGTGACATACACCATGAACACCCCCACCAGGACCATGAGCACGGCCAGGGAGTACCGGATGTGGCGCTTGAACGAGGTGGATGGGTGGACCATGGGCACAAGTGGTTACGATTCATTCTAGGGGAGATAGCCGCACCTCCACCTGACAGCCCTGTCGCAGCCCCACCACTTCCGGGTGGCGGAGCGGATAGCACCGCCACCGCCACCCTGAGCGCCCTTCGTTGGCCCACATGCGCAGCTTGAATGCGCTATTGATTCAATAGCTACCAGCGCTTGATGGATAAGCTCTGGATGCCATTCTCAATCAAAAAATCAATCTGCCCGAAGCTGGGCGCGCAGTTGTGCGCCCAGTTCGGGCTTGTCGGCAAACGGGTCGGTGGGGTTGCGCGCCAGCATGATGTCTTCCAGCCGCGTCTGCACAGCACCAATGGCCTTGGGGTGGCTGAAAATGTAGAACTGGCCCGCTGCTACCGCATCAAACACCTTCTGCGCCACCTCGGCGGCCGTCACCTTGCCAGAGCTGACGGCCTTGCCGATCATGGCCTGGCCGATGAGCTGGCTCTTGGTGGGCTTGGCAGAAGCCAGCTCGCCCGGGCGGTTGCGGTGGCTGTCGTTGATACCCGTGGCCACGAAGTACGGGCACAGCACGCTGGCGCTCACCTGGTCGGTCACCAGCGAGAGGTCCTGGTACAGCGTTTCGCTCAGGCTCACCACTGCGTGCTTGCTGACGTTGTAGATGCCCATGTTGGGCGGCGCCAGCAGGCCCGCCATGCTGGCGGTGTTGACGATGTGGCCGCGCCAGGCAGGGTCCGCCTTGGCGGCCTCCAGCATCATGGGGGTGAACACGCGCACGCCGTGCACCACGCCCATGAGGTTCACGCCCAGCACCCATTCCCAGTCTTTCACCGAGTTTTCCCACACCAGGCCGCCCGCGCCCACGCCGGCGTTGTTGAACACCAGGTGCGGCGCGCCAAAGCGCTCCAGCACGGCAGCGCCAAGCTGTTCCATCTGTGCGGCGTCGGACACATCCACGCGCTGCGCCAGCACCTGGGCCCCGGCGGCGCGCATCTCGGTGGCGGCGGCGTCCAGCGCGTCCTGCTGCACGTCCACCAGCACCAGGTTCATGCCCAGGCGCGCGCCGATGCGCGCGCATTCGAGCCCGAAGCCCGAGCCCGCGCCGGTCAGCACGGCCGTTTTGCCCTTGAAGTTGTCGATCATTGCTCTGCCTTTCTCAATACATAGCCTATGCGGGGAAAATGCACATGCACGGTGCCTGCGCGGGGGTCCTCGCGGCGCAGCGTGTAGCGGGTGCGTGTGGCGGCCACCAGCGTGCCTGCGGTGGGCTCCAGGCCAAAACTCTCGGCCGCCACGGTGACGGGGCTGCCCAGCGCAATGCCGTGCTCGTCCTGGAACACGTCGTCCAGCAGCGGCGCGGGCTCGGCCCCGGCGGCCACGGTGATGGCGTCCTGCGATGTGAACTTCTCCATGCGGCCCTGACCCAGGGCGTCCATGCGGTCCATCCACTCGAGCACGGCGGGCACGGGCTCGAAGATGTCGGCCATGGCCGGTGTGCACACACGCGTGAACCACAGCGGGTGGTAGGCAGCAAAGTCGGCCACGCAGGGCTCGGCACCAAACAAAAAGTCGTGCTCTTCCACCATGTGGGCAATGCGCCGCAGGTACGAGCGGTAGGCCGCCGTGGCGTCTGCCGGGCGCAGGCGCAGCATGCCGGTGCTCATCTCGCGGCGGTCTTCGGCGAAGGCCTTCGCCGCATCCGGGGGCAGGCGGGCGAACATTTCGGCCGCGCCGCGCGGCTGCAGGTTGTAGGCCATGGCAGCCCAGAACAGCGTGCTGTCGGCCCACTGCGCGAACACGCGCGAGACGCCCTTGAGGTGCGGCGGGAACAGCACCGGCTCGGGCTGCTCATGCTCCAGCACGTTGCAGATCAGCGCGGTGTCGCAATAGATGTCGGCGCCGATCTGCAGGATGGGCGTCTTGCGGTAGCCGCCCGTGAGCGCCACCACGTCGGGTTTGGGGCTGACGGCGGGGATGATGACCGACTTCCAGGCCAGCTTCTTGAAACCCAGCACGCGGCGGATCTTTTCAGCGAACGGCGATGCCGGGTAGTGGTGCAGTATCAGATGGGTCATGGCGGACTCCTTGAGGTGCTTCCCGCCACCGTTCGATGGCGTGAATGTTGTCTGCAATGGTTTCCCGGGGGTGTAGCCAGGAAACCCGGGCGCCGTATCAGAGGCGGAGCGTTTTTCGGCCGTGACCGAAAAGCGCGTCAAAACGCGCCGGATCTAGGCGCAAAACGCAGCCATAGCGCGGGCTATGGCGAGTATTTGCAACGACGAGCCGGTGTGTTTTGGCGTGCAAGGCGGGCATGGATGAAA
>JAANMX010000493.1_pt1 | contig 51985 bp, 38 predicted proteins | sample 7279681 | NCBI WGS metagenome assembly JAANMX01 (sample SAMN14094542, study PRJNA606508) | bioreactor metagenome | isolation source: A lab-scale SPAN reactor treating ammonium-rich wastewater day 351 | place: Ireland: Galway | collected 2018-01-01
GTCATCCGCGTCCTGTTTTCAAGTCAGCCATGAAAAGCGGTCGCTGATTCACGCAGAAACAACTGATCTGCGCAGATTTTGTACTGGTCAACGAGATGGCAAAACGTAGGTGCGGTTTGCAACCGCACTTTCACCCAAAGCAGTGCGGTTACAAACCGCACCTACAGATTTGCGCAGATTTTATCAGCGGCAATCCGCTTTTTCAGCGTCATCCGCGTCCTATCTTTCAGCACAGCGTCCCGAAGATCGTCTCGCCGTGGAGTTCGTCCAGCCGGGTCGGGGTGATACGGTTGCGCAGGGTTTCGCCTGCCGGGGCGTGGGCCAACACCCGCAGAAAATTGTCCGTGTGACCGCTCCACAGGCGCATCCCCGGCTGGTCGTCCACGGGCTGGCCCTGGCCCTCCCAGAGCACCGGACGGGTTGTGCCCACAAAGCGCTGGCGCTCGGTCTGGCCCGTGTCTTCGATGAGTTCGTGCATCCGCCTCGAGCGCTCCTTCTTCAGCGCTTTCGTCACCTGACCGCTGAAGCGGGCCGCGGCTGTGCCGGCGCGGGCGCTGTAGGGGAAGATGTGGGCGTGGGCAAAGCGTAGCTCCTCTACAAAGGCCAGCCCCTCTGCAAAATCAGCTTCGGTTTCGCCGGGAAAACCGACAATTAAATCAGTGGTGAGAATCAGATCGGGGATGGCAGCCCGGGCTTCCTCCACCAGTTTGCGGAAGGAGGCGACGGTACAGCGCCGGGCCATAGCCCGCAGTTGCCGGTCTGTACCCGCTTGCAGGGGCAGGTGCAGGTGGGGGCAGAGACGCTCCGGCCACTTTTCCCAGAGATCGAAGAAGCCATCGGCCAGTTCCCAGGGTTCCAAACTGCTCAGGCGCAGACGGGGAATACCCGTCTCGGCCAGGAGTGTGGCGGTCAACTGCTTCAAATCCGTGGCGAGATCGCCCGGCAAATCCCGCCCGTAGGCGCCGAGATGGACGCCGGTCAACACCGCTTCCTGCACCCCCTCCCCGGCCAACTGCTGCACCTCGGCCACAATTTCGCAAAGGCTGCGGCTGCGGCTCTCCCCGCGCAGGGCGGTGACGATGCAAAAGGTGCATCTGTTGTTGCAGCCGTCCTGCACTTTGACAAAGGCCCGGGTGCGGTGGAGGGGATCGTCGGCGGCGGGGGCAAAGGGTGTGCCGTCCGGTTGCAGCCGGGCGATGGCCTCCGGGTCGTCCAGCTCCGCGCTCCACGGCTCCAGCAGGGCGTGGAGCATCTCCTTTTCCCGGTTGTCGGCCACGAGAGCGACGCCGGGCAGGGCCGCCGCATTGTCCGGTTGCAGGGTGGCGTAACAGCCGGTGACGGCGATGCGGGCCTCCGGGTTGGCGCTGTGGAGTTGACGGACCGCGGCCCGGCTGCGGCTGACGGCCTGGGCTGTCACCGCGCAGGTGTTGAGGACGATCACCTGGGCCGCTTCGGGCGAAGGGGTGATCTGATGACCTGCCGCAGTCAAGCGGGCTGCCAGGCTGTTGTTTTCGCTATAGTTCAGGCGACAGCCCAGTTGGTCCAGATAGATGCGCATAAGGAGAGTCGGGAGTCCGGAGTCCAGAGTCCGGCGTCCAGAGTCGGCGGCAAGTGACGCCGGACGCCGGACACCGGACTCCGGACACCGGACTTCTATTGGGGAATGATCAGCCGGTCGCCCACGCGGATCAGATCCGGGTTGGTGATGCGGTTGGCCTCGATAATCGCATCGGCGGAGACGCCGTAGCGGGCGGCGATGGAGTAGAGACCCTCGCCCGGGGCGACGATGTGGATGATCTGATTGGCCGCCTCCAGCGCCGCCGCGGTCAGGCCGGGGATGACCAGTTCTGTGCCGGGTGTGACCAGATTGGGGTCGGCTATGCGGTTGGCAGCTACCAGTTCGTCGAGGGTTATGCCATATTTCTCGGCGATGACCGAGAGGACTTCACCCGGCTGTACGATGTGGATAGCGGGTGCGCCGGGATTCGTCGTTGTACCGCCGCCACTGCTGGCCGGGCTAGTGGGCTGGTAGCCGGGGATGAGCAGTTCCTGGCCCACAAAGACATTGTTGGGGTCGGTCAGGGTGTTGGCGGCTACGATTTCGTTGGGCGAGACCTCAAATTTAAGGGCAATGGAGAAAAGCGTATCCCCCTCCTGGACTGTGTAGGTAAAGGGTTCGGGCGTGGGTGTGGGCAGACCTTCGGAGGTGACGCCGGGGGTGTTGGGGACCCGCAAGACCTGGCCTACCTGCAAGTTGTCGTTGGCCAGCAGATTCAGCTCCCGCAACTGCTGGGCGCTGATGCCAAACTTCTCGGCCACGGTGGAAACGGTGTCGTTGGGCTGGACAGTGTAGGGGATCGTCTTGGGTTCGGGCGTCTGTGTGGACACAGCCGTGGGCGCAGGGGTCGGCCCGGCTGTGGGCACCGCGTCCCGTGTGATCGCCGGTTCCACCACCGGTTCGGCCGCGGCTGGCTGGGTGGCTTCCGGTTCGGGGGTGGAACGGTCCCGGGTGCAGCCTGCCAACAGGGCCGTTGTCAACAGCGTCAATAGTACAACCCGCATCCATTTGCTTGTCATACCCATTTTGCTTTCTCCCACCTGCTACGAAGTGAATCACACCGGTCAAAGTTTGCGTAAAGTGGATGGATGATAGCACAGCCGCCCCGCTGACGCAAACCATTTGCGCTTGCGCGCCTTCTGCCTGTGCCACCGATCACAGCAAACCGCCCGTGCTTGTTCTATTCTATACCCAGAGGTACCTGTTCAGCCACCCCACCCTACCCCACCCCATTCCAGGGAGGGAAGTGGAGCGATTCCTCCCCCAAGCGGGGGGAGGTTGGGTGGGGGTGAGCAGTTACGCGCAGAGGACAAAATCGCTCCTGTCACACTGTTCAACGAGCGTTGAACAGAATGTGATCTGTAATATTTGACGGGTACGCTGACCTCACCTGCAAGCGTTGGGTAACGGTCTGAATCCGCACCAGCTTTTGTCCTGCATTCGTTTGTCTCTGTTGCTAGACTATTGCCAGATATGGAATGACTGATGAACACGCAACGATTTGAACAGACGACGGAGACAGCCATGAAAATTCGCACACTTCTTCTCACGTTGATTACATTCTTCCTTTTCGGCGCAATACTGGCCGGGATGGTCAGCGCACGGGAGCCGAATCGCCAGGTCGAGACCGTCTCCCTCTCCAATGTGCGGGATTATGCCCCGGCTGTTTCTGCCGATAATTTGTCCTACGCTGTGGATGGGGGTCTGCTCTTTGCCGGGAATGGCGGCCGCTGGCAGCGTCTCTCCACCCCTGCCGGTCTGATTGTCAACGCGGTAGCCGTGAGCAGCCGCCAGCCCGAACTGGTCTACATCGGCGCGGCCAACGAGCTTGCCCTTTACGCTTCCAGCGATGCGGGCCAAAGCTGGATGAAGATTGGGCTGGACACAACCGCCATCGGCGCGGTGACCGATATTGCGGTGGATGGGGTCAACCGGCTGGTCTATGTGGGGACGGACACCGACGGCCTGCATCGCCTGCGGGATGTGGGGACGAGTATGATTGCGGCGGGCCATCTGCTTCTGGATGAGCCGGTGGAGGAGATTGTGGCGGCCACCAATGGCGTCGCACTGGTGCGCACGACGTGGCATTTGTATCGGGCAGAAGATATGGGCTTGCGCTGGGTTGCTGTGGAGAATCTCCCCAGCCCGGCTACGGCTCTGGCGCTCGCGCAGACGACGCCGCCCACTTTCTACGTCGGCACAGCCTCCTCGGGTGTGCGTATGAGCCAGGACGGGATCAACTGGCAGTCTGCCAACGCCGGTCTGGGCTTTACCCCAGGCAGCCAATTGTTCGTCAACGATTTGGCCGTAGACCCGGCCCAGCCCGGTGTAGTCTACGCCGCCACCAGTCTGACTTTCGGTTCGGCCAATGCCCACACCACACCGGTCGGCGTGGCAATCAGCAGCGACGGTGCCGCCAACTGGGCGTCCCTGGCCCCGCTGAGCGATGTGGCCGTGGCGATGCTCCTGCCGGTGAGCGGTGAGGCGGGGGCTGTCTATGCCCTGACAACCGCCAGCCGCACGCCGCTGGCCCTGGGCAGTGCGCCCCAAATGGCAGCTATGGCCGCGGGGGAGAGCGTTCCTGCCGCCCCCAATTACACCGGTGCGCTGGCCTGGATTCTGGCCGCTCTGGCCGGGATCGGGTTGGTTGTGTTGGTGGTGATGGAAGTGCGTCAGCGGGGCGGTGATATGGCTGGCGGGGCTGGGTTGCCTGCCGCGGTGTAACGTTCGTGAACAGCCATCAATAGAGTCGGGTCGCCGACTTCCTTATCCGAGACGCTTCCTCCCCCGGGGGCGTCTCGGATTTTTTGTTGTGGTCAGGCAAGCGCAGCAACCGACAAGCGCTTTATTGGGAGGCTATTTCTGGTAAATCTAACCGTTCGTCCAGCCATTCACGCATTAAACCGCTCACCGATTTGTGGGCAGCCAAAGCTTCCGCATGTAAAATTCCTTTTACATACAACGGTACATGAACTGTAATCGTGGCTTCTGCTATTTCTCCACTCATTTTGAGCGACTCGAAACGCTTGGCATCGTACAAATAATCCTCGCCTTCATTATCGATTACACGGATAGAAATCGAATCGCTGGTATCCGGCAGGGTTTTGTACATTTGCCCACGGGTGAGACTAACTTCATACCCTGAATTGTCCAAGCAACGAACGTATTGCATAGGTTACTTTCCTTCGACTTTGAACTTCCGTTTCATTTCACGACGGCCAATGCCGTGTACTTCAAACCAGTGCAACTCCGCATAAAATTCTTCACTGCTCCGTTTGAGACGGATCCAAGCACGGCCTTTCATTTTTCGCCAACGGCCCCGACCATACGTACGGTTTAGGTAATAGCGAGCATCCACCCCAGCACAGCGAGCGATGATTTGGATCCCTGTAATTTCACTGAGTAGATCGAAATCTTGCTCTTGCGGCATAATCGGCAGCTTGCAAAAGAGATAAGTCTGTTCTCTTCGGATTCTTGTCGTGTGTTGTGGTCAGGCAAGGGCAGCGACTGACAGGCGCTGGTTGATGACGCGCCAGAATGTGGCTACTGCGTCGGATTGGGCGTCAAAGAAATCCTCGAAAAAGCCAGGGGAATTTATCTCCGCCGGATAGGCGTAGCGTTCGCCCTCATCGCCAAAATCAGTAACCCAATCGGTCGGTTCGTTGGCATCGACCAGATCAAATAACGACTGGGGATAGAGATAGGGTTTGCCCTGATCGTTGAGAATGCGCAGGTCGTCGGCTTCAATGCCAATCACAACGTACCAGTGAAAAGACGACAAATCGGGGTATTGGGGAAGGGAATTCTTCAATTTTACGATCATTCGTCACCCACCTTTTTACGTCTGCTTTCTACACGGCCAATGCCCGTATGTTCATACCAGTGAAATTCGTAAAGGACTCCACCACTTTCAAACGGAGGCCCACTCTTCTTCACCCATTGTGCTCTATATCCGCCGTATGTGTCAATCAGCCTTTGCACATCCCGAATGCGATTCCCTTTGGCAATCACGCGAGAACGGGCAAGTGATTGTGAGTCGATGTCAGGAATTTGTCTTTCCTCCATCTGTCATCCGATACGCCGCTCAACGCAATTGAGGATAGGCCGCGGCGATGGCAAGCCCGGTAAAGAGTAGCGTCGTTATATCAAAGAGTAGGAAAAAGCCGGTAAAGAGAAGCAGCGCCAGGCTGCCCACCAATACACCGCTGATGATACCGATGAGGGCAAAGGCGGGCAGCCGCCGTCCTCGCCGCCGTCCCACGGCCCGGCGGATGATCTGGGCCAGCAGGCTGCCCGCGCCGGAGCCAGCGATGAAGGCAATGATCAGCCCGAAGAAACCGAAGCCGCTCAGCAGCATCCCCACAAGCGGCGCGGCAATGGCAGAAACGAGGAAACCCACGCCCAGGGCGATAAAATTGTCGCTACCCAGCGCGTTGAAGTAGACATTCTGTTGCTGGCGCACACATTCGGTGCAACGATAGCCCACGGGTGTCTGCACCGCGCATTTCATGCAGATGGGTTTGCCGCATTTGTTGCAGCGCAGGAGCGTCTCTGTATTTGGATGGTTGGCGCAGAAAAGGGTGTCCGGATCGTGCGCGGCCACAGCCAGGGGCCTGCCGTCGTAGATGGCACGCCGGGCCGGATCGCCGAGGATGGCGTAGGCTTCCTCAATTTGGGCCAGCTTCTGGCTGGCGTAGCGACGAGCGTCGGCATCGCTGATGTTGTCCGGCTGGTAGAGCGTGCGCAGCCGCTGAAACTGGCGCGCCAACTCCTCCTGGGAGACGTTTTCGCCCACATCCAGGGCGCGGTAGTGTTCTTTCGGTTGCGGGGTCGTTCGTTCGCTCATCTGTACATTCCTCAACTTCGGGTTTCGACCACAAAGTCACAATAGACGCAAAGGGAAAAAGCTATCTTCTTTGTGCTTCTGTGCCTCTGTGGTAGTCAATTCTATACAGTCCACTTCAGCTTATCCATCAGCGTCTGGTAGAAATAGGCCCGGGGGCGCATACGGATAAAGCGGGCCTGAAAGGGACTGCCCACCACCACCACTTCGTCCTGTTCATCCACCTCCACCTCGAACTGGCCGTCCACCGTCAGCATAGCCGAGTGGTCGCTGTAGACCCGCAGGCGCACTTCCGTTCCTTCCGAGAGGACGACGGCCCGGTCCATACTCATATGGGGGGCCACGGGGATGACGAGAATGTTGCGCAGTTCGGGCGGCAGAATGGGGCCACCGGTTGCCAGGGCATAGGCTGTGCTGCCCGTGGCTGTGCTGACGATCAGCCCGTCGCAGGTGTAGGTGGTCAGATAGCCGCCGTCCAGATGGGTGCTGACCCGCACGATGCGGGCCAGGCTGCCCCGGCTGAGCACCACATCGTTGAGCGCGTCGTACTCGCAGCGTACTTCGCAGCGGTTGTCTGCGCTCTTACGCTCCACCCGCACCCGGATCATCAGCCGTTCCTCCACCCAATAGTTGCTGTCGAGCATCTGGCCCAGGGGTTCTTCCCAGTCGTTGGGGAAGACTTCGGCCAGAAAACCCAGGCGGCCCATTTTAACGCCGAGCATCGGCACTTCCCTCTTCGCGCCCAGGCGGGCGGCGCGCAGCATTGTGCCGTCACCGCCCAGGGTAATCAGCAGGTCTACGTCGTGCAGGCGGCGCTGGATAGCATCGGCATCCCAGGCCGAGTCGCGCCAAATGTGGGGAACATCCCGGCTGCGCAGAAAACTCTCCATTGCCGCGGCCAGGTCCAGGGATTCGGGTTTGCGTGGGTGGTGTAAAATGCCAATGCGTCGGAACAACAGGGGAGCCTCCGGTGTGGATGTAATCAGACTCTCTACAGAATCCGCATCATAGACCAGCCATTTCCGTTGGTCAAATGGAGAGGTTATTGGCGTCGAAAGTATCTTTCGAGTAAAATAACCCCTAACGACTGGGCATCAAATAAAATATGTTGTTGCCGTCACCAATCCACCACTCGCCACCCATCCCATGCGCGTACTTATTATCTCCGATATACATGCCAATTTCATTGCCCTGGAAAGTGTGCTGGCCGCCGCGCAGGGGAAGTATGACGCAGTTTGGTGTCTGGGGGATGTGGTTGGCTATGGCCCTATGCCCAACGAGTGTTGCCAGTTGGTGGACGAACTGGCAGACCACCGGGTAATCGGCAATCACGACTGGGCTGTGCTGGGGCGGCCCGGCATTGATGTAGACGATTTCAACCCTATGGCCCGGGAGGCAGTTTTGTGGACCCGGAGCGTTTTGACCGCGCCCAATCGGAGTCTGCTGGAGAATTTCCCCGACGTGCCGGTGCAGCCATTTGGCGTGCCCAATCTTCTGCTCACCCACGCCAGCCCACGCCAGCCCGTCTGGGAGTATGTACATACACCGACGATTGCCCTGGAGAATTTTGCCTGGTTTGACGAGCCGATCTGTCTGGTGGGCCACACCCACAAGCCAGCCATCTACCGCTGGCGGCTGGAGCGCACTTGGGATCAGGTGGAGAACGGGGTAGAGGTCGGCGCAGCCACAGTCGATCACCTGCCCGCGCCGGTGGAAGAGGCCCTCTATCTGGAAATTACAACAAACCAGCGGCTGATCCTCAACCCGGGCAGCGTGGGCCAGCCCCGGGACAACGATCCCCGGGCCGCCTACGCCTTTCTGGACACAGAGCTGATGACCTGGGAACTCTGCCGGACCCCCTATCCCATCGACCTGACCCAGAGCCAGATGCGGGCGGTCAATCTGCCCCGGCGGTTGATCGACCGGCTGAGTTATGGGTGGTAGGGGGTAGACCACTCCTACGCAGACTGGCAGATGCGAAAACCACAGGCGTTATTGTGGTTGTATGCGTGATCCCAGAAACGGGATGCACAGCGAATCTGACGAACGTCGCTGTTCCAAGCCCCGCCGCGAATTACATATGCTTCATTGCCAGTAGAGTCCGCCTGCGCAGATGGAGTTACAGGTTGAGGTGCGTAGTTATCTTTCCAAATACTCCGGCACCATTCCCACACATTCCCTGCTGTGTCCAGCAAATGAAAAGGGCTGCGTCCATCCGGATGTTGGTCTACTGGGCTGGTATCGGACAGAGCGAATTGATAATTACTGAATCGCCCAGAAGGAGCATCGCTACCCCAGGGCCAAAGGCGCCCATCCTGACCTCTACACGCTTTTTCCCACTCTAATTCGCTGGGAAGTTGAACCCCCAGCCAATCGCAAAAAGCCGTAGCATCGTACCAGGAGACGCAGGTGACCGGATGGAACCGTTTCATGGCAATGGTGCTGCCTGGGCCATACGGAGCAGACCAGCAGGCACCCTCCATCTTCTGCCATCCGGTTCTGGACCATACCCAAGAAAATCCAATGGTTTCCGCGGTTGTTCGATAGTTTGTGGCCTGAACAAACGTAGTAAAGTGGGCTATGGTCACAGGTGTGCGCGCAATTCGGTATTCGTCCAAAAATACTTTATGCAGCGGCAACTCACTGTACGCGGCCATAGGGTCCTGCGTCGGATTGCTCCCAACGGTGAATTCACTGGCAGGGATTGTGATCCAGTCAGGGATGATTTTTCTTCTATCGACGACTGTTTGAGATTCGTTGGCTAAAGCCGGCCCCTCTCCATACACATCTGATGTGGCAGATACTTCCGCAGAAACCTCTTGGCTTGACCGAATGACAAGAGTTTCAGCAGAAGCAATCGTCTGATCTGGCGATTGTTTTGTCGGTTGGCTTTGATCAGCAAGAGGTTCCTGGGCAGTTGTGTGATCGAGAACATCATTACTGTTAGTTTTCTGCGGAACGGAAGCGGGCTTCACAACATCCTCTATTTCCTGCGCTGGCTGTTTGGCCGGTAGGGCGTCTCGATCAAATTCAAACAAATGCCCGTCGGCCGTACGCATATACAGCACCGGAGTGCCCCATTCAAGAGAGCCAGGGGCACCAACGCTCATAGACACACGGGCTTCCGTTACCGATGAACCGATGGGCAAACCATCTGCGACTGCCTCGTAGAACGAACCTGCAAACTCAGACGCAGCCCGATCTGTCACAGCGTACTGCATCGCTAACACGGCGGGAACACTTCGTTTTATCAATTCTGCGGCCGTATTGATAAACACATCTTCCTGGACATTTTGGGCACCTTTGCAGGCGTTGAGCAGCACAAGTCGTAATGAATTGCGGTCCAACAGACGGGCAAGTTCCGTGGCATAGATTCGTTCGGATTGTCCCGTGCCGTTATCGAAGGTCAGATACCCCTCAAGACGCGTCGAATCAAAACCGCCGTGTCCAATAAAATGAAATATATGCCAGTCTTGCGTACGAATTGTTCGCTGCAGAGCACGCCAGGTTTGCCCTTCTAGCCAATGCAAATGTACTTGGCCGCTGGAAATCAATCCCCCCAAGGCCATATCAATACGTTTCTTCTCTTTTTCTGCATTGAGTGTTTCGCTATCCGATGGATTGGCAACCATTCCAAGAATGCGTAATGGCGACGCTACCTTAAGGGGTAACGGCGGACGAGCTACTGATAGGTAGCGGATAAGGGCAGTATCAGGCAAGAGACAGAGATAGTCCCCATAACGGGAATCGTAGAGAAATTCCCAGGGTAAAGAGACCAATTCAGCAGGATCCACCCGTAAATTTAAGCCGAAGCCCCATCCCCCCCCGTTCGGCCATATTGCGGCTCTCGTAATAGAGACTTCGCAGTTCCCCCCCAAGCAAGAAATCAAAGAGGATACGTCCGAAATCTCGCGTGAACTCAGTGTCGTTTTCCTTTCGCAAATCGAAAACACCCGGCTGGGATATCTTATCCTGCAAGGCGCGTAGCCACATTCCCAATTCTTCATCAGAAAATGGAAATACAACGACCTCCTCCCCCCCGCCGGCAGGTGACTCCACTTCCAGCGCGTAACCGCCGCCGATAGCGCTTTCAACACGCAGTTCGAATTCAAGAAAATGCTGCATAGCTGGCTTTGACCCTGTATCAGTGGTCCGCAATACGCCCAGACTTGACTCACGACTTTGGACTGGCGACTGCGGGCCGCTGTGTATACATTCCGTTATCCGCCTACATTTGTCTACAAGAAACTGGATTTCTATCCCACTTGGCTATAATATCCAAAATATCCAATTGTATGTCATCCCGGTTCCTTACGCATAGTATAGCGTCCTCCTCCGCTCAATGCAAAGTGTTTGAAAGCTGTCATCGTGATTTTTAGTAATTTGACCGACAAAAGGATTTGATGTAATCTACCTCGCAAGTAACTGCTTTAGGATGTTGAGAACCCACATCGAAACTACAACAACATCCTCTCGTTCTCATCTGTAGTGCCTGAAGCAGAAACAGATATGACACTAGTCAAACGGCGGCACACGCGGCGCGTGATAGTTCATTTCGTGCTTACATTTATCTTAATGCTTAAATTGGTGCTATTCCCAGTGATGGAAAATCCACCTTATTTAGCGGAGTGTGCGTAGGGCGAAACTCCATATCCGCCAGCAACGTCAAGTAAAAGCCTGCTACCCGAAAACTCCCGTTCTCGATCAGGCTTCGCTATAGCTGGACAAATTGTATACATCAAAGTGTCTTTCAATGACATACCGTGACTTATCCCTGTGTCGGGTCGGCATTCGATCTTGGTCAACGAGTCAACAAAAGGACGGATAGTTCTCATGACTTCCTGTTTTCGTTGTGGTCAATATTGGGCCCAATCCGGCACCTCATTTTGTGATACCTGCAGGACAACATTGACTACCCCTCCTGCCATTGGTGAGTCGATCCGCTATGGTCCACTCTGCTCACAATCTGCGATTGCCGGTCCAGATCAGGCAGATCGGGTTCTTGCTGTCGTTTCCCGAAACTCGGCTTACCAGGATACCCTGCATCTTCTGCGTCGGATCGACGGTGTCGAATTTGCAGTTCAGCCTATGGGAAATACCCAGGTTTCCGCCACACCTGTCTGGGATAACACGTACTTCCTCGTGGTGCCGATGGCTTCTTGGGAATTTCGCGTCTTTGATGTCAATCGACGAAAGTATTTCTCTATTGTCTCTACCCAGGCACATCAGGAGGAATTTGGACGACCTCTCGCCTGCATCCGTGAGCGCACAGGAGATATAGCTGCACTGGGGATCACAGATCGAGGACGTGAACAAGCTTTTTCCCTGCACTCCTGCTATCTTGACCTGGTATCTCGATCCCTAACCCGGTATCGTGACGTGAGGGTCCCTGCATCCATCCCGCCGGAACTCCTGAACACGCTCTCTATTCTTCCCGCAACCGAGGGATATCTGCTATTCCGTGTCCATGACGATCGTAAAGACTATTGGATGCACTACGACGCATCTCGCTCAGTGGCTACGGAATTCGGGCAGACCTCAAAACTAGCCTACGCGCTCCGCTGTGAAGGGGATACTGACTCGATTGCCCTGGCCGACGACGGCCAGATCGTCTTGTACAGTATTCGTAGTGGACGTCGAATCATCGACCTGCCAGATTACGCCGCATATCCAACGGTGATAGGCGTCTACCAGAGTGGCGATGTCTTTGTCGGTTTGGTTGATCGTACTGGTGATCATCAATTGCTGCACTATAGAAATGGTCTTCTCAATCGTTCAGTGCCCCACCCCATTCCGGCCCAAGCCCAGCGGCTGCATTTTTTGAGAAATCAACAGCGCCTGCTCGTTCTGGCAAGTTCGACCTTCTGGGGCACCCATCTCTGCTCGATTGATCTGACGACTCGAAATGTGGAACAACTTTTCGCTGAAACCCAGTTGGGTAGCCGCGTCGCGTCCATTATGTCCGATTGGGATATCAACGGAAATGACGTTGTACTGGCTGCCGGCCAACAATTAGCAAAAATCTCTCTCTCAGAGCGCAGTCCCCGTGGCACACAGAGAAACGCAAGATCGGATGAGCGGGGGACGGGTCCAAGTCAATCATACAGTGCAGGATCGGAGGCAGAACCCAGTGTGTCTATGGGTGAGCCAGCAGCCCGCAAACGGCATACTGGCTCGGAACCACCGAGACAGGAGCAAGAGGAGCCGACCAGAAATGACGGACCAATCCACATTCGGGCAAGTATTCATTGTCAGGTTACAGAACCGATCCGTTTGCAAAGCACGCGTGAATTTGAACTGATCTTGACCAGCGAAGATTCACGACGGCGTTTTCGGGTAACCGAGGTCTATGCCTATTATCCGGCTATGTATCACTGTGACATACGTTCCCACGGCATAAGCAACGTACTCTCCCACAAACATACACTCTCTATTCTGATACGCTTTCTGGGCGAAGGTGACTACAAGGTACGTCTTGTGGCACAAGTTGTGGATGAGCAAGGAAGACAGGTAGCGATCCATGTGGAAACCGCCAGCGTCTTGCACATCTTCGACCCAATGCGCCAACCAAATACACACACATACAATTCCAGTGGTGGTGACCAGGTAATAGTCAGTCGTGACCGGACAGGATCAGCAGGTTCTGGCCTATAGATGGATTGGAGTCAGTTGAGATGGGTTTGATTTTTGAAGTCTTAACAGAGCTAATAGACATCACGTGGGAGTATATTGCCGAGAATTATGAAGTCGTACAGGAAAGCAAAGCCGCTGCCCCTATCTTCCCTTCTCAGGGAGCGCAGAGGTCTGGCCTGGACGAGGAGCGAACCCCTGTCTTCCGGGGCAGCAGACTCTTTGCCAATGACGACAATGCCGTCATTTTGAATCCATCCCGCGACGGTCAGGCAGAGCGCGGGCGAGAGTACCGAATCCGCAATCGCTCTCACGAAAAGGGCGTCGAGCCGACAGCCGCTTTTCCCCAGCACTTTCTGCAAAGGTTGGAACAGGAAGACCTGTCCAACCTCTCCGGAAAGAAGCTGGCAAGCACGCTACAACACTATTGCGAGGATTTGGTCGATTACGGATTGCAACGTCAGGACCCGAAAGAAAAGCTGGCCACCATCACAATCGCTGCCAGCGCACTGCGCAATGCCTATTACAGCCTGACAAGCAATACAGTGAATGAGAACCAATTACGCGCTATGTGCGCCTGGGAAGTGGCGCGTTGTATGGAACAGGGGTGGAGCAGAGGCCGCTTCGACCCAACCAACCGACATGACTTACAGGAAAAGGCTATTCTGTGGTTGGACGTTGCATTGCGCAACGACAGAGCCTACATAAAGTCGCGCTTTGTTTCTTCGAAACGCAGAATCAGTCTATACGCCCTGTTGGGCGAAAGCCCTAAACTGCGTCAGGCCCTGGAAGACGATCAGACTAGGGTCGAAAATCTTGATTGGAGTGAGATTACCCCAGCACCTGCTCGTTATAAACGGGCGGCGAACCGTTCCGAAGATCGCCCGATTTTTTCGTATGATGTGAACAATCTCTTTGACTTTACCCATCATCAAGTAGTTGCGGAACAATACGAACGGATTGGAGATTGGCCTAAGGCGGCCGATGCCTGGCAGCGCGTTGTCTGGTTTGAACCCAGGCTGCGTTATCGCCGTCGCCTGATTCGTGCGTTGCAAAACGCAGTTCGACAGGACCCACACAATGCCACATATCGACAGACAGTAGAACGCGAAATTGGTCTGCTTGATGCGCAGTTCGGGATGAACTCGTATTGAGCTAGGACATCGTAACTTTCAGATATGCGAGGGATAGCATGAATTGTTTTGATCACCGCACATGTATTGAATTGCTCATGCAGCGTCAGTTCTTGGGTTTTCTCTTTCAGGGCGGTCTGATTTTGATTCTGCCGCTAATCTCGCTCTCCGCCTTTCTCGTTTTGTTCTGGATGGAGGCGAATCTGAATGATCGCTCCGTCTATTCGCGCAAGGCATCTTTCGCCCTGCGGCTACTCTTCTTGCTTATGTTCCTTCTCGCGCTGCTCCCTGCCTTGGCTTATGTGATGCCATCATCCGCCTATTGGATTATGGGCATACCTGACTCGATCTCAGTATTCCAGTTGCCCGCGCATGCCCTAAATGCCATTGGAATGCTCGTGTTCGGCGCAACAATTATTGGCGGGGTGGCGGTCATTCTACAGTTCGGCGCGCTGGGCGGTCTTTCCCGTCTATCGCGCTCTGCCCGATCTACGGTTGGCACAACTGGTAAGGCGCCACCTCCGCCACCCGTACAACGCACTCCCCGCAACCTCAGTGTTGGGGAGCTGACGCCAGTCCCATCGGCCAGTGCTTCGGCAAACCGAGGACGAAAAGAGCCGAGCTTTGACATACCCCAAGGGGGTCGCGAAGTAGATGCGGAGTTGACCCGGCCACGCCCTGGCGCGCAACCGGACATCCGCACATCGATCGGTATCGGGTCTCCTCCAATTCAGCCGCGGACGCCCCTACCACCCCGGGGCAACCGCGACGATCTGGAAGTTACATTGCCCCCTAATTTCCGAATGCCTGATCTGGCAATGACCACCAGCCTGGACTACATTGCCTGGCTGGAACTACGCTACATTGGGGCACAGCGCTATGACGGCGACGATGCCCGCTGGTTGTTGGATGGGGCGGTAAAAATTGTCGGGCGAAAGTCTACCAAAGGCACCCAGGCGAATCTGATTCCATTGCCAAGTGCTGATGTATCCATCTCCCGGGAGCAAATGGAGCTTAGACCAGATACCAAAGGCTACCGCGTCAAAAATATCGGACAGGCAGAGATACAGGTCAGTGACGATCACCTGTTGCGCGACCAGGAGACCGTTTTGCGCAACGGTGAACAGGTCGCCATCCTGGTGGGCAAACGTAAAGTCTATACATTCGTCTATTCCCAGCTACCCAGCCCCCAGCTGCGGGTTGTACATGTGGTCGATGGAAGCGAAGAAGTGCGCCGAACGGATGACTTCCGCTTTACGATTGGCGGGCCTACCCCAAGCGCCGGCCCAGCCACACCGCAGCCCCTGGCGAACATCTATTTTGACCTCGCGCTGACCCCACCCGGCTATGTAATAGAACGGGAGAAGATGCAAGATAGCCGGGAATACAAGCAGATTGTGGTGAACGGACAGGAGCTGCTCAATCAGGTACTGCCGTTGCGTCATGGCAGTCGTATCTCAATCGGCAACCACGAACTGATTTTGCAGATACCCGAAACTCCACATACGGGAGCCAATGGTGCGCCCGCCCAATCCAATTAATGTGTGTCAGTACTTTGCGAGGAATATAATGTCCCGAATATCGATTGGCCTACTGAGTGCATTATTAATACTGCTGATACCAACTGCTGTCCTGGCGGAAGGTATCGTCCTCTTTGGTCCTGACACAACGGACTATCCCATCGTAAGTGTCGTTGTGCGCGCCACCGATGCCAAAGGGCATACCCTCCACAATCTGGATGGGGTCTTCACAATTCAGGAAACGGTTGGCAACCAGCCACCCCGCAGCGATGTCCGGCCAGAGGTAACGCCTCTGCAGGGCGGTCAACCGATTGCCTTCACCCTTCTCCTGGAGACCCGCAACGAAACTACCCGGGAAGATCTGAATGCAACCCGGGATTTTATGCGCCACTTTGTCCAGGTCATGCCCTACGCCGTCCCAGGACCGCTTTTTGAAGATGCCGATCTGATCGAACTATGGGTTCCCGGCCAACAGAGCGGTGTAGTTGTGCCCTTTGCCGCTGTAGGTTTTCAACCTGTCGCTCTGGAAAATGCCATCAATCAGGTCCTGCCTTATGCGGGTGATTCAGCCTCGTTGGGTTCCTTATTGGAGCAGATCATCAGCGCGCCTTCGCCCGGTTCACAGCCCCGGGTGGTGATCCTGGCTGGGCGCTTTGCCAACATCGATCCATCTGTCGATGCGCCAGCTCTCGCCAGCGCGGCCAACCTACACAATGTGACTGTTTATGCGGTGCCAATTAATAGTGACACAGCCAGCACAGATTTTCTGCGTCGGTTGGCGGTTGCCACTGGAGGAAAGCTGGTTGAGCCGGTGCCGGTCAATGCAGAATTCCTGCGCGATGAAATTTTTCAGCGCTACAAAGGGCAATATCTACTGCGCTTTTCCTCTGCGTTCACACCCTCTGGCGGCAGCCATATTGTGGAAGTGCGGGCCGATGCGCCTACGGGCAATGCGCGCCAGGATATCCGGTTCATTCCCTCTACCCGACCCATTCCAGAGCCAATGACCCGTATGCAGGGCATATTGGCAATCCTTATCCTCGTCGTACTGTTTGGTCTGCTGCTGATGGGAATTGCAGCCAGTGGCTTGGGCATACGGGTGCAGGGAAGGGAAAAAGGCGCTTCGTAGCCACGCCGGGAATGGGTTCAACAGAGACAATCCCATATGGAAGGGCTGGCCGCAGCCATCGACATACTCCATCACATTCACCGCGGCCCGTCCAGCCATTCAATCGCAGTTCTGCATTTCTACAAATCCGAAGCTAGTCATAGAGGGTGATCGATGGCAACTCAGGGCGAAATCGGCACTGCCGGTTATGTACTACACGGCATATCAACCTATCGGCTGGAGGAGCGTATTGCCACAGGCGGCCTGGCCGAAGTCTGGCTGGCGACCGTTCTTAGTGGCCCGGCCCAATCGCGCTACCCCCAAGCAGCGATTAAAATTCCCCGTCGGCCTGAATGGGCCCACTATCTGGAAGAAGAAGCGAAGACGCTTGAAGTCCTGTGGCGGGAGCTGACCCAGCGCATGGCCCCGGATGCCATCGCGCTGGTCGATCTGATCGATCACGGCCACTGCGAGAGCGAACTCAATGGCTATTACATTGCCATGCGCTACTATGACCGGATGTCGGTCAACCGCCACTTCAAAGATACGAATGTGCCATCCCAGGAGGTAGCCCGTATCCTGAGCGCGGTGGCGCCTACGCTGGACGCGGCCCACAAGGCCGGTTATCGCCACAACGACCTCAAACTGAGCAACATTCTTCTGGATGGCACAGGCAAAATTGTGCTGACCGATTTCAGTATGGAAGAGTTGGGCTATCCGGGCAGCGCGGCACCGGAGGTGCTGCGCTACAAAGCCACAGGAGCAGGCCACGACCAGATCGACCATCGGGCCGACATCTATTCTCTGGGCGCGGTGCTCTATCGGGCACTGGCTGGTCACTACGCGATCAACCTGGAGAGTGTGGCTGGCGGCGACGCGGAAGCCCAGTTCGTCGAGGCTCACCGGCTGTTGAACGAAGAAAAGGTGCCCATCACGGCTCCCCAGAATGTCAGCCCGGCGGTCTTCAAAGTGCTGCAAAAGGCTATGCAACTAGGGCGCAGAAATCGTTACGAAACCGCCACCCAGATGGCCGATGCCTTTAACAATGCCCTGCAAGGCACCACCAGCCCCGGCTCTACGCCCAGCGATGGCGCCGTAGTGGTGGCGGAGCAGAAACCGGCGGAGAACAGTTCATTCCTCAATTTTCCCGTAGTGCTTGTCGGCTTTCTGGCTCTGATTGCAGTATTGGCCTTCTTTATCTTCCGGCCAGTGCCACCGACTTCTGAACCGCCCAACGTGACTGGCACACCGAAACCCATCGTAACCCAAACGAGACCTTCGGGTCCCGTAGTTATCGCGGCTAATCCGACCAACACACCCACGCACACGCCGACCAACACGCCCACACCGACAGCTACTCCGACGGAGACGCCGACCGACACGCCCACGGCTACACCCACGGCTACACCCACGGCCACGCCGACCAGCACGCCTACAAACACGCCTACGGTGACACCGACAGGCACACCATCGGTCACGCCCACGGCTACGCCGACCCACACACCCACGGCCACGCCGACCCACACACCCACGGCCACGCCGACCCACACACCCACGGCCACGCCGACCCACACGCCCACGGCTACCCCGACCAGCACACCTACGGCCACGCCGACCTATACACCCACGGCCACGCCTACGAACACGTCTACGGCCACGCCGACCCATACACTCACGGCCACGCCGACCCATACAAATACGGCGACACCAACCCATACAAATACACCCATCCCGCGGCCGACAAACACGCCGCTGCCTCCCCCACGGCCACTAGGCTGTGTAGACAGCCGGGTCATCACGGCACCGCGCATGGAAGAGAGAGTTCCCATTGGGCGCGTCTTTGTGCGGGGCACGGTAGACCCACCAGACTATTCCCGCTACGAGCTTAGCTGGTCCTCTGTGCGCGACGGAGAAGAACGGCAGATCACCCGGCTGGAAAACCGGGTCGTCAACGGCATTCTCGGTGTTTGGGATGCCTCGAGCCTGACTCCCGGCGACTACCGCCTGCGTTTACGGGTTATTAAGGGTGACCGGGCCAATTGGTACGATCCCGAATGTGTCATCACTTTCAAACTGGTGGAAGGTCAATGAGCGAATCAGACAAGCAAGCGGGCGCGCTACCGGAAAACGAGGAGCGCAGGGGTTCTGATCCCCAAACGCCCTCACCTGCGGATGAAGTTCACGAGCTAAGCCCGCGCCGGGGTGCCGAAGGTGACCGGCGGATACAGGAAGCCGTGCGCGCCCAGCGGATGGCCGACCCCAATGCCCAGGCCTGGCTGCCCCCAAAGGTGGAGACAGCCGCCTATGTGGCCCAGGGACAGAAGCGCTCCATCAACCAGGACACCTATCTGATCCGTTGCCCGGAAGATGACCAGCCCGGCACGTCCAGAGCGCTCTCCTTTCCTTTTGACGAGCGGGGGGTTCTGCTGATTGTGGCCGATGGAGTGGGCGGCGGTGCCGAAGGCAAGCAGACCAGCGCCAGCATTGCCCGGCGGGTCGAGGAGAGCTACTACCTGGGCAAGCTGGCAGAGGGCGAGATCTTCAACCCCGCCCGCACGCTCTACGACGCGCTGGTCGAGACCAATCAGGAATATGCGGCCTGGAACGAAGACAAAGCCGCTGATGTGCGCACCTACTCTACCTGCACCTGTATCGCCATCCTCTCCGGCGTGGCCTATGTGGTCTGGGTCGGCGACAGCCCGGCCTTTCTGCTGCGCCAGGGACGCATCATCGACCAGACCCAGCCCAGCGAGTGGCGGGAAGGGGATCGCAAAGGCCCCTATACGATTGGCGACCCCCGCTCGGATGAACAGATTCGGGCAATCGAGTGGCCCCTGGGTCAGGATGATATGCTTCTGGTATCCAGCGATGGGTTGGTGCGGGTGGTTAGCCCTGAAGAAATCGAAGCACTGGCCCAACAGCAGCCACGCCCCAAATCTCTGGTGCGGGACCTCTTTGCCCTGGCCGACAGCCGCCCGCGCAGCGACGACACCACTATCGTCGTGGCCCGCTCCCGTACACAGACCCCGGTGGCGGCAGCTACAGGCCGCGCTCCAGTTCCCATTATGCTATTTCTGCTGATTCTTTTTGTGGCGCTGGTGGCGATAGGCGGAGGATGGGTATTTATGCAGAATAGACCCACGGCAAGACCTGCCATCCCGCCGACTCCATTGACCAATCCCGCGGCTGTCCAGGACCAACCGACAAATACGCCGACGCCCGCTCCTACACAAGCGGGCCGAACTGTTGCGGCTGTAGGGCCGCTAAACCCAACCGATACTCCAACGCCTACGCCAACAGAGACGCAGACTGCCACGCCAACAGCCACAGCGACAGCAATGCCAACGGCAACACCTACAGCCACGCCAACCAGCACATCGACGCCGACCGGAACTGGCACGCCCACAGCTACGCCTACATGGACAGAGACGCCAACGGCTACGCCTACACGCACCAGCACGCCCACACCGACGCAGACCAGCACACGGACCCCTATACCCACGCGGACGTCTACGGTTACGCCGACCAGCACACCCACAGCCACGCCGTCCAATACGCCATCTGCGACGCCTACAGTTACGCCAACCAAGACGCCTACAGCCACACCCACAGCTACAGCCACACCTACAGCTACAGCCACACCCACGGTTACGCCCACGGCTACGCCGACCAGTACGCCCACTCCGACACCATCTCCGATTCCAACAGCTACGTCGGCTATACCGCCTGGTCGCCCCACAGCTACACAGCGGCCGCCTGGCCCGCCACCGCCCGCTGACTTGGCTAGACCGGTTGTGCAGCTACCCAGGGATGGCCAGGTCTTTTATCCGGGGGATACGATAGAATTCGGCTGGACGGCGGATACGGCGATCGGCGGCAATATTTTTGCCAATGTGGAGATTCTGCACAGTGGTCAGGTTGTTCATTCTGATTTCGTCCAGTCAACAACCTATCAATATGAGGTTATAAAAGACTTCCTCACTCGGGGAGAGCATACGGTACGGGTGCGGCTGGTCTTTCTGGCCCAAAACCCAGCCGATGACAGGAAGGGTCTGTATAGTGCGGAACGCAGAATCCGCATTGATGAGCGGCCGTCTGATGGGGGCGGTGGGGGCTCAGACCCGGTGCCGACGCCTCGACCTTAAATGTTCAGTGTTTTGTTCAGGACTAACTGTAATCTGCCAATAGACGGGGTTAAAGGAGCTTATATATGCCAAAGCAAACAATGCGACACTTCCAATTGCCCCTTGTTATCTTCGTCATTTTGGCGATCGCTATATCGGGGATGAACTATCAGGGATCTGCGCTCGCAACATCCTATCGTGCTGTTGCTTCACTGTGGAGCCAAAAACGATCCACTGCCAGCCAAGCAGTATCGTCAACGATTGTCAATAGTCAACTGTTTATCGGCACGCGCAACAATGGCGTCTATCGAAGTTCAGATAATGGAGAAAGCTGGAATGCAGAAACCAGTGGGCTGGGGAATCCCGATGTGGAAGCCCTGGCGGGTTGTTCTTCATCCGGTTTTGTCTTTGCCGGCACTTGGGGTGGTGGCGTCTACCGGCGACCAATCAACACAGACTCATGGGAACAGCGCAATAACGGTCTAGCGGAATTGCTGATCACATCGTTGGCTTGCGGTACCGATTCTACGATCTATGCAGGTACCAGTTCAAACGGTGTTTTTCGGTCTGATGATAATGGTGCGCAGTGGAAGAAAATAATCAGTGGACTTACCAATACACAGGTCTGGAGTCTGCGAGTCGACGGTAGTTCCGTTTATGTGGGTACGGGTTCTGGTATGGCAGTGAGTACGAACCGGGGGGATACTTGGCAAATGCAAGATTTGTCGGGCCTTTTCGTCTATTCATTTTGGTCCGACGAATCGATTCTGTGGGCAGGCACTTCCGATGGCCTATATCGTACGAATAAGACGGGTCCTTTTGACTGGATAAAGGTCGCTGGTCTCGATCAGACAGTCTATGGCCTGACTAAAGACAGTGCCGGATACCTTTATGCAGGAACTAAAGATGACCGTATCCATAAACTAGACTTAGACGGCAAGACCTGGACAAAGTACAGCGAGGGTCTCACCTCAAACCGGGTCTATCGGCTGGAAGCTATCGGTCAACGGCTGATCGCGGCCATGGACAGTGGGGTTTGGGTCAATGAGGCACCAGGGCCTACATCCACTCCAACGCCAACGCCGACACAAACTCCGACGCATACCGCCACGCCAACACAGACTGCAACACCGACCGCAACGCCGACACCGACGACGGCGGTTTATGCTCAAATTTCTAAGCTTTCCGAAGACCTATCTCAGGACTCTCCTATTATTGGTTATCAGATCAGCTACAAGATCGTTGGTTCGGCCCCAGCTCGGAACTTGCGCTTTGAAAGCGTGATTCCAAGTAACGCTGAGTATGCTACCCCAGCCATACCTACACCAATATACGTAAACGGACGGAATACATTGGCATGGGTATTTGGTGAAAAATCCCCCGGTGAATCAGGGGAAATATACTACTTTATCAAAATTCACACAGTGACACCGACGGTAACACCGACATCAACCAACACGCCGACCGCTACGCCCACCTCAACCCTGACGGTGACACCGACGCCGACGAACACGCCTACCGCCACGCCGACCCCAACCCTGACGGTAACGCCAACGCCGACGTCGACGGACACGCCGACTGCTACGCTCACCACTTCACCTACACATACACCGACCGCCACAGCAACGAATACACCCGTTACACCGGACGCGCCCACACATACACCGACCAGCACACCCACGGCTACATCGCCACCGACTCATACACCGACTTCGACCAACACGCCGACTAACACACCCACTTCTACACAGACACCGACAAGTACGCCGACTTCGACCAATACGCCAACCAGTACACCCACGTCTACGCAGACACCGACAAGTACGCCGACTTTGACCAACACGCCAACTGCAAGCAGCACGCCTACAGCAACTATCACGCCCTGGCCAACTACCCCGGCAGGTCGAATTGCAAGTTCTGACGGGGCAATCGTCTCTCTGACCTACCCAATTGAAGTTTTCCATCCGCCTGTCTCCATTCAATGGAGTACTTCAGCGACAGAAACTGCATCCACAGAGACAAATGCGCTACGGATTACAATCTACGAAGACGGAACCGTGCAAAGTATTGCAGAGTATGCACTAAAGCGTTTCCTTCCGCTGATCTTCCGTCTCACCAGCACGGTTCAACCGGCGACACGTTGAGTGTCGAGGGCAATTGAGCAGACCCACCAGAGTTTGCCAGCATCCATCAGTGGTTATTCGCAAGGCAGGGCATGGAAAGTAGAGCAAGATGGCTGACCGTCTGATCGGCGCGACATTCGCCGGTCGTTACAGAATCGACGCGGAATTGGGTGCCGGCGGCTTTGGCGTGGTCTATCGCGCCTGGGACGTCGAGCTATCCCGCTATGTCGCGCTCAAGTTGCTCCACCCGGTCTTTGCCAGCCATCCAGGCACCGTTCAGCTTTTCCGACGCGAAGCCAGTCTTCTGGCCGGGTTGGACCATCCCAATATTGTGCCTATCTACGATATTGGCACCAGCCGGGACAGCTACTTTATCGTGATGAAGTTGGTGCCGGGCCGTTCCCTGGAGCAGATTCTGGAGACAGAAGGCCCCCAGGCTGCATCGACTATTCTGGTCTGGATGGAGCAAATCATTGCCGGGCTGAACTTTGCCCACGCCCAGGGAATCCTGCACCGCGATCTGAAGCCCAGCAATATCCTGCTGGATGAGGAGCAGGGACGCATCGTTATCAGCGATTTTGGGTTGGTCAAAGCAATCCATGGCGATTCTCTGACCATCACCGCCGGTCAGGGCGCTGGCTCTGCGACCGATACTGTTCTTTATATGGCCCCCGAAGTGGCTGATGGGGCGGAGCATACCGCGGCCAGCGATCTCTACAGTCTTGGCTGCACGCTTTACAAATTGCGCAGCGGCCAGCCGCCCTTTGTGGGCGACAACCTGGCCGCGCTTCTCTATCAGCACGTACACAAAGCCCCGCCGACTCTGTCAGGCAGCCGCCGGGAAGAAAGAGCGTTGGCCCGTCGGGTTGCTCTCCTGCTGAGCAAAGAACCGGCCGAGCGGGCAGGCGCGCTGCTGGCCGGGAGAGACCGAAAAGGGATAGGCTGGGGACAGCGGTTGCTTCTGGTGGGCGGCTATCTGCTGATTGTAGGAGTAGCCGCGTACGCCCTTTGGCAGGCTGGTCTGCTGCCAGGAGTCAGAAACGCGCCACCCGCGGCAGAATCCCAGGGTGTGGCCCCGCCATCGCCCAGCCTGGATACGCCAACCCCCTCGCCAACTCCCACGCCAACCGTCCTGGAGGGCGCCCAGGCTAGTGCCGGTTTGGCACAGGTGGCGGTGATGCCCGTAGACCCTACCAACACCGCCACACCGACCCCAACACCCACACCCACGGCCTCGCCCACCGCCACTACTTCACCCACCCCTACCGGGACGGCGACGGCGACTGAGACGGCGACGCCAACCTATAGCCCAACGCCAACCCTGACACCCTCACCGACCAGCACATCAACGACGACACCCACCAGCCCGGCCCAATCTACTCCAACGCCGGACCTGACCGCAACCGCCGCTGCGGACGAGACCCGGATCCAGGCAACTGTGCTGGCGCTCTTGACTGCCCAGTCACCCACCCACACAGTCCAGCCCACCGATACCCATACGCCTACCTCCAGTCCGTCGGCGATCTTTACAGCCACCGCCACGGCCACAAAGACAGCTATGCCTTCCGCAACACCGACACGCACAAACACGGCCACCTCCATACCCACGGCGACGCTTGAACCTACGGCGACGCCCACCCGGGCGAAAACCGCGACGCTACAGCCGACATTCACGCCCACCCCAAGCCTAACACCGACGACCCGTCCAACCCACACACCGACCCGGACTTCTACGTCCACGCCCAGACCGACGGCCACGCCGACTCCGACGCGGACGTCGACGTCCAGTGCCACGTTCAGCCCTACGCCTCCACCTACGGCTACACCCACCCGCACAAGAACACCGACCCCCCAGCCCACAGCGACCAGAACGCCCACACCCACAGCCCGCCCATCATCCACACCGACGCCAGTGGTCTATGCGCCTCCCCAACTCGTCAATCCCGGCAATGGCGCTCGCTATTCCAGTGGCGATTCCTTCCCATTGGTCTGGTCTGCCAGCCGCCCGTTACAGCGGGGCGACCATTTTCTGCTACGGGTGGCCCACCGCACAGGCGCCAATTGGGTTGTGACCGACAGCCCAAACTGGCAGGTTCCCAAATGGCTGCGGGATTTTCAGCCGGGCGAAGGCTTCGGTTGGTGGGTAGCCATCTGTCGCGGCGCCGCCACGGGTGAATACCCCCAGCAGCCCTGCACTCTGGTCGGCCCGGCCAGCCCAGAGTGGCGTTTCTTCTGGAGCGCGGCCGGCGGGGGCGAAGAGGCATCGCCCCCGAATTTGCCTCAGCCAACTCCAACGCCACCAACAAACTGACAAATAGAACAGCAGCCGATGGATTGGCTGCTATGGAGAGTAATTCAAATGCCTCATTCCCGACTGGTTTCGCATGGCTAATCGCAATTTCGCAGAACGTTATATCATCAGAAATGAAATCGGCTCCGGCAGCTTTGGCGTGGTCTACCGCGCCTGGGACACGCTTCTTTCCCGCTATGTCGCGCTGAAAGTGCTCCATCCCGCCTTTGCCGCAGATGCCGACACGGTGGCACTGTTTCACCGGGAGGCCAGCTTGCTGGCCCGTCTGGAACACCCCAACATTGTGCCTGTCCACGATTTTGGACGAACCGGGGATGGCTATTATCTGGTCATGCGGCTGGTGCCTGGCCGTTCTCTGGAGGAGGTGCTGGCCGCCAATGGCCCCGTGCCTGCCGGGCGTCTGCTGGAGTGGATGGCACAAATAGAGGACGGGCTGGCCTACGCCCACAGGCGCAATGTGCTGCACCGGGACCTGAAACCCAGCAACATTCTGTTGGACGAGGAACACGACCGCATTATCATCAGCGATTTTGGCCTGGCCAAGGCCGTGCATGGCAGCGGGGCCACGGTGGCCAATCACCAGACCCACGGACCCGCCACAGGCACTGCCCTCTATATGGCCCCAGAGGTGGCCGAGGGGCGCAAACACGAGCCGGCCAGCGATCTCTACAGTCTTGGCTGCACCCTCTACAAATTGCGCACGGGCGCGGCCCCTTTTGTCGGAGACAATCTGCCCACGATTCTCTATCAGCACGTACACAAAGTGGCGCCCCGCCTGCCCGCCAGGATAGGGGACGAACGTGAGCTTTCCCGCCGTGTGGAGCTGTTGTTGAGCAAAGACCCCCGCCAGCGCTCCCGCGGTCTGATCGCGACCACTTCCGCGCGGAAGAGCTTTCTGGGTTTCTCCGGCCGCGCCTATGCCCTGGCGGGGCTGGTGGTGGTTGTGCTCTCTCTCCTGGCGTTCCTGGTCTGGACAGGATGGCTTAGCCCGGCAGGGAGAACAACGACCTCTGGGGTGATCCCGTCGCCAGCCGTGACCCAACTGTCACCCACAGCAGATGGGGCTATTGTGGCCGCTTCGCCGCCCACCGGGACTCCGACGCTGGTTGCGCGAGCTGCGACTGTGACTCTGTTTGCGCCATTGAACCCAACCGACACACCGACGCCCACGCCGACCGAGACACCCACAGAGACGCCGACCGCCACAACGACTGAGACATCAACGGCAACACCGACAGCAACACCGACCAGCACAGCTACGCCGACCGGAACAGGCACCCCCACAGCCACGGCTACACGGACAGAAACACCCACGTCTACGCCGACACGGACCAGCACGCCCACCCGGACACCGACCAGTACCCGTACCAGTACGCCCACACGAACTTCCACGGCTACACCGACACGGACCCCTACGGCAACGGTAACCTCGACAGCAACGAACACGCCCAGCGTGACGCCTACGCGTACATCGACCAGCACAGCAACCCGCACCCCAACGGCGACGGTGACCAGTACACCTTCCAACACGCCGATAGCAACTCCGACATCGATTGCAACAATTACGCCCACTACAGCGCCTGTCCGCCCAACCAATACACCGCGTCCACCTGCCTCGCCACCGCCCGCCGGCTTGTCTATGCCGGTTGTGCAGCTACCCAGGGACGGGCAGGTTTTTTATTCGGAGGATACGATAGAATTCGCCTGGACGGCCGATACGGTGATCGGAGGCAATGTCTTTGCCAATGTGGAGATTCTACACAATGGCCAGGTTGTTTACTCCGATATCATCCAGTCCACGTTCTATCAGTTTGCTATCGGAGCAGGCTTCGCCACCCGGGGCGAGCATACGGTACGGGTGCGGCTGGTCTTTCTGGCCCAAAACCCGGCCGATGACCGGAAGGGTCCGTATAGCGCGGAACGCAAAATCCGCATTGATGAACGGCCAGGCGGGGGCGGGGGGGGATCAGACCCAGTGCCGACGCCCCCTCGATAGCAGTTTATTGTAGTGGCACATAGGGTCAGATTGAGTACTCTTTGCCCCGGAAATCAAAGTTTGTGAAAGCGGTGAATCAGTGATCGGCCAACTCTTTGCGGAACGCTATCAGATCGAGGGACTCCTGGGCGAGGGCGGCTTTGGTATCGTCTATCGGGCCATTGACATCCGCCTGAAACGGGAAGTTGCGGTCAAAATTCTCTACGAAGAACTCTCGGCCCGCCCGGAAACCGCCCGTCTCTTCGAGCGGGAGGCCCGCATTTTGGCCAGCCTGGAACATCCCAATATTGTGCCGGTCTACGATATCGGCATCGCCGATCCCCACCACTACATTGTTATGAAACTGGTGCGCGGCCAGTCCCTGGGCCAGATTCTGCGGGCCCAGGGCGCCCAATCGCCCCGCCAGGTCCGGCTCTGGCTGGAGCAGACGATTGCCGGTCTGCGCTTTGCCCACCAGCAGGGCATCCTGCACCGGGACATCAAACCCAGCAATATCCTTTTTGATGAAGACCAGAAGCGCATCGTCATCGGTGATTTTGGTCTGGCCAAAGGGCTGCAAGGCTCCGGGGCCAGCAGCTTTGCCAGCGTGACAGGCACGCCCCAATCCCTGACCGGGACCGTTCTCTATCTGGCTCCCGAAGTGATCCGGGGGGGGATGCATTCGGAAGCTGCGGATCTCTACAGCCTGGGGTGTACCTTCTACGAATTGCTGACCGGGGAACCACCTTTCGCTGGCAGCGAAATTATGGCGGTGCTCTACCAGCACGTCAACGAAGAGCCGACTCCCCTGCCTGCCTCGGCCCTCACCGACAAGGCGCTGGCCGATCAGATTATGACGCTGATCAGCAAACAGCCGGAGAAGCGTACAGGGGCTTTTCCTGATCTGTATGGGTTGCCATTGCCACCCCAGCCAGAGGCAGCGGAAGCAACACCGCCGCCGGCTGCGCCACCAGCCAGGCGCCCACGCGGTCTGCTGATCTCTGGCGTGGCCCTGGCCACGCTCCTGGCGCTGATCGTCATCATCTGGTCCTGGTCCAATTCAGGCGGTCCGCCCTCCCCGACGGCTGGACAGGGTGAAGAGGGCGCTACGTCTATGCCGGCTGTCGTGGCTGTATTGCCAACCCAGACCCCCACATCTGAAGAATCATACGAACCGCCCGTCAAACCGCTGGACCCAACCGACACACCCACAACAACGCCCAGCCCTACGCCAACCGATACGGCAACAGCCACGCCAACGGAGACGGAGACAGCTACACCGACGGATTCACCGACACCGACTCCTTCTGATACATCGTCAGCCACGCCCACCACGACGGCTACCTCCAGCCCTAACCCTGAATCGGTAAGCCGGAGTAACGGGGCAGGCAAAACATCAACTACTCCTATTATCACTGGGGCTACGAATACAGATACACCCACAGCAACCGAAACCCAAACAGCCACAGCCACACCCCAACCAACCGACACGCCTGTGCCAACGGCAACACCTTCGGAGACCCCCACCGAAAGCCCAACGCCATCGCCCACAGCGACCGATTCGTCAACCCCTACGGCTGCCCCAACAGAAGCTGCGACGGTCAAAGCCACCAGTGGATTGGCGGCTACAGCCACGCCGAATCAGACAGCAACTGCCAACGCTGACGCAACCCGTATTCAGGCAACCGTCGCGGCGGTCTTGACGGCCCAGGCACCGACCTTTACACCTAGCCCGACCATTTCACCCACGCCAACCGCCAGCCCAACAGCCACCACAACACCGACAGCGACAGCGATCCCAACCGATACGCCCACCAGCACGGATATACCGACCAGCACGCCTTCTCCCACACCTGTGCCGACGAATACGCCGACAGCGACACCCACGGCAACCTGGACCCCGTCCAGCACGCCGACATCCACCCACACGCCAACACCTACCCGCACGTCGACACCGACGCCAACCTTTACGCCAACCGCTACACCCAACCAGACAGCAACGGCCGCGGCGGATGCAACTCGCATTCAAGCCATTGTAGTCGCGGCCCTGACGGCCAGCGCGCCCACCCACACACCGACAGCGACGCGAACGCCAACACGGCGTCCGACGGCTACGCCTACGCGTACACCCACACCGACCCGCACGCCAACCCGCACCCGCACACCCACAGCGACCGCAACGCCGATTCCCCGTATCAGTCAGCGGGAGATCGATAACCTGCTGACGATATTCCAGGATAGCGTATCCGGCTTTCAGGTCTCCGTGCCTGGGGATTGGACAAAGACGACAGACGACAACTTCGTCAGCTTTGACGCGGCCAACGGTGTGGCTCGCTTCTTTGTCCAGAACGCCTTTTTTGTCAGTCCCAGCGATCCGCCCAAAGCGGCCATCGACTGGTATCTGGAAAATGCCCAGTCATCCTTACAGAACCCGACGGTACTGGAAGGGTTTGAGCGCACGGTTAGAGCATACGCGGCCTATGAACAATTGGCGTCAGGAAGAATCTTTGTGGCCCCGGTGACCGTTCGTCTGGTAGCCGTACAGACTGGCTCCAAAACGTTCATTATGGGAACCGTTGCGGAGACAAACAACGCCCTCTACTTCAATCCGATGTTTGATCAGATGTTTGACAGCTTTCTGGCGACAAAGGACCTGCCCACACCGACGCCAACCGTTACACCCACCCGTCCACCGACGGCAACATTCACAGCTACGCCGTTGGTGCCCAATACACCAACCCCTGCGCCAGTCATTGAAACAGCTGTGCCTGGGGTAATCACCAGCTTCGAGTCCTTCGGCACCTGGAATGTAGGTGACCAGAAGTATGGAACATTTACCCAATCCCAAGAGCAGGTTGTAGCGGACCGCTATTCGGGCAAGATCAGCTATTCGTTCCCAGCCAATGCGCCGGGCGGACAGAACTTTGTCGTCTTCCTGCGTCCGTCAAGTCTGGCCATTCCCGGCCAACCAGCCAAGATTTCTCTCCAGGTCTATGGAGATGGATCAAACAATTGGCTAAATATCTGGGTGGCGGATGCCAACAATCAGCAATGGCAGTTCACCTTTGGGCAGGTGAAACATACGGGCTGGCAGGTGATGACAGCCGGTATCGACGCTAGCTTGCCCTGGCCCACGGCCAAAGTGGGCACAGACACAGGCAATACGGCTCCCCGCTATCCACTGCAATTGTTTGCAGTGGTAGTGGATGGATGGAAAGAAGACCAGGCGTTTCAGGGCACAATTTACGTCGATCAGATGATGAGTGGAGAACAGACAACCGCCACACCGCAGAACCCAGTCAGCAACACGCCTGTACCTGGTGCTACCGCTACGCCAGTTGTGAGTCAGTCGACCTCTTCTCTGTCCGGCAGAATCGCGTATTCGGTTTGGAACACTGGCACCAGCAAGATGGATACAATAGTGTACAATATTGCCACTGATTCCCGTTGGCCCATTTTTGCCGAACGCCGCCAGCCTGACTTCCGCCCTGATGGGCGGCTAATGATGAATGGGGAAGGGAACACCGTCAATAACCTGGTTCGGGTTGACGCCGATGGCAGTAACGAGCGAATCGTAAGTAATCACCCAGAAGATGCCCACGCCCACTTCTCAGTTAACGGGATCAGTATGGTATATGACTCGACCCTGCAAGGGGATGGCAAACATCGTCTTTATAAGGTGGAGGATGCCAGTTTCCGTCACGATGTGCCGCCAGTTATCTATGGCGGCAGGGAACTCTTTGCTCGCTATCCAATCTTTCTGAACAACTGGTACATTGCCTATAATGGCTGCAACCAGTGGGAAGGAAGCACGAACTGCGGAATCTACGCCACTTTTGGCAACGGCGACAAGCCGATTCGGGTCACAGACCAGCCGCGAGACATCCCTACGGACAACTTGGGCAACCGCGTTCTGTTTATGTCAGATCGGGGAGGGAATTGGGACGTCTACATCGTCAATGTAGATGGCACAGGTCTACAGCAGTTGACAACCCACGGAGGACGTGACGGGATGCCCACTGCTTCGCCCGATGGCAACTCCATCGCATTTGTTACAGATCGGGACGGTCAATGGTCTGTCTATGTAATGGATACACAGGGAGGCAATCAACGCAAGCTATTTGCACTGAATGGCGGATATTGGGACGGGGCATACGATTGGCTACAGGAGAGAATTAGCTGGGGCAAATAACATTTACGACAACCCCTTCACCCTCTTCGGCGCGTCTGTATCCAACACCACCCGTGTCGGCTCCATACCGGCTTCCAGCCGCCGGTACATCTCGAACCAGTCGGGCAGTTCCTGGGTTTGGGCCTGGGCTTTGCGCCGTTCATCCTCCCGTTTCCACTCCATAATCCGCCGGTTGATCTCTTCCTTCACCGCCCGGGGATTGGGCACGTGATCAAAAGTAAACGCGCCGTCGCTGGACGCCGTTTGAACCGTAATATCGCCGTAGTTCAGAATCATCTCCAGCGGTGAAGAGATGTTGAGGCGGATGTCCTGAATCTCGCTCAGCCGGGCTTCTTTGCGATCTTCAGAGAGAAAGAGGGGCAGCTTCTCAATGTCAATAATGCGGTCACTGGTCAATTCGTAGGTATCATTCCACCAATCGGCCACAACCCAGGCCATTACGCCGAACAGAACCAGCACCACAACACCCAGCACAAACTCCAGGCTGAGAATCGTCTGCCCAATAAAGGAGTCCACCTGCTGATAGAACTCAAAGACGAACCCCCCAGCCATCAGCGCCAGCAGCCCCAGGGCGACAATCCCCAGAGGAACCACCTGTCGGGCCAGGACAAACCAGTGCTTATGCCAGACAATCCGCTCGGTGGATGCCCACTGGAGTTGGCTGTCGGTAAAGAGATAGCGCCACAGCCGCCTGTGCCAGGGCAGGGAGGGGTCGTCCGTGCTCATCCGCCGGGGGCCGCCGGAAAGCACCCGGCTGGGCAGGTCCACCACCAGGCCCAGCCGCTTCTCCAGCGCGTTCTGAATCTCCAGGCGGCTTTCCGCCTTGTAGCGCGCCCTGCGCTCGGCCATCATCCGAAAGACAGCCGCTTGCAGCCCGGCTGGCTCCGGCACAAAATCAAAATCGATGGAGCCGGTGTTGCCGGCCGTAAAGACCGAAACAACGCCGTAACCAAAAAATTTGCCCCAGAAGCTGGAGCGCACCCCCACATTTTGCACCTGTTCCAGCAGGGCCTCCCGGCGCATCTCGCTGGTCAGGATCACCTTCTCCTGCTGAATAATCCGCTGATTGGTCACAATAAAATAGTCGTTCCTATGGTCCAGCACACCCCAGGCCATTGCCAACCCGGAGGGTACGCCGAGCAGCCAAATCGCCCACCAGACCGAAATACCGGTCAGGTTTAGCCCAACTACCGCAAAGAGTGTAATGGCCCAACCGATCAGGCTCAGTTGCAACTTTTGCAGCAAAGAGAGCCAGTGACGCCGGGTCAACGAGAGCATCTGCTCACCGGCGGCCAGCCAGCTATACTGCTCGTCGCTGCCCGTAAACTTCTGCTCCTCTGGCAAACGAATCTGTAGCTTATCGGGTATCGTCCGATCCTTTTCATCGTCCACATAGGCGTAAAAATCCCGCCAATGGAAGCGCAGCCAAAGACTGCCCGGCTCCGATTCAATCGTCGAGTGGACGCTGCGCGCGGCGATGAGCGCAGGCTCGCCAAAATAGACCAGCCCGTCCACCGGCACAGGGGGCAGGGGAGCGCTGCCATCCAGCGCAATCAGCACCGCCCGGCTGCCCTCCAGCAGCACCCACATACTGTCCCCCAGATCCCCCTGCTGCATAATCAGATGGTGTTGGGGAATGTGCTGAAAGGTACAATAGCCGGCCAGATTGCGTTTCTGGGGTTCATCCAACTTGTCAAAGACAGAGATGGCCTGGATAGCCTCCAGACATTTGCGCTGGATGGCGGGATTGGCTACGTGAGAATAGCGCCCGGCCAACTTCTGAATGCTCGGCCAGGGCAGGCAGAAAAGTATCGTGGCCGCGGTGGCTTTGGCCCAATGCCCATACGCCTGTACCCCAGCACTATTCCCCCCATTACTGCTTCCCCCAAGCGAACCGGGAAAGCCAAAGGCGTTGCCCGTGCCCAGCTTGCAGCGTTCGTTGGCTTGCCGGTGATGGGCCAACTCCACCTGGCCCCGTTCGATCAGATAGAGCGTCTCTCCCGGATGCTCGTGGGTGTAAATCGTCGTCCCCTTCTCCACAGACATCCCCTTCACCTCTTCGGCCAGATAGCTCAGAGAGATCAGCCCCACCCGAACAAAAAGGGGCATCGTACGCAGCCGGTTGACAATCGATTGGGGGATCAGTTGGCCGCGCAGGGCCGGGTAGCGGTAGATGAGCCGCTCGAAGGCGGATGTGGGAAAAGCCAGCGTACTTACATCCCCCACAGCCGTGGCTGTGGAGGTATAGGGCAGATTATAGGTCAGCGCGAAACGGCCCACCAGATAGCCTGGATTGACCGTGCGTTCCAGAATCTGTACCAGCGGGCCAGGGCTGCTGCCGCCAGTTGGGTTTGCCCCTGGACGCCAGCGCTCCAGCCGCACTTGACCACTCAGGATGTAGTAGAGATACTCGCACTCCTCATCCTGACGGGTAAGCGTCCTGCCGTCTGCAAAGTCCACCATCCGGGTTTCGTGGGCGATCAGGTCCAGGACTTCGCCCCGGGGCACAGCCTTCCAAAAAGGCATATCGGCGATGAAGTCCCGCACCTTTACCGCCTGGCTATTGGCCGCGGCAATCCGATTGATACTCATCACAAATGCTCCTTCACCGCCTGGGCCGCCCGCTTGTTCATCCCCGGTACAGCCGCCAACTCCTCCAGGGTGGCGGCGCGGATACGCTCGATGTCCCCGCTGTAAAACTGGAGGAGCGCCTTGCGCCGGGTGGGGCCGATGCCGGGCACATCGTCCAGCGCGCTGCGCACCTGGCCTTTGCCCCGCAGGTTGCGGTGATAGGTGATGGCGAAGCGGTGGGTTTCGTCCCGGATGCGCTGGACCAGATAGAGGGCCTGGCTGCCCCGTTTCAACCAGAGGGGGTCGCTGCGTTTGGGCAGAAAGACCTCCTCCTCCCGTTTCGCCAGACCCACAAGCGGCACCCGATCCAGCAGATCGAACTCCTCCAACACCTCTACGGCGATACCCAACTGCCCTTTGCCCCCGTCCACAATCACCAGATCGGGCAGAATGCGCCACTGGTCGTCGCTGCTGCGGGCCTTGTCGCCAGGATCGGCCTCCTTCTCCTCCACGGCCCGGCGGAAGCGACGACGCAACATCTCCCGCATACTGGCGAAGTCGTCCGGCTCGCCCTGGCTGCCCTTGCCCCGGATTTTGAAGCGCTTGTAGGCCGATTTGAGCGGCGCGCCTTTGGCAAAGACGACCATCGACCCGACTGTATTCGTCCCCTGCAATGTGGAGATGTCGAAACATTCGATGCGGGAGGGGGTCTGGGCCAGTTGCAGGCTCTCCTGCAATTCAGCGATGGCCTGGGTCTGGCGGTTGGTATCCACGGCCCACTGGGCCTGCTGCACCCGCAGATGCTCGGCCGCGTTGCGCTCGGCCAGGTCGATGAGATTGCGCTTCTTGCCCCGCTGGGGCATACGCAGTTCAAAACGGCCGCCCCGCTTCTGACGTAGCCACGCCTCCAATAATTTATGGTCGCCGGGCAGAAACTGGACGAGGATGCGGGGGGGGATGACCGCGGCTGCGTCGTAGTAGCGCTGGATGAATGTGCCGATGAGCGCGCCCAGTGTCTCGTCGTTGGATTCCACCACCGACGCCCCTTCCAGCACGAAATTCTCCTTACCGGTCAGCCGTCCCTTGCGCACAAAGAGCACCTGCACAACCGTATCCGCGCTCTTTACGTCCTGGGCAATCGAGACCACATCCTCGTCTTCGTGGGAGACGCCCACCACCTGCTGCTGGGCCACAATGCGCTGGGCCGCTTTGATGCGGTCCCGATAGACCGCAGCCAGCTCAAAGTTGAACAGTTCGGCCGCGTTCTGCATCTGACTTTCCAGCCGGGTCAGGGCCTCGTCGGTCTCCCCCTCCATAAAATCCATAAACTGCTGGATGCCCTCCCGATATTCGGCCCGGTTCTGGGCGCCGATACAGGGGCCACCGCACAATTTCATATCGTAGTAGAGGCAGGCCCGGGCGTCCTGGCCGTCGATCTTGCGCTCGCAGTCCAGATAGGGGAAGACCCGGCGCAGCCCTTCCAGGGTCTGGTAGACCGAGCGTGCGCCGGTGAAGGGGCCGTAGTAGCGGGCACCGTCGTCGGTCATCTGGCGCACCAGTTCCACTTTGGGGAAGTCGTTCTGCCAGTTGACTTTGATGTACGGATACTGTTTGTCGTCCTTCAGCATCACATTGTAGCGGGGCTGGTGGCGCTTGATCAGGTCGTTCTCCAGCACCAGCGCTTCCATCTCCGTGCGCGTCACCCACCAGGTGATGTCCCGCACTTTGCCCACCATCTCCTGGATGCGGGGGACGTGGACAGCCGAGGGCTGGAAATAGCTGCGCACCCGCTGGCGCAGGACCAGCGCCTTGCCCACGTAGAGAATACCGCCCTTTTCGTCCAGCATCTGATAGCAGCCGGGCTGTTCGGGCAGTTCGTCGAGTTTGTGTTGCACCCGTTCGGGGAGTTCGTATTTCATAGCGGGATTCTACCACGAGTCGCACATCTGTTCAATCTGTTTCTATGACTCTACTGCAGAAAGCCATTTTAGCCACGGATGAACACGGATAAAAACAGATTTCTCCCCTGAATATCTCTGCGTCTTTGCGCCTCTGCGGGAGAGTTCACCTTCTTTGCAGGCGATGTCTTTCTATGAATTCGCAAACATTTTCCCTCTTGACAGTCATGACGCAGTGTGTTATGATTTGGATGTAACGCGCTGCGTCATTGAAATTTGAGGAAAGCACCGGCCTTGTCCGGCCATTCAATAGGAGAAACACAATGGAAGTCAAGCTGGATGTACGCAACATCGACCTGCGCAATGCCCAGGAAGCCGTGGAAGACAACCTGAAGCTGGCGCAAAAGACAAGCCGCAAAGTAGCCCTGACCTATGCCGGTCTGCTGGGATTGGCCTACGACGAGGCCAAAGCCATCCTGGAGCGGGGGTGCAAGATGGTGTCCGACGCCGAACACCGGGGCGAAAAGATGGAAGCCGCCACCCTGCGCCAGGTAAAAAACGCCCGCAAAGGCGTAGAGAAGCAGGTGAAGAAAGCCGAGAAGGAAGTCGAGAAGGCCCAGAAGCGCTTTACCAAACAACTGCGCCGCTCCGAAGCCAAAGCCGAGAATGAGATGGAGAGCCAGGTGGAGAAGGTGCTGGAACGGCTGGGCATCCCCAGCCGGGAGCGCATCATCAAACTCAGCGCCGAAATCGAAGCGCTCAGCCGCAAGATCGACCAGGAAGTGGTGCAGGCCGGTGAGACAGAGTGGGTTGCGCCCCTGGCCGAATACGATACGATGACCGCCCGGGAGATTGTCGCCCTGATGGAAGGTATGAGCGCCGAACAGATGGCCGAAGTCAAAGCCTATGAAATGGCCCACGACAATCGGGTCACCGTCATCCGGGAAGTGGAGCGCCGCCAGGAAGCAGTAGTCGAAGAGAGCGAAATCGTCGTCGCCTAGCCTGTCCCGAAGTAACTGTTCAGCCACCCCACCCTACCCCTCCCCATTCCAGGGAGGGGACTGGATCGACTCCTCCCCTACAGTGGGGGAGGTTGGGTGGGGGTGAGCAGTTGCGTCCCGAAGTGTCAACCGCATATCCCTCGAAGGCCGGATCAGCCCACAAGCTGCTCCGGCCTTTTCGTGCTTGCCACTATCCACCCCGGAGCATACCTGTTCAGCTACCCCACCCTACCCCTCCCTTCCCACAAAACCTTCCGCCCATCTGAATTCCCAAATCAGATCATTGCTTATCCCAAACTATAACCCAAATTCAGGGTTGCATTTCTGAATGAATTATGGGACAATGTGGGAGGAAGTGGGAGAACAACCCTATTTTAGACTGATTTCGCACCCGCAAGTGGGAAATTGCGAACACCTGTTCTAATTTTGGTAAAATTTGTCCAAAAAAGACAAATCACTTCTCTCAAATTCAGCATATTTACGCACTCCCATCCCAAACCACCAAATGAGGCTCTCCGTGTTCCTCGGGGAATACAGCCACAATCTGGATAGCAAAGGCCGCCTGACCATTCCTGCCAAGTATCGGGAGCAGTTGGAGCAGGGAATGGTTGTGACGCGCAACCCCACGGCCAACTGCCTTCTGCTTATGCCTTTGGACGAATGGGCGCGGGTGTCGGCCAAAGTCAGCGCGCTGCCCCTGACCGATCCCCGGTCGGCCCTGCTGCGCCGGGCACTCTTCAGCGCTGCCGAAGATTTGAGCCAGGACAAGCAGGGGCGCATTCTGATCAGCCAGCGCCTGCGGGAGTATGCCCGCATTGAGACAGAAATTGTAGTGGCTGGGGTGGATACCCACATTGAGCTGTGGAATCCCGGCCAGTGGCAGGCCCAGGTATTGGCCCCCCTGGAGGGTGATGATCTGGACGGAGCCATCTTTGAGGCCCTGGGGGTCTGATGAGCGCCACACCTGCGGATCCCACCGGTGCGTTGCATCTGCCTGTACTGCTGGCCGAGTCATTGGAAGGGTTGGCGGTGAAATCCGGTGGCCGCTACATTGACGGGACCCTGGGCGGCGGCGGCCATACGGAAGCCATTTTGCAGGCTTCTGGGCCAGACGGACAGGTGATGGGGCTGGACGCCGACCCGGCAGCCATCCGCCGGGTGCAGGAGAGATTGAGCCAGGCAATCGGCCAGGGGCGGTTACTGCTGGTCCACACAGCCTTTGAACGGATGGCCGAGGTGGCCGAACGCCACGCCTTTGCACCGGTGGATGGGGTGCTGCTCGATCTGGGGCTGAGCAGCTTTCAATTGGAAACGCCAGAACGGGGCTTCGCCTTTGCCCAGGATGGACCCCTGGATATGCGCTTTGACCCCACCAGCGGTGAGAGCGCAAGCGATCTGCTCGACCGGCTGGATGAGACGGCCATCGCCGATCTGATTTTTACCTACGGCGAAGAACGAATGAGCCGTCGTATCGCCCGGCTGATTGTGGAGCGGCGGCCCATCCGCACGACAGCCCAGTTGGCCGCTCTGGTAGAAAAGGCCGTGGGCGGGCGCAAGGGCCAGCGCATCCACCCGGCCACCCGGACCTTTCAGGCCCTGCGCATTGCGGTCAACGACGAACTGGGCCAGTTGGAGCGGGTGTTGGTTCAGGCCCTGGCCCTGCTAAAACCCGGCGGGCGGCTGGCAGTGATCAGCTTTCACAGCCTGGAGGACCGCATTGTAAAGCTGTGGATGCGGGAAGAAAGCCGGGACTACGCGCCGGACCCGTCCAGCATCTACGGGAGACGGGAGCGCACACCCCAATTAAGTGTACTGACGAAACGTCCGCTGGTCGCCAGCGCTGAGGAGATCGCCCGCAATCCACGCAGCCGCTCTGCCAAACTGCGCATAGCAGAGAAGCCCTAGAAGGAATCTGTCGATGTTTCAACACAGCACACTGCCCTCTGTTTCTGTGGATATTACCCGCAACCTGACCGACGCACTGCCCCGGCTGTCGGGCTGGGCCGGCCTCTCCTCGCTGGAAAGGCTGCCCCTGCCCCGCACCTTCCGGGAGTATCTGCTCTGGCTGCTGATACTGGCGGCTGTGACAGGGCTGGCACTGCTTCAGGTGTGGGTCGCCCTTCAGATCAGCCAGGCCGAGCTGAATGTGGCGGAGCTGCGCAACCAGTACCAAATGATCGAACAGGAGAATGCCCAACTGCTCTGGGAGATCAGCCACTTTACCACTCTGGAACGGGTGCAGAGCGAGGCAGTAGCCGCGGGTTTTGTCCCCGTGCTGCACCGGCGCTATGTGACACCCCAAAGCAGCGGCGCGCCCCGGAAGAGTGCAGTGGCTGCTGCCGGGCAGATGGCGCAGATAGAGACGCCGTTGTGGTCTGTTCAGATGGATAACGCCAGCCTCGGATTGCCCGGTGATCTGGGCGCTGTGTGGGAAGAATGGAAGGTCAGTTGGCGGGGTTGGGGTCAGAGCATTCAGGAGATGGGAGAGGCCATCTCTGCTGGCTTCGCCCGCCAATGGGCAAAGATCGATCTGTCTGGCTATTTGTGGATTGGAAGTTCTGACCGCTAGGACAAGAGCGATGGCAACCAACAACAGAGTCGTTCAGAAGAAGGCGGTCGGTGGATCACCCCCGGCCGCGTCTGCCATTGGAGCAGACCCCCCTCCCCATTCCAGAGAGAGAACTGGATCGACTCCTCCCCCAAAGTGGGGGAGGTTGGGTGGGGGTGAGCAGTTACCGGCCACATCACCCCCCGCGGGCTTCTCAATGCAAGGCTCCTGGCGCTTGCAGGTGGTAATCGCCCTGGTTGTGTTGCTGATGGGCCTTCTGGCATTGCGGCTGCTGGATATGCAACTGCGCACATGGAGCGAATATACACCGGCCCGCACTGATGTGGACACCCGCTACACAGTGGACGACACCACACCCCTGGGCGTAATTGTGGATCGGGACGGCGTCCTGCTGGCCGGTGACCGCTTCACCTATCGGATCACCGCCACACCCAAAAATATCCTCCCGGAAGAATGGGAGAGTCTCGCCCAGCGTCTGGCCCAGGTGGCAGGCATTCCGGCAGAGCAGGTGTGGAACCGGCTGGCCGCCAATCCCAAAGCCGAATATGTGGTGCTGGCTTCGGATGTGCCTTTCCATCTGGGCCGGGCGCTGATCGATGCAAAAGTCAGGGACGAAGCCAGTGCGGACGATTCGACGGATGTAAGTCTGCTGCCCCTGGGCAATGTTTTCGTCCACGCCCAGCCCCGACGCTTCTACCCCCAGGCCAGCCTGGCCAGCCAGGTCATCGGCTTTTTGAATGCCGAGCGGAAACCGGTTCTGGGGCTGGAACGGTACTACAACAGCTTTTTGCCCAGCAGCGGCGTCGGCCTGCCCGCGGGAACTCTTTCCCCCCGCACGGTGTTGACAGAGCAGCAGCGCAAATTCCTGCCCTCGGGCAGCGAAAAAGGATTGGTTCTGACGATTGACAGAACCATCCAGTGGCTTGTAGAAGAGGAGTTGGCGGAAGGTGTGCGCTTCTATGGGGCAGAATCGGGATCGGTGATTGTGATGGACCCCGCAACCGGGGCCATTTGGGCGATGGCGAACTACCCCTCCTTTGACGCCAATCGCTACGAGACAGCCGACCCCGCAACCTTTACCAACGCCACCATCAGCGCCCAGTACGAGCCGGGATCGATTTTCAAAGTGATAACCGTAGCCTCGGCGGTGGATGCAGGGATGGTCGAGTCTACAACCATTTTTACCGACACAGGCACAGTTGTCATCGGTGAGCGGACCATCCAGAACAGCGGGCGCAATGCGTTGGGTCAACTGGCGGTGGCCGATGCCCTGGCCGTCTCCAACAATGTGGTAACCGTCCAGATTGCCCAGAGTCTGGGCAAAGAGAAGTTTTACGAGTATGTGGCCCGTTTTGGCTTTGGCGCAGACACAAACATCGACATCTCCGGCGAAGTGCCGGGGCTGGTCAACAAACCCGGCTCGGTCAACTGGAGTCTGTCGGACCTGGGCACCAACAGCTTTGGGCAGGGCATTGCGGTCACACCGATTCAGATGGTGAGCGCGGTGGCGGCGATTGCCAACCAGGGCAAGCGGATGCGCCCCTATCTGGTGGAGGCCCGGGTACACGGGGATTCGGTTCTCTTTACCCAGCCCACGTTGGCCCAGCAGGTAATCAGCCCGGCCACCGCGCAGGAGATGAAAGAGATGATGGTTCACGTCATCGAGACGGGCAACCAGGCGGCGCGGATACCCGGCTACCTGGCGGGTGGCAAGAGCGGCACCGCCGACATTGCCACCGCGGAAGGCTATGTGCTGGACCGCACGATTGCCAGCTTTGTGGGCTTTGCCCCGGCAGACGAACCCCGCTTTGTGATGCTGGTCAAGCTGGACAAACCGGACCCAAAGATCAGCCGCTGGGCGGCCAACTCAGCCGGGCCCCTCTTCAGCCGCATCAGCAAGCGGCTGCTGGATCATCTGAATGTGCCGCCGGATGACATTCGTCTGGCCCGCAACCGGTAGGTCGGACTGACAGTCCGACCTACGAATGGACGTACCTGTTCAGCCACCCCACCCTATCCCTCCCCATTTCAGGGAGGGAAGTGGATCGACTCCTCCCCAACTGTGGGGGAGGTTGGGTGGGGGTGAGCAGTTACGAATAATCCAGTTATTGTAGGTGCGGTTTCCAACCGCACAAGGAACGGATACCCCTTGTTGTGCGGTTAGAAACCGCACCTACAGATGGATCGACTCCTCCCCCAATGTGGGGGAGGTTGGGTGGGGGTGAGCAGTTTCAAATGGACAAAACGTTGTGACAGAACGACCAAAGGTAGAGACAGTCATCACCCAACATACGGTCTGGCAGGCACTGGCGGGCAGTGTGCCCCCCCTGGCCCTGGACCCCACACCAGTCAGCCCTGCGCTGCTGGACAGTCGGGATGTGACCCCCGGCACTCTCTTTGTGGCCTTTGCCGGGGAACAGACCGACGGTCACCGCTTTGTCGGCCAGGCCCTGGGCAACGGCGCGGCAGCCGTCATCTGCGAGGAGCGAGGGCTGGCCCATCTGGGGGAGAGAATCGCCCAGGTCGTCGATTGTCGCGGGGAAGGCGCGCTGCCCGATACCATCGCCGGGGACCATCCGCTGGTCTACGTCGTCGGCAGCACACTGGAAGCCATCCAGCGGCTGGGGGCATTTCAACGGCTGCACCGGGCGCACCCGGCCCTGCGGGTGATCGGCATTACAGGCAGCGTGGGCAAGACAAGCACAAAGGAGTTGACGGCTGCTGTGTTGGCCCAACACTTCGTCACCCACAAGAATCCGGGCAACCTGAACAGCGAGCAGGGGCTGCCCCTGGCCCTGCTCGGTCTTGGCAGCCAGAACGAACGCTCGGTGTTGGAAATGGGGATGTACGGGCTGGGAGAGATTCGGCGTCTCTGCCAATTGGCCCGGCCCAGTGTGGGGGTGGTGACAAATGTTGGCCCCAGCCACCTGGAACGGTTGGGGTCGATTGAGCGCATTGCCCAGGCCAAAGCCGAATTGGTTCAGGCCCTGCCCTCGGCGGCGGACGGTGGGGTTGCCATTCTCAATTGGGATGACGAACGGGTGCGGGCGATGGCAGGGATGACCAGCGCCCGCATCTTCCGCTATGGGCTGACACCGGAGGCCGACCTGTGGGCCGACGAGATTGAGAGCGGGGGGATGGAGGGCATTCGTTTCCGCTTTCACCACAATCTGGGCCGGGGCAAGAGCGACTCACTTTACGTCAAAGTGCCGCTGCTGGGCCGTCACAGTGTACATACGGCCCTGCGGGCCGCGGCTGTCGGGCTGGTGGAAGGGTTGACCTGGCAGGAGATCGCCACAGGTTTGCAGCGCAGCACAGGCCAGTTGCGGCTGGTGCTGGTGGGCGGCATCAACGGCAGCACCCTCATCGACGACACCTACAACGCCAGCCCGTCCAGCACAATGGCCGCGCTCAATCTACTAGAAGATCTGCGCAACGGCAGCGCGCGGCGGCGGGTGGCTGTCCTGGGGGATATGCGGGAGCTGGGCAGTTTTACCGACGAAGGCCACCGGCAGGTAGGCATACGGGCCGCGGCCACCACCGAAGTGCTGGTCACTGTGGGCAGCCTGGGGCGCATTATCGGCGAAGAGGCCCTGGCCGCGGGCTACCCGCCGGCCAATCTGCATCGGTTCGAGGGCGCGGACGAGGCAATCCGCCACTTACCCCAGATCATCCAGCCCGATGATCTGGTATTGATCAAAGGCAGCCGGGCCGTGGGAATGGATCGCATCGTCACCGAAATCAGCCAACGAGATGGATAGAGCAGCGTTATGGAATTTCCACTTACCCTGGGCACCATCAGCTTTTTTATCGCCGTAGTGTGGGGACGCCCCCTGATCCGCCTGCTGAAAAGGTGGAAAATAGGTAAGCAGATCCGCATTGAGGGGCCGGGCAGCCATCTGGTCAAGACCGGGACACCCACAATGGGGGGGGTGCTCTTTGTGCTGCCGGTACTGTTGATCACCGGCGTTCTCAATCTGGCCGAGCTGGCCGGTTTCAGTTTCGTGGGCCAGAGCACACTGCTGCTCTTCTTTTGCGTGGCAACCTATGCCCTGCTGGGGGCTGTGGACGATTGGCAGGGGATCAAAGGCATTCGGGGGCGGGGCGAAGGGATGAGCGCCCGCACAAAGAGTATCTTCCAATTTGTCTTTGCGGCCATTCTGACCGGCGTGCTCTACTTTGGCCCGCCCGATTTGGACTACGTGGGCATTCCAGGCCGACCGGAGTTCTTTTCCCTGGGTATCTTTTTTATTCCCATTGCCATTTTTGTAATTGTCGGCTTTAGCAATGCGGTGAACCTGACCGATGGGCTGGACAGTCTGGCCGGCAGCACCACAGCGGTCGCCTTTGCCTCCTACGGCGTCATCGCTTTTCTGCAAAAACAGAGCTATCTGGCCGCCTTCTGCTTTACAATCGTCGGCGCGCTGCTGGCCTTTCTCTGGTTCAACGCCCACCCTGCAGAGCTGATTATGGGGGACACAGGCAGCCTGCCATTAGGTGCAACCCTGGCCCTGGTAGCATTGATGACCGGTCAGTGGCTGCTTCTGCCGATTGTGGGTTTTATCTTTGTAGTGGAGACAGCCTCGGTGATGCTACAGGTGGCTTCGGCCAAACTGAGCCGCCGCTATCTGGGCCGGGATGTTCGTATCTTAAAGATGGCACCGCTGCATCATCACTTCGAGTTAATCGGCTGGAGCGAGACACAGGTGAAGGAGCGCTTTTGGCTGGTGAGTGTGCTGAGCGGAATGCTGGGGGTCGCCCTGGCTCTTTTGTAAGAGAGGGTAACTACTTAGGGTGCGACGCACTCGCCAGGAGTAGATTCCCACTGCAAAACGGGTGTGGCGAGTGCGTCGCACCCTGAGCCTGAGTAGTGTTACAAGAGAGGATGGAATTGATGTTCAACTTCCATAACCGGAATATTCTGATTTTGGGGCTGGCCCGCCAGGGGTTGGCCCTGTGCCGCTATTTTGTAGCCGCGGGGGCCAATGTCACCGTAAGCGATGCCGCGCCCGCGCAAAAGCTGGGGGCCGAGTTGGCCGCGCTCAACGGGTTACCCGTCTCCCTGGCCCTGGGCGGCCACCCTCTCTCTCTGCTGGATGGCTGCGATCTGCTTTGTCTGAGCGGCGGCGTGCCCCCCCAACTGCCCATCGTCCAGGAGGCGGTCCGCCGGGGGATTCGTCTGAGCAACGACAGCCTGCTCACCCTCCAGTTGGCCCCCTGCCCGGTGATTGGGATTACCGGCAGCAGCGGCAAGACCACCACCACTACACTGGTGGGCGCAATGTTGCGGCGCACCTTTGTCGATGGAGGGCGGACGGTCCACGTAGGGGGCAATATCGGCACACCTCTATTGGACAGGCTGGATGAAGTGGGGGAAAACGATCTGATTGTGCTGGAGTTGAGCAGCTTTCAACTGGAGATATTCGATCCGGCTATCGCTTACGGAACGCTGGCAGGGAAGGGGCCCGATGTGGCCGCCATCCTCAACATTACGCCCAACCATCTGGACCGCCATCCTTCCATGACCGCCTATGCCGATGCCAAATTCAACCTGCTGCGCTATCTCTCCCCGGAGAGCAGCGTAATTCTGAGCGGGGACGACGGGGTAACCCAGCGGCTGGGGGATGCTATTCCCGCAGAAATACGCAGCCGAATCCCCAAAGAATGGGGGCTGGATGAACTGTTGACGAGCCAGCGGGAAGGGCTGGCGGCCCTACCCCTGTCGCCTGTTTTTTTCAGCCGTCAGACCCCGTTGACCGCGGGGGCCTGGCTGGAGGACGATCAACTGATCTGCGCAGGCGAACCCATCTGCTCCCGGGGCGAAGTGCGGCTGCGGGGCGACCACAACATCAGCAATCTGTTAGCGGCGGCGGCCATCAGCCACGCGGCGGGAGCCAGTCACCAGGCGATGCGCAGTGTAGCCACCAGCTTCACCGGCGTGCCCCACCGGCTGGAAGAGGTCTCCCGGCTGGGCGGGGTCATGTGGATCAATGACAGCATCGCCACCGCGCCGGAACGGGCCATCGCCGGTCTGCGCGTCTTTGCGCCGGGGGAACAGACGCTTGTGCTGTTGGCCGGGGGCAAAGACAAAAATCTGCCCTGGGACGATTTCGCCGAAGAAACCCTGCGTCGGGTCAACTTTCTCATCGGCTTTGGTCAGGCCGGCCCAATGATTGTTCAGAAAGTGCGGGATTGGGCGGCATTTCGCCGGGTGACGCCACCGGAATCGGCCATTGTAACCCGACTGGAAGAGGCAGTGCGTCTGGCAGCCCATATGGCCCGGCCCGGCACTGTTGTACTGCTCTCACCCGGCGGTACAAGCTACGATGGCTACAAAAACTTTGAAGAACGGGGCGAACATTTCCGACGTCTGGTCGCCGAGATGCAGTTGCAGCCCATCTGAAAATAACTGCTAGGGCCCAGGGTGCGACGCACTCGCCACACCCTTTTTGCAGCGGAATCTACTCCTGGCGAGTGCGTCGCACCCTGGGCAGTTACATCTGAAAGCGTATTCTCTATGACCGCCGCCAGCCAAAATCTCAGCAAACAGCCCACTGTCAGTCGCTATGACTGGGGGCTGGTCACAATCGTCACGGCCCTGTTGCTCTTTGGGACGGTGATGGTCTTCAGCGCCAGCTATCCCTGGGCAATGACCTTCCAGAAGACGCCGTTCTATTACATTCTGCGCCATCTGCAATGGGTTGCCCTGGGGGGCGGCGCGCTGATTGTGGCCGCCTCCATCCCCTACACCGTCTGGGAGCGCTGGAGTGTGCCGTTGCTGGCCGTCGGTCTGCTGGCCCTGATGGCAGTCATCGTTCTGGGGGATTCCCGTTACGGGGCAAGACGCACACTCTTTGACGGCAGCGTGCAGCCCAGCGAACCTGTCAAAATTATCGTACTCATCTATATCAGCACCTGGCTGGCCAGCAAAGGCAGCCGCATTCGGGACATCAACTACGGGCTGATTCCATTTGGTATTCTGATGGGGATCGTGGCAGGGTTAATCGTGGCCCAGCCGGACATCAGCACAACCGTCCTGATTGTGACTACAGCCTCTATCATTTTCTTTTTGGCCGGCGCCGAAACAAAGCAGATTCTCTTTGGTGGTTCGATTGCCCTGGCCACCTTCTGGCTTATCATCACCCGCAGCAACTATGCCCAAAGGCGGGTGGATGTGCTGCTGCAATCCATCCGCAACCCCCTGGCCAGCCCGGAGCATCAGATTTTCCAGGCCAGCGAGGCACTGGTCACCGGGGGGCCGGCTGGGGTTGGATTGGGTAATAGTCTGGAGAAGTTTCCGGGCAACCTTCCCCTGAGCTGGTCCGACAATATCTTTGCCATCGTGGGCGAAGAGTTGGGGCTGATCGGGACCCTGCTGGTGATTCTGCTCTTTGCGCTTTTCGCCTATCGGGGGCTGCGCATCGCCTCGCGCACGCCGGATATGTTTGGCTCGCTCCTGGCCGTGGGCATCACCTGTCTGATTACCCTACAGGCGCTGCTCCACATTGCAGTGGTGGTGGCCGTGGCACCGCCCACGGGTATTACCCTGCCCTTTATCAGCTTTGGCGGCAGTTCGACTGTTACACTGATGGGGGCAACCGGGCTTCTTTTGAGTATCAGCCGCTATCAGGGCTGGCAGCCAGCCCGGGGGCCAACCAGAAAGAGAACCAACAATGCGACTTTTGATCTCCGGTGGGGGAACCGGCGGCCACGTATATCCGGCACTGGCGGTTCTGCCACAACTGGCAAAAGCGGCACGGGCAAAGGCAAACGGTCTGGGCGAGCCGGCAAGTGAACCCACACTGCTGTGGGCAGGCAGCCCAAACGGTGTGGAGCGTTCGCTGGTCGAAGCCCAGTCCATCCCCTTTGCGCCTATCCAGACGGGTCAGTTGCGGGGCAAGAACCCTTTGACTGCATTGGCAAATGCAGGCAAAATGATAGTAGGCGTCCAGCAATCCCTGGCTCTGCTGGCAGACTATCGGCCCGACGTCTGCTTTGTCACAGGGGGCTACGTCTGCACACCGGTAGCGATTGCGTGCCGCCTGCGCCGGGTGCCTTTGCTGATCTATCTGCCCGATCTGACCCCAGGACTTGCCATCCGCTGGTTGAGCCTTTTGGCCCAACGGGTGGCAGTCAGCTTTCCCGAAACCGCGGCCAGCTTTGGCCGCAAGGGTGTTGTCACCGGGTATCCCGTGCGCCAGGCCCTGCTGGATGCGGTGCAGGACAGGGAGACGGCCCGGCGGGAGTTGGGTCGGGTACTGGGGATCGAATGGGGAAATGATGCCCAACTGCCTCTGCTGCTGGTCTTTGGGGGAAGTCAGGGATCCCGCAGCGTCAACAGAGCGATCTGGTCTGCCCTGCCCCACCTGCTGCCCCTGGCCCATATCGTCCACGTAATCGGTGTGCGGGATTGGCCGCTGCTGGCCGAGAACCAGCCGTCGTTGCCCGACGAGCTGGCCCGACGCTATCATCCGGTGGACTATCTGCACGACGAGATGGCCCTGGCCCTGGCCGGTGCGGACCTGGCCCTGGCCCGGGCCGGTGCCAGCACCCTGGCCGAGTTTCCCATCGCCCGGCTGCCTTCTGTGCTGGTGCCCCTGCCCATCTCTGGCGGCCATCAATTCCCCAATGCCCACAAACTGGCGGACGAGGGTGGGGCGGTGATTGTGCGGGATGAGGCGTTGGGGGAGAAGCTGTTGCCGGTGTTGACCGACCTGTTGCAGAGAGAATCCCGTCGCCTGGAAATGGGCGCAGCGGTGGCAAAACTGGCCGTTCCCCAGGCAGCCCTGAACATAGCCCGGCAACTCCTGGACCTGGGCGCTGGCCGGCGAGAAGGAGTGGAGAGACCCGCCTATGCTTAATCAACCGGAAAGTCTCATCTCTCTCTTTATCTACTTCGTCTTCTTCGGGCTGATCGGTGCGCGCCGGGGTTGGAAGAAGGAAGTATTCGTCTTTGCCCTGGCCTTTGCCAGCTATCTGGGGCTGCTGCAAAGTCAGGGGCGCATCGCCTTTATCATCAACACCGGTGGCAATTACATTCGCTCCGGCTTCCCGTCGGACCAGGAAGGATTGCTCAAAGTCTTTCAGGCTGCGCCGATCATCGGCCCGGAGAACCGGGAAACCTTTGTCTTTGTGGCGTGGGCCGCCATCCTCTTTCTCCTCTATTTTGTCGGGGACAAGCTGTTCAAGAAAGATGCGGGGAAGTCCCAATCTCTGGGATTTATGGCCGGAATCGCCAACGGCATTCTCTATCTCAGCCTGATTGCCACCCGCCTCTTTCCCATCTTTAACGGGGGCAGCGAACTGGCAGAAGCACCCCCTGGAACCCAATTGCAGCAGGTTGTAATCCGTTTGCAGGATTTCTTGGATACACAGGTGACCGGGTTTTTTGCCAGTTTCAGCCAGGCAGAACAGCGCACACTGCTGATATTTGTGCTCTTTGCCATCATTGGGATAGCCTCCTACACGATGTACGGGCGCAAATCCTCCCCCCAAAAGAAGTAGCCAGGAAGCAGGCAACTTATGGGTCCTATCGAAACCTACTTTGCCACCATTGCCATCATCTTCGTCTTTATCAGCGTGGCCCGGGGCTATGCCAAAGAGCTGAGCACCACAATTATCATTCTGGTCGCCATCTTTCTGCTGGATGTGATCGATGGCCGGCTCAATCCCCTGCTGTTGGCGCTGGTCTCCACCATCTTTCCTGACTTCGACCGGGCCTCTGCCGCGGCGGATACGCTGCTCTGTGTGGTCTACAGTGTAGCCTTTATCGGCTCAGTCTTTGCCAACTATTCGGGCAATTCGCTCAATCTGGGGGGCAGCCAGGCAGCGCCGCCGGTCGGCACATATATCAGCATTCTGGTCGGTCTGATGAATGGCTATCTGGTGGCGGGCACGCTCTGGTTTTATCAGGCACTCTACGACTACCCGCTGAAATTCTTTGGCCGGGGCATCGAACAGCCACTTTCGTCTACGGCCCAGGCAATGGTGGAACTGTTGCCCCAGAAGCTCGCGCTGAACGCGGGCTACCTGATGATACCGATTGCCGTGATTCTACTTTTGCGGGCCAGGGGATAAGACGATGGCTGCTACGACAACGCCCAACCCAAACTGGCAAGAACGATTGGAAAAGGCAGACCCGACACTCTCTGTCCATCTGTTGGGCATTGGGGGCGCGGGGCTGGCCCCGATTGCCACAGTTCTACACGAAAGCGGTCTGCGGGTCAGCGGCAGCGACGCCCACAGCAGCCCCCGCACCCAGGCATTGGCAGAGAAAGGCATCCGGGTCTACCCTTCTCAAATTGGGGAGAATCTGACTGCGCTCCCCCCGGAGGAGCGCCCCGATGTCGTGCTGATCAGCAGTGCGGTCGGCCCCCAGAACCCGGAGCGGTTGGCCGCAGAAGCGCTGGGCATTCCGGTGGTGAAACGCCGGGAGTTCCTGGCTGTACTGCTCGCCCAACGGCAGGTGATTGCGGTGGCAGGCACCCACGGCAAGAGTACCACAACCGCAATGATCGTCCATACGCTACACGAAAACGGTATTGACGCGGGCTATATTATCGGCGCCGACCTGCCCGGTTATGGCAATGCCCACAACGGCAGCGCGGAATGGTTCGTCATCGAAGCTGACGAGTACGACCGGATGTTCCTGGGGCTGTCACCCCAGGTAGCAGTCGTCACCAATGCGGAGTGGGACCACCCGGACTGCTACCCCACGCCCGCCAGCTTTCAGCGGGCCTTTGCCCAATTTGTAGACCAGACCCGGCGCGACGGGCTGGTCATCTCCTGCGGGGACGACGACGGCGCGGAAGAGTTGCGCGCCTTTGCCCCCAGCCGGGGTTGGTGGATCAGCTATGGGATGGCGTCGGATGCCGAATTGCGGGCAGTGTCGCCGGTGGTGGCGGCCAATGGCTGCTATACGGCAGAAATTCTCTGGTGGGGTGCGCCCCTCGTCACCCTTTTCCTCGGCGTGCCGGGCATTCACAATGTGTGGAATGCTATGGCGGCCCTGGCCGTGGCCCGCTACTGTGGCGTGACAGTTACAGATGCGGTGGCAGCGTTGAGCCGGTACAGCGGCATTGCCCGCCGTTTTGAATGGAAGGGTGAGGTCAACGGCGTCACTGTCATTGATGACTACGCGCATCACCCCACGGAAGTGATAGCAATCCTGGCCGCGGCCCGCTCCCGCTTTGGGTCCCGGCGGCTCTGGGCCGTCTTCCAGCCCCACACCTTCAGCCGCACCCGCCAGATGCTACACGAAATGGCCGCCAGTTTCGCCCACGCCGACCGGGTGATCGTCACCGACATCTACGCGGCGCGGGAGAAAGATGACGGCACACTCAGCGCCGGGGATTTGGTGGCCGCCAGCCACCACCCGGCCATTCAGCACATCAGCGGGCTGGAGGCGATTGCCGGCCATCTGGCCGAAAACGTCACACCCGGCGATGTGGTAATTACCCTGGGCGCGGGGACGAGTTATCGGATTGGGGAGATGTTGTTGGAACGATTGGGGAATAGATAGTGAATCGTCGTCCAGATGCCTTTTTCAGAGACGAACAGATACAAAGGCTTGAATCTCTGATGCTGCATTGGCGCGAGGCGCGTGATCGGGGAATTCCACTTACTACTGCCGAACAGCAAGAAATAGAGACACTTATCGCTGAGGAATTGAGCGCCTCCGCGTTACGCGCTGCTTCTATTGCCGCAGAGTCCCATCAATGAACCACCCGTCGGTTCTCATCGTCACAGGCGCACCGGCCGCGGGCAAGACGACACTGGCCAGGCGGCTGGCTGCCGATCTGGCCTTACCGCTGATCAGCAAAGACGACATCAAAGAGACGCTCTTTGACACGCTGGGCTGGTCGGACGACGAGATGTGGGCCAGGCAATTGGGTATTGCCAGTTGGAATCTGCTCTATCAGCACACGGGCCACCTGGCCGCGGCGGGCCTTTCGCTGATTGCCGAGAGCAATTTTGAAGCCCGGTTTGCGGATGAGCGCTGGCAAGCCATTGGGCAACGCTATCCTGTCCATTTCGTGCAGTTGCTCTGCTGGGCCGAGGATGGGCTGGTGACAGAGCGCTATCTGGCCCGCATCGCCGATGGCACACGCCATCCCGGCCACGTAGACCGTATCCGCACGGACGAGTACGATGCCGCTGCCCTGCGGGCGCGCTATACCTTTCTGAATTTACCCGGCGAACGGAGAGCCGTGGATACGGGCCAGTTAGGGGCGAATGAGTACGCGGCTCTGCGCGCCTGGCTGAGTGACTGTTCAGCTACCCCACCCTACCCCTCCCCATTCCAGGGAGGGAACTGGATCGACTCCTCCCCCACAGTGGGGGAGGTTGGGTGGGGGTGAGCAGTTACCCTGGCTGAGTGACCGGCTGTAACATTCTCTGTAATACTTGCCTGCTACGCTATTTGGCGGA
>JAANMX010000494.1_pt1 | contig 51965 bp, 53 predicted proteins | sample 7279681 | NCBI WGS metagenome assembly JAANMX01 (sample SAMN14094542, study PRJNA606508) | bioreactor metagenome | isolation source: A lab-scale SPAN reactor treating ammonium-rich wastewater day 351 | place: Ireland: Galway | collected 2018-01-01
TCCCATTCGCGGTAGGAGGATTACGCGAATAGTTGGTCGATCCCGGCTGATCCGGGATGTCACGGATCATTGCATAGCCGTCAGCCATTCGCGTAATCCACCCATTCGCGGTAAGAGGATGACGCGAATAGTTGGTCGATCCCGGCTGATCCGGGATACCACGGATCATTGCATAGCCGTCAGCCATTCGCGCCATCCTCCTATTCGCGGTAAGTCATGCGTGCCGTCGATCTTTTGGCACTCTCACGTTTCAGACCGCACATACCCGATAGCAACCATCTGTCCCTGATCTCGACTGCTATTCCGCATTCCCCATTCCACATTCCGCTCTCAGGAGAATCCAATGACCCGTTCCTTCACCCCCGTCGAAGTTCCTCAGTCGATTCTGGACCGTTTCAAAGTGCTTCCCGTCGCCACCATCTGGAATCACGTCTGGCGGGATGCGGATGTGCCCCTGCCCTTTATGGAAGGGGTCTTCCCCTACACGCCGGGCAAACGGCTGGCCGCCCGGGCACGCACCCTGCGCTTTCTGCCCCCCCGCCCGGATTTGATGGCCGGGATGGAGAAGGGCGAGAACGGGCCGGAGTATCGGGCAATGGCCCGCTGTGGCCCCGGCGATGTGCTGGTGGCGGATATTATGGGCAATACCCGGGCCTGCATTTTTGGCGATGTCAAAGCGATGCAGCTAAAGATGAACAACGCCGACGGCATTGTCACCGACGGCGCCATCCGGGATTTGGAGGTGATGGAGAAGGAGAACTACAACCTGATTATCTACGCCCGGGCTCGCACGCCCTATGGGTCCGCGCCCTGGGCTGTGCCTGCCGAGGAGAACGGCGACATCCAGTGCGGCGGCGCGCTGGTGCGTCCCGGCGATGTGCTGGTGGGCGACGGCGACGGGGTGGTGGTAGTCCCCTCCTGGTTTGCCGAGGAGTGCGTGCAGATTGTGGAGGATCACGAGGGGGTGGAGGGTTACATCAAAGAGAAGATTGCGGCGGAAGGCGTGCGTCCGGGCAGGTATTATCCGCCCCAGCCAGCGATGTGGGAGGAGTGGCGCAGCCGGAGATAGGGCTGACAAGGTGAGCGGGTGACAGGGTGATAAGGCGGCGGCCAGTACGTTGAAACCGGTTTCCCGTAGCAGACACCGAATTGATTCGGCGGGCGCGTCTCCCTTCTGCCCTGAAACTGAAACACATCCGAATTATCGGAATGAGGCACAGATTTGCAGCGCTTGTGCTATACTGGCCTGTATCGTAGCCAAATCACAGACGCAGAAGTTCGACTTTTTCCGAAAAGTCGAACTTCTTTCAGGAGAAACCAATGGCCCAGACTGACGCACGCAAACTTGACCAGGGGGATCGCTTTCCCCCGATGACGATTTCCCTGCTGGACGGCAGCGTTCTGGCCCTACCCGACGGCCTGAATGCCGATTTCACCGTCTTTCTCGGCTATCGGGGCAAATGGTGAAGCTACTGTCGTCGGCAGTTGGCCGACTACCAGAGCCGTTTGGGGGAACTGGAAAGCCGCAACGCCCGTTTGATCGCGGCGTCGGTGGATTCCAAAGAGGATACAGAATCTTTGGTCGAAATGCTCGGATTGACTTTTTCAATGGGCTACGGGCTGGACTTTATGGACTTTGCCGAGAAGACCGGCGCCTTCTATGAAGTGCGACGCAGTATCATCCACGCCACCGCTTTCATCCTGCGCCGGGATGGCACAGTGGCCCACGCGGTCTACGCCACCGGACCGATTGGCCGGTTGTCGGCGGATGATTGTATCCGGATGCTTGGGTAGAACCCGTCACAAGAGTATGGATTGTCATCTATGCGTTATACCTGGGATGAGGTCAAGAGACAGAAAACCCTAATGGAGCGCGGTCTTGACTTCTCCCGTGTGTCCGAAGTCTTTGGCGGTCCAGTGTTTACTGTCGAAGATGATCGTTGGGATTATGGCGAGGATAGGTGGGTTACGATTGGATTGTTAGGTTTTAAGGTGGTAGTAGTCGTCCACACCGAATCAGATGATGAGATTCATGTGATTTCCTTACGAGAGGCAACCCGAAATGAACAAAGATTCTTCTTCTCAAATCAGTGATGAATGGGACGAATATCCTGAGTTGACCCAAGCCGATTTTGACCGAGCCACCTTTCGCATTGGGCTAAAACCAGTCCAACGAAAGCAGGGGGTAGCTATTGTACTGGATGCTACTATTGTCGAGTATTTTAGGGGGCTTGCGGGGGAAGGCGATTATCAAAGTCGCATTAATGATACATTGCGCGAAGCGGTTCTCGGGTTGAATTTAGAGGAAAGATTGCGTCGTATCATTCGTGAAGAGATCAGAAGTGCTAATTAGCGCGTGTTGAAGAATGGAAGAATCGGGAAAAGAAATCAATGAGCAGTTTCAGCAACCCACACTATATGTACCTGTTCGACTTGCGCAACGGCAAGAAGAAGCTGGCCTACGGAGAATCGCCCGAGGACGCGCTGGAGATTCTGCGCATCCGCCTGGGCGAGGATGAGATGGCCGAGATTCAGCCGGAGCAGTACGAGAAGATCAACCAGCGCAGATTGCAGGAGTACGCGCATCTGCTGGGGTAGAGATGCGAATTGCGGGTTGCGAATTGCGAATTGCGACTGAGGAACACCTCTCGCAACTCGCAATTCGCTAATCGCTAATCACCTTCACCGGCTGGCCGCCCTTTGCCACGGATTCGTCGATAGCAAAGCAGATCGCCATGGATTTGTAGCTGTCGTAGATGGAGGCGTGGGACTCTATGTCGTTTTCGATACAGTCCAGGAAATGTTCGATTTCGGCCTTGAAGGGGTGATGGGTCACATCCCCGCTGTTGGGCGAAATGGTGGGAAAGCTCCAATACTCGTGTGCGCCGGGGTAATTGGTGGACGAGTAGACTTCGTTGTTCTGGATGGAGCCGTTTGTGCCAAAGAGCCGACAGTTGAAGCGATAGGGCGTATCCCCGTCCAGCAACGCGGAGAGTTTGCCCACCCCGTCGTTGGCAAACTTGACCGAAGCGACGACGACCGGATCGAACTCAAACGAATGAACCCGCTTGGGCGGCGCGGCAAAGGCCGAGACCTCCCGCACCTCTCCGCCCAGATAGCGCAGCATATCCACCGCGTGGCAGCCGCCGCTGAGAAAGGCGCTGCCCACCACATCCTTGCGCATATACGGGCTGCCCGGCTGGGCACGCCGGGCCGGATGCCAGTAGTCCGCCTCCCCGTAGATCAGATCGCCCAGCACGCCGTCGTCGATCAGCTTGCGCACAGTCACAAACTGGGGATTCCAGCGCAGGACAAAGCTGGTGACGGTCTTGACCCCCGCCTGCGCGACAGCCTCCCGGATGGCCGCCGTCTCCGGGCGGGAGAGGGCTACCGGCTTTTCAATGACGATGTGGCGACCGGTCTGGGCGGCGCGGATGCAGTGGTCCGCACGCACGTCTGGGTGGGTGCAGGAGACGACAATCTGAATGCGCTCGTCGGCAAAGAAATCGTCGAGGGTCGGGTATTCAGTGCCCGCCACCCCGTGGGTTTGGAGCAGCCGGGACGCCTTGCCCGGTGTCCGGTTGTAGATGCCGACGACTTCGGTCAGCGGGTGATCCCGAAAGACCTTCACATACTCCCCGGCCACCCAGCCTGCGCCGAGCAGCCCTACCCCATATTTTGCGCTCATTGACCTTTGCTCCCATTCTGAAAAGAAGGACACGGATGGAACTGATCGACACGGATTTTCTCTGGGGAAAGTGGAAAGCTGCGCCATGCGAACCGCACTCTCCCGGTTGTTTCGCCGCAACCAACTGACCGATTCCCAAAAGGCAGTGCTGACTGCCCTGGGAGAAGGCTGGACGCTCAAATCCCACCGCACGCTGGACGGGCTGAAGGCGTACCGTTTGCACGGACTGAACGGCGAGTCTGTCGAAGTGGCGGACGGGGTGGTGGACGGGCTGGTCGGCGCCAAACTGCTGCAAAGCAACCAGAAATTCCCCGCAGCCACCTATCTGCTCACACAGAAGGGGCAAGCCGCCGCTGCCAGATTCCGGGAATCGGCCAGGCGATGACGGGAAGGCCGAAAAATGGTGTGGCCGATTCCCGGAATCAGCCCGGCAGATCGATCCCCAGCGCCTCAACCTCCTCGACGCCGTAGGGATTCTCGAAACGGATGAGGGGAAACCGGCTGCGGTCAAATTCGTGCAGCCGCTCCGGGCCGAGCGCGGTGACTTCGGCGTGAATCGTTTCGGCGGCGGCGCGCAGTCCGGCCACATCCACCCCCTGACAGACAGCAGGCAGGGTGCGCAGCCGGGGCAGCCCCCGGCGGAAGAGCTTCAGCGCTCCCCGCCAATTGCCCCGCTCGATCTGCAAAAAGGCGACGCCCACCTGCAAAATGGCCTGATACATCTCGCGCACGGCGCGGCTCTCCTGGTTCCAGGCCAGTTCCAGATATTCGTGCTGCTCGAAAAATTCCCGCCGGTTGAACTCCAGCAGACCAGCCACCGCGGCCCGGCTCAGGGAATCGGTGCATCCATCGACCTCTCGGGCCGACGGATGGACATAGCGCTGGACCACTCCCACCAATTCCTCCATCATTTTGCTGCGCGCCCAGGCGTGATCTGCGCCGGCCTGGCGCGCCCGGCGCAGGGTCTCGGTATCTACGTGGCTGCCAAAGGCGTAGAGGGGAATCTGCCGGTTCTGGGGCGAAAGTTTGCAGCGCTGGATGGCTGTCTCCCAGTCGCCGGGGGTCTTCAGATCGAGCAGAGCCAGGACGGGGAAGTGGAGGTCCACCCCGGCCACCAACTCGTCCGCATTCTCCACAACAACCGGGCGGCCACCCACCTGGCGGATCACATCCATCAGCCGGGTGACGAAGAAGAGATCGTCGGCCAGCACAACGACGGCAGGACCAGAGGCTGGTTCATCTGTTCGATTGTTTATCATCCCCAAGCCGATTTGCATAGCATTTCTCTTGCTGGCTCTCCTGGAAATAGCCATCCGTAGGTCGGACTGTCAGTCCGACCAGCGACGTTGCAGGCCCGTCGGACTAACAGTCCGACCTACATTTTCATCCCCCGCCAGTCTAGCATAGCCAGGGCGCGGCACAAAGTTCTGCAAAGAGTTTCATTCCTGGATTGCCATCTGCTATACTGACTCCACCGCCCGTAATCCACTGTCACGGAGTAGACGAATGGCACAAAAAAAGAAGACGGAGAGCCTGGAAGAACTCAGCTATGAGGAGGGCTACACCCGCCTGCAGGAAGTGCTCAGCCGCCTAGAAAATGGCGACACCCCCCTGGAAGATTCGCTGAAACTCTACGCCCAGGGCACCCAATTGGCCGCCCACTGCGCGGCCAAATTGGAAGAAGCGGAGCTGACCGTGCGCCGCTGGCAGGGGCAGGAGGAGACGACCGATTTTGAGGAATGGCGCGAATAGCTGCAAAGCAGGCAAGCCGTGAATGTTTGGTCAAATGAAGCGCTTTGGCTGCCCATCAGCGCAGCCGTGGCCGTGCAACTCTACAAATTCCTCTTCGAGTGGATTCTGCGCCGGGACTTCGATCTGCGGGTGTTGGCCCGCTCTGGCGGTATGCCCAGCAGCCACTCGGCAATGGTGACCAGTCTGGTTTCGGCGGTGGGCCACCGTTCAGGAACCCACAGCGACGCCTTTGCGCTGTCGGTTATCTTTGCGGTGGTTGTGATGTACGACGCTACCGGCGTGCGCCAGGCCGCGGGCAAACAGGCCAAAGTCCTCAATCAGATCATCCGGGAACTCTTTACCGGCCAGCCCGTCAGCGATGTGGAGCTAAAGGAACTGATCGGCCATACATTCGTTGAAGTATTTGTCGGCGCGCTGATTGGCGTGGCCTATACAACCATTTGGTTTTCGTTCTTTGCGTAATAGCCACAAAAAGAAGTTCGACTTTTTCCGAAAAGTCGAACTTCTTGGGACTGGGGTAATTTTTCTCAAAAATCTTTGAGAAATTTGTTGGCTCCTTCTATTTGTGATAGGATAGACACGCTTTGTGCAGTTTTGGCAGCCAGACAGGAGAGAGTTTATGCGACGTGTGATTCTGATTCAGCCTAAGCGAGACGGAAGAGTTTTTGGTAAGGTCCCCGGCTCGCCCTATACGCTCATGCGTCTGGCTTCCCTCGTGCCCGACGAAATCCCCGTGGAAATCTGGGATGACAACCTGCGCGAGCTGCCTATGGACACTTTGGGCGAAGGCGATCTGGTGGGCATCAGCAGTATGACCATCACTATCGAGCGGGCCGAACATCTGGCCAAGATTGCCCACAAGCAGGGCGCGGGCGTAGTGGTGGGCGGTGTCCATTCTACACTGCTGCCCGAACACGTCCAGACCTTTGCCCATAGCTCCTTTGTCGGCGAGGGTTACTATACCTGGCCCCAGGCCATCCAGGACTTTGCCGCCGAGGGCGTGAAAGGGCTGAAACCCGAATATAGGGACGAAAGCTGGGCCAACCTGGCCGGTATTGCCCCCATCACAGATCGGGTGATCCGTATGGTGGACGAGAACAACAACTATTGGACGCCCTATATGGAGATCACCCGGGGCTGCCCGCGCAACTGCGATTTTTGCACGGCCATTCGGGTCAGCGGGCGGCGCATGCGTTTGCGCCCGGTGGAAGAGGTTGTGGACGAGATCGAGCGCCGGGGCATCAAGCGCTTCTTCCTGACCGATGACAACTTCGGGCTGAATTTCTCCACCGACCCGGACTACTGTGTCGAACTCTTTGAGGCTCTGATGAAGCTGGACTTGCAGGGGTGGACCTGCCAATCAGAGATGAGCATCGCCAAATTCCCCGAACTGCTGGAAATGGGTAAGGCCGCCCATCTGGACAAACATTTCGTCGGTTTCGAGAGTGTCAACCCGGACAACCGTTCCTCCCTGGGCGGCAAATCCAAGGGGGTGGCTATGCAGACCACCGAGGCCATCAAAAAAATTCACGAAACCGGGATGGGTGTGGTCGGTCTCTTTGTGATGGGTTTCGATCACGACACGCCGGAGACCTTCCAGGCTATGTGGGACTTCATCCGCACCAGCGATATGGACGGTGTAAGCACGACTATGCTTACACCCTACCCCTCCACCCCCTTCTACGATCAGGTGATCGCGGAGAACCGGCTGCTGGATGTGCCCTGGAGCCACTTTGACACGGCCCACGTCACTTTTATCCCCAAGAATTTCACACCGGACGAACTGCGCAGCGCCTACGATTGGCTGTGTCGCAAAATCTACAGCCCCTCCCAAATTGCTTTACGCGGTCTGCGCTCCTTGCGCCGCTATCCTATGAGTATGGCGGGCAAGAAGCTCTTTGGCAGCTTCAGCACAGACTACGGATATCGACGTACCTACGCCTGGCGACATTCGATGTAGTCATCGCCGCACGTCGCCGGTGTTTTTCTATCTGAAATGTGAAACGAGAAACGAGAAACGAGAAACGAGAAACGTGAGATCAGTCGTATGATCTCACGTTTCTCGTTTCAGCCTGCAAATGACGGCCAGGCGCTATATCGTTCTGCCCCTACTCCTCACCCATCTCCAACTCTTCGATTAGCTGAACCAGGTCTGTGCGAGTGACGATCCCCACCAGCTTTCCACCCTCCATCACCGGCAAGGAGCGATGACCAGGGCGAATCATCAGTTCGGCCGCGTGCTCAATCGTGTCCGATGGAGCAACGGTCGCCGGGTCTTTTGTCATCAACTGCTCTGCATTGACGGCCAAAATGTGGCGCACCTGCTCTTTGTAGGTGCTGTAGTCGTCCAGACGCATGGGAATCAGTCCCCACAACAGAGGGATGTACTGGGGTTGGCGGGGCGGGGCGTGGCGGGTGATCAGGTCGATCTCCGTAACAATGCCCACCAGCTTTCCACTGTCGGTTACAACGGGCAGCGCGCTGACTGAATGCTGGCGCATCAACCCTGCCACTTCCCGGATCGATGCCTGGGGCAAAACAGTGATAACCCGGCTGGTCATAATTTCCCTGACGAGCATCGGCTGATCCTTTCGTATAGCGGCGGGACAAGAAGGGGGAGGAGGTAATGAGTGGATCGGACAGGATTCGAACCTGTAACCAAGGAGTTATGAGCCCCCTGCTCTGCCGTTGAGCTACCGATCCAAAGGAAGATGGGACGCAGATTTTCCTGATCTGAATTGATCTCTGTTTCAGCGTAACTGCTCACCCCCACCCAACCTCCCCCACTGTGGGGGAGGAGTCGATCCACTTCCCTCACTGCTCACCCTCACCCAACCTCCCCCACTGTGGGGGAGGAGTCGATCCAGTTCCCTCCCTGGAATGGGGAGGGGTAGGGTAGGGTGGCTGAACAGTTACAAAAAATGGTTGACTGGCTGATCAGTTGACTGGCAGGAGTACGCCAGGGGCGGTTTCCAGTCAACAAATGAACCAATCAACCAATTCAGAGCGGGTGGCGGGAATCGAACCCGCGTAATCTGCTTGGAAGGCAGGAGCTCTACCATTGAGCTACACCCGCAACAGTCGGGGAGAGAGGATTTGAACCTCCGACCCCAGCGTCCCAAACGCTGTGCGCTGCCGGACTGCGCTACTCCCCGAGGCACTACCGTTTCTGAATAGAAATGATAGTCTGACTATTGTACCGGAAAGCCCGCTAAAAATCAAACTGCTATCGCACCCATTGCACTTTCTGTTCCATCCAGTCGCCCACATCTCCGCCAAGACCGGCCAGGGGCTGCTCTGGCCCGCCTGTGATCGGCTTTACCCACAGTTTCCACGTCCCGTCCCGGTTGCTGAGAAAGACAACCCGGCTGCCATCCGGGCTGACCGCGGGTACACCGTCCAGCCCTGGGCTGTCTGTCATGCGCACAATCGTTCCCGTGGAGAGTTCCACCCGGTAGACTTCCCAGTTTCTGTCCCGCTCCTGGCTCATAAAGAGCACATAGCGGCCATCGGGCGACCAGGCCGGGCGCGAGTCACCCGCCACAGAAGTAAGCTGGCGGCGATCCCCGCCGCCGCTGTTCATCGTCCACAGGCCACAGCGGTTGCCCTGCTCATCACACCCCCGGTAGACGATGCGATCCCCGACAGGTTGCCATTCGGGTTCCTGCCCAAAGAGCAGCGGCTCCCCGCTATCGCTGCCATCGGCCCAGGCCACATAGACCCGCCAGCGGCGGTCGCCTTCCCGGTTGCTGGCAAAGACCAGCCGGTTGCCTTCGGGGTTCCAACTGGGCAAGACATCTTCGCTGTAATTGGTAAAACGCAGGCGTAGACCAGAGGCAGGGTCATAGCTGCCCAGCCCCCGCTGATCTCCCCGCATACTGCGAAAGACCAGGCGCTGGCCGTCGCCGCGTAAATCTGGCTGGGCCGCATCCTCCACCACCACGACCGGTTTGACACTGGCCGTCACGGGCTGGGCAAAGATGCGCTGGCGTCCGTCCACCGGGTCCTGGGCGGAGTAGAGTATGCGCCCCACGCCCAGCCCGCCGGTGATGGGGGGTGCGGGCGTGCCAGTGACACCGGGCGGGGGCGTCCCCGGCAGTATCTCCTGCCCATCTTCTCCAACCGTGGCGGTAGGAGCGCTGTCACACAGAATCTGGGCCTCGGCCTGCTTTTCTGCCAGACCCGGCCCATTTTGCACAGCAATCGCCCCGGCAAACTGTAGGGCGGCGTCGCACCATTCGTTCTGTCGGGAAAGGCTGTCGGCATATTCGGTGTGGGCCCTTTGCAGCCGCTGGCGCACGTCCCGGTAGCTGGGGTTGCGCTGGTAAAGATTTTCCAGAAGTTCGATGACTTTGGGCCAATCCGCAAACCAATAGGTCAGGGCGTCCACGTATTGAGCGGTCACATCGCGCAGGGTGCGGGTCTCTACCGCATTGGGGCGCAGGGCCAGCGCCCTGTCGAAAAGGGTTACAGCCTCTTCCAGGCTGCCGCTGTTGCTCTTTTCTGTGCCCAGGCTGACGTAGGCGGTGTAGAGCAACTCTTCCACCTGGGCGGGGTTGAATGTTTCGTCGGCTGCCCGCACCTGCAAGAGCCGGGCGATGGCATCGGCCCAACGCCCGGCATTGTAGAGGGCCTGGGCATCGGCCCACATAGCCGCTACGGAGTTCAGGCTCGTAGGTGTGGGCGTGGGCAGGCCAGGGGTCGGCGTCACAATAACAACCGAAGTTTCGGTCAGGGGTTTGTCCAGCAGTTCCCCAATCCCGGTGATGGCCTCCGCGTTTTCCCCATCCAGTTTCAACACCTGCTGATAACGGACAAGTGCTTCCCGGGGGTGACCTTCGGCGCGCTGATCCGTTGCCTCTTGCAGCAGAATGGCGATCTGCTGGCGGCGTTGGGCCTCGCTCTGCACCCGGCCATCCTGCACGCCTTTCAGGAGCAGAAAGAGTACGATCACAACGGCCAGCATTGTGGAAACGCCGATGATTACCCAGAAGGCTCTGGGCATACGACCGGATGAAAGAGAATCGTAGGAAGGTGGTTGGGGCATAGGATTCAATCTGCAAAGAGCAGGGCGTTAGTCACCGGGCCAGGAATTGGGCTTGGGTACGCCCGATGGCTGACCGGGAGCTTCGCTACCGCAAAGGTCCGGTATAGTCCATTTCGAATAGAACGTGCCCGGCTGCATCCTCAAAGCGAATACGCAGAGGGCCACTGTCCGGTAGCTGATCGGCCACCAGAATCCGACCGGTGAAGGGCGCGTCCGGGCTGGCTTTGAGATGGAATCGCCCCATCTCTTGCCCGCCGCGCAAGGCCACCAGGCTGCCGTCCATTGGCCGGGTGGGGTAGAAACCGGCCCGCAGCCCGCCATCCCCAGGCAGCAGATGGATGGCCGCCACTTCGTCGGCATAGACCAGCCCCCCAATGCCGTGAACCGGATACCAGACTTCCCGCCAGCTCACCGCGCCGCGCGCAGGCAGCCGATAGGTATCGTTGAAGGTGGGGGTCAGCCCGCCGTGAAGTTCCACATAGGCCGAGTCGTCATCGGTGAAGTTGTGGCTGCCCAGGGCGGCCTGCCAGCCCAGGGCAAACAGCTTGCTCCCTCTGGCGATGTTGGCTGGATAGATGCGCACAGCGCCGGCGTTGGCTGCGCTGTCATAGAGCGCCACATAGGGGCCGTGGGCTGCGGGGCGCTCGAAAAAGCCCAGCCATTGCTGATAGTTGCCCAGCCAGCTATAGTCCACCCCGTTGTGCAGGGGCCAGCCAAAGGGTTGGCCCGGCGCGGGCAGGCGTGGATCGTCCGTGCTATGCACGGTCATCTGCTGGCCGGGGAGCAGAAAGTGGGTGGAGGCGCTGGGCCGGTTTCCCGCGCCGGGCGCCAGCATCGCCGTACTCCAGAAGGCAAAGTCCAGGGCCCGGTTGCTCACATTCGAGATCGTCGGTTCTACGTCAAAGGCGGCTGCCCCGGCACGCAGGGTAATGGTCACACTGGCGGAGAGATAGCGCCCATCCCGGGGGGTAAAGACGGTGATGGAGGCCAGCTCCGGGCTGTGTTGCAGGGGAATATAGCCCCAGCCGCTGCCCCAGTCGTAGCCGTGTTCCACAACGGGCAAGGACCACTCCAGCCCGCCCAGGGCCAGCCAGCCCAACTGTTCCGCCGGCCCCCAGGGGGAAGGCTTGACCACTGGATTCTGGTAGAAGAGATTGGCCCCGCTGGGTTTGTGGATGGCCTGCCAGATGCGCCCGCCCAGTTCGGGCAGGACAGTCACCTTCAGATAGGCGTTTTCCAACACCAATACTTTGTATGTACGATTTTCCGGGCCGGGTTGTTCCCGCAGATAGCGCTCCCGGTCAAAGCGTTTGTAGGGCCAATTAAAAGTTTCGTTGCGGCCATCGGAGAGATAGCGGTCATAGGGATAGGTGGGCAGGGTGACGGATGTTTCGTAGACGACGACTGTGCCCACGGGCGCGGGGGCCGGGACCAAACCGGAAGAATCGCCAGCGCGGCGGGGGGTTGGGGATGGGGGCTGGGTGGGCAGCGGCGGCGCGGCGACGACAGGCACACTCGCTGTCCCCTCGGCGCTGGTCAACGGCCCATAGACCCAGGCTGTGCCATCACCAAAGGCAATCTGCCACCAGTCTCTCTGGTCGTTGACCCCCACAATCGGAAAGCCCTCTCCGGCGCTGACTTCATCCACAATCGGATAGGTTGTGCCTGGCCCGCTGCGGATATTCATAGCCTGGGTGATGCGTACCAGCGGCCCGGTAGCAGCTTCAGTGGCAGTCTCTGTGGCAGTCTCTGTGGGCGCTGGCGTGGCGGACGGGGGCACGACAGTCGGTGTGGCGGTGTCGGCTGATTGGGCTGGCTGGCTGGGACTGCTCCCCTTCGCCGTTGCCGAGACGGGTGCAGGCGTAGATTCTGAAGTCGCGGCAGCTGTTACTACCGCCAGCGGTGTGGCCGTGGCTGGGCCAGCCGGTTGGGGTGAGCTGACGCAGCCCGCCAGCCAAAGACAGGCCAATAGCAGCGGATAGACCAGCCATGGATTTTTCCAATCTTTTCGTTGCATTGCGCGTATCCCCCAACGAATCTCTATTGTCATCTCTCTATTATACCCCGGCAGCAGGTCTCTCGAAAGTTTATTGCCCAATATCTGCAAGGAATCGCGCATTATCAACGCCGCTGCTTTTCCCGATACTGACATAGACAGTAATTCCTTTTTCCGGCTTTCAGGGGGCTTCCAGTGAATCTTCGCATACTCCCAGGCAATGTTTGGCGTGCAACGGGCCATCGTCTACTATCTGCTTGTCGTGATTGGGGCCGGCACAATTGGTTGGTCAGCAGCATTACGCGCAAGATCGTTGCGGGACTTTTGGCTATGCTGGTCCTTATGGCAATCGCGATTGGGGGTTCTCTGATCCTTGAACGACAGCAGGAAAACGACGCCACGCTCATTCGGATGGCAGGCCGCCAGCAGGTTTTGGGGCAGGAAATTGCCAAAGAGAGCCTCAGTATTCGCAACGGTGACGCTGGCGCTGCCCTGCGCTTGCAGACGGCTGTCGATGAATTTGTCTCGTATTTGGACACGCTGATCGACGGCGATCCAGACGCTGGATTGCCGCCGGCCACACCGGATGTTCGTGTCGAGTTGATGGAGGTGCAACGACTGTGGCAACCGCTTGTGGAACCAGTCACCCGGCTGGGGCGCGATGCGGCCAACATCGCCCATTATCACCAGGCCGTAATCGTCGCCAGCACCCAAATGGGTCCGATGATTCAGGCCGCGCGGGCGTTGCCGGAGGCGGGACTTTCCAGCGAGGTGATTGGACACCTGCGCGCTCAACGCTTTTTGTTGCAGGATATTACAACCGAACTATTGACCGTCACGAACAGCGATGACAACAGCATTACCAATGCGACAGTCACTGCCGCAGTTACCAATCTAACAAAGGCTGGTGATCAGTTTAGCCGAGGGCTGTTAAAATTATTGGATGGGAGTCCTGAGATGGGGATTCCCCAAGCCATTGGCCCCTTCCGCGAGCAATTGCTGCATCTTCGCAGCTTATGGCAACCCATAGCAGACGCCGTCAACGTTCTGGCGCTCAATTCAACCTATGCCTTCAATACCGACATCAGTGTAGTCACAGTTGTCGAGGGCAGCAGCCTTTTGCTGGAACAGGGCGATAAGCTTGTGGCGGTGTTGGAGCGAGAGGCAGGGCAAAAGACTTTACGTATGCTCACCTTTCTGGAGGGGCTGGGGGTGATTTTTGTAGCCGTCTTCCTTATTGCAGTCTGGGTTATACACGGCGCGATTCGCCCCCTGCACGTAATGATCGGACTGACTCGCTCCGTCGCCAATACGGATCTGCCCGCCCTGCTTCAGGCCTTGAACCGTCTGGCCGAGGGGGACCTGACCAGTTCTGTCACAGTCAGCAGCACCCGGCTGGATTATACCAGCGCGGACGAATTGGGCCAGATGGCGGCAATGTTCAATTCGATGATCGAGCAGTTGGAGAGAGCCGCGTCGGCCTTCAATTCGTCCATGACAAGCCTGTGGGGGCTGATAGGCAGCGTGCAGGAAAGCGCCAATTCTGTGGCCGATTTCAGCAATCAACTGAACGAAGGCGCGGTGCAGTCCGGCGCGGCCACCGGGCAGATTGCCCAGGTGATTGGCCACGCGGCCGCAGGCAATATGGCTCAGATGAACCGGGTGGAGGATGTGTACAATACGATTGAGGAGCAGGCCCAGTGGGTGGAGCGTATTGCCGATGGCGCATCCCGCCAGGAAAGAGCCACTGTGGAAGCCCGCCGCCTCCTGGAGGAACATCTGGCCCAGGCCATTGGCGAAGCGGAAAGTACGGCCATCGGCGCAGATCAGGCGGCACGCAGCGCAGACCGCCTTGTATCGGCAGGTGTAAAATCTGTGGAAAAGACGATTTCGGGGATGCGCGCCATTGCCGATGCGACGGATGGGGTAGCCCGGCGGGTGCAGGAGATGAACGAATCCTCCCGCAAAATCGGTACAATCATCCAGGCGATTGACGAGATTGCCGAGCGGACCAATCTGCTGGCTCTGAACGCGGCCATCGAAGCGGCCAGGGCAGGCGAGCATGGCCGGGGCTTTGCGGTGGTTGCCGACGAAGTGCGCAAGCTGGCCGAACGGGCCGCCCGCTCCACGAATGAGATCAGAGTCCTGATTCAAAATGTGCAGACGACGGCCACCCAATCCACAGAGGCTATGACCTCCAGCCGCCAGCGGGTACAGGATGGGCTGGCAATTGCCGAAGAGACCGACCACTCCTTCAACGAAATTCGCCAGGCCGTGACCGAAGTCAGCGGTGAGATGCAGCGGCTGAATCAGGCCATTTCCGCAATGGGGGATGGCAGCACATCCCTGGCCCAGATGCTGGAGCAGGTGGCCGCAGTGGGGGAAGAGAACCGGCTCTCGGTGGGCAACCTCAGTCAATTGAGCGAAGAGATCAACCTGGCAATGTCTGAAATTTCTGCGGTTACGAAGGAGAACAGCGTGGCCGCGGAGGAGATTTTTGCGGGCGCCGAAGAGGTGCGGGCGCAGATGGAGGGGACGGTCGGCTCGGTCAATCTGCTTGCCAGTATGGCCGAAGGGCTGCAAGGGGAAGTAAGCCGTTTTCGCATTCGCGCCCACAATACCACACACAAGTCTGCGGGGGCAGCGCCGGTTTTCTCTCCGGGAAAGCAAGCCAAACCCAGAAAGTCCCAACCGCCAGTTCGACCAGTGGCTATTTCCTGAAAAAAAAGAAGTTCGACTTTTTCGGAAAAAGTCGAACTTCTTTTTTGTACACGAGAAATCTGTAAGTGCGGTTTGTAACCGCACTTATTCATCTCAACGAGTAGTGCGTAGTGCGTGAACAAATATCACTACCGGTTCACGCGCTACTCCGTACCAGCGAGAAACTAACGCGCAGGCGTTAGTCGGTCGGCCAATCAGTTGAAACGTGAAACGTGAGATGTCGTCACGTACTCTCACGTTTCACGTCTTCACATTTCCCCACGCAAATCGTGGCTTCGCCACCTTATGCGCTACTTTTTACGATTCTTGCCAAACAACTACGCGCCCGCTGCCTGGCGCAACGCATCGGCCCGGCCCGTCTCTTCCCAGGGCAGGCTGATGTCGTCCCGGCCAAAGTGGCCGTAGGCGGCGGTCTGGCGGTAGATGGGACGGCGCAGACGGAGGTCCCGGATGATAGCGCCGGGGCGCAGGTCGAAGTGCTGGCCGATCAGTTTGCCGATGCGCTCGTCGCTGATTGTGCCTGTGCCGAAAGTCTCCACATTGATGCTGAGGGGGCGGGCCACGCCGATGGCGTAGGCCAGTTGGATTTCGCAGCGGTCGGCCAGACCCGCGGCCACCACATTTTTGGCAACCCAGCGGGCCGCATAGGCTGCGCTGCGGTCCACTTTTGTGCAATCCTTGCCGCTGAACGCGCCGCCGCCGTGACGACCCATCCCGCCGTAGGTGTCCACAATAATTTTGCGACCGGTCAGACCGGCGTCGCCCATCGGCCCGCCCACCACAAAGCGCCCGGTGGGGTTGACGAAGATGAGTAGGTCGCTGTCCACCATCCCTGCGGGGAGGACGGGGTTGATCACCTTTTCGATAATCTCCCGGCGAATCTCGGCCTGGCTGATCTCCGGCGCGTGCTGGGTGCTGATGAGGACGGTGTGTACCCGCTTGGGCTTGCCGTAGGCGTATTCGATTGTGACCTGGGATTTCCCGTCCGGGCGCAGCCAGGGGAGGATGCCCTGCTTGCGGACTTCGCTCAGGCGGCGGGCCAGTTTGTGGGCCAGGAAGATGGGCATAGGCATAAGGGTTTTGGTTTCGTTGCAGGCGAAACCGAACATCATCCCCTGATCGCCTGCGCCCACAGCCTCGATTTCGTCGTCTTCCATATCCAGGCTGCCCTCTTTGTACTCGGCGGCCCGGTCCACACCCATCGCAATATCCGGGCTTTGGGAAGCCACAGCCACCTGCACGCCACAGGTGTTGCCATCGAAGCCCTTCTCGCTGGCGTCAAAGCCGATGTCCTTGACCACCTGGCGCACCAGACTGTCCATATCCACATAGGCAGTGGTGGTAATCTCGCCCAGCAGCATCACAAAGCCGGTCTTGATGGCCGTCTCGCAGGCGACCCGGGCGTTGGGGTCCTGCTCGAAAATCGCGTCCAGCACAGCATCGCTGATCTGGTCGCACATTTTATCGGGATGGCCTTCCGTCACCGACTCGCTGGTAAAGAGCAGTGACGGGGAGGTCATGAAGGTTGTGCTCATTGGGTTCCTCCGTAGGGAAAGTAGCTTGAATCGTGTGCGTTGTTTTTGGTGCGAATTGCGAATTGCGAGTTGCGCACAGATCGGATCAGTGAGCGCCGGTTGAGTAGCCGAGTCTTCGAGGCGTATCGAAACCAAGTGAACGGGTGTTGAGAAGAATTTTCGTCCACCCGCTTGGTTTCGATACGGCTGCAAACAACCGCAGCCTACTCAACCGGCGCTAGTCTTCCGAAGCGCCACTTACCTACGCAATTCGCAAATCGCAATTCGCTCTAATGTCCCGTCCCCAAACTCCACTCGTTCAGGTAGGCGGACTGCTCGGCGGTCAGGGTGTCACATTGCACGCCCATTGCTTCCAGCTTCAGCCGGGCAATCTCCCGGTCGATGTCTTCGGGCACATTGTAGACCTGACCGGTCATTGTGCCGCTGTTCTTCAGCATATACTCGGCGGCCAGGGCCTGGTTGGCAAAGCTCATATCCATCACCGCGCTGGGGTGTCCCTCGGCTGCGGCCAGGTTGACCAGACGACCTTCGCCGGCCACGTAGAGACGGCGGCCATCGGTCAGGGTGTACTCGTCCAGAAAGTCGCGCACACGGGTAATCTTCGTGGACATCTTTTCCAGGGCCACCAGATTGAGTTCGATGTCAAAGTGGCCGCTGTTGGCAAGCACCGCGCCGTCGGGCATGACCGCCATGTGGTGTCCATCGACGACGTGCATATCGCCGGTGGCGCTGCAGAAGATGTGGCCGATTTTGGCGGCTTCCAGCATCGGCATCACCCGGTAGCCCTCCATCACCGCCTCCAGAGCCTTGAGCGGGTCCACTTCGGTGACGATTACATTGGCGCCCATCCCCCGGGCACGCATGGCAATGCCTTTGCTGCACCAGCCAAAGCCACCCACAACGAAGTTCTTGCCCGCCAGCAAAATATTGGTGGCGCGGATGATACCGTCGATGGTGCTCTGGCCTGTGCCGTAACGGTTATCGAAGAAATGTTTGGTCATGGCGTCGTTGACCGCCATCACCGGGAACTTCAGCTTGCCCGCCGCGGCCATGGCCTTCAGGCGGATGACGCCGGTGGTGGTCTCTTCCGTGCCGCCCACCACATCGCCCAGCAGCTCGCTGCGCTGGGTATGGAGCATCGCCACCAAATCCATGCCGTCATCCATTGTAATGTGGGGGCGGATGTTCAGCACGCTGTCCAGATGGCTGTTGTACTGGGCGTTGGTCTCGCCTTTGATGGCGTAGACGGGCATTTCGTAGTAGGCGACCAGCGCGGCCGCGATGTCGTCCTGGGTGCTCAGGGGGTTGGAGGCGGCCAGGGCCACCTCCGCGCCGCCGGCGATGAGGATGCGCATCAGATTGGCCGTCTCGCTGGTGACGTGCATGGCCGCGGCCATACGCACACCTTTGAAGGGCTGCTCCTTCTTAAAACGTTCTTCCAGCAGGTCCAGCACAGGCATCTCTTTGGCCGCCCAGCGCATGCGAAAGCGCCCCTTCTCGGCCAGGTTGATGTCGGCAATGTCGTAGGTCAGTTCTTTTACTGCGGTCATTGGGTGTAGCTCCTTGAAAATATTAAAAACAGACAGGTGCGTATTTCGTAGGTAAGTGATGTGGAGGGGCTGATGAAATTGGTTCTGTGTGATGGGTGAAACGTGAAACGTGAGAGTATTCGGACCTTCTCACGTTTCACGTTTCATTCCCTACCCGTCAATAGCAACCGAATCATCCCCTACCTACGCAATACGCATCACGCAATACGTTTTCTTACGCTTCCTTCTACAAACGAACAGTGCTCCACAAAGCCCAGGGAATCGTACAACTTCCGGGCGATCTGATTTTCGCTGTGTACATTCAACACAAGCAACGGCAGGCCGGCGGCCCGCAACTGGGAGACGATTTCGCTGGTGATTGTCCTGGCGTAGCCCTTGCCCCGGCAGTCGGAGCGGGTGTAGACGTTGCCAATCGCGGCCACTCCCTCTGCGTAGTTCAGGATATGAGTTCCGCCGATGGCAACCAGCCCGCCTGCTTCGTCCTCCACACCGAAGAAGAAGCCGTCCTCCACCTGATAGGCTGCAAAGCCATCGGGCACATACGGCCCGCCCTGGGCAATCAGCGCTTCGATGGCGGGCACATCCGCGGCGATGAGACGACGCAGGGGTTGATCTACGGGCGTCAGCCGCACCTCCTCGCCCAACGCCATACGCACCATCACCCGACGAACTTTTACGTCATACCAGCGCTGGATGGCAGACAGATGCTCATTCCGCACACTCAGATAGACCTCCTCCGGCAGCTCCGCCTGGGCCAGGGCGTCGGCCACATCCTCCGGCGAACCGACGGTCAGCAGAATCGGCGGCTCCAGCCCGGTGAAGACCAGCGCCAGCCCGTCCCCCGTCACCGTCCAACGGCACATCGGCAGCAGATCGGCCCGCAGGTCGGCCAGGGCGTAGGCGGACCAGACGGGATCGACCCGCAGGATTTCTCGTAAGCGAGGGATGGTGGGATGATGAGATGATGCACTCGACGCTTCCATCATCTCATCATCCCGTCATCTTTTTCAGCATCGGTTCTGGCCCAAACGCAGCCTCGTACCGCTCCGCAAATTCCCCCAGTGTAAAGCGGTGATTGGATGTGCCCACCTGCTCCAACACATACGTACTACAGAGCGCGCCGACACGCCCACAGACTTCCACAGGCAGCCCCGCGCTGAGGGCTGCAAAGAAGCCACCCCGGTAGGCGTCGCCTGCACCCGTCGGCTCGGCTACGTGGCTGGGCGGCGCGATGGGGATGCGGGTCTCGCTCGCGCCCCGGTAGATGACGCTGCCCTTCTCGCCTTCGGTGACAATCAGCGTATCCACCTCGGCGCGGATGCGGGCCAGGTCCCAGCCTGTCTTTTCCTGGATGACGGCCAGTTCGTAGTCGTTGACCATCAGATAGGCCGCGCCGGGAATGCTGGCGCGCAGCTCCTCGCCGCTGAGCCGGGCCGTCTGCTGGCTGGGGTCATAGGCGAAGGGGATGCCGAGGGTGCGGCACTCCTGGGCGTAGTTGAGCATGGCCGCCGGGTCGCTGGGGCTGATAATCACCAGTTCCGCGTCGGTCAGCCCCCGGCTGGCCAGGGAGACATTTTTGGAATCCGCCATCGCGCCGGTGTAGAAGCTGGCGATCTGATTCTGCTCGATGTCGGTGTTGACAAAAAAGCTGGCCGTGAACTTCTCCGGGATGACGACAATCTGATCCGTGCGGATACCGTTCTCCTCCAGCCAATTACGATAGTCGCCGAAGTCCTGGCCGACCGTGCCCAGAATAATTGGGTCGCCGCCCAGCAGCCGCATAGAATAGGCGATGTTGGGGGCCACCCCACCCCGGTGGCGGGCCATATCGTCCACCAGAAAACTGACACTGAGCCGGGCCAGCTTGTCCGGCACAATCTGATCCGTGAACTTGCCGGGAAAGCTCATCAGATAGTCATAGGCAATCGATCCGGTCACAACAATAGACATAGACACCTCGAATTGAGATTGCGAATTGCGAATTGCGAATTGCGAATTGCGAATTGCGTAGCAGTGCGGTACTTATCCGGCTTTTCAGCATTCCCTGCAGGGAATGCTGAAAAAAACGAACTAACGCATAGGAGTCAGTTCCTCGGCCAGACCGGTGAAACGTGAAACGTGAAAAGATTCGGATGATCTCACGTTTCACGTTTCATCACTCCCCAACCAGCAGCGAAAGCAAAGCTAACGTCACTACCTACTCCGTACCAGCGAGGAACTAACGGACAAGCGTTAGTTCCTCGGTCAATCATCTGAAACGTGAAACGTGAGGTTATCGTCACCTGATCTCACGTTTCACGCCTTCACGTTTCCCCACGCAAATCGTGGCTTCGCCACCTTATGCAATACGCCATACGTTTATTTGTCACCCAAAAACAGCGCTTCCAGCCGGGTTTCGTTGACGCCGCCGTTGCCGTCGGCTTCGATCCACTGGGCCGCGGCCTGGGGCTGGGAGGCGACGACCCGTTCCAACTTTTCGCCGACGAAATGGAGCGCGGCGAAGTCGTCTATGCCGTAGCCAGCTTTCATCTGCCCGCTGCCCACCAGCCGCTGATAGGTGGGTCGCCGCTCGGCTTCCCCGTCGAAGTGGGGGGAGCAGCTTGTGGGCAGAAAACCCAGACAGGGCAACCCAGTGTACGCGCCGGGGATGGAATCGGTCAGCCCCTGGGCAAACCAGCAGATAGCCCCCGCGCTGATCCCGGCCAGCACAATCCCCTGCCCCCACGCCTGACGCAAGATCCCGTCCACCCCCCACTCCCGCCAGAGGGCCAGCATCGACTTCGTATTGCCGCCGCCCACATAAATCGCGTCCTGGCCCAACAGAAAGCCCGCCAGGTCCGCGGTGTGGGGCTGGAATAGGGACAAATGGCTGGGCCGGGCGTCAAGATTCGCAAAGGCACTGTAGAAACGGGTGATGAACTGGTAATTTTCGCCGCCCGCCTGGGCCAGATAACAGACCTGGGGCCGCTCCTTCCCCGTCGCTTCGCACACATAGCGATCCAACGCCGGATTGTCCGGCTCCATCGAAAAGCCGCCGCCGCCGAGAGCGATGATTTGGGGAAGTTGGGTTGTGGCCATTTTACGCCTCTTCTTTCGTCATCCACTGCACAAACCCATCCGGCGCTTCGTGGGCCGCCAGCCGATCCAGCAGAACAGCCGGGTCGCTTTCCGCCACCAGCAGGCTGCGGTATTTGGGCCGCACAAAGCCCTGGGCAATCGAATGCTCGATCAACGCCAGGAGTGGATCGTAGAAACCGGCGCTGTTGAGCAGACCGATCGGCTTGCGGTGGATGCCCAACTGGGTCCAGGTAATCGTCTCGAACAGCTCTTCCAGGGTGCCGAAGCCGCCGGGCAGGGCGATGAAGGCGTCGGCCAGTTCGGCCATGCGCGCCTTGCGGGTGTGCATAGAATCGACCACTTCCAGCGTCCCAATCGGCGGGCCGGAGACTTCTTTGGGCAGCAATGGGGTGGGAATCACTCCGTGAACAGTGCCGCCGTTGGCCGCTACAGAGCGGGCCACTGCACCCATTACCCCGACACTGCCCCCGCCATAGACCAGCCCGTAGCCCCGCCGGGCGATCTCCGCGCCCAACACCGACGCGCCTGCCAGATATGCCCCGTTGACGCCATCGCTGGCCCCGCAGTAAACGCAGATGTGTGAAAATTGGTTCATAGATGATTGATTGAGGCGCAAGATGCTGAGATGCTGGGATGGTGGACATCATCCCAGCATCTCATTTTCCCCTCGCCTTTCGATTCCCTTCAACTCGCGTCTGGGCCTTCCCCACCGCTTCCGCCAGACTCTTTGTGAAGGGTGGGTAGCAGATGCCCTCTTCGGTCACAATTCCCGTCAGATAGCGGTGGGGAGTCACGTCGAAGGCCGGGTTGTAGACGTGTACGCCGACCGGCGCAATCAGCTTTTCGCCGATGCCCGTCACCTCTTCCGCGCCCCGCTCCTCAATCGGAATCAGGTCGCCGTGGGCCAGATTCGGGTCCACTGTGCTGGTGGGGGCCACACAATAGACGGGGATGCCGTTCTCCCGTGCCACCACCGCCAGTTTGTAGGTGCCGATTTTGTTGGCAACGTCGCCATTGGCTGCCACCCGATCTGCGCCAAAGATGACCACATCCACTTTGCCCGTGCGCATCAGATGGCCTGCGGTGTTGTCCGCGATCAGGTGCATAGGAATCTCCGCCCGCATCAGTTCCCAGGCGGTGAGCCGCGCGCCCTGCAGCCGGGGCCGGGTCTCGTCCACCCAGACGTGAATACGCTTGCCCTGCTCGTGGCAGGCAAAGACGACGCCCAGGGCCGTGCCAAAGTCCACCGCGGCCAGCGCGCCGGTGTTACAGTGATGGAGCAGATTCGAGCCGTCGGGGATGACCGCCGCGCCGTTGAAACCCATACGCCGGTTGATCTCCACATCCTCGTCGGCCAGGGCCTGGGCCTCGGCCAGCAGGCTGGAGCGGATGTCGTCCACATTGGGCAGAACAGTCTGCTCGGCCAGTTCCAGCAGACGGCGGGTTGCCCAGGTTAGATTGACCGCGGTGGGGCGGGCCGCGTCCAACAATTCTTTGGCCGCTGACAGGTCGGCCAGCAGGCTGTCCCGGTCGGTGGCGGGGCTGTTCTGGGCGGCCAGGGCCATCCCGAAAGCGCCCGTCGCGCCGATGGCCGGCGCGCCGCGCACGTACATTTCGTTGATGCTGCGGGCGACCCCGGCCACTGTATCAAACTGGGCGATGACAAATTCGCCGGGCAGCAGCCGCTGGTCGATCATTTTTACTTTGTCATCTTCCCAAAAGACTGTACGCATAGAATCCTCCCTTCTGGTACGTCGGACTGTCAGCCCGACGTACAAAACAAAAAACCCGCCTGAGAGCAGGAGGGCGTGGAGAAGCGCTGGTTTTGCCGATCAGACACAGGCAACCCAACAAAAAATGCGGGTGGGGCTGGTGTGGTCTGCTGCAAATGCGGGCTGATTCTGCTGCCGGGCCGGGGAAAATTCCCGCTGACCAGATCAGACTGACGAACAACCGTGCGCAACTCGCAGCAACCGTATACCAGGGCTCCGGTGGGTTGCCGGGGGAAAAAAATCCGTTCCCCTCGTGCTGGATAAACTAAAGGCTATGAAATTTCGTCTGCAATAGACGCGGCCAATAGAGTAGCACAAGCGGGTATGGGTGTCAAAGTTGGCGAGAATCGCACAGCAATTCTCAAGTCGTTGGGCCTGACAGGTGGTGCGTAGTGCGTGAACTGCTATCCCTACCAGTTCACGCACTACGCACTGCGGGCCACATTCGTTGTCCGGCCTGTGGCTGCGCAGCCTACGGAATCAACAGTACCTTCCCCTTCGTCTGCCGCCCTTCCAGATATTCGTGGGCGGCCTGGGCCTGGGAAAGGGGGAAGGTCTGGTCCTGGCGGATTTTCAGACGGCCATCCCCGATCCAGCCGAAGACATCCGCGGCCCGGCCCAGCAGCTCCTCCCGAGTCAGCGTATACGCACCCAACACAGGCCGGGTCAGGAAGAGCGAACCCTTCTGGTTGAGGGTTTGGGGATCGACCGGGGGCACAATCCCGCTGGCTTGGCCAAAGAGAACCATATAGCCCCGGGGGCGCAGACAGTTCAGACTCTTGTCAAAGGTCGTCAGCCCCACCGAATCGTAGACTACATTGACGCCCTTGCCATCGGTCAGCCGCTTGACCTCCGTCTCGAAGTCCTTTTCGGTGTAGCGGATCACCTCGTCCGCGCCACACTCACGGGCAATCGCCTCTTTCTCCGCGCTGGAGACAGTGCCGAGTACCCGGGCCCCGCGGATTTTGGCGATCTGCACCAGCAGTGCGCCTGTGCCCCCCGCCGCGGCGTGGATCAGACAGGTGTCGCTGGGTTGCAGGGGATAGGTGGAGCAGGCCAGATAGTGGGCCGTCATCCCCTGGATCATCGCGGCCGCGCCCTCCTCAAAGCTCACCCCGTCGGGCAGAGGGACGACAACGCCCGCCGAGACCAGCGAGTATTCGGCATACGAACCGAGAGTCAGCCCGTAGGCCACCCGGTCGCCTATGGCAATGCCGGTCACCTCTGCGCCGATGGCATCGACCACGCCCGCGGCTTCCACACCGGGGGTGAAGGGGGTGGGGATGGGATACCAGCCCCGGCGGTGGTAGGTGTCGATGAAGTTGACGCCCGCGGCCTTCACCTTCACCCGCACCTGGCCCGGACCCGGTTCGGGCATAGGCGCATCTTCATACTTCAGAACATCCGGGTCGCCGGTTGCGTGGATTCGGATTGCTTTCATTGGATTACCTCCGAGAGATTGGGGATTAGGAATTGGGGATTGGAGATTTACGATTAGATCGGTCCAAACTTGCCGTCCGGGTCCAGCGCGCTCTTCACCCGGACCAGAAACGCGCCGCCGGGACGCTTGCCGAGCCAGGGCTGTTCCGCTGATCCGCGCAGAAGCAAACCGCTGAGTCCGTGTGCTGACAGAACCGCGTCGAGTTCGGCGATGGGTCTGTTCCAGCCCAGCCAGAGCAGATTGCCGCCCACGCTGTAGCGCCGGGTGCTGCCGCCAGGCAATGCCTTTTCCAGCCCGGCCACCCGACCCGGTGTCATCGGCACTTTGACCAGCGCTGCATCGGCGGCCAACCAGTCGAAACGGTTGGCGCCCTGCCAGAAGGATGCGTCACTCTCAGCGGTCAGAATCTCGCCAGCGCCCACCTGTTGACGCAGTGCGGCGGTGCGTTCGTCCAACGCCGCGGTAAATCCGCCCAACCGTATCCAAACCGCCCAGCCCTTTGCCGTCGGCCCAAAGTCCAGTCCGTTGATGTCGAATTTGCTGCGGTTCAGGCTGCGAATGTGGCCCAGGGTGGTGGAAAGTTCGGCGCAGTCGATGGCGAGGGTGGCGTAGGCGGACGGTTCGGGGAAGACTTTGAAGGTGGCTTCGGTTAGCACACCCAGCCGTCCCAGGCTGCCCACCAACAGTTTGGGATAATCAAAGCCGGCCGCGTTCTTGACGACTTTGCCGCCGCCCCGCAGGAGTTCGCCCCGGCCATCCACAAAGCGGGTGCCGATGAGAAAGTCGCGCACGCCGCCGTAGCGCACCCGGCCCGCACCGCTGCTTCCCGTGGCAATCACACCGCCGAGGGTTGCGCCGGCCAGCGCCAAAGGGGGATCGAAGGGCATATACTGTCCCTCTTTTGCCAGCAAAGTCTGGATTTCCGCCACGGGTGTCCCAGCCTGGGCGGTAAAAGTAAATTCCGCGGGTTCGTATTCGACCAGACCGGTCAGCCTGGAGAGATCGAGCAGAACGGCGTCGGCGGGCGGGGTGGAGAGGGCCGGTTTGCTGCCACCGCCGCGCACATGCAGCCGGAGCTGCTGGCGGACAAGTTCCTGGATTTCGGCTGCTGTGGACGGGCGCAGGGCTGGGGTTGTGAGATCGGGCGTCATTGTCGGTTTCGCTGGAGTGTTGGATAGGTGATTGCAACAAACGCTATTGCCCAGACGTGCAAAAGTGGTTAGGAGAAATGTAACTGCTCATCCCCACCCAACCTCCCCACGGTGGAGGAGGAGTCGCTCCGCTTCCCTCTCTGGAATGGGGAGGGATAGGGTGGGGTGGCTGAACAGGTACGGAGAAATTATACCACACATCCACAGGTATCAGGTACGTTCCCTCGGCAGCTTCTGCCCTGAAAATAACCATCCGTACGTCGGACTGTCAGTCCGACCTGTGGCGTACAACCACACATAGAAGGGTAACCGCCACTTATTCGATCTCCAATCCTTCTCCCTCCCGCCGACAGCTATTCGCGAAACCCTCTCATTCGCTGTTATCCCTCCCCACAATTTCCCCAATCCTTCTCCCTCCGCTACAATAGATCGAATGGGGGGGGATGTGTCCCGGTGGGCGCCCTGGTCTTCAAAATCAGTGGCAGGTGGCGCAGAGCCGGCTGCGGTGGGTTCGACTCCCACGCCCTCCCGTGCCGGGATAATGAGATAATGGGGCGGCTCACCTTCCATCATCTCATTATCCCATCGATACTACTGGAAATTTTTCTAACCTGACACGACATACATCACTGCTTCATGGAAATCAACTTTTTTGATGACAGCGCGACTCTGCGCTTTGAGCATATTCTTGTCTATCCCTACCCGGACCTACACCGGCTGTGGGTGCGTATTTGGCTGCCCGCGCTCCTGGACAGCGACGCGCCGAATGTGGAACTGCGGCTGGTCAACCCGGACGGCAGCGAAAACAACAGCCTTGTGCTGCTGGCCCAGACCGACACAAAGCTCAACAACACTTTTCACCTGAAAGACCCCATCCCCGACGCGGGCTACCGGATGATCGCCGAGTTGTCGGTGGGTTTCAACGAGCAGGCCCAAGTGGTGGATCGCCAGGAATTTCCGCTGGTCCTGGAGTTTCGCGACCCGGAGTCCGGGCAGCCGGGCTTTGGCGTTGGCCTGGACGAGTGGTTTGCTGACACGGCCAAGGAGAGTGAGTGAAGCTCTGCCCTCTCTGCGGTGGTGTACTGGACTCTGCCCTATTCGACAAGACAACTGAGCCTACGCTGCCTGTGCGCCGACTGATCGAACAGGAACACCCGGCCTGGCAGCCCAGCGACGGCCTCTGCCCAGCCTGCGCGCTTGTCTACGTCCGCCGCCACGCCTACACCCGTTCCCAGCGCCCTCTCAACGCCCAAACCTTCCCACGCACCACCTTTCCCTATTATCACCCGCTGGAATATGGCCTGCTGGGGTTGACCCAGCGCCTGCCCCACCACCCCGCCTACACAGGCAAAGGGGTGACAATCGCCTTTCTGGACAGCGGCTACTATCCCCACCCGGACTTGGGCGAGACCGTCGATCCGGGTCTGGACATCGCCGCCATCGACACGGACGTGGCCCGCATCCGCCTGGCCCTGGAAAAGCGCCCCAACCGCATCCGTCAATACGTCAATCTGATCGAAGGCCACGAAGGGGTGGGGGTAGATGCGCCCAGCCTGTGGAGCGACGCAGGCAACTCCTGGCACGGGCAGATGACAACGGTTATCGCTGCCGGCAACGGCCAACTGAGCGGCGGGCTGCACCGGGGCTATGCGTCCCAGGCCGGGCTGCTGCCTATCAAAGTCGGGCGGCCCAGCGGCAGCATCCCGGAAGAGGACATTCTGGGCGGGCTGCGTTGGCTGCTGCGGGACGACAACTGGCAACGCTACGGGGTGCGGGTGGTGAATGTGAGTGTGGGTGGCGACTATCCCCAGCCCTGGTGGGAGAACTCACTCTGCCTGGCTGTGGAGGAATTGACCCGACGCGGGGTGCTGGTGGTGGTGGCCGCGGGCAATTCCGGACAGGAGCGGCTGCTGGCTCCCGCCCAGACCCCCTCGGCGCTGACTGTGGGCGGGGTTGACGATGCCAATCGGCGCTGGCGATCGGATCGACCGGGCGAAGTGGACGGCCTGCGTCTCTACCAGCACAGTTGGGGGCAGGCCCAGGTGGACGCCTGGCATATTCAAAAGCCGGAAATCCTGGCTCCAGCGGTCTGGTTGGCGGGGCCGATTTTGCCGGTCAGTCCGCTTTTTCGGGAATTGTGGGTATTGGGCCGGGCCTGGGAAGCGCTGCAAAACGGCGATGGCGACGGGGCACGCCATATTCTGGACGAGTGGCATTCGGTGGTGAAGTTGACACGGGCCATCCGCACAGCCAGCGACGAGGCCATACGCGAAGCGCTGCTGCTGCGCATGAATCCCCACAAGTGGGTACACCGCCACGCCCAGCATGTGGACGGCACGAGTGTGGCCGCGCCGCTGGTGGCCGCCACGGCCGCCCAGATGCTGGAAGCCAATCCCCAGTTGACACCGGCACAGGTCAAGCAGTTGCTGCTGGAAAGCGCGCTGCCCCTGCGCCATCTGCCAGAGGAGCAGACAGGGCACGGGCTATTGCAGCCAGGCCGGGCGGTAGGGCTGGCCCTGCGCCGACACGGCGGTGCATTGGCTGGGCTGCCTCTCAGCGGCACGTCTATTTCTGCCGAAAGTTTGCGAAAATTGAAAATTCCGGTTAGAGTTGCTGTAGATTCCTCAGAAACTTCCGATGCCCCCATCGGCGCAGTGGACAGACTCGTATATTTGGGAACCTATGCACGCCAGGCCCGGTCGGTCAGTCTGGTTGGTTCGTTCAATGGCTGGCAGCCAGAACGTCTTTGTCTGGAACCGACGCGGAACGGCTGGTGGCACGGGGGGGTTCGCCTTCCGCCCGGCGAGCAACTCTACCGCTTTTGGGTGGTAGACGGGGAAAGCGGTGGCGGGGAGTGGGCCGTAGACGGCGAGAATCCGGTGCGGGCCGAGAGTGGCTTTGCCACAGCGCATAGTGTGATTGGATAAGGACGATTGATGAACAGAGAATATCACAGTTGGCACAGCCCGAGGCTGAACCGGGAGATGGAGTTGCTGGTCTTCGGTCACGCCGGGGCGCGGGTGCTGGTCTTCCCCACCAGCCAGGGGCGCTACTACGAATTTGAAGACCGGGGAATGGTCACGGCCTTGCAAAAGCACATAGACGAGGGCTGGCTGCAGATTTTTTGCGTGGACAGTGTGGATGCCGAGAGCTTCTATTGCAAATGGGCGCACCCGTCGGGGCGCATCACCCGCCATTTGCAGTACGAGGAGTATATCCTCAACGAAGTGCTGCCCCTGACCCGTCAGATGAACGATAACCCCTTTCTCGTCTCGCTGGGGGCCAGCTTTGGGGCCTATCACGCGCTCAATATCGCCTTTCGCCATCCCCATCTTTTTGGCCGTGTGCTGGCAATGAGCGGCAAGTACGATATGTCCAGCTTTTTCGATGGCTATTACGACGAAAATATCTATCACAATACGCCGATGCACTACATCCCCAATCTCTCCGACCCCGGTCACATCGCCCGCTTGCAAGGGCTGGACATCATCCTGGCCCTGGGCCGGGAAGACCCCAACATCGACGAAAACCGGCGTCTGAGCGGTCTGCTCTGGGAGAAGGGCATTGGCAACGCCCTGCGGGAATGGGATGGCTGGTCCCACGACTGGCCCTATTGGCGGCAGATGGCGCAGATGTATATTGGCGGGGCGTGAGGGAGGCGTATTGCGTATTTCGTGTTGCGTAAGGTGGTGCAGCCACAAGACTCGTTCCCATCGCTCCGCGTGGGAACGCTTCCCGGACTAGTGAGCGGCGGTTGAGTAGCCGAGTCTTCGAGGCGTATCGCTTGTACTGAGCCTGTCGAAGTGAAACCAAAGCGAACGGGTCTACGAACAATTTCGTGTCGACCCGCTGGGTTTCACTTCGATATGCTGCGCTACTCAGTACAAGCGATACGGCGGGAAACTGCCCCCGCCTATCCTTCGATGAACTCAGGACACCGCTCAACCGGCGCTGATCTGGGCGGTTGGCGGCTACCCCTGAGTTCCCAAAGAACCAATTGTGTTTGAGTCTATTGTAATGCAGTTCGTCTGCGACGTAAAGGAATGAAGAAATGAGTAATCCCAAGAAAATCGGTCTGGTAGTGGGGCGGGAGTGGAGCTGGCCGCCCGCCTTTATCGAGGAAGTGAACAAGCGGGACGCGGGTGTGATGGCCGAGTATGTGAAGCTGGGCGGGACGAGGGCCAACGAAGCCTGCGACTATGCGGTGATCATCGACCGCATCAGCCACGAGATTCCCTATTATCGAACATATTTGAAGAACGCGATGCTCCAGGGCGCCTATCTGATCAACAACCCCTTCTGGTGGAGCGCAGACGACAAATTCTTTGGCACGTCCCTGGCCGACAAACTGGGGGTGGCGATTCCCAAGACGATGGCTCTACCCTCCCACAGCTACATCGAAGGGGTGATCAGCGAGAGTCTGCGCAATCTGCAATACCCTATGGACTGGCAGGGGATCGCCGATTATATCGGGATGCCGGCGATTTTGAAGGATGCCTGGGGCGGCGGCTGGAAGCACGTCTACGTCGTTCACTCTCTGGACGAACTGATCCACCACTACAACCAGACGGGCACGCTCTGTATGATGCTCCAGGAGTTCATCGACTGGGACAAATTTGTGCGCTGTGTCTGCATCGGCCAGGAGAACATCCAGCCTATCCAGTACGACCCCGGCGAGCGCAAATATCACGTCAACGACGACTATCTGTCGCCGGAACTGCGGGAGCGCATCATTCAGGACGCCCGCACCCTCAACCGGGCCCTGGGCTACGATATGAACAGCATCGAGTTTGCGGTGCGCGACGGCATCCCCTACGCCATCGACTTTACCAACCCCGCGCCGGATATGGATATCAACAGCCTGACCCCCCACTATTTTGATTGGGTGGTGAAGGCCATGGCCGATCTGGCGATTGACCGGGCCATCAATCCGCCGGCGCAAAAAGAGCGAATGGGTTGGGCCGATTTTCTTTGAAATAGCCAAATCTTCCCCACAGACCATCACCGGGTACACATAAGACGAGGGAAAATCCAATGAAACAGGACATCGACCGTCTGCTGGACGAGCGCAATCTGGACGGCTTTCTGGTGATGGGCGGCGGTCACGGCCCCGCCATGCGCTATCTGACCAACGGCGCATTTTTCGAGGGCGCGCTGGTGCTGAAGAAGCGGGGGGGCGAGACGACGCTTGTCCACGGGCTGATGGAGCGGGACACAGCCCAGGCCACTGGTCTGAAGCTGATCGCCCGGGATACCCACTTCAACGGCTATGAATTGCTGCGGGAATTCGAGGGAGATCGGCTGGCCGCGGACGCGGCCTATCTGGCGAGGGCGATGGAGATGGCCGGGCTGACCGGGCGCATCGGTGTTTATGGGCTGGCCGACGCGGGCTCGGCCCTGGCTCTGGTGGGCAAAGTGCAGGAGATGACCGAAGCGATTGAACTGGTGGGGGAGCATCGGGATACGGTCTTCAGCCAGGCGATGGAGACGAAGGACGACGGGGAACTGGTCGAGTTGCAACGGGCTGGGGTGCTGACCTGTCAAGTGGTGGGGGAGGTGCAGGCGTTCATCCAGAGCCACCCCACCCGCAACGAAGTCGTCATCCGGGCCGATGGCGAACCGTTGACGATTGGGGATGTGAAGAACTTCACCCGCAACCGGCTCTACACCTATGGGATGGCCGAGGATCACGGCCACATCTTCGCCCAGGGCCGGGACGCGGGGGTGCCCCACAATCACGGCGATCTGACAATGCCCCTGCGTCTGGGCCAGTCGATTGTCTTCGATTTCTACCCGACGGTGGAGAGCGGCTACTATCACGACATGACCCGCACCTGGAGTCTGGGCTATGCCACGGACGAAGTGGTGGAGGCGTGGGAGCAGACGAAGGAGATTTTCGACCGGGTGATGGCCGCGATGACCGTGGGACGTCCTACCCGGGACTATCAACTGATGACCTGCGACTACTACGAGTCCAAAGGCCACAAGACGGCCCGCAGCCATCCGGGCACAGAGGAGGGCTACGTACACAGCCTGGGCCACGGCATCGGTCTGGAAATCCACGAGGAACCCCGCTTCAGCCACGCTGCCGGCAACCATACGCTTGTCCAACCCGGCCACGTCGTGACAATCGAGCCGGGTCTCTACTACCCCAGCCGGGGCTACGGCGTGCGCATCGAGGACGCGGTTGCCTTCAACGAAGCGGGTGAGCTGGTCTGGCTCACCCATTACCCCTACGATTTGGTTGTGCCGATGGGGTAGGGGATTGGGGACTGGGGATTGGGGATCGGAAAGAGTCTGTACCGTCCCTGCTCCGCTAGGGTACCTGTTCAGCCACCCCACCCGACCTCTCCCCATTGCAGCCGGCTGTGGGAGAGACAAGAAATAGAAGGCGGATGACGCGGAAAGGGCTGATTTTCGCGGATAGATCCGGATAAGATAAGCCGCCCCGCATTAGGGGCGCTGTTTCCCGCTGGGGGATGAACTCCCCCGGCGGCGTAGTCTGCGATTTTCCTCGCCCTAAAACCAAAATGCACGCCGCTTGCCCGCGCTGCTGTACTGGATTCATCGGCTGTGGTATGCTTTTTGTGCATTCTCCCCATACTCCATACGCATATATTCAGGAGGGACCCAATGGCCCATCGTTTCGGACAACCCCCGCGCGGGTTGTCCATCACGCTTCTTGTGTTAATGCTCGTTTCCGTACTCTTCGCCACTGCCCGCGCCGCGCCGCCCAGCCAGGCTGACGAAGCCGAATGGCTGCTGATGTTCTATGTGGATGCGGACGATGACACCCTCGAACTGGATATGCTCATCGACCTGCAAGAGGCCGAACTGATCGGCTCCACCGATCAGGTCCACATTGTCGCCCAGGTGGATCGCTTCAAAGGCAGTTTTGACGGGATGGGCGATTTTACCGGGGCCAAGCGTTTCTACATCACCCAGGACGCCGACGTAAATGTGATCGGTTCGGAGGTGGTGCAGGAGTTGGGCGAAGTCAATATGGCCGATAGCAAGACGCTGCTCGACTTCATCACCTGGGCTGTCGCCAACTACCCGGCCCGCAAAACAATGCTCGTCCTCTCGGATCACGGCATTGGCTGGCCCGGCGGTTTTGGCGACCCGGACCCGGATGTGCAGGGCGCCCACAATATCTTCCTGCGCGAGGCATTCGGCCACGACAATCTCTGGCTGATGGAGATCGACGACACCCTGGCCAAGGCCCGCAAAGCCACCGGCATCGAACAGTTCGACATTGTGGGCTTCGACGCCTGTCTGATGGCCCAGTTGGAGATTTTTACCGCGCTTGCGCCCCACGCCCGCTACTCTGTGGCCTCGGAAGAGACAGAGCCGGGTGTTGGCTGGGCCTATACAGCGTTTCTTGCGGAGCTGGTCCAGAACCCGGAGATGGAGGGCGCAGACCTCTCCCAGGCGATTGTCGCCAATTACATCGATCAGGACATGCGTCTGCGCATCGACCCCAATTTTACCGGCGGGCTGGAACCCGAAGTCGTGGCCCAACAGCTTTTCCACGACGCGACCCTCACCGCTGTGGACCTCTCCCAAATCGGAGCGCTGAACCGCGCGCTGGACGAGCTGACCGTCGCCCTTTCGGCCATCGACCAGAAGGCCGTGGCCCAGGCCCGCAGCTATGCCCAGGCCTACGAGAGTGTCTTTGGCGAGGAGTGGCCTTCGCCTTATATCGATCTGGGCAGCTTTTTGGGCAATGTGACCACCCAGAATAAAGACGCTGGACTGAAGAAAGCCGCGGATGGGGTGAAAGCAGCCCTGGGCAAGGCGGTGATCGCCGAACGCCACGGCGCGGGCCGCCCCGGTTCAAGCGGCATCGCCATCTATTTCCCTGTGCCTTCCATGCACGCCTTCCAGGACAACTGGGGCTATACACAGGTGGCAGCCCGCTTTGCTGCCGAAAGCCAGTGGGACGAATTCCTGGCCTTCCACAGCAATGGCGGCATACCCCCCAGCTTCAGCCGACCCAAGCCGGGCCTGCCAGAACAGGTGATCCAGCAATTTGGCGAGCTGATTGCGCCGGAAGATGTGGAGCTTCTCTTCCAGGCCATCGAGGAACTGCGGGCCGAGGAGTTGGACGCAGAGACAATTGCGGCCATTCTGACGGACGATCTGGGCATTCCCCAGGAAGTGGTAGACTTTCTGACCGCTGCCGGTGCCCTGGGCGAACAGCCCCCAGGGGCCCCGGCTTCCTCCCAGGCCAAACCCATTCGGGTCAGCCCGATTGCCCTCTCGGCCGAAGTAGCTGAACCGGGCGCGCCGGTCAACATCCAGAGCGAGATCAGCGGGGATCAGGTGGGTTTCGTCTATTCCTTCATCGGGCGCTTTCTGCCCAACGAGAATGTGCTGATCATCGAAGACCGGGACTACATCTTTGCCGACGAGAACGAGACCGTTGGCGGCGTCACCTATCCGGTCTGGCCCGAGGGTGGCTTTGTGGTCGATTTCGACTGGGAGCCAACCGTCTATGCCATCAGCGACGGCGAGACATCCCTGCGGGTACTCTTCCAGCCCGAAAGCTACGGAGAAACCCCCACCTACAGCGTAGAGGCAATCTATCACTTTGCCAACGGCGGGCCGGACCGCTACGCTCGCCTCTTCTTCCGGGAAGGCGAGCTGCTCCAGATTCTCGGCTTCACCGGCGCGGCCACCAACGGCGTGGGTGCGCCCTGGGAGATTCGCCCCACCCCAGGCGACAGCGTGACAATTCTGGAGCAGAGCATCAATCTGGACCCGGAGGCCACGGATGATTCCTACACCCGGGAGATCGGCGATTTGACCTTTGGCGAGAGCCGCTTCTTCATCGAAGAGACCCCCGCGCCCAGCGGTAATTATGTGGTGGGCATCATCGCCGAAGATTTGGCCGGGAACACCTATGAACAGTACGAAGGGCTGTTTGTGGTCAACGAAGAGGCGGCGGTGGAAGATGGCGTGCTGCCTTATGTCAACGACGAGCTGGCCTTTGCCCTTCTCTATCCAGAGGAGTGGTTCAGCGACGAGAGCGAAGAGGGCGTTGTCTCCTTCGTCAGCCCGGACGAAACCAGCGTTGTCACCATTCTCCAGACCAGCTACCCGGATGCGGCCAGCGCGCAGGAAGCCAACGAACAGGCATTGCTCGACGCCGTGGAAGGGCTGGGCACAGACTCTGACCTGGCCGATCTGGAATTCGTCGAGCCAGCCGACTATGTGCTGGGAGCATTTGACGCCCGCACGGTGGACTTCAGCGCTACCCTGGACGGGATTCCCCTCTTGGGTTCGGTAGCCGCGGCTACGCCCCAATCGGGGATGACATTCGTCGTGCTGACGATGGCCCAGGACGACGTGTACGAGGACGCACTGCCCCTCTTCGACGCTCTCTTCTTCAGCTTCGATGTGCTTATCTCTGGCATTGAGCGAGGCGAGGCCGGCGCGCCCCTGCCCGAGATCGGCGGGCTGCTCTTTGTGGATGATTTCAGCGACCCGACCAGCGGGCTGTATGACGACGCAGAAGCCCAGGCGTGGGGGCGGGGCTACTACGACGCCAAAACCGAACGCTACATCTATGCCCTGGCCCCGGCTCCCGGCGCTATCTACGACTACTACGCGGATGTGGCCCTGCCCGACAGTTTTGCCCTGCAGGTCAGCACCAGCTATACAGGCACAGACAACAACGCCTACGGGCTGATCTTTCAGATGGTGGACGAGGAGAGCTTCTACCTCTTCCGGGTCAGCGGTGACGGCTACTTCCTGGTGGAGAAGGCCAGCGCCGAGGGCGTCGTTCCGCTCATCGACTGGACAATCGCCGACAATATCGCCACGGGCGAGGGGGGCGAAAATGTGCTGACAGTTGTGGCCCAGGCCGGGGACTACGCCGTCTATATCAACGACGCCCAGGTGGGCCACTTCAGCGATGAGGAGTACAGCGGCGGCAGCTTCGGTCTTGTCGCCGACGCCTACGACCTGGAGACGCCCGCTTCCTTCTTCTACGATGACCTGATTGTGGCAGAACTGGCCGAATAGCCCAGCCGCCGCAGAGGTATCGTCCCCAAACCGAAGGAGACGTGAAACGTCAGGTAACTGTTCATCTGCCCCACCCTACCCGGATCGACTCCTCCCCCACTGTGGGGGAGGTTGGGTGGGGGTGAGTAGTTACCTCACGTTTCACGTCTCCTTTTCACCATCCAACATCCGGAACAGTTTCTATGCACCCCTATCTTCTCTCTGTCGAACCTGATGAACTGGCCGCCCTGCGTGCCCGTTTCGGCCCGGCACCCCACAGGCAAGTACGGTTGACCGTCGATTCCCCCTTTTTGGATGGAGAAGGCCAACTGCTGACTACGCGTAATCGGCGGGCCGAAATCTGCTACATCCTGCACCGGGGCAACCCGCAAGAGGCAGTCCTGCTGCACCGCAAAACCTACTACCCGGCCAATGCCTGGCGTCTGCCCACCGGGGGCATTGAAAGGGGCGAAAGTGTGCTGGATACCCTTGCCCGGGAGATCGAAGAGGAGACCAGCTTTCAGATCGAAAAAGGCCCCAATCCGGTGCGGATCGAAGCCTTTGCGGGGGTGATCTCCTACGAGTTGTTCCATCAGACAGAACAGCGCATCCACACCTTCGCCACCTGGCACTTCCTCGTCTCTGCCCCAGCCAGCGCCCAGCCCATCTCTTTGGACCCGGACGAGCATCTGGACGGCTGGGCTTGGCGTTCCATCGGGGAAATGGGCAGGGTGGCCGACGAACTGGAACGGATCACCGCCCAGGACAGTCAGTGGCATCACTGGGGGCGCTACCGGGCGCTCAGCCACCGCTTTGTGGAGCGGGCGATAGGCGGTTAGAAAAAAGTGAGAAATCTGTGCTACACTGGGCTACAGATGCGCGTTCGATTGTCGGTAGACCGCAATGCTGGCACAGCTAACCCAGAATTTTCGACTGGCAACTGCGGACCACAGGTTGTCTTCAGGAGAATTGAACAATGGCCGTCCTTACCCTGCGTGATGATCAAGTGTTGGACATAGTGCTCCAGTTACCCGATAATCGACGTAGCTGGCTCTTTCGCCAGTTGCTCCAGTATGAATGGCCGACTTGGCTTAATCTGTCTGTCTATGCAGCAGAACAAGCGCGCAAAGTTGCGGCTGATCGTGGGTTGGATTGGGATAGTATGCCAGAGGAAGAACGCGAGGGACTGGTTGACACACTACTGCACGAGCCGGGCTGATGGCAACGCGCGTGGTGTTTGACACAAATATCCTCATCTCAGCCCTGCTGTCGCTCAATGGTGCGCCGTTTCGGTGTATTGCTTTGGCCCGTACCGGCCTGGTACAATCTGTCACTTGCCCGCAGATTCTCGATGAATTCGCAGAGAAATTGCGTTCCAAATTTGCCTTTGCGGAGGATCGGGTTCTACTGGCAGTAGGTGAAATCAGGAATTGTTCGGAAGTTGTCGCCGCTCCCGATATTCTCCGAGTTGTGGCCGACGACCCGGACGATGATGTAGTGATTGAATGTGCTGTCATTGGGGAGGCATCTGTTATTGTCAGTGGTGACAAGCACCTGCGCTCTTTAGCCCGCTATCAAACAATCCAAATCCTTACCGCTGTTGATTTTCTTTCTTTAGAAAACGGCTGAACGTCTGACATTTTTACATCCAGTCCCCAGTCTCCAATCCCTTCTTTACCGAAACTGCCCCCGGTAGTTATCGACAAAAAAGTGTTCCACCAACTCTACGATATCGTCCGGGCTGGCCAGCCAGCGCCAGTCCAGCAGCGTATGCATCTCCGTATCGATGACCCCTTTGGTGGTGCGCACCCAACTCATCACATAGCCGGTCACCGCTGCCACATCCTTGCCAATCAGCAGGAGCATCAGATCCGCATCGTCGCTGTGATAGGTGTTGAGCAGCCAGGCCCGACGCACGTCCGGGTGGGGGGGGAGATCAATCAGTGCCTGAAAACAGCGGCGATCCAGCCCTGGCTCCACATCGATCAGCACACTGGTGGCGACAGTCTTGCTGTTGGGGCTGACTTCCATCTCCAGTTCCAGCAGTGTGTCGATGTCTGCCCGCCCGCCAAAGCTAAGCATTGTACGGGTTTCGCGCATCCCTTCCACATTGCGTACAATATCCAGCATAAAGCGGTTGAACTCCCGTACATCCCGCACCAGACAGGTAAAACGCAGGTCAGCCCGTTGGCGCATCCAATTCACCCACAGGGGCGAGACCCCATCGGAACGATAACGGCGCAGATTGCTGAGCAACTGCTCCCGGGCAATTTCGTCCTTGCCGCTGGTAATGTCCGCATCGATAAAGGCCAGCATCGGCGGCATTGGCTGCGTCTGGTTTTCTTGACGTTCAAATGTCATAATTGATATCCATTGAGTTCAGACTGTTACAAGGCGGCGCATCTGTCCACGCATTACTATTCAACCCCACATAGGGGAAAAACGCAAACGATGCTTTCTGCTGCTCAACCGACCCCAATTTTCCTGAGGTGATCCGATGAAGACCCCATCCTACCTGCTTCCTTCTGCGCCGCCGGCTTGGGCATCCACACCCGATCCTGTCCATCTTTTCTGGGAAGGAGTACCTGCCCTGTCACCCCTTCTCCTGGCTGATGGCAGTGGACCCGCCCAACAGCCAACGCAAGTGCGTATCTGCTATAACGCAGACGCCCTGTACGTGCGTTTCGACTGTGTGGACCGGGATATTTGGGGCACATTCACCCGGCGGGATGATCCCATCTACGATGAAGAGGTGGTAGAGATATTTCTCGCTCCGGGCGAAACGACGCCGACGGAGTACGCCGAGATCGAAGTCAGCCCCAACGGCGTTCTCTTTGACGCCTGGGTGCAGAATCCCACAGGCGATCGGGCACAGATGGTTGTGGACACGGGCTGGGACTGGCCGGGTATCCGCTGGCACACCCAACGGATCGACCAGGAGAATCGTTGGTGGGCGGTGCTGAGGCTGCCCTGGGCGGGGATCGTTCCCACCGGTTCCCTGCCCTCTCTCTGGCGGGCCAATTTCTATCGTATCGAACGCCCCCGAGATGCTACACCAGAGTTCAGCTGTTGGTCGCCTACCCTCACCGAACCGGCAGACTTTCACCGACCGGCCCGTTTTGGAACGCTGATTTTGAACGACGACTTATCCAGTGGGTGAGAATGTGTGGGAAAAGACGCAAAGCTACCGAACACGGCCATTGAGCGGAGAAGATGCCGCGCAGATCGCACGCTGGCGCTATCCGGTTCCCTACGATTTCTACGATAGTTCGCCAACCGATGCAACGGCGGAGTTGCTGGCGGCCACCGCGGCCTACTACGCCGATCCGGTTCACAACTATTTTGCCGTGGACGACGGGACTGGCCTCTTTGTGGGCTTTGGCTGCTTTGGCATCGAAGCGCAAGTCCTCGGCTACGACTACACCCAGGCAGATGCCCTCGACATCGGTCTGGGGATGCGCCCGGATCGGACGGGGCGGGGCGAGGGACACGCCTTTCTCGCCGCCATTTTGAGCCACGCGCGGGCACTCCACCGCCCTACGCTTTTGCGGGCTACCATCGCTACCTTCAACCAGCGCTCCGCCCGCACTTTCCTGCGCGCCGGTTTTCTCCCCATCGCCGCTTTTCGCAGCCAGACCGCCCGGCCGATCGATTTTGGTATTTATACGCGCAAGGCGTAACTACCAAGCCAATCAGAAGCGGACGCAGATTTGACTGATTTCAACGCAGATGGACTGCGGACTCCAAATTTCCCCCACTTGCGCAGAATCGCCGCCTGTGGTATTTTTCGTCTACCCCTATTCTCTCCCGCTGCCGTACTCCATTGAGGCAACGGGGGAACGACTTCGCCCAACAATTATTGACAGCGTTTCCCGCTGTATTCGGATATGACCCCACACCCTACGATCTTGCAGGCGCAAGGCGTTGCCCTTAGTTTTGGCGGCACACAAGTTCTTAATCAGGTAGAATTCGACGTGCGTCGGGGCGAAATCCGCGCTATTATTGGGCCGAACGGCGCGGGCAAAACGTCGATGCTCAACTGCATCAGCGGCTTCTATCGTCCCCAGGGAGGCGCGGTACACTACAGCGGGGGCAAAAATGGCAGCGCCAACGGCAACAGTCACGACCTGACCCGCACGCCCACCCACCACATCGCCGGGCTGGGCGTGGCCCGCACCTTTCAGAACATCGCCCTCTACACCGGGCTGAGTACCCTGGACAATCTGATGGCGGCCCGGCATATCCACATGCGCCAGAGCGGGCTGGCCGGTGCGCTCTATTGGGGCGCGGCGCTGCGGGAAGAGGTGGCCCACCGCCGGGTGGTGGAGGAGATCATCGACTTTCTGGAGATTGCCCACATCCGCAAGGCAGTGGTGGGCGCCCTGCCCTATGGCCTGCGCAAACGGGTGGAGTTGGGGCGTGCCCTGGCGTTGCAGCCGGAGCTTCTGCTGCTGGATGAGCCGATGGCGGGGATGAACGCGGAGGAGAAGGAGGATATGGCCCGCTTTATTCTGGACATCCACGAGCGGCAGGGCACGACGATTATCCTCATCGAGCACGATATGGGGCTGGTGATGGACATCTCGGACCGGGTGGTGGTGCTGGACTTCGGTACGAAGATCGCCGACGGCACGCCGGACGCGGTGCGGGCAGATGAGCGGGTGATTCAGGCCTATTTGGGTCAGGGGTGAGAAATCAAGAATGAGAATGGCAACGTCTGGAAAGTCACTCGACCGGCGGGTGAATACCAGCCCGAATCCAAACAGGGCGGGCGCGCAGAACCCATTCGTTGTTCATTCGTAGTGCAGCCACCGTTGCACGTCCAATCGAAGAGATACCGATGATATAGAGACCGTTCTCTTGCCAGGCGAAATGTGCCGCCCAGAGCTGAGTGCGAGGGTTGTAGAGTGGTGCGCTACGCCCAGTGTCAGGATCGATAGCTCTCGTCTGCACGCCCTTGGCCCGATTGCATTGGGGACAGGCAAGCCACAGGTTCTCTTCATCCGATGTCCCATTCAGAGCTATGGGCAACAGATGATCGATCTCCATCGGCATCCCCATTGCCGCTGATTGGGTCAGGCAATAACCACAACGATTCCGGGCCGTTTGTTGAATACGCTCCCGCAGTCCAACCGGGATTTGAATGCTCATTGGGAGGAGAATCAGTGAGAGAGGGTGAACAGGGAGGAGATGTCACGCCCTCGATCCTGTAAGTGTCCGGTCGCTTCCGATCGACGAACCATCGTGCGTTGGTAGAGATTAAGGAGATGTTCACGGCGCGCTTGTTGCCCAGGCGATAATCCGCTATCCTGAGCGGTGTAGTTCAATTCTGCCAGCTCTGCCTGTTCCGCCGTGGACAGCGTTGCGCGAGCCAACTGCCATAGGGCTTCGTCGGAGAGAAATGCAAAGGCGGCCAACTCCCGTTCCACATCCTGCGGCAGGGCAGGCAAAATCGGCTCATCCTGACGCAACCGTTCCTGCACAATATCAGATACGGAACGCTGCGCAGAATCGGCTGCCTGCTTCAATTGCCGGTAGAGTTCTTCGGGCAGATCAACTGTAATGGTTTGGACGCTCATCTTTGCGCTCATTTCCACAGATTGCAGCAGAGTACTTCACGCATTGTACTCATTGGCTGCCTGTACGTCAATTGCCAGTCGCTGCTCCGAAGCCGTATGGGGCTGGTGATGGACATCTCGGACCGGGTGGTGGTGCTGGACTTCGGCACGAAAATTGCCGATAGCACGCCGGACGCGGTGCGGGCGGATGGCCGGGTGATTCAGGTATATTTGGGGAGCGCGGGATAAAACAACTCAGTCGTTGCTGGTAGCCAAAGCGGCCAACAATTCGACGGGGGAATAAATGGGCAGTGTTGCCTGTCGAAAATCCCGTCCATTACGTGTGACGATTGCATCTGCCCCGGCGAGTTGGGCCGCTTCGTGCAACACAGCGTCTTCATAATCTTTGAAAGGCAACCGCAGAGCCGATTGCAAAACAGAACGATTGACGGCTGCACTGTCAAACAGATTAAGTAGGCTGGTGATACGTACTCTGGCAACGGTGTCATCCGTGGCTTTGGCAAGAATATAGTATAGAGTCGTAATCGTCGTAGCACAGAGGAAACCGTCGATGATTTTCCGCTCCGCCATCGCCATCAATTTTGCGGCATCGGTGGCATACGGCTGACGGGCCAACAATGCGTCCAGAATGACATTCGTATCGTAGAGAACTCTCATTGGTGCTTCTCCATCAGATAGGTGTAGCGGTCATCATTCACAGCTTTTTCGATCTGCACGGATCCGAACAGCGATTGTGTGATAGGAGGTAGTAGATCAAAATCAGAAGCGGTTTCCTCTTTCTTGGCTGCCAGGAGAGTAAAATAATCGGCAACGATTTGAGAAAGGGATTTGTCAGCGTCACGGGCATAGGCTTTGGCTACCTGAATCAGGCTTTCGTCCAATCGTAACGTCAATTTAGACTGCATTTGAATTCTCCAATCTCCATAAAAAATCAAGACGTACAACACGCATCTTATCATACGTCGCAAAAATCTGCTTGTCAATCTCTGGAACTTAGAAATTAGCCCAATCACCAAATCAACTATTCACCCAATGACCCAACCACCCACCACCCTCCCTCAACATTTCCTGGCCCGCGTCGCCCAATATGGCGACGGCAAAGTCGCGCTGCGCCAGAAAGAGTACGGCATCTGGCGGGAGTTCACTTGGCAGGAGTCGTATGAACAGGTGCGGGACTTCGCGCTGGGGCTGCTGGCGCTCGGCTTCCAGCGGGGCGAGCACATCGCGACGATTGGGGACAACGACCGCCAGTACGTCTGGGGCTATCTGGCCGTCCACTGCCTGGGCGGGGTGCAGGTGGGCCTCTTTACCGACGCCAACGCCAGCGAAGCCGCCTATATTATCGACCACAGCGACGCCCGCTTTGTGCTGGCCCAGGACCAGGAACAGTGCGACAAACTGCTCGACATTCGGGAACAGCTACCCAAAGTCGAGCGGGTGATCTACTGGGACGAGCGGGGACTGTGGGGCTACGATGACCCCTGGCTGATCAGCTTCGACGACGTGCAGGCGCTGGGACGGGAGATGCTGCCGCAGGAGCCGACTCGCTTTGAAAGCGAAGTGGCCGCGGGCGTGGGCGACGATCTGGCCCTGCTCTGTTACACCTCTGGCACCACCGGCCTGCCCAAAGGCGCGATGATCTCCCAGTCCAATCTGGTGCGAAGTTCGGAGATATTCTCAGCAATCGATCCCCGATTGGACACAGACAACCACATCAGTCTCCTGCCCCTGGGCTGGATCACTGAACACGTGTTGGGCGTCGCACCCCACGTCATCTTCGGGCTGATCATCAACTTTCCCGAAGCGCCGGAGACCGTGCGCGAGAATGTGCGGGAGCTGGCCCCGGAGGGGATTCTCTACAACTCCCGGCTGTGGGACGGGCTGGTGGGCACGGTGCAGGTGCGCATCAACGAGGCCAACTGGCTGCATCGCCAGCTCTACCGCTGGTTTCTGCCCATCGGCTACCAGATGGCGGATCACAGCCTGACCGGCCAGCGCGCGGGACCGGGGCTGCGGGTGGCCTATACCCTGGGCGATCTGCTGCTCTTTCAACCCCTGCGCGACAAGCTGGGCTTCACCAATCTGCGCGCGGCCTATACCAGCGGCGCGGCTCTCAGCCCGGACGCCATGCGCTTCTTCCACGCCCTGGGCATCAATCTGAAACAGATTTACGGTTCGACGGAAGTGACCGGGGGCGCGACGATCCACCGGGACGGGGAGATCAAATTTGCCAGCGTGGGCAAACCCGCGCCGGGCATCCCCATCCGCATTTCGCCGGAGGGGGAGATTCAGATTGGCGGGCCAACGGTCTTTCATGGCTATTATAAAAGCCAGGAGGCCACGGCCAGCGCCCTGCTCAGCGACGGGAGCGGGTGCTGGTTCTGCACTGGCGACGCCGGCTATATCGACGACGACGGCCATCTGATCTATCTGGACCGGGTGAAGGATATGCTCACCCTCTCCAACGGCGAGCGCTTTTCCCCCCAGTTTATCGAAGGACGGCTGAAGTTCAGCCCCTACATTCGGGATGTGATGGCCGTGGGCGGCGACGAGCGGGATTTTGTGACCAGCCTGGTGATCATCGACTACGACAATGTGAGCAACTGGGCCGAGCGCCGGGCCATTGCCTATACGACTTTTACCGATTTGTCCCAAAAAGAGCCGGTCATCGAATTGGTGCGGGAGGCGGTGGAAGGGGTGAACGGTAGCCTGCCCCCCGCCGGTCGAGTGCGCCGTTTTGTGCTGATGCACAAAGAATTCGACGCCGACGAGGCCGAGATGACCCGCTCGCGCAAGCTGCGCCGGGGCTTTCTCTACGAGCGCTACCGCGAGATTATCGAGGCGATGTACGACGGCAAACAGGCCATTCACGTGACCGCACAGGTGCGCTATCAGGACGGGAGCGAGGGAATGATTGAGACGGATGTAAAGATTGTCTCACTGGGATTGTGAGATGATGGGGATCGTATCAGGACTAGCGCCGGTTGAGTAGGCTGGGGCTGTTTCCAGCCGTATCGAAACTAAGCGGGTCGTCACAACATTACTCGTAGACCCGTTCGCTAGGTTTCGATACGCCTCGAAGACTCGGCTACTCAACCGGCGCTCACTGGCCTGGGTCGCTGACTGTACACAATCGGCGCTTTCCAACTACAGAACCGCATTTCAGGTATATTTATGAACTGGTCACTCGTACCCCAACAATTCATCACCGGCATCCTCAACGGCGGGACGATTGGACTGATCGCGCTGGGGATTGTGCTGATCTACAAATCCTCGGAGGTCTTCAATTTTGCCCACGGCCATATGGTGATGCTGGGCGCGTTTTTGACCTGGTGGTTTGCTGGCGGGGAGGAGAAGGGGGGCGAGTTCTTCAATATGCCCCTGTGGGGCGCGGTCATCGCCGCGCTGATCGTCTCAATGCTCATCGGTCTGCTCATCGAGCGCTTCGCTCTGCGCCCGATGACCGGCCAGCCCCTCCTGTCGATTGTGCTGATGACCCTGGGACTCTCCCAACTCATCGAAGGGCTGGCGTCGATTGTCTTCGGCGTGCAGCCCAAAAGCAACTTCCCTGCGCCCTTCTCCCCCAGCGATGTGCTGGTGATTCCCTTCCCCGGCGCGTTCGGCAACGCCATCCGCCTGAAATATACCCTCGTCGCCACCTTTGCCGTAGCGATTGTGGTGGCCCTGCTCTTTATCTGGTTTTTCAACAAAACCCGGGCCGGGCTGGCGATGCGGGCCACGTCGGAAAATCACGAAGTCGCCCGCAGCGTTGGGATTAATGTGAGCCGTGTCTTCGGCCTGAGTTGGGCCATTGCCGGCGTCGTGGCGACACTGGGCGGCGTACTCCTGGCGACGCTGACCGGGGCCAGTCTCACCCTTTCGACGGTTGTGCTGATCGCCTTCCCGGCCATTCTGCTGGGCGGGCTGGAATCCCTGGGCGGCGCGGTCATCGGCGGGCTGGCCGTAGGGCTGATCCAGGCGCTGGTACAGGCGTCGAAGCTGATCGAAGTGCGCAACTCCGCCGAAATCGCGCCCTATGTGCTGCTGCTGATCGTTCTCGTCCTGCGCCCGGAGGGGCTGTTCGGGCAGAAGCGGATTGAGCGGGTGTAACGTTTTGGATAATCCCAGAATGCGTTATTTTGAGGAAGAAGATGTGCTGCATTTGATGCTACAAGACGGCCCAGAGTACGCCAGTTTTGAGTTGAGTCCGGATATCACTGTGGAATTGAATGAAGCGGGGGAAATGATCGGAGTAGAGATTATCAACGCCAGCCGTTTCATTCGGGACGCGGTTTTGGAATCGTTCCAAGTTAAGCTGGTTCTGCGACCTGTAGCAGCGTGAGTTTGAGGGTGGATAATGAAACCTCTGCGCTTTATTGGCTCCAGTCTGGACGATCTCCGGGATTTTCCGGCAGAAGCGCGTCGGCAAGCTGGCTTTGAGTTACGCATCGTCCAGCGCGGGCAGTAGCCATCTGACTGGAAGCCTATGCAGAGCGTCGCTCCGGGTGTGCGGGAGATTCGTATCCGGGTATTGGGCGAGTGGCGCGTGCTTTACGTGGCGCAGTTTGCGGAAGCAGTATATGTTCTGCACGCATTTCAGAAGAAGACGCAACAGACGCGACGGGAAGATATAGAGCTTGCCCGCCGTCGTTACCGTGAAATTGAGAGGTGACACTTTGAAAGAGATAATTATTGAATCCAGCGACAATGTATTTCTGGATTTGGGTTTTGAACCGGGCGAGGCTTCCATTCTCCAGATGCGGGCCGATTTAATGGCTGATTTGCGGGAACATATCCAGTCCAATCAGTGGACGCAGATGCAGGCTGCCGAAAGGCTCGGCATTGCCCCATCCCGCGTCTCGGACCTGATGGGGGGGAAGTGGGAGAAGTTCAGCCTGGAAATGTTGATTACACTTGCGGCTCGATCCGGACGGCAGGTTACACTGGAGTTGGCCGCTTAATAGGAGAATCGTTTGTCCATCCTACGCCCCGCGGGGGACTTTGACCGCACTTATCAACAGGATATGGCCCTGCTGCGCCGCCCCTGGCACTACGCGCTGCTGGTGTTGGCGTTGCTGGCCGCCTACACCATTCCCCAGTGGGGCAGCGCCTACGTCATCAGCACGGCCAACCGCATCGCCTATACGATTGTGGCCGTGCAGGGGTTGAATGTGCTGACGGGCTACACCGGGCAGATTTCCCTGGGCCAGGCCGGGTTTATGCTCCTGGGCGGCTACTTCTCCGCGCTACTGGTGATCCACGCCGGGCTGTCGTTCTTCATCGCCCTGCCTGTGGCTGCCCTGGCAACCGGGCTGGCCGGGCTGCTCTTTGGCCTGCCCTCCCTGCGGGTGAAGGGCTTTTATCTGGCGATGGCAACACTGGCCGCCCAGTTTATCATCCCCTGGCTCACCCGCCACACCTTCACCGATTATCTGGGCGGCACATCCGGGCGCATCGACGTGCCCGTGCCCCAGGTGGGCGACTTTCTTTTCAACGAAGTGAGCAGCTATCTTTATATTTCGTTGACAGTCCTTCTGATAACCTCCGTCCTGCTTTTCAACCTTTCCCGCACCCGGCTGGGACGGGCCTTTATCAGCGTGCGCGACAACGACCTGGCCGCGGAGTTACTGGGGGTGAATCTTTTCACCTACAAACTGCGGGCCTTTTTCATCGCGGCGATGCTGGCAGGCGCGGCTGGGGCGCTCAAAGCCCACAGCCAGCGGGGCGTGGGCACAGAGTTTGGCTATGGGCTGGAGGAGTCGATCCTCTTTCTGGGGATGCTGGTCATCGGCGGGCTGGGGACGAATCTCGGCCCCTATCTGGGGGTGGTGACGGTTCTGCTGCTGGAGGACGCTGCGGGGCTGGCCGGGGGTCAACTGGCCGCGGCCTTTCCCAGCGAAGCGGCCCGGCTGCTCACCTCTTTCCGCCCCATCTTCTTTGGCCTGATTCTGATGCTCTTTCTGATCTTCGAGCCACGGGGATTGGCCCACCGCTGGCAGTTGTTGAAGGCGGGCTGGCGGCTGCGACCCTTTGCGCGGTAGGGAAGGCAAAAGTTGTGGACTATGCGGCGGCGTAGATTCTCCGTACCAGCGCAGGATCGACGTCCATGCGTTAGTTACTTGCTGTAATATTGAGAAACGTGACGAATAACTCAAGACTAGCGCTGGTTGAGTAGGCGGGGGCTGTTTCCCGCCGTATCGAAACCTTTAGGTTGAGCCTGTCGAAACCTTTAGGTTGAGCCTGTCGAAACCAAGCGGGTAGACGAAGAATCGACTTATCACCCGTTCGCTTGGTTTCGATACGCCTCGAAGACTCGGCTACTCAACCGGCGCTCACTGGCCTGGACTGCGCGCAACTTTGTAGTTCTGCCACCTTATGCACTTCCTGTTCGGGACGATCCGCCAGCCGATCTTTTTCCGTTTCCAAATCGTAGCGGCTTTGTAAATTGAGCCAGAAGCGCTGGGATAGGCCGAAATAGCGGGAGAGACGCAGGGCTGTATCCGGGGTGATGGAGCGCTTGCCGTGAACGATCTGATTGATGCGACGAGCAGGCACGCTGATTTCCCTGGCCAGCCGGTTCTGGCTTAAATCCAAAGGCTGAAGAAATTCTTCCAGCAGTATTTCGCCGGGATGAATTGGAGGAAATTGGGAATGCGACATTGGATTTCACTGCCCTGAAAAAATAGAACACGGATGTACACGGAAAAAACGGATTTGCACGGATTTGATCTGCGTACATCTGCGAAATCTGCGTTCCTAATCTTACTTTAATACTTGACCTATCCCTATTGTAAACCTTCCACTTGCCACCTGCAGCCTGCAACTTTTCACCCATTCAAAGGAGAATCCCGCAATGAAACGCACACTGTTGTTGACCCTTCTGCTGCTGGCCGCGCTGGTATTGGCAGCCTGCCCGGCAGCGCCACCAGCACCGGCCCCTGCCCAGGAAGCAGCGCCGGCCGCGGTCGCCGAGCCGACCAAAGCCCCGGAGCCAGAACCGACGAAAGCTCCCGAACCCGAACCTACCAAAGCAGCCGCAGAAGAACCTGCGGCGATGGCCGAGGAAGAGTGCGCCAACACCTTCGAGGGCGAAACCATCACCCTCTACCAGCAGGCCGGGCTGACCGGTCCCCTGGCGACGATTCTGGGCAGCGGCTTTATCGGCAGTACAAAGGACGCGGTGGCTGCCATCAACGCGGCCGGCGGTGTCTGTGGTGTGATGCTGGACATCCGTCTGGAAGACACCCAGTATGACCCGGAGCAGGAAGTGGCGGTCTACGAGACCTACCGGGCCGAGACGCCCAAGCCGCTGATGACCTTCACCTACGGCAGCGGTGCAACGATTGCCCTGAAGGACCGGGTGGTGGAGGACAAAATCGTCAACTTTGCCGCGGGGCTGAATGCCGATGCCTTCTACAACCCGGCCAACGGCTGGACCGTCGGCGTCGCGCCCATCTACTCGGACCAGTTCACCGGTTTCGTCCAATTTGTGCATGACAACTGGGCCGACATAAAACCCGCAGGCGCGGGTGACGATATTGTGGTGGGCGTGTTGGGCTGGGCCAACGCCTACGGCGCGGGGGCAACCACAGCCGAGGCCCTGGCCTATACCGAGAGCCTGGGCGTGACCGTCCTGCCCCTGGAACAGCAGCCCATCGACCCGGCCACGGATGTGACAGGCCAGTTACAAAACCTGCTGCTCGGCGGAGCCAATGTCATCTACCTCCAATCCCTCTCCTTCGGCCCAGTACAGGCCATTGCCACCCTGCGCGGCCTGGGCATGTGGGATTCAGTGGTAGTGGGCACGAATAACTGGGGGATGAACCAGGACATACTCAATATCCTGGGGGCCAACGCGGCCCTGGCCGACGGCCTCTACGGTGTGATGCCCTACCGCTGGTGGAACGACACAGACGTGCCCGGCGTACAGCAGGCGGCGGCAGCTTTTGAGGCGGGCGGCTATCCTGCCAGCGACAAAGCGGTCAGCTATCTGACCAGCTACGGCGCGGTCTATGCCGTGGCGTCGATCATCCGCCACGCGCTGAACACTACCGGCGATTTCGCAGCCCTGGACGGCCAGGCATTCTACGACGCGATGCTGGATTTGGGCACAATCGACGCCCTGGGCATCTTCGCGCTGGACGTGCGCGACGGCAACCGTGCGCCCCAAGTCTCCCAGATTCGCCAGGCCCAGGCCCAAGCCGACGGCACGGTAGAATTTGTGGTGGTTCAGGACTTTACAGCACTGCCCGACACGCGACCGGGGCAGTAGGAAGAAGGGATGACAAGGTGACAGGGTGAGGGGGTGACGAGTCGATCACCCTGTCACCCTTTCACCTTGTCACCTTGTCAGAAATACCCGATAGATTCATCAAAGCGACAAAATCCGTGCTAAAGATCAACAACATTGAGGTTGTCTACAGCGATGTCATCCTCGTCCTGCGCGGGGTATCCCTGGAGGTGGGGGACGGGCAGATCGTCTCCCTGCTGGGCGGGAACGGCGCGGGCAAGTCCACGACGCTGAAAGCCATCTCCGGGCTGCTGGGCACCCAACAGGGCGCGGTGACCCGGGGTAGCGTCGAATTCGACGGCCAGCGCATCGACCGTATGACGCCGGACGAAATTGTGCGCCTGGGCATTGTGCAGGTGCTGGAAGGCCGCCCCCTCTTCCGCCACCTGACCGTCGAGGAGAATCTGCTCACCGGTTCGCTCTTTCGTTCCGCGTCCAGCAGCAGTCTGAAACGGGATTTGGATGAGGTCTACGGCTATTTCCCCCAGTTGACAGACTTTCGCCAACGGGTCAGTGGCTACCTCTCCGGCGGCGAGCAGCAGATGGTGGTCATCGGTCGCGCCCTGATGGCGAAACCGAAACTGATGCTCCTGGACGAACCCTCGCTAGGGCTGGCACCCCTGCTGGTGCAGAGCATTTTTGAGGTCATCCGCCGCATCAACGCCGAGTCGGGCGTCTCGATGCTGGTGGTGGAACAGAACGCCAACGTGGCCCTGCGCACCTCCGAACACGCCTACGTAATGGAGACCGGGCGCATCGTCCTCGACGGCGCTTCCGAGCAGTTGGCCCAGAACGCGGACATCAAAGAGTTCTATCTGGGACTGACAGCCGTAGGTGAGCGCAAGAGCTATCGGGATGTGAAGCACTATAAACGGCGTAAGCGGTGGTTGGGTTAAGGAATAGATACTGGGATAATGAGATGATGGCCGTATCCCGCCATCATCTCATTATCCCAGCACCCCATTTGAGAAAATAGGATGACAACCCTCAACGAACGTATACATGACCAGATCACACACGCATATCAGAATGCGCCCGCCACCCGCAAGCGGCTGGACGACGCGGGTGTGACGCCGGATGACATCCAGAGCGTGGCTGATTTGACGAAGATTCCCGTCCTGCCCAAAGATGCGCTGGTCGGCTTGCAACAGGCCGACCCACCCTTTGGCGGGCTGTTGGCTGTGCCGCTGAGCGAAATTCGCCATATCTTCCTCTCCCCCGGCCCCCTTTACGAGCCGGACGCGGGCCACGACCCGTCGATTCTGGCGATGGCGGCAGAGGCATTGCGACGCAGCGGCTTTGGCCCGGGGGATGTGGTGCTCAATACCCTCTCCTATCATCTGGTCCCCGCGGGGCTGCTGCTGGACGAAGCGCTGACCGGTCTGGGCTGCACAGTCGTGCCCGGCGGCGTGGGCAACACCGAATTGCAGGTGAAATTGCTGGCCGACCTCTCTATCACCGGCTACGTGGGCACGCCCAGCTTTTTGCTCACACTCCTGCAAAAGGCGGCGGAGTTGGGCGCGCCGGTGAAGCTCGCCAAAGCGCTCTGCACTGCCGAGCCTCTTTTCCCCCACCAGCGCCAGCAGATTGTGGAGCGGGGGCTGACGGTCGGCAACGCCTACGCCACCGCCGAGTTGGGCTTTCTGGCCCTCAACACCGACGGCGGACGGGAGATGCGCCTGCTGCCGGAGCCGGTGGTGCAGGTGGTGGACCCGGAGACCGGCGGCGCTGTCCCGCCCGGTACACCCGGCGAAGTGGTGGTGACAAATTTCAACCGGGCCTATCCCCTCATCCGCATCGGCACAGGCGATATGGCGATTCTGCTGGACCCGCAGCCGGGCAGCAGCCGCCAGGAGGAGCGGGCGATTGTCCTCATCGGGCGCAGCGGCGAGGCCAAGAAAGTGCGGGGAATGTTTGTCCATCCCAACCAGCTACGCTTTGCCATCGGCCAACTGCTGCCCGGCGTGGCGGTGCAGGGCGCGGTCTCCCACGACGGCGAGGGGAAGGATTTCTTTGTGGTGCGGGTGGCTGGAGAGGACAACGGCAAGGGGGAAGCCATCGCCGACGCCGTGCGCCAGGTCAGCCGCCTGCGGGTGGACCGGGTGGAGTTTGTGGGTGCGGGCGGGCTGGAAGTCTCCGCGCCGGGGATGGTGGACGAGCGGGCGTGGGGATAAAATGGCCGCATCCGTCGATGTCCTGACCGGAATCGTCATCCAACGCCCCCGGGCAGAGGTGGCGGTCTTCGCGGCCAACCCGCCGGCCTGCCCTGAAAATAGCCATTCGTACGTCGGACTGTCAGTCCGACCTGCAACAGAACAGGCCAGTCGGACTAACAGTCCGACGTACAATATTTTCGT